>ERZ887830.31-NODE-31-length-104645-cov-63.379941_pt1 | contig 104645 bp, 91 predicted proteins | sample MGYA00521101_ERZ887830 | MGnify/ENA primary metagenome ERZ887830 (study PRJEB32303, sample SAMEA104408592) | aquatic metagenome | biome: Marine water; feature: Pelagic; material: water | place: Baltic Sea | collected 2014-06-05T16:38:00 | depth 1,762 m ... | reverse complement strand
TCGCGGCCGAGCAGCTGTAACGCGCAATGTCGCAAATAGACCATTGCGACGAAGCCGACACAACGAAATCGCAGCGCTTCCCAATCCGTTCAGCCATCAAAACAGGAAACCTAGCCGGCAAAAAGCCATGTCTACTCGTATTTAATAGCGCATTGCGAAAAAATTAGCCCCTGAAGTTTCGCCGAATGTCAAGGCGAAGGTCGCGGTTAAAACGAAGTTAAAACGTCGGTTTTGCGCTATTTTTCGCAAAATTTTACATTGACCTATGGCCCAATATGCGCATGAATGGGCGACAGTCAGTTTGCGTTGAGAAGGTCGCACCAGCGGCCCAGAGCACAATCTGTTATGACGTACGGTGTCACAGGGAGAAACACATGACCCAAAAAAACAATTTCATGCATCCAGCCGCAAAGATGTACGCGCAAGAAGTGAAGGACGGCAAGCTTGACCGTCGTGAATTCTTGTCGCGCGCAACGGCCTTGGGTGTAACAACCGTTGCAGCTTACGGCTTGCTGGGCCTCGACACCCCGGCCCAAGCGGGCGGCCACGCGAAAAAAGGCGGTACGATCCGCATGCAAATGGATGTGAAAGCATTCAAAGATCCGCGTACCCATGACTGGACGCAGATCTCGATCGTCTCAGCCGGTTGGCTTGAGTATCTTGTTGAGTATAACAGCGACGGTTCCTTTGAGCCAATGCTGCTGACCAGCTGGGAAGCCAATGCGAACGCCACACAGTATACTTTAAAAGTGCGTGAAGGCGTGAAATGGAACAATGGTGATGATTTCACCGCAGACGACGTTGCACGCAACATCATCGGCTGGTGTGACAAGAGCCTTGAAGGCAACTCCATGGCCGGCCGCATGGCGTCCTTGGTGGATGCAGACACGGGCAAAGCCCGTGACGGCGCAGTTGTGGTCGTAGACCAAAACACCGTTCATCTAAACCTTTTGCAGCCCGACATTACTATTGTGCCCGGTATGGCAGACTACCCCGCACAAATCGTTCATAAGTCCTTCACCGTTGAGACAGCTCTGTCAAACCCAGTCGGCACAGGCTTCATGCTGCCTGACGAATGGGAAGTTGGCGTGAAAGCCTCTATTGTCCGCAATGAGGGCTTTGAATGGTGGGGCTATGCCGCGGGTAAAGGCGGTCACGTTGATCGGATTGAATTCATTGACTATGGCTCCGATCCAGCAACCCATATGGCCGGTTTTGAATCCGAAGAATTTGACCTGAACTGGGAAAGCATAGGTGATTTCGTTGATCTCTATGACGCTCTGGGCCTTGTTAAATCACAAGTGGCCTCTGGTGCCACAATCGTTGTACGTCCAAACCAAGATCATGCGCCATACGACAATAAGATGGTGCGTCAGGCCCTGGCGATGGCTGTAGACAACGAAGTGTTAAACGAGCTGGGCAATGCTGGCCTCGGGGTTGCCGCGGACAATTGCCACGTGGGTCCAATTCACCCAGAGCATGACCCATCTGTCACACGCATGCCCTACGATCCGGCGAAAGCTAAAGAGCTTATGGACGCATCGGGACATGGCGATTTTGAGCATGAGCTGCGCTCACTCGAATCAGGCTTCTGGAAAGACACTTGTGATGCGGTCGCCGCACAGCTGCGTGACGCTGGGATCAAGGTGAAACGGACTTTGATGCCAGGCAGCACCTTCTGGAACGATTGGGCGAAATTCCCTTACTCAGCCACAAACTGGAACCACCGCCCCTTGGGCACTCAGGTTCTGGGTCTGGCCTATCGCTCCGGCGAGGCTTGGAATGAGTTTGCATGGAGCAACGCTGAGTTCGATGCGTTGCTCGCAGAAGCCAACTCTTTGGCCAATGCCGATGAGCGCCGAGTTGTAATGGGCAAAATTCAAGCCCTTATCATCGAGGAAGGTGTGACCTGTCAGCCGTATTGGCGCTATGTGCAGCGTCACCATGTTGAAGGCTTGGTGGGCTGCGATATGCATATCGCTTATCTGCCTCAAATCTATAAGTGGGGCTGGGCAGCCTAACCCACACTAAATCAGAAGGCCGTCCCCAAGTTTTGGGGGCGGCCTTTTTCGACCGATAAAGCTATTATAGACTAATCAATGGGAATCCACACCATGGGGATGTTTATCCTACGCAGAACAGGTGTTATGCTGCTAACCGCTCTCTGCCTGACATTCATTGTATTTATCCTAACGACACTTTACCCAAACTTGGAAAAATTAGCCAAGAACCAAGGTAACTTCAGAATGTCGGATGCTGAAGTGGCCAGCTACTTGGGCAACCGTGGCTATACACAGGGCAAATTGCAAAACTATGGTGAATGGCTGGGTGTTTTGCCGGGCTATGTCATTGACGGTGTGGATGGGAAAACCCGCGGCCGCTGTTCAAACCATGGCGTGGTTGAACCTGATACACCGAAGTTTTGCGGCGTTTTGCAAGGCAATTGGGGATTTTCCAGCGTGTTTAAGGAACCCGTCAGTGATGTGGTCAAAACCCGTCTGGCGCTTACAGGTAAATTGATGTTTTGGGTGATGATCGTGATGATCCCCGGTGCGCTGATCATCGGCGTTTTCGCCGGTATGCGCGAGGGCTCGCGGCTGGACCGCTCACTCTCAACCGGAGCGATTGTCACCACGGCCACGCCCGAATATGTCTCTGGTGTTATTTTCATCGCGATTTTCACGTCCTCCGCCGTGGGATTGAAGTGGTTTAAGGGCTCGGCCACCTCCGCCATGGACAACGCCACATTGGAAAATTTCCTTCTGCCCGTGCTGACCATTGCGCTTTATGGTATGGGCTATATTGCCCGCATGACCCGCGCCTCCATGACAGAGGTCATGACCGCCCAATATATCCGCACCGCCCGGCTCAAAGGGGTCAGCTTTGCCAATATCGTGCTGAAGCATGCGCTGCGCAATGCATTGATTGCACCCTTCACCGTCATCATGCTGCAAATTCCCTGGCTCCTGAATGGCGTGGTGATTGTGGAAACCCTTTTCAACTTTAAAGGCTTTGGATGGGTGCTGGTGCAAGCCGCCAGCAACAATGACATTGATCTGCTTTTGGCGGTGGCGGTTGTCGGGGTGATTGTCGTGCTTTTGACACAGCTGATTTCTGATATCGGTTACGTTTTCTTAAACCCTCGTATTCGCATTTCTTAAGGAGACCAGTTCCATGCAACATCTATCCTGGACCGGCACCGTGGGTACGTATCTTAATCCCCTGTTTTTAATGGCGCTCGTCTCTTTCTTAATCCTGGCGGTAGCTGCCGCCGCGCGGGGGTTTTCCCCACGCGCAGATGGGCACAATTTAATCAACCCCACCCCACCCTCCATGTCCCTGATTGGCCCAAGCCTAGTGATTGGACTGGCGCTTTGGCTGTTGAGCCTCGCGGGGATCTCCCTGCTCGCCCCTCTGGCCATGGATAATATTTGGCTCTCACTAATCCTATGCCTCATATTGGGCGCTATTGCCGGATTTGTCCTGTTCCAAATTCCTGCTGAAATGATCTTCAAATTGGTCTGGTTAGCCTTCTACGTGTCGCTGATGTTGTTGGGCCTTTATCTGCTCATCGGTGTGTTCGTGAAGCCCGAAACCATGGGCATTGTTGGGGCAATCTCTCAACGCCTCATTCCCACCTGGATCGCTCTTGCGGTAACCTTTGCCCTGTCGATCCTCTTCAAACGCAAGCTGGGCCTATATGGCAAGCTCTTTGACAGCCCAATCGGGATGATCGGATTGGGGCTTGTGTTGTTTTGGATTTTCACGGCGATATTCGGCGCGGGCTTAGATTGGATTGCGACCCACGATCCTTTAGCGCAAGTCTCTGGCATGAAGAACAAACACCCCGGAATTCCGCTGCGCGGTGCAACCGAGGCGGATTACCCCTATTATCTGCTGGGCGGTGATACTTTGGCGCGCGACGTGTTTAGCCGCGCCATCTTTGGCAGCGGCATCGTGATCGTCATCGCGCCAGCGGCCACCATCTTTGCCTTTATGGTCGGCATTACACTCGGCCTGCCTGCCGGCTACTTTGGCGGGCGTTTGGACACCGTGTTGAGCTTCCTGTCCAACCTGGTTTTGGCCTTCCCTGTGATCTTGCTATTCTTCTTGCTGGTCACGCCAGAGATCGTTCAAACCGGCCTGCCCAATTACATGGCGGTGATACTCTTCGTCTTTCCTGTGGTTTTCATCGCCGTGGCGCAATATTCTAAGAACCGGCTCAAACCGGGCTTTTTGACCCTGCAATTCCCCATCCTGCTGATCATTGGCATTTGGCTCTACCTCAGCTTGGTATCTGAAACCGGCAAGCCCGTTGACGTTCTGCCGCCAATGTTGGATTTATTTGATGTGCCCGCCGAAATCTTGTTGGTCTTTGTTTCCGTGGTCTTTGTGAACTCTCCCACAGCCTTCCGGATTGTGCGCGGTTTGACCTTGGACGTGAAAACCCGCGACTATGTGGCCGCAGCTCAAACCCGCGGCGAAGGCCCTTGGTACATTATGCTGTGGGAAATTCTTCCCAATGTGCGCGGTCCGCTGATCGTCGATTTCTGCCTGCGCATTGGATATGCGACCATCCTGCTTGGCACTTTAGGATTCTTCGGCCTTGGGCTGGAATCGGAAAGCCCTGACTGGGGAACGACGATCAACGCCGGGCGTAAAATGCTCTCGGTCTATCTGGCCCCGCCCCTGGTTCCAGCCTTTTCGCTTATGAGCTTGGTTTTAGGTTTGAATCTTCTGGCCGATGGCCTACGTGAAGAAAGCTTGAGGGATTAATTCAATGGAAAAGCAAGACTATAACGGCCCAATCCTTGAAATTGATCAACTCTCGATTTCATTTTTCACCCGGTTGAATGAAATTCCAGCGGTCATGGATTTCAGCTGCACAATTCAACCCGGCGAGGCGATGGGATTGGTTGGCGAATCTGGATGCGGTAAATCCACAGTGGCCCTTGGGGTCATGCAAGACCTCGGGGTCAACGGCCGCATTGTTGGCGGATCCATCAAATTTAAAGGGCGCGACCTTAATCTCATGTCCGACGAGGAGCTGCGGGATATTCGCGGCTCCGAAATTGCAATGATCTACCAAGAACCCATGGCGTCGCTCAATCCGGCCATGAAAATTGGTAAGCAATTGATGGAAGTGCCGATGATCCATGAGGGGATCAGCAAAGAGGCCGCCTATGCGCGGGCTTTGGAAGTGGTTACGGATGTGAAATTGCCAGATCCCGAGCGGATCTTGAAATCCTTTCCGCACCAATTGTCCGGTGGCCAACAGCAGCGCATCGTTATTGCGATGGCGCTAATGTCCAAGCCGAGCCTTTTGATCCTAGATGAGCCGACCACAGCTTTAGATGTGACCGTGGAGGCGGCCGTTGTGGAATTGGTGAAGGATTTGGGTAAAAAATACGGCACTTCAATGCTGTTCATTTCCCACAATCTTGGCTTGGTCTTGGAAACCTGCGACCGGATCTGCGTGATGTATTCCGGCGAGGCGGTTGAGACCGGCCGTATTGAAGATGTGTTTGACAAAATGCAGCACCCCTATACGCAGGCCTTGTTCCGTTCGATCCCACTGCCAGGCGCTGATAAGAACGATCGCCCGCTTATTGCCATTCCCGGCAATTTTCCACTGCCGCATGAGCGGCCGAATGGCTGTAACTTTGGGCCCCGCTGCGATTATTTTGAGGCGGGCCGCTGTGACCAGGGCCATATCTCAATGGACACGGTGCCCCATGGGGAGCGGCACGGATCTCGCTGCCTGCGCTGGAGCGAGATTGATTGGGACGCCCCGCTTGAGTTGGCGGAAACCAAAACCAAAGCTGAGCCGGGCCGAGTGGTTCTCAAAATTGAAGAACTCAAAAAATATTATGAGGTGGCGGCCAATGCCCTCTTTGGAGGTGGCAACAAAAAGGTTGTGAAAGCCAATGAGACCTTAAGTTTCGAGGCCCGCGAATCCGAAACACTCGCCATTGTTGGCGAATCGGGCTGTGGCAAGTCGACCTTTGCCAAAGTTCTGATGGGCCTAGAGACGGCGACGGAGGGACATATCCTTCTGGAAGGCAAGAACATCGAAGGTATCGCCATTGAAGATCGCGACACAAAGACGGTGTCCGATGTCCAGATGGTCTTTCAAAACCCCTTTGATACATTGAACCCTTCTATGACGGTTGGCAGCCAAATTGTCCGCGCCTTGGAATTGTTCAAAATTGGTGAGAATGCGGCCGATCGCCAAGACCGGATGCTGGAGCTTCTGGATTTGGTCAAACTGCCCCGCGAATTTGCTGACCGCATGCCGCGGCAACTTTCAGGCGGGCAAAAGCAACGGGTGGGCATTGCCCGCGCCTTTGCGGGCGATGCGAAGATCGTTGTGGCCGATGAGCCCGTGTCAGCGCTTGACGTCTCTGTGCAAGCGGCAGTGACCGATTTGCTCATGGATATCCAACGCGAGCAAAAGACGACCTTGCTGTTTATCAGCCATGATCTGTCCATCGTGCGCTATCTGTCGGATCGGGTTTTGGTCATGTATCTTGGGCATGTGGTTGAAATGGGTACAACGGAGCAAGTGTTCCAACCGCCCTATCACCCCTATACCGAAGCGCTGCTCAGCGCGGTGCCAATCGCCGATACCTCAATTGAGAAAAAGCATATCGTGCTTGAGGGCGACATTCCATCAGCGATGAACCCTCCATCAGGCTGTCCGTTCCAAACCCGTTGCGGGTGGAAATCGGAAGTTCTTGGTGGTCTATGTGAAACCGAGGTGCCCAGCATCCGAAAATTGGCCGGGGGCCATCAGATCAAATGCCATCTGGCCGATGATATTTTGGCAAAAATGGACGCGGTCATCAAAATCGCAGCCGAATAGCCGTTCAAGCACGCGCATAGCCTGCATCAGCGGGGCTATGCGCTTCATTTTGGGTGCCGCCACGCAAAGAAAACTCATCCTCATCCCTTTCGATGGTTGCACCGCAGGGCAGTTCCAGAGATATATAGCGCAACGGAGCCGTGTCAGGCAGGCAGGGCTTACTTGATTAAACTTAACTCAAATTTAGCATAAATGCTGGATTGATAGAGAAACAACCTGGGGGCAATGGCTATGGCCGGATCAGTAAATAAAGTGATTATCATCGGAAACTTGGGACAAGATCCTGAAGTGCGCAGCTTTCCAAGCGGCGGAAAAGTTTGTAACTTTTCGGTAGCGACCTCCGAAAATTGGAAAGATCGCAACACTGGTGAGCGCCGTGAAAAAACCGAATGGCATCGTGTCTCCATCACCTCAGAACCTCTGGTGCGCGTGGCAGAACAATATTTGCGCAAGGGATCAAAAGTTTACCTTGAGGGACAGTTGGAAACCCGCAAATGGCAAGATCAATCCGGTCAGGACCGCTACACAACTGAAGTGGTGCTGCGCCCCTACCGTTCAGAATTGACCATGCTCGACAGCCGCGGTGAAGGCGGCGGTGGCGGCCAAGGTGGTGGGTATGTCTCCAATCAAGACGGCGGTGGCCAGGGCGGTTACATGGCCGATCCGAACCAGGGCGGCAATCAAGCGGGCGGCTATAGCAGCCCCGCGCCCTCAGCCGATCTCGACGACGAAATCCCATTTTAAACCATACCCCAGCGCAGAAGGCTCTCTGCGCTGGGGTCTTTTTCCACAATCGTTTTAAAGCGGATTTATGTCGCCCGCGGGCCCATCGAGGCCTCCAGCACAGATAATACGACCTCCTCAGAAACATCCGAGGTGACAAACGCCCGCCCGATGGCGCGCGCCATGATAAAATTCAATTGGCCCGCAATCACCTTTTTGTCCTGCCCCATGAGCGCAAACAGAGCCGCAGGCGTGGGCATTAAACCCTCGATATCGGAAATATCGGTTTTCATCCCCATGGCCTTTAAATGCGCCCGCACCCGTGACGGTGCCTCTTGGGCACACAGCCCCAAACGGGCGGAGGTCTCAAAAGCCAAAGCGCAGCCAATGGCCACGCCTTCCCCATGCAGCAGGCGATCAGAATACCCCGTGGCCGCTTCCAGCGCGTGGCAAAACGTATGCCCAAGATTGAGCAAGGCGCGATCCCCCTGCTCTGTCTCATCGCGCACCACAATCTGCGCTTTCATCTGGCAAGACACCCGTACCGCCTCACTGCGCGCCGCGTGATCACCAGCGGCCAGAGCGGCTCCGTTCTGCTCCAGCCACTCGAAAAATGGCTCATTACCGAGCAACCCGTATTTCACAACCTCACCATAACCGGCCAAAAAATCCCGAGGGGTCAACGTGTCTAGAACATCTATATCGGCCAAAACGAGACTGGGCTGATGAAAGGCCCCGATGAGGTTTTTACCCTGAGTGGCATTTATCCCAGTCTTTCCACCGACCGAGCTGTCCACCTGCGCGAGCAGGCTGGTTGGAATTTGAACAAAACGCACACCGCGGCGTAAAATGGCAGCGGCAAAACCCACCAAATCTCCTATCACACCGCCCCCCAGGGCGACGACAACGTCCCGCCGCTCCACTTTCTCATTCAAAAAGAAATCGATCGTCTGGCTCAAATATGGCCAGCTTTTCGTCGCCTCGCCTGCGGGCAGAACCAGGGACTCATGCGCAATGCCCGCGCCCTGCAAGGCCTCCGTCAACCGGCGCAAATGCAGTGGGGCGACGTTGCTGTCTGTGACAATAGCCACTTTGGCCCGCTGCAAAATAGGCACAATCAGGCTGCCCGCTTGATCCAAAAGACCGCGGCCAATTTGAATATCATAGGCCCGATCTCCCAAAGGGACGTGAACCACCTGCGTCATGACTTCTCTCCTGATGGGCTGAATACTCCAGGCTGCGCGCGCAATGCGGCAATCACCTGCTCAGTCGTTTGGGCTATGGAGTAATTGGGATGGGATTGGACGGTGACATCGGCCAGCGCATATTGATCTTTGCGACCTTCAAATATGCGGGTCAATGTCGCCTTGGGATCTGCGGTTTTGAGCAAAGGGCGGGTATCCTTGCTGCGAACCCGCTCCCAGAGCAAGTCCAAATCAGCGCTCAGAAATACCGATATGCCAAGTTTCGAAATCAACGCGCGATTGTTGCCAAACATGAATGCGCCACCACCCGTCGACAAGACGCAGGGCGGGCCTTGCAGCAGCCGCTCCAACACTTTCGATTCGACCGAACGAAAAAAAGGCTCCCCATCTCGCTCAAAAATTTCCGCAATGGAGCGATTGGCGGCCAAAGATATCTCCTGATCCGAATCTTTGAATGCAACATGCAGCTCCGCCGCCAGTGCTTTTCCTACGGCAGTTTTCCCAGATCCCATCATCCCGACCAGAACGACTGTTTTGTTGAGCGACATCTGTCTTATTCCATGACTTAAGATTAACTTGCCTTGCGTCTTCAATGGCGCGATTGTTACAAAAAGACCATAAGCAAAACCGCGCCAAAGGAAAACTCTTCAAAATGCTCAGATTGCTCAAATATATTTTCTACTTGTTCATAGTGGCTGCAATCGCATTCGTGGGTTTTGCCTATCTCGGGCCATTTTTTGGTGTGGATTTTTCCGCTCATATGCAAACTATTGAATTACCACTGACTTTGGATATCAACTGATATGAAGATTGCGCACGTCTGTTTTGTCGGCCTGCTCATGGCGCCGCCGCTTTGGGCTCAAACCGATGCTCCAATATCAGCAATTGATTGGCTGTCGCAGCCCGGGCTTGCGCCGCTCAGCGAAGAACCTTTGGTGGTTGGCGATCCAACGCGTGGGGCGGAACTGGCTGAGATTGATGTCATTGAACTGGATGCTCCTGTGGAGAAAACCTATGGGCTGATCCCGAGCAAGATTTCTGGCATCCCTGAAAATTTTTGGACGGATATTGACCCCCGAATGCTGCGGCAGATCCTTAATTCGGTGCCCCTGTCCGGGCTTCCCGCGGCTGACGATCTGTTGCTGCGCGCGCTCTTGGCTGAAACCTTGGGCGATGAGACGGTTTTGAACACGCGCGTTCAAGCGCTGATCGAGCGCGGCGCGGTGCAGGCCGCCTATAGCCTTTTGGGACAGGCTCAGATCCAGTCGCAGGAAGGTTTTGCACTCTTTGCAGAGACGGCTCTTTTGACGGGCAATGTGGAACGGATGTGCCGCCAGCTCAACCTGTCGCGGCATCTGTCAGACAACGAGGCCTTGAAAGTCTATTGTCAGGCCCGTGTCGGCTCATGGAGCACGGCGGAATTAAATTTCTTCACCCTCGACACACTCGGCGCCTTCCCGCCAACCCTCTCATCGCTCCTGGCCGTTGATTTAGATCCAGAGCTCGCTGACAGTTTGGGATTGCCGAATGTGGAGCCGAACCAGTTGACCGCCTTAGAGTTCCAACTGCGCGCGGGCGCCGGCCAGCCGGTTCCAACTCAGGGCCTGCCTTTGAAATTTGTGCCCTCAGATTTGAGCCCCTCCAGCGGCTGGAAGACTCAGATTGAAGCCGCCGAACGTTTGGGCGCAGTCGGCAGCCTGCCCGCGGCGCAATTGCTTGAGCGTTATAAATCTGGCCAGCCATCGGCCTCGGGCGGTGTGTGGGATCGGGTGAATGCGGTTCAAAACCTAGATCTAACCCTGGCCGATCCGATCATTGACCCAAGCGACGAGCTGCTCGCATTTTGGACACTGATGCGGGCCCGCGGCCTTGCCGCCCCTTTGGCGCATGCTTGGTCACCGATGTTGATGAAATTTGATGCCTCTGGCGATGGAGATGATATCCTCTTCCAAATGCAGGTCCTCAGCCGCTCAAATGCTTTCGACTTTGAACCAGCAATGGCCCGTTTACAGCGTATTAATCCGCATATATTGTCAGAAAATTATGATCGGCTTATGGCAGAGTTCAATCAAGAAATCCCGGCCAGCCTGCCCTTCCGCTCGGCCAATATGCTGCGCGCAACCGGATTGATCACGGATGGATTGGAGGGAAATGAGCTGGCTTTGATTGAGGCGGTGGCCCTTTTCCGTGCCATGGGGCTGACGCCACTGGCGCAACAATTGGCCTTGGAGTTCATGATCTTGGCCGATATGCGATGAGCCTGTCATGGATTTCCCTTTTCCTTGAAGCGCAAGCGGCGGATTTCGGTGCCGCGCGCAATACGCAAGAGGCCTATGGCCGCGACCTGAAAGATTTTCTGGCCTATCTTGAGGCGCGTGGCGCGGAATTTGCGACAGCCACACGCCCAATGGTCGAGGACTATCTGGTGCACTGCGAGGCCGCCGGTCTTGCCACCGCCACCAAAGCCCGGCGGCTCTCGGCAATCAAACAGCTCTACCGTTTCGCCTTTGAAGAGGAGCTGCGCAAAGACAACCCCGCCATTCAAGTCAGAGGACCAGGCAAGGACAAACATCTGCCAAAATCTCTGGGTCATGATGAGGTCGACCAGCTGCTGCTGCAGGCAAGGAAGATGCCAGAAAAACGCTATGACAAGCTGCGGTTAACCTGTTTGATGGAACTTCTTTATGCAACGGGCATGCGGGTGACAGAATTGGTCAGCCTGCCAGCCGAGGCGGTTCGCGGCAATCCGCAGATGATTTTGGTGCGCGGCAAAGGCGGCAAAGAGCGTATGGTGCCACTTTCCCCGGCAGCCCGCGAGGCGACACAAGTTTGGCTTACGCTGCGGGACTCCGACCCTGTGACGGAAAAATCCACCTTTCTCTTTCCCTCACGCGGGAAATTAGGCCATTTGACCCGCATTTGGTTTTTTCAGCAGATCAAGAAATTGGCGATTTGTGCTGGTATTGATCCGATCAACGTCACGCCGCATACTCTGAGACATGCGTTTGCCACCCATTTACTGGCTGGTGGCGCTGATTTAAGAGCTATTCAAACGCTTTTAGGCCATGCGGATATTGCGACAACAGAGATTTACACGCATATCCAAGAAGAACGGTTGCGCGAGCTGGTGTTGGAGCATCATCCCTTGGCACACCCCTTGAAAACAGGTCTGTGATGGAAAATTTTGACTTTGACTCTGGCTTTTGGATGACCTTTGGGGCGATTTTCGTCCTGCTGATCCTATCGGGGTTTTTCTCCGGCTCAGAGACCGCCTTGACCGCAGCCTCGCGCAGCAAGCTGCAAGCGCAGGCTGACAAAGGCTCACTTGGCGCCGCAAGGGCCTTAAAAGTGACCAATGACAATGAGCGTTTGATCGGTTCGGTTCTTTTGGGCAATAACTTGGTCAATATCCTGGCAACCTCTTTGATCACCGCGCTTTTCACACAGATGGTGGGCGAGAATGGCATTGTTTTGGCCACATTGGTCATGACATTTTTGGTTTTGGTCTTCGCCGAGGTGCTGCCCAAGACCTATGCGATTACCAATGCGGAAAGCGCCGCCATAAGGGTCTCGCGCCCCATATCCTTGGTTGTCTTCATCTTCGCCCCAGTGGTCAGCTTCGTGCGCCTTTTGGTGCGCGGCGTTTTATGGGTTTTCGGCGTCGCCACGGACCCTGATACAAATATTTTAGCCGTACGCGAAGAAATCGCCGGGGCACTCACGTTGGGCCATCAAGAGGGTTTGGTTGAAAAAGAGGACCGGGACCGTATCCTGGGCGCATTGGATCTCTCAGAGCGCACGGTCGAGGAAATCATGCTGCATAGATCAGGCATTGAGATGATTGACGTCTCCTTGCCGGCCGAAGAGATTCTCTCTCAATGCCTGGAAAGCGCGCATACGCGTCTCCCCCTCTATCGCGGAAATCCTGAAAACATCGTTGGGGTGATTCACGCGAAGGATTTGGCGCGCGCAATGGTTAAGCTCACACGCGACAGCGCAGCCCGCAGCGAAGATTTGGCCAAGTTTCAGGTGCTAGATGTGGCGATGGAGCCCTATTTTGTTCCAGAAACAACCCCTCTGGATGATCAAATGCGGCAGTTTTTAAAGAGGCACACGCATTTCGCCTTGGTGGTGGATGAGTATGGCGCGTTGCAGGGGCTGATCACTTTGGAAGATATTTTGGAAGAAATCGTTGGCGAAATCACCGACGAGTTTGACACCAGTGACCAAGGGGTCACTGCGGCTCAGGACGGTCATGTGGTAGTTGATGGGTCTATGACCATTCGCGATTTGAACAGGGCGCAGGATTGGAGCCTGCCGGATGAAGAGGCCAACACGCTCGCCGGCTTGGTTATTCACGAGGCGCAGATGATACCCGCCGAGGGTCAAGTCTTCGTATTCCACGGATTTCGCTTTGAGGTCGCTGCCCGCAAAGAAAACCGCATCACACAGCTCAAGATATACAAGCTGTAAGCCTAGCGCAAAATGAGGGCAAATACCGCACCCTGTGCGAACTAAATGTTAAGGAACTGAGGTTATAAGCAAGGTGTGATAGAAGTTTTCTTCATGTCATACCTCCCTGTACTAAACCGCGCCTTCGGGCGCGGTTTTTTTGGAAAATGGTATAAAATTCTCATTGACGACCAAATCATAATTTGTTTTTCTCTGCCCATAGTCGGCAAGCCCGACAGGGAGAAAAATAAAGGCAGAGGTTTTTGGAAACAAATCCTCTGCTTTAATTTTTTCAGGTTGCGCTCCCAGAGGCTGGCTGGCACATCAGAATAAATTTTAAGACAATTATGACAAGATCACTGTTCATACTGCGTGCGATAGAAAGGACCATTTGGTGTTTAAAGTAACAAACTATATTGGCGCGATCCTATACCTTCTGTTGTCCCACACTGCGCTTCAGGCGCAAACGGCTCAAATGCCGGCGGCAGAGGACTTCTCAACCGGTGAAGTTGTCGAAAGCACTCCGGCGATCGGCGACTACTATGCCAAAGGCAGCTTTGGGGATTGGACGCTGCGCTGTCTGAAAACAGAGCAAACGCAAGACCCCTGTCAGCTATTTCAATTGATGCATACCCCCGATGGCTCGCCCGTGGCAGAATATAACTTAAACCCCGTCCAATCGGATGGGCTCGTTATTGCCGGAGCCAATGTCATTACACCTTTGGAAACCCTATTAACCCAACAATTGACCATCCAAGTGGATGATGAAAATGCCAAAATATATCCCTTCGCATTCTGTGTGCAAATGGGCTGCGTGGCGCGCATCGGTCTTACGGAAGAAGATCTCGACAGCTACCGCTCCGGCGCGCAGGCCATCATCACCATGTTTCCCGCCGCGGCCCCAACGAAGCCCGAACGCCTTACATTATCTTTGACAGGATTTACCGCAGGGCATGAGGCCTTGATGGGCACAATAGGTAATTAATTGCGCATAGGCCCTAAATCGCTTTCAACGCCAGAACCGCATTCATGCCGCCAAAGGCGAAGGCGTTGGACAAAGTCGCCGTGACCTTTGCTTGACGGGCCACATTTGGCACCACATCAAGCGCGCAGTTGGGGTCTGGCTGTTCATAGCCAATGGTGGGCGCAATTACCCCGTCCCGCAGCGCCATGAGGCATGCAAGTAATTCCACAGCGCCCGTCCCGCCTATCAAATGTCCATGCATGGATTTGGTCGATGACATCATCAAGGCCGGCGCATGGGCGCCGAAAGCCTCCGTCACCGCCGCACATTCGGTCTTGTCATTGGCCGCAGTTCCCGTGCCGTGAGCGTTGATATAGCCAATATCTTGTGGATCTAGACACGCATCGCGGAGCGCTCCGCGGATGGCGCGCACTGCCCCCTGCTGGTTTGGCATCACGATATCACCAGCATCTGAGGTCATAGAAAAGCCGATGAGTTCCGCGAGTATTTCAGCACCGCGCGCCTTGGCGCCCTCATAGGTCTCAAGCACGAAGACCCCTGCCCCCTCTCCTTGAACCATACCCGATCTATTGGCGGAAAAGGGCCGGCAAGCGGTTTTGGACATCACGCGCAGCCCTTCCCAAGCCTTTATGCCACCAAAGGTCAGCATCGCATCGCCGCCGCCGGCCAGCATCACCTGTGCCATGCCGCTGCGGACCATATGAAACGCCAATCCAATCGCGTGATTTGAGCTGGCGCAGGCGGTTGAGACAGTCAAGGAGGGACCTTTGATATTATGGGCCATCGACAGATGGCTGGCGGCTGCATTGGTCATGAGTTTCGGCACCACGAAAGGGTGCACCCTATTTTTGCCCTCTTCATAGACAGACCGAAAATTATCATCCCAGGTGTTCATCCCACCTGCAGCGGTTCCAAGAACCACACCCGTCGTTTCCGACAGCTCCTCCGTGATCTCCAAGCCAGACTGCGCCATCGCCTCGCGACTGGCCAAAAGCACCAGTTGAGTCACCCGATCATAGAGTGCCAATTTTTGCCTATCAAAATGCGCTTCAGGATCAAAATCCTTGATTTGCCCACCGATTTTTACAGATAACCTGTCCAGGTCACGCATCTGCAAAGGCCCAATCCCAAGCTGTCCTTCGCGCATGGCTTGCAAAGTTTCCGACACCGATCCACCCAAAGCATTAATGGTCCCAGCCCCTGTAATCACCACGCGGTTCATGGGCTAGGTCTGCTCCGCAACAAGGGTTTCAACCGCAGAAATAATGGTCGCCACAGATGATATATCAAATTCACTTTCCTGCGGGGCATTGGCATTAAACGGCACTTCGATGTCGAATTCTTCTTCGATCGCGAAAATACTTTCCACCACGCCAAGGCTGTCAATGCCTAGCTCCTCTAGCGTGGCCGTCAGGCTCACATCAGCCACATCCAGCAGGCCTTGCTCAGCAATGATTTGAATGACCTTGTCTTTTACACTCATAGGAACGCCTTTTTGCCCATTAAGGACTGTTGTCAGAGTCGGGCAGTGACTTTTTAAGCCGCGCGAGGTCTTTTAACATCCGCGGCAGGCGCCGCAAGTTTTTGTAGACCTCAAGCTGCGCCTCCATTTTCATCGCGGGATAACCCAACATCACGCGCCCCGCGGGGATATTGCTCAGCACTTTCGTCGCGCCGCCCGTTATCGCGTTATCGCCGATAAACAGATTGTCACTCACCCCAGTTTGCCCGCCGAGAACCACATTGTTTCCCAGCACGGAGGAACCGGCAATCCCGACCTGTGCACAAATCATACAATTGTTACCAATTTTTACATTATGGCCAATCTGGGCCAAATTATCAAATTTGCAGCCATCGCCAATCTGCGTGTCGCGGATTGTGCCGCGATCAATACAGCTGTTGGCGCCCAGCTCCACATCATCGCCAATCACCACCGACCCAAGAGAATGAATGCGGGCAAAGGCTTGCGGTTTGGCGCCTTTGCTGTCTCCCAGAGTCTCGCGCACATTCTCAATCGCAGAGCGCTCCGGTGTCACAAAAGAAAATCCATCCCCGCCGATCACCGCCCCCGGGTGTGCGATGAACCTTGCGCCGATACGCACCTCCGCGCCAATCCGCACGCCGGCCATCAATGTGGCCTCCGGGCCAATGGTGCAGCCTTCTCCAAGGGTCACATGGCTGCCGAGCCAGGCATTCTCGCCCAGCACCGCCCCCGCCGCGATATGGCAAAACGCGCCGATCCGCGCGCCGGGGCCAATCTCAGCCCCTGGTTCCACACAGGCCTGCGGATGAATGCCCGGCGGACCCGGCCGCCACCTATGATCAAAAGCTTGCGAGAGACCCACCATGGCAAAACGGGGCCGCGGAACAAGGATTGCGCCCAAAAGGTTGAGACTGTGCCAGTCGGTACCCTCGGCCAATAAGGCAATGCGGGCTTGGCCAAGCGGCAAGCGCTCCACATAGGATTGACTTGTCGCGATCGCCAAGAGGCTCCCTGCCGCATCTTGCGGCTCACAGGCGCCCGTGACTTGCAACGCGACATCCCCTACGGCTTGTCCGTTCAGCGCCTTCGCCAAGTCTTGTAAATTACATACGCTCATGAACGGTCGCCCTTTGCTTCACGCCCCGTTTATCCTGTGATCTCACCCATAACCACCCCTTGGCTTTGCAAAGCCTGCCAAATCTTTGCGTCACGGCCATAGACATCAGGGCGGAACTCCAATCCGCCTTCCGGCCGCGCCAGCGCCGTGCGGTAAAAGATATGCACGGGTATGCGGCGCACTAAATCGATCTGCACCTCTTCGCCTGTATCCAGGGCCTCCTGAAAGAGAGCCTTCGGCGCGTCACTTTGCGCTGCAAGGAGCGCATAGGCAAAATCAAACGGATCGGCCAAACGAATACAGCCGTGGCTGAAGGCACGCACTTCGCGCCCAAATAGGTTTTTGGCTGGGGTGTCGTGAAGATAAATATTATGCCGATTGGGGAACATGAACTTTACCAGGCCCAGAGCATTGCCAGGGCTGGGCGGTTGGCGCATGCCGAAGGGGAAGGTGTCCTCATTGAAACTTGTGAAATCCAGCCCCTCACGCCGCACAACATTGCCCAAATCATCGCGCAGCTCGAGATACTCCACCGACGCCGCATCCTCTTGTAGCATCGGCAAATATTCACCGACAACGATAGACCGCGGAACATACCAGCTCGGGTTGACGATCATATATTCCATAGTGTCGGAAAATTCGGGACTGCGCCGATCATCATCCACTGCTCCGACAACGGAATTGGTTTCAAAGGTCACCTTGCCGAAATCGACGATCTTCGCCTTGAAATCCGTCAAATTCACGGAGATATGCCGCTCACCCAAAGGTTGATTGAACCAACGCTCCCGCTCCAATGCCACCAAAACCGATGCCAAGCGATCAGCAGCCGCAACATTGACTTGCTCAAGGGTCAACTTGTTGGCCGTGCCGGTCTCGGCAAGCCCATGATCGGCCTGAAAGCGTTCCACAGCAGCCACAAGCGGTGCGTCATATGTGGTGGAATAGCTTCTGCTCAGATAGCCCATGGCGACCAAGCGATCACGCAGAAGCACCACTTGCGCCCCCTGCTCCTCTGGCTTTAGACGCTTGGCACTCACAGGTTGACCCCAGCCCCCCGCCGTCACCTGCCGCTCCAAACGCAGTCTTTCTTTGACAAGTCCGACGTATTGGCGGCTTTGCGGTGGCAAGGATTTGAAAAAGGCCTGCGGATCGCTGGCCTCCAAACCTGCCAATAGGTCAAGCGGTTTGCTGTAGCGCACTTTGCGGACAATTTCCTCATCAACCTCTGAGGGGATCAACAGACCTGACTGCACGGCGCGCGCATAGTCCAGAAACGCCGTTGTGAGCTCCGCTTCGAGCTGACCCAAAGCACTTTGACTATTGGCCGCCCGCAGTTTGGAGAGCACAGTTTCAGCATTGAACCGCGCTTTCGGCAGACCGTGCATCTCCGCATCAGCAAAGGCCGTGATGAGCGCCTCCAATCGCGCGCGCTCCTGCTCTGTTGGGCCCGTCCAAAACGAGCCATAATCCCGCGCACGATAAAATCCAGAAATACTGCGGTCAGAACTTATATATTGGGCCAAAGATTGCTTAAATCCAAAAGCTTGAGCTGCCAGCTCCGTGCTAAACAACACAGCCAAGACACTCGCCAAGACCTTGGCTATACGGAAATCAATTCGACCCATCATGTCGCGGCGCGCCCTCAGTTAGAATACGGTGACAATAAATGCGCATTTTAGGAGCAAAAGTCTAATGTCTTTTGCCAATTGAGCCGGTAGATTTTGCAGATTGTAACACTGAAAGCACAAAGCCCAGATAGGGCACCGGATCGCAAGGCCAGCGGATAGAGGCGCGCCCGTCAGAGCCAACCATGCGATAATTCGCCGAAATTGGAATAGTTCGAATTGAAACTATATTGGGCTTTGCAAAAATGGAGGAAATATGTCATATGAGCCTTGCACCTGGGGATAAGCGGCCGTGTTCCGCATGGATCGCGGTGCACAAGTGGGACAAAGAATGACAGACCAACCGAGCGTAATTTCACGACGTGGATTGCTGGGCGCTTTTGCGGCCACAGCCTTAATCGCGGCGCCAACCTATTCCAATGCCGCCGGGTTCTTACGTGGTGCAGGCGATATTCGTCGGTTGAAAATGTATTCACGGCGGACGGGCGAATCCTTAGATGTGATCTATTGGATTGAAGGTGACTATATCAAAGATGCCTTGACTGAGGTGAATTGGTTCATGCGTGACTGGCGGAGGGATAGGTCCCGCGCCATCGACACACGCACCGTTGACATCATCGCAGCCACGCAACAGCTGCTCGACACCCCCACCCCCTTCCTCATGCTGTCCGGCTACCGGACAGCTGAAACCAACGCGCTGCTGCGCAAACGCTCGCGCGGTGTGGCTAAAAATTCCCTGCATATGAAGGGGCAAGCCGCGGATCTGCGCATGCAGGGCAAATCTGTCCGTCAGGTGGCCCGAGCTGCCGCCTCCTGCGCTGCCGGCGGGGTTGGCCGCTATTCTCGCTCCAACTTCGTCCATATTGATTGCGGCGAAAAGCGCCTTTGGGGCCGCTAGTTTCACACGACAATTCTTGGCACCTTGCAGGCCTGTCGCCAGCCCCTGAGCGCTGCTGTGCGCCGTAACGGCGTAGAGGGTGGCCCCAATCAACGTATTTTTGGGGCCGTCCGTCGTGCAATGCGGGAATTCCGCGGAAAATGGGTTGTAAGGCGCAAGCGGCTTGATGTAAGAGAGCCGCAGCAGGCCTGAAAGGGCTTGTGTAGAGGCGCCGAGCGCTGCTTTGCCTCCGCCTGAAAAGACAAATGGTCCCGTAGCTCAGCTGGATAGAGTACTCGCCTCCGAAGCGAGGGGTCACAGGTTCAAATCCTGTCGGGACCACCATTTTCGAAAAACACGCCATGAAAATACCAAGCCACCCTCGCAATTGTCCGGCGCGCGCGCTAGCCTTGAGCGCGTAACAAGGAGTCTGCGTTCATGGTTCAGGAAGTCCAGCACGATCCGATTGATGCGGTCATTACATGGGTTGATGGATTGGACCCGGCGCACCTGCAAAAACGCCAGAATTTCATGGGCTCAGCGCCACATCTTTTCCATGAAAATGCCACAAACCCGCATCGCTGGGCCTGTAATGGCGAAATTTATCTCTGCCTTTCGTCCCTTGAGCACAACGCCCCGTGGCTGCGCAAAATATGGATTGTTGTCGATGATCAATCACCAGATCTGTCGCGCCTGAGCGTCGCTCTGCAGGCCAAAATTCACTTGGTGGATCACACAGAGATATTCGCCAATCATGGCGCGAGCCTGCCAACTTTCAACTCCCTGGCCATAGAGACCTTTCTTTGGAACATTCCGGGGCTGTCCGACCGATTTATCTATTTCAATGATGATGTTTTTCTGACAGCACCCTGTCAGCAAGCCGATTTTTTCACGAAACGCGGCCCAATTTTACGCGGCGCTTGGGCTGATTTCAGCGCGTTGCAAGACGATCCCGTGCAGATGGCTGATCCGGCTAAGTTCAATCACTACATGCAACTCAACGCGGCAGGCCTATGCGGTATGCCGCCCGAGCGCCTCTTTCGCGCGGCACATGTGGCGCATCCCTGCTCGCGCCGCACCATGGCCCAACTTCACACCCGGTTCAACGCTGCATTTCACGACAATGCGCGCTATCAAATGCGTGATATTCGCCAATTTTCGCCGCAGAGCTTGCACAATTATGCCTGTATTTTGCACAAGACCGCCAAGCTACATCCGATTAAAGATCACCATCATATCTACAGCGGACAAGGGGTTGGTGCAGCAGATGGGACAATCCCCGCGCTCTTGCAAAACCTTCGAGACGCCCCGGACCTCAAGATGCTCTGCGTCAACGACCTGCCACAACTCGAGGCGCTCTACCCCGACATTCGAAGCTGGCTGGCGCAACTCCTAACCGGCGCGCCTTAGAGCATGGGGCGTCACAAATGCACTAGCGGGTGAGCACAGCCGAGAGCGGCGCGATGACGCTATCGCCGTAGTTGGAATGGCGCAGCCAAAAGCGCAAAACTTGCCAAATTTCCGCAACCGGATCCAGCGCCACGACCGCTTGCCCCGTCTGCGCAGCTGTGTCTGCCGCAAAGTCCAGGGCGCTCAACACATCCGAGGCGCGGCGCATGTCATCAGAAATTGTCACATCGACCTTTGGCAACAAGCCTAGGTTTTCTTTCGCCAAATGGTCTTGCAACAGACGCAATTGCGCAGGAGATCGCGGGCCATGGTCATAATCTGAAGGCCAAAGCCCTGTGGCCATAGGCACGGCCTGCACTGAGGCATCCGTGATCAGCGCCACATTCACAGCAGTTAGGGTCTCGGGCAATTGCATATTGGTAAAAATTTCAAAACCCGCGGCGCGATAAAGCAGCATTTTAGCCCGCGCATCCGCCGCTGTCCCATCAATTGCCACGGTGAACGGCACGCCAAGATCCAACAGCCCATCGGGGGGGGGCATTAACGGCCTGTCCATCAACACAATGCTTATAAGCCCCTTACCCGCCACCCGCTCGAACTCCAGAGCATAGCGCAGATAGGTCACCTCTGGCAGAGGCTCGGTTTGCACCAATCGCGGCGCGCTCACCTGCATAGCGCTCCGGTCATCGAGAGCGGTGACACTGGGGCGGCGCATCCCAGCCAAGCGGGTCGGAGATTGCGGCGAGAGGAGGGCAGAATCTCCTGGGTAGACCTGTGGCATATTTGCGGAGGGACGCAGTTTTTGAACCATCGGCAAAGTGGCCAATGTCTCAGTCTCACCGGTCAATACAGGTTTTTGCGCAGAAAGAGTCAAGCCGCGGCCAAGGCTGGCGGCGGTGGGGCCTTGCGACAAGATGGAGCGCGGCGCTGATAATTCCGAGGGGGGATCCAGATCAATCACCGGCACCTGCGCGGTCATAGCCGTATCAGGGCTTTGCGAGATCGGCAGAACCGTCACCTCGGGGTTTAGACCTTTGAGGTTCAAAACATCGTGGGACAGCGAAAGGACCACCAGCCCAGCCCCCCCAATGAGCGTACCCCAAATCAGACCATTGAAGAACGGTAGTTGCATCTATCACCTTTCAATCACCAAAAACGCCCTGTCACTCTTGACGATAGCATCGTTCCCTGAGCATCTATACCGCGACCAATCTGTCAATTGCGAGACCCATTGTTCCGAAAGAGCGCCGGTGGGGCAAAAAAAACATAAAGGACGACCCATGTTACTGCTGATCGATAATTATGACAGCTTCACTTATAATTTGGTGCATTATCTTGGGGAGTTGGGCGCAACGGTTGTGGTCAAACGCAACGATGCCTTGGACGTGCAAGAGGCAATGTCCCTCGGGGCCTCAGCGATTCTCCTGTCCCCGGGACCTTGTGACCCGGCGCAGGCTGGGATCTGTCTTGCCCTGACAGAGGCCGCCGCTGCCGCCCGCGTCCCGCTCATGGGGGTCTGCTTGGGGCATCAAACCATTGGTCAGGCCTTTGGCGGCTCGGTCGTGCGCTGTCATGAGATTGTGCATGGCAAAATGGGCAAAATGTATCACACGGGAAAAGGTCTCTTCGCGGACCTGCCGACACCTTTCGAGGCGACACGCTATCATTCATTGATTGTAGAACGCGCCACACTGCCCATCTGTTTAGAGGTGACTGCGGAATTGGAAGATGGCACGATCATGGGGCTTCAGCATAAAACCCTGCCCATTCATGGCGTACAATTTCATCCCGAGAGCATCGCCTCCGAACATGGGCATCATCTCATGCGCAATTTTCTTAACATGGCAAAGGAACTGGCATGACATCTGCGTTGCAACCCTTGATTGGGACAGCCGCCGACCGTCCCTTGACCCGCGCTGAAGCAGAGCTGGCCTTTGAGGCGCTGTTCAATGGAGAGGCCACCCCAAGCCAAATTGGCGGTTTTTTGATGGCGCTGCGTACACGCGGTGAGACTGTCGATGAATATGCCGCCGCCGCCGCCGTCATGCGGGCCAAATGCAACGCCGTGCGCGCGCCCATGGGCGCCATGGACATCGTCGGTACCGGCGGTGATGGCAAGGGCACATTGAATATTTCGACCGCAACCGCCTTTGTGGTGGCCGGGGCCGGCGTGCCTGTGGCCAAACATGGCAACCGCAATCTCAGCTCCAAATCCGGCGCCGCCGATGCTTTGGGCCAGATGGGCATCAATGTGATGGTGGGTGTCGATGTCGTGGAACGCGCCTTGGAAGAGATCGGGATCGCCTTTATGATGGCCCCTATGCATCACCCGGCCATCGCTCATGTTATGCCCACCCGTGCTGAACTTGCCACGCGCACGATCTTTAACATCCTGGGTCCGCTGACCAATCCCGCCGGGGTCAAACGACAATTAACAGGTGTGTTTTCAGCAGATTTGATCCGCCCCATGGCCGAAACCCTTCGGGCGCTTGGCAGCGAGTCGGCTTGGCTGGTGCATGGCAGTGCCGATGGCACCGATGAGCTTACCATCACCGGCAGCAGCGCTGTGGCCGCGCTTGAAAATGGCCAGGTGGTCGAGTTTGAAATTCATCCCGAAGACGCAGGCTTGCCAGTGCATCCGTTTGAGGCAATTCTCGGCGGTAGCCCCGAAGACAATGGCAAAGCCTTCGCCGCGCTTTTAGATGGCGCAGCCTCCGCTTACCGCGATGCGGTCTTGCTTAATTCTGCGGCCGCGCTGAAAATTGCAGGCAAAGCCAGCTCGCTGAGCGAAGGGGCCGAATTGGCCGCGGGCGCGATCGACAGCGGCGCGGCAAAAAGCAAAGTCACCGCCTTAGCCGCGCTCACCAGCGCCGCATGACAATTGGACTGAATATATGACAGACACTATTCTTGATAAGATCAAAGCCTATAAGCTTGAAGAGATTGCAGCACGCAAGGCGGCCGTCTCTTTGGCCGAGGTTGAAGCAGCCGCCCGCGCGGCGCCCCCCCTGCGCGGCTTTGCCAGCCGCCTCAAAGAAGCCGCTCAGACCGGTTATGCTTTGATCGCAGAGGTAAAAAAGGCCTCGCCCTCGAAAGGCCTCATTCGTGCAGATTTCGTTCCGCCCGCACTGGCCCTTGCCTATGAGCAAGGCGGTGCGACCTGCCTGTCTATTCTGACAGATGGGCCGTCCTTTCAGGGGGATGACAGCTATCTCACCGCCGCCCGCGCCGCCACAACCCTACCGGCGCTGCGCAAAGACTTCATGTATGACACCTATCAGGTCGCAGAAGCCCGCGCCTTGGGTGCCGATTGTATCTTGATTATCATGGCCTCCGTCTCGGACAGCCAAGCGGCAGAATTGGAAGCGGCCGCCACGGCCTGGGGCATGGATGCCTTGATTGAAGTGCATGACGCCGCTGAATTGGACCGCGGCCTTGCGCTCAAATCCTCCTTGATTGGCATCAACAACCGCAATCTCAACACCTTTGAGGTCACGCTGGACACCACCCGCAGTCTCGCGCAGCGCGTGCCAGCGGACAAAACCATAGTTGCCGAAAGCGGGATTTACACAGCCGAAGATCTGGCCGATCTGGCCGGCCATGGCGCCCGAACCTTCCTCATTGGCGAAAGCCTGATGCGTCAGAACGATGTGGCGCAGGCCACGCGAACTCTTTTGGCCAATCCGCGGATGCCAGATAGGATTTAAATGTCAAAACTGACCCATCTTGATGAGGCCGGACACGCCCATATGGTCGATGTCTCTGGAAAATCCGACACAGATCGCATGGCCACTGCCACGGCAATCGTGCAGCTCACACCAGCGGCCATGGCCATCCTGCTGGAGGGGAATTTGAAAAAGGGCGATGCGCTGGCTGTCGCCCGCATAGCGGGGATTATGGCCGCAAAGAAAACCTCTGAGCTGATCCCCCTATGCCATCCGTTGCCGATCACCAAGGTCGCGGTCGATCTTGAGACTGATCGGGCAACTCACCGCATCCTGATCACCGCCACCGTGAAAACACGCGGGCAAACCGGAGTTGAGATGGAAGCCCTCACCTCCGCCAGCACAGCGGCCCTCACGGTCTATGACATGATGAAAGCCGTCGATAAAGGCATCACCATTGCGTCTATTCAGCTCGAAGAAAAGCAAGGCGGCAAGTCCGGCACCTGGCGGCGTTCGGCGCTATGATTTCGGTTAGAGAGGCGCTTGACCATATTTTGGCACTCAGCGACGCGCTGCCAAGCGAAGACATTGCCCTGCAATACGCACAGGGGCGGGTTTTGGCCCAAACCGTCAGAGCCAACCGCGATCAACCGCCCTTCGCCGCCGCGGCCATGGATGGCTATGCAATCCGCGCCACCGATCTCGCAGCCGGCGCGCAAACATGGCAGGTGATTGGCGAATCTGCGGCCGGGCATCCTTTTTCAAGTCCCGTTGCCGCCGGCCAGGCCACGCGGATATTCACCGGCGCACCCCTGCCCCAAGGCACTGACCATGTCCTTATTCAAGAGAATGTCTGCGCCAAAGATGGACAAATCACGCTGATTGACGGTCCAAATGATGCGGCCCATCGGCGCCCTGCTGGCGGTGATTTCACCAAAGGTCATCAGCTGCGCGCCCCGCGCCGCCTGTCTGCGCAAGACATCGCGCTTTTGGCCGCAATGAATGTCCCGCGCCCGAATGTGACCCGCAGGCCGAAGGTTGCCCTTATCGCCACAGGCGATGAATTGGTACAGCCCGGCGATGCCCCCCGCGACGATCAAATCATCGCGTCAAACAGCTATGGGCTCGCCGCTATGCTGCAAAAAGCTGGCGCAGAGGCGCGAATATTACCGATTGCCCGCGATCGGTTGGGCTCCTTGGCGGAGGTCTTTGCCCTGACCCGTGATGCTGATCTGGTCCTGACCATTGGTGGCGCCTCTGTGGGCGATTATGACTTGGTGGCGCAGGCCGCGGCCGAGTTCGGGCTGGAGCAATCTTTTTACAAAGTCGCAATGCGCCCCGGAAAACCCTTGATGGCCGGGCATATGGGCGGGCGGGCGATGATTGGCCTTCCGGGCAACCCAGTGTCCGCCATGGTCTGCGGAGAGATTTTCGTGCTGCCCTTGATCGAAAAGATGCTCGGTCTGCCGGCCCGTCAGCGCGCGCAGCAAACCGCGCCACTGGCCCATGATCTTCCCGCCAATGGCGCCCGAGAACACTATATGCGCGCCACTTTGATAGATGGCGCTCTGCATGTGGCCACACGGCAAGACAGCTCTTTGCTAAGCATCTTGAGCGGCGCAAACGCACTCGCGATTGCTCCAATCCAGGCCCCCGCCATGCCCAAAGGCAGCGAGATGCGTTATATTCCTTTGTAAGTCATGCAAAACAGCTTGACACAAAAGGGGAACGAGAGTAGAACATTACCCAAACACGGCGAATTGACTCAACCTTGGGAGATGATGTCATGCTAACCAAAAAGCAATTGCAACTGCTTGAGTTTATCCACGCGCGCACGCAGGTCGATGGCGTCTCCCCATCCTTTGACGAAATGAAAGAGGCGCTCGATCTCAAATCAAAATCCGGTATCCACCGCTTGATTACGGCCCTCGAGGAACGCGGATTCATTCGCCGCCTGGCGCATCGGGCGCGGGCCATTGAAATTCTGCGGATGCCCGAACAGATGCAACCCGCGACACGCGGGTTTGCACCGCGGCTGATTGCTGGGGATCGTCCTGACCGGCCACGTGATGCCATTGATCTGGATTCGGCAGACGTGAGATCATTGCCGATGATGGGTCGCATCGCAGCTGGCGTGCCTATTTCTGCAATTCAAGACTACGCGCGTGATGTGGCTGTGCCGGGCGACATGATCTCAAACGCCGGTCAGCATTACGCGCTGGAGGTGAAGGGCGACTCGATGATCGAGGTTGGAATCAATGACGGTGACGTGGTGGTGATCCGAGAAACCAGCACAGCCCAGAATGGCGATATCGTCGTCGCCTTGGTCGAAGATCACGAGGCCACTTTGAAACGGTTCCGCCGCAATGGCAGCGCCATCGCGCTTGAAGCGGCCAATCCTGCCTATGAAACCCGCGTATTCCGCGACGATCAAGTCAAAGTACAGGGCAAATTGGTGGGCCTGATCCGCACCTATTAACGCGCTTTAAGGCCTGCTGGATCGTGGCCTTTCGCATCCCGCAACTCTGCGCTGTTCCAAAGCCTGTGTCCGATAGCCTGTCTGACCGTGATCCATTGCAGCCTGCCCGAGCTATCGAAGCGTCCTGCCACGCCCCCCGCAGTTGCCAGCGCCTCCAAATCAAAGCCACCGCAGGCCGGCTCAGACCGCCAATCTTGCACAACCACCAGCGCGGCTTGACAGGGGCGCATCGGGTGAGATCCTTTGTCCACAATCTCGAGCCAAGATGGCATAGCCCCTTAGGCAGATTTTTGAGAGATGGGGTTCCCGTCATTCTCAAGCCAGCTGCGCGCCACAAAGCCCGAACCTTTTGCGACATTCAGAACCCTTGTACCCTGCACCATCACACCAACCAAACGCCCATCACCGCTGATCAATACATCCGGACGAGGAGACATAACCCAGCAAATCAAAGTGGCACAGGCGGGAATAACAGCAAGATATCGCAATCGACCCTGCCACAAAATTCCAAACAGCACAGATGCCGCCAGTAGACCCAATATCCCTGGCGGTGGTGCTTTGATATGGCTGACCGACTGGGGAAGATCTGCAACATGGCTCGCAACATCCAAAATTGCTCCTAACCCCAAGGTCATGCCCCAAAACCCCAACGCCTCTCCCCCAAAGGGGCCAGCGCTGCGGCCAAAATCGCACTGGGCATGACCACAAACCCCATAATCGGAACCGCGACAACATTTGCCAAGACCCCGTAATGCGGCAGTATGTTGAAATGCGCCGCTGCGATCGGGGCAGTGGCAAGGCCAGCCACCACTGCCGAGACCACAGATCCCATCAAATACCGCGTGCCCGACGGCCAGCGCGCCGCCCATGTCCACTGGCTCATCGCGTTAAACACAATGATCAAAAGGCCAGTGGCTGCAAATGACATTTGAAAGCCCGGACCCAGCAGGGCCTCCGGCCGGAGCAGCAAAACCAAAATTGCAGCAATCGCCAGCGCGTGCAAGGTGATCGCACGCCGCTCGAGCAGCACAGCGGCGAAGATGGTAAAGGCCATAATATACGCCCGCTCGGTCGCAACACTGGCACCGGAGAGCATCAGATACCCCGCCCCAACCCCTATGCTCATCAGCGCGGCTATTTTCTTGATCGGCCAGTTTAAAATAAGATAGGGCAGACAGGACAAAAGGGCCCGCGTTAAAAAGAACACCAGACTGGTGAGCAGGCCCATATGCAGGCCAGAAATCGCCAAAAGATGCGAAAGATTTGCCGCGCGCAAGGTTTGCTGCACCTCTCGATCAAGATACATTCGGTCACCAACCGTGATGGCCACCGCCACCCCTGCGGTGCGGGCTGGCATATGAGCCGCCATATGCGCGCCGATCTTCTGACGCCATTTTTGAACGATGAGCCCGCCCTGATCGGCCGGTGCCGCGCGCCAGATCATCACGGGGCTGCGTGTATATCCCACCGCACCCAATTGCGCAAACCAAGCCTGTCGTTGAAAATCATAGCCATAGGGTTCAGCCGGCCCGGGCGGCGGCGACAAATGCGCTGCGAGCAAGACGATGTCGCCGATCTGTGGCATTTTCTCTTGTGCCCTCCCATGCAGCGCCACGCGCAAACGGTTTGGCGTGACGCGCTGCGGCAATGAGCCTAACACCAAGTGATCCAAAGTTAGGCGCGGCTTTTCAGACAGGCTGCGATCAATGCCGACAACCCGCCCCTGCACCGCACCATAAAACCGCTCTGACAGAACAGGGCCAGAGACCGCATGGGCCCGATATTGACTCCAGGCAAACCCACCCGCCAGAGCGGCGATCACGATTAGCAACCGCGCTATGCCAGTGCGAAATCGGATCGCAAGCCCCACACATAGACCCGCAGAGAGGCTGGCGGCTAGGAAGACCAATGGTCCTGGCTCGCGCGGCACTCCAAAATAGGCCGCAATTCCCAAGCCAAAACCAAAAGCGGTCCAATGCATCAGGTTTTGCGCCTGCGCCTGCAGAGCAGACTCCACCGCTGCCCAAATCCAAGACCAATGCTGCACTTGTCCTCTCTATGGATGCGCCTTAGGTACAGTCTGCGCCCTTTTCCTTTGCGAAAGATGAACATCATGTCTGACACCCCCGTAGTCACCCGTTTTGCCCCCTCCCCGACCGGAACATTGCACATTGGCTCGGCGCGCACGGCGCTGTTCAACTGGCTCTTCGCTCGGCGCCACGGCGGGCAATTTTTGCTGCGGGTGGAAGATACAGATAAGGAGCGCTCAACCGAGGCCTCAACCCAGGCCATCTACCGGGGGTTGGCTTGGCTTGGCTTGGACTTTGATGGCACGCCGGTCAGTCAAGCGGCCAATGCGGCGCGTCACGCGGACGTGGCCGCGCAAATGCTGGCAGCGGGCCATGCCTATAAATGCTTTGCGACGCAAGAGGAAATCGCCGCCTGTCGAGAGGCGGCGCAAGCGGAGAAACGCTCGACGCTGTTTCGCTCCATCTGGCGTGATGCCGAAGTGCGGGATCACCCTGACGCGCCCTATGTGGTGCGGCTCAAAGCCCCGCGCGAGGGGCAAACGCTCATCAAGGATCAGGTGCAAGGGGATGTTGTTATCCGCAATGATCAGCTTGATGACATGGTTCTGCTCCGATCAGATGGCAGCCCCGTTTATATGCTCGCTGTTGTGGTCGATGACCATGATATGGGCGTCACCCATGTTATTCGCGGCGACGATCACCTGAACAATGCAGCGCGGCAAATTCAGATTTACCTGGCCATGGGCTGGGATCTGCCAACCTATGCGCATATCCCGCTCATTCATGGACCGGACGGCAAGAAAATGTCCAAGCGCCACGGCGCGACAGGGGTTGAGGAGTATCAAGCGCTTGGCTACTCGGCCGCCGGAATGCGCAATTATCTGGCGCGTTTGGGCTGGAGCCATGGGGATGACGAGTTCTTCACCGATGCCCAAGCGCAATCCTGGTTTGACCTTGAGCACATTGGCAAATCACCCGCGCGGTTTGACTTCAAAAAATTGGCCAATATTTCCGGCCAACACATCGCGCAGACCGATGATGCTGCATTGCTGCATGAACTGGAGGGATATCTGGCGGCAACCCAGGCTGACCCTTTGAGTGATGCACAAAAATCTCTCTTCCTGTCCGGCGCTTATTGCGTCAAGGAACGCGCGAAAACCATGCTGGAACTCATTGATAAATCATCATTTATACTCCAGTCTCGCCCTTTGAATCTGGAAGAGAAAGCGCTCCTAGCGCTTGATTCAGTATCCATTAGTATACTGAAGGAATTGACGCCGCAGTTGCAAAATGCTATCTGGACGCGAGAAGAACTGGAAGGTTTGGTTGAACGCCTTGCACTGTCCCATGAGACAAAAATGGGCAAGTTGGCAGCCCCACTAAGGGCCGCACTTTCAGGACGCGTTACCTCGCCGAGTGTATTTGACATGATGTTAGTGTTGGGCCGGGATGAAACCATTGCACGGCTAAACGATATAAGTTGAGCAGGCCCTTTGAGACCATGCTGAACTGGGAAGATGAGAATAATATGACCGATGACGTACAAAACATTGCCAAACTGAGCCTGAACGGGACCACCTATGACCTTCCGGTGATGTCGCCGACAGCCGGACCCGATGTGGTAGATATTCGAAAGCTCTATGCACAGGCCAATGTCTTCACCTATGACCCGGGCTTCACCTCAACCGCCTCCTGCGATTCGACCATCACCTTCATCGATGGAGAGGCCGGCGTATTGCTGCATCGAGGCTACCCCATTGATCAGCTGGCCTCGCAAAGCCACTATTTGGAAGTGTGCTTTTTGTTGCTCAACGGTCACTTGCCAAATGCAACTGAGCTCGAAGAGTTTGAAAGCCTGGTGACAAATCACACCATGCTGCACGAACAGATGGTCAATTTCTTCCGCGGCTTCCGCCGTGATGCCCATCCGATGGCCATTATGACCGGTGTTGTTGGAGCCATGTCGGCATTCTATCACGATTCAACCGATATTACCGACCAGCACCAGCGCGAGGTCGCGTCCATTCGTTTGATCGCGAAAATGCCAACAATTGCAGCCATGGCCTATAAATACACGGTTGGACAGCCCTTTGTTTATCCACGCAATGATGTGGATTATGCCTCAAACTTCCTGCGCATGTGCTTTGCGGTGCCTGCCGAAGACTATGAGGTGAACCCTATCTTGTCGCGCGCGATGGACCGGATATTCACCCTTCATGCAGATCATGAGCAAAATGCTTCGACCTCTACGGTTCGTCTGGCGTCCTCCTCTGGGGCCAATCCATTTGCCTGCATTGCAGCTGGAATTGCCTGTCTTTGGGGTCCGGCACATGGCGGCGCAAACCAAGCTTGCCTGGAAATGCTCAATGAAATCGGCACGGTCGACCGCATTCCAGAGTTTATCGCCCGCGCCAAAGACAAAGACGATCCCTTCCGTCTGATGGGCTTTGGGCACCGGGTTTACAAAAACATCGACCCGCGCGCGACGGTTCTTAAAGAATCGGCAGATGAAGTTCTGGAGCTTTTGGGCGTTGAGAATAACCCCATCTTGCAGGTGGCCAAAGAGTTGGAAAAAGCTGCCCTGGCCGATCCATATTTTGCCGAGAAGAAACTCTTCCCAAATGTTGATTTCTACTCGGGTATTATCTTGGAGGCCATGGGCTTTCCAACTTCGATGTTCACACCGATCTTCGCCCTGTCTCGGACGGTCGGTTGGATTTCGCAATGGAAAGAGATGATCTCAGATCCAACCATGAAGATTGGCCGCCCCCGCCAGTTGTATTGCGGCGAGACCACGCGGGACTATGTGGATATCGAGAAACGCTAGAACAAAGACCCTAACCCCCATTTCCGCTCTGTGGTGTTCTTGCACCCGGGAATGGGGGATTTAATCAAAGGCTCCTGAATCTAGGTGCATTTATTACGAATCTGGTTGATCGCTTTACGCGAACCTTGGAGAGACCAGCGCTCAATCGCCTCCCGAGCATCGGGATCACCAAGGAAAACCGCCTGACCTGCGGCCATTTCATCCACAAGTATTTTCGTAGAGGCCGCCGGCTCATCACGACGGTCCACGCCCACGAAAATCGAGGTTGACGCATCAATCTCATCGACAAATCCAGCAACAAGGCGCTCAGGCCTATCATCGATCTGAAATAGCTCGACTGTATCATCAACCGGCTCAAGCGCTGCAGGAAAGATCACTTCCAAATGTATTTTCTTTTCAAAGCACACAAGCCGCAAAAACGCCCCAGCTTCTCCCGCCTGCTCGGCAATTGTAAAGACACGCCCGTCATCTTCCCTCTCTTGAAAAACCTCCCATGCCTGTGCTTTCATTGGTCCCAAAGCCGCGATCAAAAACATAATTCTAAAATTCATGTAAAAATCCTTTTTTATTTCATCCGCTTGCCGCCTCTATTCGGCACGACTTGCAGGCCACAAATTGACCACTACATCTCTAAGATCTCTGCATAATCCAACAGCCAAGCCAAAACAATACGCCCGGTGGCAACACCAGGCTGCCCCCCCAGCAGGCGCTGCCCTCATTTCATGTTGAAATGGCGTTATTCAGAGGTTTTTTTTTAGAAGCATTGCGGTTCCGGTCAAGCGTCGTAATGCACACCCCGTCGCCTGAGGATAGGTTAAATCGACCCTCCCTCAACACTCATCTATGTTACGTCACTTCATTACCGAACCCACGTCACCGACCTTCAAACTTGGCAGTGCGCTTGTCCAGAAAGGCTGTCACCCCCTCTTTGAAATCACGGGTGCGGCCACAGGCGCCTTGCAAGCGCGCTTCCAGCTCAAGCTGGTCTTCTTCGGAATTGGAAAGACTCTGGCGAATGGCCGTTTTTACATGGCCGTATGTTTCTGTCGGACCCGAGGCCAAATGCGCGGCTCGGGCCTGCCATTGGGTCTCAAATTTCTCATCAGCGACGCTCTCCCAGATCATGCCCATCTCACTGGCCTGCCGCGCATAAATTTTATCAGCAAAAAGCGCCGCACCCATGGCCTTAGCCAGACCTATTTGCCGCGGCAAAAGATAGGTGCCGCCCGCGTCGGGTATAAGACCAATACGGGTGAAGGCCTGCACAAAATAAGCAGATTCAGCTGCAATCACCACGTCCGCTGCGAGCGCCAAATTCGCCCCAGCCCCCGCGGCTGGACCATTGACGGCAGAAATGGTCGGCACCGGACATTCTGTAATGGCTTTGAGCATTGGCACATATTCATCTTTCAACGTGCGCTCGAGATCGATATCCGCAAAATTTCCCTCCGCGCCCAAGTCCTGCCCCGAACAAAACGCCCGGCCTGAGCCGGTTAGCACCACCACCCGCGCCGCCTGACCGGCCTGGTGCATTGCATCCGTGATCTCAGCGCGCATCTGCGTGTTGAGCGCATTCATCACCGTGGGGCGATTAAGCGTGATCACGGCAACATTGTGGTCTACAGCGTAGGTGAGTGTCTCATAAATCATAATAAAATCCTGTGCTTGCGGCGTTCCGCGCCCTGTCCCACTCAAGATGAGAGGAGTTTTTCAATTTCTCTTTCTTCGTCTTCGGTCAACTGGTCTATGGAGTCTTTGCGTTTGCTGCGCCGCTGCACGGCAATCAGCCCCGCAAGTGAGACCAAAAACAACGCCGGCCCCGCCAACCACAGCACCAAATTTATACCCAATCCATTGGGCCGTAGCAAAACATATTCCCCATATCGTGCAACAACATAATCCATGACCTCTGTGTCGCTGTCACCTTCGAGCAGGCGGTCTCGAACCAATAACCTGAGGTCTCGGGCAATACCGGCGTTAGATTCATCGATGCTCTCATTGCGGCATTGCAAACAGCGCAGCCCTTGAGAAATCAGCCGAGCTCGATTTTCCAAAACCGGATCAGATAGAACTTCATCGGGCTCCACGGCCGAGGCGATTCCAGCCCAGAGAAGAAGGGATAATAGGACAAAAACCTGCCTCATTGTGCCGCCTCCGGGCCCGGTTCACGCGCAGCGCCGGGCGCCATCCGGTAACGCCGATCAAATAGGCTCAGAAAGCCTCCCAAAGCCATAATGATCGCCCCGCTCCAGATCCAATTGGCTAAGGGTTTGATGAAACTCCGCACCGCATAGCCGCCCTCGGGTTGCGCATCCCCCACAACCACATAAATATCCCGCCACAGCCCGCTATCAATGCCCGCTTCTGTCGTTGGCATCTCTGCCACTGGATAATAGCGCCGCTCCGGATGCAGCATTGCGATCGGCTGGCCTTGCCGCGACAAGGCCACATCCGCCATTGTGGTGAGGTAATTCGGTCCCCGTCGATCCTCTACGGCCTCCAAGGTGATGGTAAAGCCCGCAACCTCAGCAGATTGGCCAATTTCAAGAACGCGAATGTCTTCCACCTGCCATGCGGTGATACCAGCCACGCCAAAGATGGTGATGCCAAGCCCGGCATGGGCAACTGCCTTGCCCCAATCGGCCAAAGGCAGCCGCAGCAAACGGCGCATTTTCCCCGCGCCACGTCCGCAGCGTTGATAAAGCTCAATCACCACGCCCATGACCAGCCAAACACCAAGGCCAAGCCCAACCGGACCGATCAATGATCGCCCCGTTTGCATGGCCCAAGCCAGTCCAACACAGGCCAAACACACCAGCGCCACAGGCCAAAGCCGGGTGATATGCGCCCTCCGCGCGCGCTTCCATGGCAGAGTCGAGCCGATCGGCAATATCACCGCCAAAGCCACCATAAAGGGGGTAAAGGCGAGATCAAAAAATGGCGGGCCAACCGAGAGTTTGCGATCCATCAATAATTCGGCCACCAAAGGCCAGACCGTGCCAACAAAAACCACAAAGCAGCTTATGGCCAGCAGCAAGTTATTGGCAATCAAAGCGCTTTCACGGCTGACAGGCGCAAAGACCCCCTTGCTGTCCATAGCTTTGGCACGCAGGGCAAAGAGCAATAATGCGCCACCGAAAAACACGGCCAAAATCATCAAGATAAACACACCGCGCTCAGGATCGTTGGCAAAGGCATGTACGGAGGTCAGAACGCCCGAGCGCACGATAAAGGTGCCGATCAGTGAAAAGCCAAAGGCCAAGATTGCCAATAAGATCGTCCATGCTTTCAGCGCGTCGCGTTTCTCAACCACAATGGCCGAATGAAGCAAGGCTGCTGAAATCAACCACGGCATGAAACTTGCGTTTTCGACAGGATCCCAAAACCAGAACCCGCCCCAACCAAGCTCATAATAGGCCCACCAGCTGCCCAGGCCGATTCCGATTGTCAGAAAAATCCAAGCCGCCAAAGTCCAAGGCCGCACCCAGCGCCCCCAAGCCGAATCCACTTTGCCTTCCAGCAAGGCGGCGATGGCAAAAGAGAAGGTGATCGATAGGCCGACATAGCCAAGATACAAAAACGGCGGGTGAAAGGCCAAGCCGGGATCTTGCAGCAAGGGATTGAGCCCCTGCCCATTAAAGGGCGGAAATGCCACGCGTGTGAAGGGATTAGATGTTAGCAAAACAAAGGCCAGAAAGGCTGTGGTAATGGCGCTTTGCACCCCCAAAACCCGCGCCAAAAGGCTTTGCGGCAGTCGCCGACCGAATAGAGCGGCGCAGGCGGCGAAAAAGGTTAGGATCAAAACCCAAAGCAGCAATGAGCCTTCATGATTGCCCCAAACCCCAGCGATTTTATAGATCATCGGCTTGAGTGTATGGGAGTTGAGCACCACCAAACGCAAAGAGAAATCCGATGTCACAAAGGCGAGCGTGAGCACTCCAAAGGTAAAAGCGACCAGTAAAAATTGCAATAGGGCGAAAACGGACGCCAGCTGCATCCAGCTGCTGCGGCGCAATGTGGCCCCCAGAAGCGGAATGATTGTCCCAAGCACCGCAAAACCAAGCGCGATGTTCAGACTAAAATGAGCGAGTTCATTAAGCATAGGTTTGGTATAATGGCTCAAACGCGCTTGGCAAGAAACTCCGCTCCGATTTGCCGGTGCAAATGGTCACAACCCCAGGCGCCAAGCGCCCGCAGCCGGCTTTGGGTCAGGAGCCTTCCGCGCCTTGATAGACGCCCTGCTCTTTGAGCGCGTCGATCACTTCTTTGGGCATATAGGTTTCATCGTGTTTGGCCAAAATTTCAGTGGCTTCAAATAGCCCATCTGAAAAACGCCCCGTCGCGATGGTGCCCTGCCCCTCCTCAAAGAGATCAGGCGGCAGGTCGGTGCCGACATATTTCACCGCCACAGTATTGGCGCCATCAGTGATGTCGAAATAAAAATGCACGCCCTCACCTTGGCGAATGCTGCCTTGCGCGACCAAACCGCCCAGACGGAACACTTCCCCAGGCGCTGGGGCGGTCTCGACCACCTGTGTCGGAGAGCGAAAAAGGTTGATCCCATCACGCAGGGCAAATCCGATCAAACCGGTCGCGCCAATCAAACAGACCAGCGCCAATGCAATCACCTGAATGCGGCGTTGTTTTTTGAGCCCGCGCATTATGGAAACACCGGTGGCATCATCAGGGCGGTTGTCTCGTCACAGCCGAGCATGAGATTGGCATTTTGCACCGCTTGCCCAGAGGAGCCTTTTGTTAAATTGTCCAAGGCTGCCAAGACGATCACCCGGCCAGGGATCCGATCCTCAACGACGCCAATATGGCAAAAGTTAGATCCCCGGATATGGCGCGTGCTGGGATGGGTGCCCATCGGCAGTAGCTGCACAAAAGGCTCGCCTGCATAGGCCGCCTCCAGGGCGTTATAGATCGCATCCGCTGCGCCTTGGACATAGACTGTCGCCAAAATACCCCGGTTGGCTGGCATCAAATGCGGAGTGAATTGGACCGTCACCGGCCGGCCGGCCAATGCGGAAAATTCCTGATCAAACTCTGCCAGATGCCGATGCTGCCCCCCGACCGCATAGGCATGAAACCCTTCGGAAAGCTCCGCATGCAGCAGATTTTCCTTGGCCGAGCGCCCGGCGCCCGACACCCCCGTTTTCAAGTCGATAATAATCTGATCGAGATCAATCACACCGGCAGAGATCAATGGGCGCAATGCAAACTGCCCCGTTGCGGCATTACATCCCGTACCCGCCACCAAGCGCGCTTTAGAAATTTCGGCGCGATAAAATTCTGTGAGCCCGTAAACCGCGATCTTTTGCAAATCAGGCGCATCATGGGGCTTGCCATACCATTTGCTGTAAACTTCAGGGTCATTGATGCGAAAATCAGCCGAAAGATCCACGACTTTTACATGATCAGGCAATTTATGGATCACAGCCTGTGACGTGGCATGTGGAAGAGCACAAAACACCAAATCCGCATCTGCCAAGTCAATATCATCGATTTTTTTCAGGACCGGCAAAGACAAATGCGACAAATGTGGAAAGACGTCGCGCATCTCAAGCCCGGCCTTCCGGTCCGCCGAGAGCGCCACAATCTCCATCTGCGGATGCAATGCAATCAATCGAACAAGCTCCGCACCGGTATAACCGCTCGCGCCAAGAATGATAATCCGATGTGCCATTGCAAAATCCTCCGTTCCCCATCGGATATGGAACGAATACGGGCGTTTTTCAACCCACCTTTGCGCCGCACCTAGGCCGCTTCAAACTGCATCGGGCGTTTGAGAAACTGTGTGGCGCGTTGGGACACTTTAACCGGGTCCCCAGTTGTCAAAAATTTGCGGTCGGTTGCGGCGCCCAATTTATCTGGATGGCGCTGCAAATAATCTTCTAGGCTTTGCGCCACCAAATCCGCCTGTGAGAAAATCTTAACCTCAGGCCCAAGCGCTTTTTGAAACGCATCATGCATCAATGGGTAATGGGTGCATCCTAAAATAGCCGCCTGCGGGTGCGGCATCTTCCGGTGCAGCGCGTCCACATGGCTTTGCACCAAAGCCTCTGCCAGAATGAAATCCCCATCTTCAATTGCATCCACCACACCGCCACAGGCCTGTGCTTCCACATCAACACCTATGGCGCGAAAGGCCAGTTCGCGCTGAAAGGCGCGGCTCGACACAGTGGCCGGCGTGGCAAAAAGCGCCACATGCTCCACGGCCACCTGGCGGGGCGGAGAATTGTCACCCCATTGCCGCTCGGTCAGTGCTTCAATCATCGGCACGAAGACACCCAGAACCCGTTTGTCCTCCGTCAACCAATGCTCCTGAATCCGGCGCAATGCAGCGGCCGAGGCCGTGTTGCACGCCAAAATCACCAAGTCACATCCCTGATCAAAGAGAATTTGCACCGATTGGGTGGTGCAGCGGTAAATATCATCCACGTCGCGCACCCCATAGGGCGCGTGCTTATGATCGCCAAGATAGACTGTATCCAAATCAGGCATCTGTTTGCGGATCGCGTCATAAACCGTCAACCCACCCAGACCGCTGTCAAAAATTCCGATTGCCATGCTTAAATTCCCGTGTCTCACACACTGCCCTGCCCCGATCATAGCTGAGGGCATCTGCCTTGACCATTCCTGTGCCGAAAAACGCAAGCTTAGGCGGCGGAGCGCTCAGTGTCCGGGCGCGATGTCAGCTGAGCCAGCAACTCCGCCCGGCGCTTCTGCATGGCCTGCGCATTGGCCAGTTTGACCGAACCAAAGCCGCGGATATTGAGCGGCAAACTCAAAAGCTCGCGCCACAGTCCGAGCTGCGCCGGTTCATACGCGTGCAGCATCCGCGCCACCAAGCTCTCGAAATCCTTAATCAATTGCCGCTCCATGCGTCGCTCTGCGCTATATCCGAAAGGATCTAATGGGGTTTCGCGCAAAAATCTCAGACGCGCCAACCCTTGACTTACAAAGTCAAACCAAGCCCCAAAGCTGCGCTTTTGCGGCCGACCATCCGGGCCTTTTTTTGCCAAAAGCGGTGGCGCGAGGTGATATGAAATTTCATAATCGCCCTCAAACCGCTCTGCAACCTGTGTCTTGGTCGCCTGAAGCAGGCGCGCAACTTCATATTCATCCTTGTAGCACAGAAGCTTGTGATAGGACTGCAGGGCTGTCTCGCGCAAGTCTGGCTCCATCCCCTGTAGTGTGCTTCGCATGGCCTCATAGCGCGCCAAGCGACCTGAACCATAAGCGCGCAATCCCGCGACACGGGCCGCTTCGGGATCCTGAACCGGGGCTTCTATGCGCTCAAATTTGCTGTCCAAATCCGCATCGACCATGGCCCAACGTCCCAGAGCAAAGGCCTGCTGATTCTGCGTCACTTTCGCCCCATTCAACGCAATGGCCTCAAGCAAGGCCTCTTGGGTGAGTGGCAGCAATCCTTGCTGATAGGCGGCGCCAAGCAAGATCATATTGGCATAGACCGTGTCTCCCAAAGCCGTTTCGGCCAAGCGGGTTGCATTGAGCAGCCGCGCGCGCTCCTGCAACCTTGCGGTAAGTGCCAGGTGCAAATCAGCGCCCGGGATTGCGAAAGCGGTGTCGCGGGTGAATTCCCCAGTTATGATTTCGTGACGATTGACCACAGCGCCGCCTGTGGGCGCCATCAGACCCAAAGTGCTGCCCTGGGCCGAGACCACAAGGTCACCGCCAATCAGCGCATCGCATTCGCCCAAAGCCACACGAATGGCGGAAATATCTTCTGGCGTCTCACCGATGCGGCAATGAATATGCACCGCGCCGCCCTTTTGGGCCAGACCGGCCATTTCCATGACCCCTGCAGCCTTACCATCTAAATGCGCCGCCATGGCCAGAAGCGCCCCAATGGTCACCACCCCGGTTCCCCCCACGCCCGTGACCACAACGTTATGTGTTCCTTGCAGCGTGCAGGGCGGCGGGGCGGGCAACTCCGGAATGGACAGCTGCTGCGCTGCCGGACGCCGCAGCTGCCCGCCGCGCACAGTGGCAAAAGAGGGGCAAAACCCGTTTACACAGCTGAAATCTTTATTGCAGCTGGACTGATCGATTTGCCTTTTGCGCCCCAAAGGCGTCTCGAGCGGCAGCAAAGAGACGCAGTTGGATTGCACCCCGCAATCGCCGCAGCCTTCGCAAACATCTGGATTGATAAATAGGCGCTGATCTGGATCGGGGAAGGCCCCTCTTTTACGGCGGCGGCGTTTTTCCGCCGCGCAGGTCTGCACATAGACAATGACAGAGACGCCCGGCAATTGCCGAAATGCCTCTTGCACCGTATTGAGCTGGGCGCGCGGGTGCATCGGAGTGCCAGCCGGAAAATCAGCCGCAGAGATGTCTTCCTTTTCATCATAAACCACGGCAAGATGTTTCACCCCGATCCCGCGCATCTCTTGCACGATCCGCGCAGCATCCAGCCCCCCATCATTGTTTTGCCCGCCTGTCATCGCCACGGCATCATTAAACAGAATTTTATAGGTCATGGTCGTGCCAGCGGCGAGCGCCGCGCGAATGGCTTGAATGCCAGAGTGATTATAGGTGCCATCGCCTATATTCTGGAACACATGCGCGCGGGTGGAGAACAACGACTCGCCAATCCAATTGGCCCCCTCACCGCCCATTTGCGTGAAACCCAAGGTCTCCCGATCCATCCATTGCACCATGTAATGACAGCCAATGCCAGAATAGGCGCGGCTGCCCTCGGGAATTTTCGTGGAGCTGCTGTGGGGGCAGCCAGAGCAGAAATACGGCACGCGGCTGGCCAATGTGGGCGCGTTGTTTGCGGTTTGCGCCGCATCAATCCTCTCCAACGCGCCTTTAAGCCGCGCCGATCCGCAGCCCTCAGCCATCAAAATTTGACCGAGTTTTTGCGCAATGACCATTGGATCGAGCGCATAGCTATCGGCAAAGAGCAATGCGCCTTGGGCATCTTTGGATCCAAAAACTCGGCAGCTGCCTTTTTGATTGAAAAGAGCTTCTTTGATTTGTCCCTCAATCAGCTTGCGTTTCTCTTCAACAACAACGATGCAGTCCAAACCTTCCGCCCATTCGGCAAAAGACTGCATGTCAAGTGGCCAAGTCATGGCGACTTTGTAGGTTGTCACGCCATGGCGCACCGCCGCCCCCTGATCCATGCCGAGCACCTGCATGGCATGGGCCAAATCCAGCCAATTTTTGCCCGCCGCGACAAAGCCAATTTTTGCGCCAGCCTGTCCCAAAACGCGCTTATCCATCCGATTGGCGCGTGCAAAGGCCTGCACGGCTCTGCGCTTGTGATCAATGACCCGCGCCTCTTGGGCCTGCGGCGTGTCGATGAGGCGGATATTCAAGCCCCCTTCGGGCATGTCGAACTCTGGGGTGACAAAGTCCAACCGCAGAGGATCGCCGTTCACCACAGAGGTCACTTCTATCGTGTCTTTGATGCATTTCAGCCCGGCCCAAACCCCAGCAAAGCGCGACAGGGCAAAGCCGAAGAGCCCGTAATCCATAACCTCTTGGACGCCGGCAGGAGACAGCACCGGCATGAAGCTGTCGATCATCGTCCATTCCGATTGGTGCAATGTGGTCGAGCTCTCGCCGGTGTGATCATCCCCAAGCGCCGCCACAACACCGCCCAGGGGCGAGGTGCCGGCCATATTCGCATGACGAAAGACATCGCCGGAGCGATCCACGCCCGGCCCTTTGCCATACCAAAGCCCAAACACGCCCTCAAATTTTCCCTCACCGCGCAGCTCGGCCTGCTGGCTGCCCCAAAGCGCCGTTGCGGCCAAATCCTCATTCAGCCCTTCTTGAAACCGCACCTGCGCATTTTCAAGCTCTGCCGCCGCGCGGGTCATCTGAAAATCCACCGCGCCCAGTGGAGATCCGCGATAGCCCGTGACATAGCCAGCTGTCCTATGGCCCGCCGCTCGGTCGCGCGCCGATTGCATCAACATCATCCGCACTAAGGCCTGCGTGCCGTTTAACAAAACCTGTTTTTTCGACAAATCATATCTATCAGCGAGTGAAACATCTTGCTGCATGGTCTGCGGCCTCCCGGTATGCACGAATAATTGTTAGGTCAAAAACTATGACCTAACAATGAAAAACTCCGTGACCCAGTCTCAAGTTGCGTGTTATGAGTCTCAGGAACGGACAATGAGGTAAGCCGGTGGACTGGGATAAATTACGAATCTTCCATGCGGTTGCCGATGCCGGATCACTGACCCATGCGGGGGAGACACTGCATCTGTCGCAATCGGCCGTATCGCGGCAGGTCCGCGCATTGGAGGACTCCCTCGATGCGACATTGTTTCATAGACACGCGCGTGGGTTGATACTCACGGAGCAAGGCGAGCTGTTATTTGAAGCGACCCGCGCGATGACCAAACGCCTTGATGCCGCATCAGCACGCATTCGAGACAGTGAAGATGAAGTCTTCGGTGAGCTGCGCGTTACCACAACCACCGGTTTTGGCACGCTCTGGCTGGCGCCCCGCTTGCCACAGCTTTATGAAAAATACCCCGACTTGAATGTAGAGCTGATGCTTGAGGAGCGGGTCTTGGATCTGCCGATGCGTGAGGCCGATGTTGCCATCCGCATGAAAGAGCCGAGCCAAGCAGATTTGATTCGAAAGCGCCTTATGAGCGTCGAAATGCGCCTCTATGCCAGCGCAGACTATCTGAAATCCCGCGGCACGCCGCAAACTTTAGAAGATATCGCAAATCATCGTTTGATTTGCCAAAATCCCAACGCACCTCAAGTGGCCGTCAGTGCAGCCTTGGTGCAAAATCTGATGGGATATAGTCCAAAATCCACTTTAACCGTCAACAACTATTTCGGCGTGTTGCAAGGCGTCATCAACAACCTTGGGATCGGAATTTTACCCGATTACGTCACCCATGATTTTCCTGATCTCGTGCGTGTCCTGCCCGAGCTTGAGAACACGGAAGTCCCGGTGTTTCTTGCCTATCCAGAAGAGCTGCGCCACTCGCGCCGTATCGCGGCCTTTCGCGATTTTGTGCAAGATGAAATTATCGCCCGCCGTCGCGCAGAGCGAAGCCTTGAGGTCCAAAAGTAGCTATGCTCTGAGCGCATAGCGGCTTTGCGCCCAGAGGGCTTGCAGGGATGCATTGGCGCTCCTAAATACGCCTCATGAGGACGGCAGCCAGTGGTAGCCCCTCATAACCTCCCTGTTGGACTTACGCCGGGCCCTGTGCCCGGCATTTTTTTTGCCCGCGCGCCCATGCGGTTGAGCTTGATATTTGCCAATTCCACCAGTCTTTCGGGCAAATGCGGCATTTAATAGCTATTCCAACCTTCCCTCTGCCCGTTAACTTTCGTATCAGGGTGCAAATTTGCACCGTAAGGGATGACAACTTGCAAGATCCAGTGATAACGCCCGACCTTATTGCCGCCCATGGGCTGAGCCCAGACGAGTACGATCGCATTCTCGAAATCATAGGCCGGGACCCGAGCTTTACGGAAATGGGCATCTTCTCTGCCATGTGGAATGAGCATTGCTCCTATAAATCCTCGAAAAAATGGCTCCGCACCCTGCCCACCGAAGGGCCACAGGTGATTTGCGGCCCCGGTGAGAATGCCGGTGTTGTTGATATTGGCGACGGGCAGGCTGTGATTTTCAAAATGGAAAGCCACAATCACCCCAGCTATATCGAACCCTATCAGGGCGCGGCCACGGGCGTTGGCGGCATTTTGCGTGATGTGTTTACGATGGGCGCGCGGCCTATTGCGGCGATGAACTCTTTGTCCTTTGGCAGTCCCGATCATCCCAAAACCAAGTCATTGGTTTCCGGCGTGGTGGCGGGCGTTGGCGGCTATGGAAATTGCTTTGGCGTCCCCACAATTGGCGGCGAAGTGCGCTTTGATCCGGCCTATAACGGCAATTGCCTAGTGAACGCCTTTGCTGCCGGTCTCGCAGATACCGATAAGATCTTTTATTCCGCCGCTTCGGGCGTCGGCATGCCGGTGGTTTACTTGGGCGCCAAAACTGGACGCGATGGGGTTGGCGGCGCGACAATGGCCAGCGCTGAATTTGACGACACCATCGAAGATAAGCGCCCAACAGTGCAGGTTGGCGACCCTTTCACCGAAAAACGCCTCATGGAAGCCACATTAGAGCTTATGGCCACAGGCGCTGTGATTTCCATTCAAGACATGGGCGCCGCGGGCCTGACCTGCTCTGCGGTCGAAATGGGAGACAAGGGCAATTTAGGTGTGCGCTTGGATCTTGAAAAAGTACCAACCCGCGAGCTGAATATGACCGCCTATGAGATGATGCTGTCGGAATCGCAAGAACGCATGCTCATGGTGCTAAAACCCGAACTGGAAGAGCAAGCGAAGGCTGTCTTTGATAAATGGGATCTGGATTTCGCCATTGTGGGCGAAACGATTGCCGAAGACCGCTTCTTGATCGTGATGAACGGCGAGGTCAAAGCCGATCTGCCGCTCAAGGCGCTCTCGGGTACGGCGCCGGAATATGACCGCCCTTGGGTTGAGACACCGGCAGCGGAGCCGCTGGGGGATGTGCCGCATATCGATCCAATTGACGGGCTAAAAATGCTAATCTCAAGCCCGAATTACGCGGCCAAACAATGGGTATATGAACAATATGACAGCCAAGTGATGGCCGATAGCCTGCGCACGCCAGGCATGGGCTCGGGCATCGTGCGGGTGCATGGCACGCAAAAGGCGCTGGCCTTTACCTCTGACGTGACGCCGCGCTACGTGGCGGCCAATCCGTTTGAAGGAGGCAAGCAAGCGGTGGCAGAGGCCTATCGCAACCTCACAGCGGTGGGCGCCCTCCCCCTGGCCACAACCGATAATTTGAACTTTGGAAATCCAGAAAAACCAGCAATCATGGGTCAATTTGTGGGCGCTATCAAAGGCATCGGTGCCGCTGTGGCCGCCCTCGATATGCCGATCGTCTCTGGCAATGTGTCGCTCTATAATGAGACGGACGGCTCGGGCATTCTGCCGACACCGACCATTGGCGCTGTCGGCCTCATTGCCGATGCGGATGACGCCATCACAGGGTTGGCGCGCGAGGGTCATATGGCGATTTTGATTGGCGAAACCAACGGGCACCTTGGGCAATCTGCCCTCTTGTCGGAAGTCTTTAACCGCGTGGAAGGCGATGCGCCGCCTGTGGATCTTGAAGCTGAAAAGAAACATGGAGAATTTATCCGCACCAATAGCGCCTGGATTACGGCCTGTAGCGATCTGTCCGATGGTGGATTGGCCTTGGCTGCTTTTGAAATGGCCGAAGCTGCAAATGTCGGCGTTAGCCTCGATACAGAAGGCACCGCAGAGCTGTTCGGTGAGGATCAAGCCCGCTATCTGGTGGCCTGCAACTTTGATCAAGCCGAAGCGCTTCTGGCTGCGGCCGGCAATCTCGGGGTTCCGGCCACCTGTGTCGGGCGCTTTGGCGGCACGCAGGTCAGCTTTGGCGCGCAACAGGCCGAGCTGTCCGAGCTTAGTAGTATTTTCCGCAACAGTTTCGCCGATGCGGTCACTTGAAAACAACAGCGCTCGGCTCTACCTTCGAGTTATACCAAGCGAGGAAACGCCCAATGGCCATGGCCGCACAAGATATTGAAGCTCTGATCCGGGAGTCTTTTCCCGAGGCGCAGATCACGATCACGGATCTGGCTGGGGATGGCAATCATTACGCCGCTGAGGTGACCGATGCCAGCTTTGCAGGCAAAAACCGGGTGCAACAGCATCGCGCAGTTTATGCCGCATTGAAAGGCAAAATGGACGGAGCTCATGGGGAGCTGCACGCGCTTGCGCTGACCACCAAGGCGCCGAGCTGATATGTTTGACTTGGGTCTCATTGCATATTTTTCTTTTGCAATATTGATCTTATTGTTTCTCCGGGCCCTTTGGGTCATCCGGCACGAAAAAGACCAAGGCCGCGGCTCCTTGCCCGGTCAGGGCGATCACGAGGTTCGAGCGGACTATTTTTCCGGCGGTGCCGGAGGTGGACATTCGGGCAGTTTTCGGGTTCCAAAGGACCCACAGAAATACGCACAGCAATTTGTGCCCAAAGACAGAAAGCCAAAAGATGAGCGCTGAAGATAAAATCCGCGAAACAGTGACATCGAATGATGTTGTCCTGTTCATGAAAGGCACCGCCTCCATGCCGCAATGCGGCTTCTCAAGCCAAATCGCCGGTATATTGAACTATATGGGTGTGGAGTATCACGACGTGAATGTTCTGGCCGATGATGCCATTCGCCAGGGAATCAAAGACTACTCCGATTGGCCCACTATTCCGCAGCTCTATGTGAAAGGTGAATTCATCGGCGGCTGCGATATTGTCCGGGACATGACCCTATCGGGGGAATTGGATGGGCTCCTGGCTGAAAATGAGGTCAGTTACAACCAAGATGCCGCGGATGAAATTCGCAAGGCAAACTCAGACGGCTAACGCATCCAGGCCCCTCTGAGATTACAAACCGGGGGACGACACCGCCCGATGATCCCTTTTCGCTACCCAGCGGATTGGGCTATTCTCTCTTCCAGATCATCTGCCGCAGCTTCCGCGCGCGCGGCCAATTCTGCGAGGCTCTCCAATAAGGCGGGCGGCACAACGGGCACTTCAACTTCTGTGACCACTGGTTTGATTTCTGGGGAAATATCATGGGCCGCCGTCTTTTCCTGCGCCAGAGCGGCCTCTGCCGCCTTTAATTTTTCCTCCAATGCCAATGTGCGATCTGCAAGCATCAGACCGGACATCAACAACATCTGAGCTTCTGGCACGCGGCCCGCGTGAGCCAGAAGGGTGCTGGCCTCGGCATCCAACGCGGCCCGGGCCATTTGCAGCTGGGGCTCCTCACCTGCTGGGCAGTTGACTGTATAGGGGCGTTGGCCAATTTTGATGGTGACTTCAGGCATCGCGCGGCTCCTCATCGGTTTGGGTCAAAGCCGTCAGTAACAGCTCAAGCTGCGCAGCCTCTGCGGCCCGTTCTGCGGTCAATGCATCAATCTGAGCCTGCATCCCTGCATTAATCAGACTTGCATCCCCCAGGCCTTCGGCATTGGCCGCGCGCAGTGCTTGATTTGACGCCCGCAGTTGCGCGTTGGATTGCATCACTTGTGACAATTGCGCGTCAAGAGCTGTGAGAGCGTCACTATGAACATTTTCAGGCGCCGCAGGCTCAACTGGCGCTGGCGCCGATGCGGCACGGTTGAGAGGCACGGCCTCCGTCGCCGCAGATATGCGCCGTATAGCCGCTGTAATTCTTTGTTCTAAAACAGAAATATCACTCATTTCTCATCTCACACCCCTGCTCAAACGCCACCATCAGCTGTCTCGAATCGCATAGACCACCCCTAAGGTAGGTTAAATTAACCTTAACGTCCAAGAGCCGGCGCTTGAAACATTTTTTAAGAAATGGGTCAGGTTACTTGATATTCCCTCTTCACTTGATAGGAAGCATCAACGTTTGCCCTTACAGAAAGTTAGCTCCGTGGATCTCAAAGCACTCGCCGCCAAGAACCCTGAACATTGGAAAAAAGCCGCCGCTATTCGTGCTTTGACGCTGGATGCGGTTGCGGCCGCAAATTCGGGTCATTCAGGGATGGCGATGGGCATGGCCGATGTGGCCACCGTTCTGTTCGAAAAGCACATGAAATTTGACGCCGCCGCGCCCAATTGGCCAGATCGCGATCGCTTCATTCTTTCGGCGGGGCATGGATCGATGCTGCTCTACGCCCTGCTCCACCTGACCGGATATGCGGATATGACGCTCGATGAGATCAAAAACTTCCGCCAATGGGGTGCAAAAACCGCCGGGCATCCAGAATATGGCCACGCGTCTGGCATTGAAACCACGACTGGCCCACTGGGACAGGGGATTGCCAATTCGGTTGGCTTCGCCATCGCCGAAGAAATATTGCGTGCCACTTACGGCAAAAAAATTCAGAACCATAACACCTATGTCATCGCCGGGGACGGTTGCTTGATGGAAGGGATCAGCCAAGAGGCCATCGGACTTGCTGGCCGCCATGAGCTGGGACAGCTAATCGTGCTATGGGATGACAATAACATCACCATCGACGGCACGGTTGAGCTGTCAGATCGGACAGATCAGCTGCAGCGTTTCAAAGCCTCTGGCTGGCATGTGCAAGCCATTGATGGCCATGACCCGATTGCCATTGATGAGGCCTTAACGGCCGCGCGTAAATCTAAGAAACCCTCTATGATTGCCTGTAAAACCCATATCGCGCTGGGGCACGCGGCACAGGACACATCAAAAGGGCATGGTGCGCTGACGGATGCGGCGCAACTGGCCGATGCCAAAGCCGCCTATGGCTGGCCCTATGGCGCATTTGAAATTCCAGCCGATGTCAAAGCCGCTTGGGAGGCCATTGGCGCCCGCGGCAGCGCGGAACGCGCCGAATGGGACAGCCGGTTTTCTGGTCTTTCCGCCTCAAAGCAAGCGCAATTCAACCGCGCCTTTGCAGCAGAAGCCCCCAAGAAACTGGCCGCGGCGATCCGCAAGATCAAGAAAGATGCCGCAGAGACTAAACCAAAACTGGCCACGCGATCGGCCTCGGAAAAAACCTTGCAGGCGGTCAATCCTGTGATGCCTGAAACCGTCGGCGGCTCAGCTGATTTGACCGGGTCTAACAATACAAAAACCGCGGATATGGGGATTTTTGATCCCGAAAATCGCGCCGGTCGCTACATTTACTACGGGATCCGCGAGCATGGCATGGCCGCTGCAATGAACGGTATGGCGCTGCATGGCGGGATTCGCCCCTACGGCGGCACGTTTATGTGCTTCACCGATTACGCCCGCGGCGCCATGCGCCTCTCGGCTTTGATGGGCGTTCCAACTGTCTATGTGATGACGCATGATTCTATTGGCCTGGGCGAAGATGGTCCCACACATCAACCGGTCGAGCATTTGGCCATTTCCCGCGCCACGCCCAACACTTTGGTTTTCCGCCCAGCCGATATCACAGAGACAGCGGAAGCCTGGGAAGTGGCGTTGAGCCAACCAAGCACACCAACCGTCATGGCGCTTTCACGTCAGGGCGTGCCAGCGGTACGTCATGAGTATAAGTCGGCAAACCTCAGCGCGCGCGGCGCCTATGTTTTGGCTGAGGCCGAGGGCAAGCGCCAAGCGATTTTGATGGCAACCGGCACGGAGGTCTCGCTGGCCCTAGAGGCCCGCGACTTGCTGCAAGCCGAAGGTATTGGCACCCGCGTCGTTTCCATGCCCTGCATGGAGCTCTTTGCCCAACAAGATGACGCCTATCGCAAACGTATTTTGCCAGGCGGCGCAGTGCGCGTGGCCGTGGAAGCGGCCGTGCGCATGGGGTGGGATCAATGGCTTTTGGGGGAACGCGGACGTGAGTCCAAGGCTGGTTTTGTCGGCATGACGGGCTTTGGGGCCTCGGCCCCGGCAGATCGGCTCTATGAAGAGTTTGGCATCACTGCAGAGGCGGTTGTGCGCAAAGTCAAATCCCTGCTCTAAAACAGCCAAAGGCTGCGGGTGGCACCGCAGCCTTTTTGCCTGGCAAATCTCATTACAAACCCTGTTACCGCAAGCGGTTATCGCTAACACAAATGTTTTCGCTAACAAGTTGAAAATCCTTTTGCTTTGAACTTTAAATGCCCCTCTGACCTTGCTAGTTCACCGGCAAGAATTGGCAAAAGGTGAGAGCTGTGACAGTAAGAATTGGCATCAATGGATTTGGCCGCATCGGTCGCTGCGTGTTGGCACATATCGTGTCCTCTGGCCGCAAAGATGTGGAAGTGGTTAAGATCAACGCCACAGGCCCGCTGGAAACCAGCGCACATTTGATGCGCTATGACAGCGTACATGGACGGTTCGACGGAGAAATTACCGTTGGCGATGGTACGCTGGATCTCGGGCTTGGACCGATTGAAATGTTCTCCTCCTATGACCCCAATACGCTCGACTGGAGCGGCGTGGATGTTGTTTTGGAATGCACTGGCAATTTCAACGACGGCGATAAAGCCAAGGTCCATCTCGCGCGGGGGGCCAAAAAGGTCCTGATTTCAGCCCCGGCGGTCAATGTGGATCGCACCATCGTTTTGGGGGCCAATGAGGCCGCGCTCTTGCCCAATGATGTGATGATCTCAAATGGATCTTGTACGACCAATTGCCTTGCCCCGCTGGCCAAAGCGCTCAACGACGCGATTGGCATCGAACGAGGGATCATGACCACGATCCACAGCTATACCGGCGACCAACCGACCCTAGATCGCCGTCACAGTGATCTCTATCGCGCTCGGGCAGCGGCCATGGCTTTGATTCCCACATCGACCGGGGCGGCCAAGGCGCTTGGCGAGGTTCTGCCGGAAATGGCAGGGCGGCTGGACGGCACGGCCATTCGCGTCCCTACTCCCAATGTCTCTTGCGTTGATCTCACTTTTGAGGCTGCGCGCGCGGTCACAAAAGAGGAAGTCAACGCGGCGGTCGAGCGGGCCGCCAAGGGCGAAATGGCAGGCATTTTGGGGTATGACCCTGCGCCTAAAGTTTCGATTGATTTCAATCACACGCCCGAGTCTTCGATTTTTGCCCCCGATCAAACCAAAGTGGTTGGCGGGACAACGGTCCGCGTATTATCATGGTATGATAATGAATGGGGCTTTTCCGTGCGCATGGCTGATTTGGCCGCTAAAATGGGGCAGCTCCAATAATTGTTGGAGAGAGTATGACCACGCGCCTGGCCCTATATGTTGCACTTGCCGCCGTTGCGGCCATTGCGGTTGACTTATTTTTGACGCAAGGCGCGGCAATATTATACCTCGCACGCTCATTTCTGGACTTAATCGACACAATTGCCTTCTGGCGGTAGCCGCGCCGGTTGACTTTTTCCGCGACCTGTGATGTTAGCGCTATCAACAGAAAGTGGGACTTGGATATGACATTAAAAGTTGCAATCAACGGGTTTGGTCGTATTGGCCGCAATGTACTGCGCGCGATTGTTGAATCAGGGCGTACAGATCTACAGGTCATCGCAATCAATGATCTCGGTCCGGTGCAAACCAATGCGCATATGTTGAAATACGATTCCGTACACGGGCGGTTCGCGGCCTCTGTGACCCATGGGGAAGACTTTATTGATGTCGGGCAAGGGCCCATACGCGTGACGGCCATACGCAATCCAGCGGATCTGCCCTGGTCGGATGTCGATGTCGTGATGGAATGCACGGGTATTTTCACCTCCAAAGCCGATTGCCAAGCCTATCTCGACAATGGCTCCTCCCGCGTGTTGATCTCGGCCCCTGGTAAAGATGCCGATAAAACCATTGTTTATGGCGTCAATCACCAGGCATTAACCGCGGATGACTTGATTGTTTCAAATGCGTCCTGCACCACCAACTGCTTGGCGCCCATTGCCAAAGTCCTCCACGAATCTATCGGCATCAAACGCGGGCTGATGACAACGATTCACAGCTATACGGGCGACCAGCCAACATTGGATCGCACGCATAAAGACCTTTACCGAGGGCGCGCCGCTGCCCTGTCGATGATCCCAACCACCACGGGCGCGGCCAAAGCTGTTGGCTTGGTTCTGCCAGAACTGAACGGCAAATTGGACGGCGTCGCCATCCGGGTGCCGACCCCAAATGTCTCAGCGGTGGATCTCACCTTCGAAGCCGGACGCAGCACGGATGCGGCCGAAATTTTGGCTCTGATGCAGAAGGCGGCCGCGGGTCCACTCAAAGGGGTGCTTGATGTCGTGGATGCGCCACTGGTCTCGTCTGATTTCAACCACGATCCGCATTCGTCTATTTTTCATGCAGATCAAACCCTGATTATGGGCGGTGATATGGTGCGCGTGCTGTCTTGGTACGACAACGAATGGGCGTTTTCCAACCGTATGGCCGATACAGCTGTGGCCATGGGCAAATTAATCTAGCCTCAGACAGCCCATGCAAATTATGAGCGGTGCAGGCGGCGCCTTAAGGCCGCCTCGACCGCCGGGGTGACGAATTTCGACACATCCCCATCCAAGCGACAGATCTCTTTGACCAGTTTTGACGCAATGGCCTGATGCTGGGCCTCGGCCATCAAAAAGACAGTTTCAACCGATGAATCCAGCTGCCTATTCATGCCAACCATCTGATATTCATATTCAAAGTCTGAAACTGCGCGCAATCCGCGCAAAATAACCCCGGCGCCGACGTCGCGGGCGCAGTCAATCAACAGGTTTTCAAACGGGTGCACATGAATTTCAGTTCCGGTCTGCTCCGTAAGACGCGCCGCCTCAACTTCAATCATCGATACGCGCTCATCGAGATCAAAGAGCGGCCCTTTATCACGATTGATCGCCACCCCGATGACCAAGCGGTCCACCAATGCGCAGCCACGTCGGATGATATCAATATGTCCCAGAGTAATCGGATCAAAGGTTCCGGGGTAAAGGCCTATGCGCATTTTAACTTCTCCGACTGATATAGGTAACAAGCCATAAATTGAGCGAATTGCAAGCCAGCGCGGTGCAAAAAACCGGTGCAGTCGTTTAAAATTTACCGCCCGGCGCTTCGGCCAGAGCCTCAAGCCTCTGAATTTCCACCCGCAACCCGCTCACCAATACCTGTGCGAATTGGTTGAGCCGCCGATTGTGGCGATCATCGGTGGACCGGATCAAAAAGAAACTGCGCGTCAGGCTCAAGTGATCCACTAAAATGCGGCGTAATTCCGGGGCAAAAGGCAGGGCGAAATCATGCACAATGCCAAGCCCCGCACCCTGGCGCAACAGGTTCATTTGGACGGAAATGGAATTGGACGCGAGCTGCACCCGCCGCAGTCCGAGCGGTTCAAGGTAATCAAGCTCCTTGTCAAAGATCATATCCTGCACATAGCCAACAGTCGGCAGGTCTTTGAGATCGCTCAGGCGCTCGGGCCTTTTGTGGATTTGCCAAAGCGCCGTTGAGGCCGCGAGATGCAACCGATAGTCAGCGATTTTTTGCACCATAAGCCGCCCGGCCGTGGGTTGGCTCACCCCAATCGCCATATCAGCCTCGCGCCGCGTCAGGTTGAAAACCCTTGGCAAAGCCACGATTTGAATATCTAAATCTGGATAGGTTTTTGTGATATGTCCGCAGACCTGCGGCAAAAGGAAATTGGCGCATCCATCCGGCGCACCGATGCGAATCTGGCCTCTAAGCCCCTCCCCGTCTCCGCGCAGCGCCCCAAGCCCCGCATTTAAGGAGGCTTGGGCGGCATCCACATGCGCCATGAGCCCATGCCCCGCTTCCGTCAGATCGTAGCCTTTCGGCGATTTTGAAAAGAGCGGCGTTGCATGGGTCTGCTCCAACCGAGCAATCCTACGGCTGACCGTTGCCGGGTCAATTTTCAACACCTGCGCCGCAACCGTCAGGCTGCCCGATTGCGCCACGGCCAGAAAGATGCGTAGATCATCCCAGTTTTCCATTACAAGCCTACAATTTTGCAAAATTATTTTGGATTATTCTCGCTTTTAATTACATTATTGCAAGACTAAAAGCAAAACAAACAAGGAGACCCCCATGCAAGAGTTAACCCACTATATCAATGGCGCCCATGTCAAAGGCACCTCTGGACGTTTTGCCGATGTCTACAACCCGGCCACCGGCGAGGTTCAAGCCAAAGTCCCACTGGCCAATGGCGCAGAGCTCGATCAAGCCGTGGCCCATGCCGCCGCCGCACAACCCGCTTGGGCTGCCGTCAATCCACAGCGCCGCGCGCGGGTTTTGATGAAATTTGTGGACCTTTTAAATCGCGATATGGACAAATTGGCCGAAGCTTTGAGCCGCGAGCACGGCAAAACCTTGCCAGATGCCAAAGGCGATGTGATCCGCGGCTTGGAAGTTGTGGAATATTGCATCGGTGCACCGCAATTGTTGAAAGGTGAATTTACCGATAGCGCCGGTCCTGGCATTGATATGTACTCTATGCGTCAGGCGCTCGGCGTCACAGCCGGCATCACCCCATTCAATTTCCCAGCCATGATCCCGATGTGGATGTTTGCACCTGCCATTGCCTGCGGCAACGCCTTTATCCTCAAACCCTCTGAGCGCGACCCCTCCGTGCCGTTGATGTTGGCAGAATTGCTCGAAGAAGCCGGGCTGCCCAAGGGCATTTTACAAGTTGTGAACGGTGATAAAGAAGCGGTTGACGCGATCCTGCATCACGATGTGGTTCAATCCATAGGTTTTGTGGGCTCCACCCCAATCGCCGAATATATCTATGCGACAGGCTGCGCCAACGGCAAACGGGTGCAGTGTTTTGGTGGTGCGAAAAACCATATGATCATCATGCCCGATGCGGATATGGATCAAGCCGCTGATGCGCTTATGGGCGCAGGGTATGGCGCCGCCGGTGAACGCTGCATGGCTATTTCTGTCGCAGTTCCCGTAGGGGAAGACACAGCAGATCGCCTGATGGAAAAATTGATCCCCCGGGTTGAAGCTCTGAAAGTGGGTCCCTACACGGCGGGCAATGACGTGGACTACGGACCGGTTGTCACCGCGGCTGCCAAAGCAAATATTGAGCGTTTGGTGCAAACCGGCATCGATCAAGGCGCAAAACTCGTGGTGGATGGTCGTGATTTCAACCTTCAAGGCTATGAGGATGGCTTTTTTGTGGGCGCGCATTTGTTCGACAATGTGACCAAGGATATGGACATCTACAAATACGAAATCTTCGGCCCCGTTCTGTCCACCGTTCGCGCAGAGACCTATGAGGAGGCGCTCGGGCTGGCCATGGATCATGAATATGGCAATGGCACAGCGATCTTTACCCGTGACGGCGATACCGCGCGCGACTTTGCCAATCGGGTCAATGTCGGCATGGTGGGAATCAATGTGCCGATCCCGGTGCCATTGGCCTATCACACCTTTGGGGGGTGGAAAAAATCGGTCTTCGGCGATTTGAACCAGCACGGACCGGATGCGTTTAAATTCTACACACGCACCAAAACCGTGACCTCTCGCTGGCCGTCAGGCACCAAAGAAGGCGGCGAGTTCTCTATTCCCGTCATGGAATAAATCACGCGCAGCGCCGGTGGCAAGCGGTCCCCGGCGCATGCAACACTCAGCAGGCTCGGCCTTCAAAATAGAAGCTGGATTCCTGGCTTGGGATTTGCTTCACTTGCCGCAACGCAATGACAGGAGCTGTCTCATGGATTTTGCCCTTTCCGAAGAACAAACCGCGATTTTCGACATGGCCCGCGATTTTGGGGCCAGCCACATCGCGCCTTTCGCACGGGAGTGGGAAGCGGCAGGCGAAATTCCAAAGAGCCTCTGGCCCCAATTGGCGGAATTGGGCTTTGGCGGGCTCTATGTACGCGAAGAAAGCAGCGGATCGGGCCTAAGCCGGCTGGATGCCACTTTGGTGTTTGAAGCGCTCTCTATGGCCTGCCCGACGGTGGCCTCCTTTCTATCAATCCACAATATGTGCGCGGCAATGATCGATAAATTCGGCTCGCCGGCGCTGCGCGACAAATATCTTCCGCGCGCCTTGAGTATGGAGACCTTCTTTTCCTACTGCCTCACCGAGCCCGGCTCAGGATCTGATGCGGCGGCATTGAAGACAAGAGCTCTTAAGAGCAACACAGATTTCACCCTGACTGGCACCAAGGCCTTTATCTCTGGTGGAGGCTATTCTGATGCCTATATTATCATGGCCCGGACAGGCGATGACAGCCCAAAGGGCATCACGGCTTTGATCGTGGAAGATGGCGCAGAGGGGCTGTCCTTTGGCGGGCTGGAAGACAAAATGGGCTGGCGCGCGCAACCGACCCGGCAGGTGCAGCTGGATGACTGCAAGACACCCATCGAAAACCTTCTGGGCGCCGAAGGCCTCGGGTTTTCCTACGCCATGGCTGGGCTGGACGGCGGGCGGCTGAATATCGCGGCCTGTTCGCTGGGGGCGGCGCAACAAGCCTTTGACACAACGCGGGCCTATATGGCCGAGCGCAAAGCCTTTGGAAAATCGATCGATCAGTTTCAGGCCCTGCAATTTCGTCTTGCCGACATGGAGATTGAACTGCAATCGGGCCGCATATTTCTGCGTCAAGCCGCTTGGAAGCTGGACAATGGCGCGCCAGATGCGACTCATTTTTGCGCCATGGCCAAAAAGCTGGTGACCGATATGGGCAGCAAAGTGGCCAATGATTGCCTGCAACTGCATGGTGGGTATGGCTATTTGGCCGATTACGGCATTGAAAAAACCGTACGCGATCTCAGGGTTCATCAAATCTTAGAAGGCACCAATGAAATCATGCGGATGATCGTGGCCAGGGGCTTGCGCGCATGAGCGATCTTATCGCGCGCAAAGACGGCAAAGCCGGGCGTTTCACGCTCAACCGCCCCGGCGCCTTGAACGCTTTGACCTATGAAATGTGCCTGCAAATTGAGAGCTATCTGGGCAAATGGGAGGCCGATCCGGACGTTGAAGTGATCCTTTTTGAAGGAGCGGGTGAGCGGGCATTTTGCGCCGGCGGCGATATAACCGCCATGTATAAAACAGCCGTTGCCGGAGACTATGATTATGGCCGGCAATTTTGGACAGATGAATACCGCCTCAACGCCAAACTCGCGACCAGCCCTAAGCCGATCATCAGCTTTCTGCACGGTTTCACAATGGGCGGTGGCGTGGGGCTGGGCTGCCACCTGCCGCACCGAATTGTCTGCGAATCCAGTCAGATTGCCATGCCCGAATGCGGCATTGGTCTGGTGCCAGATGTGGGCGGCTCCTTGCTTTTGGCCCGTGCACCCGGGCGCTTCGGTGAATATCTCGGCACAACGGCCAGCCGTATGGGGCCGGCAGATGCCATTTTTGCCGGCTTTGCCGATCACTTCATCCCGCAAGAGGATTGGCCCAGATTGATCGAAACCCTCTGTGACACAGGCGATGTTTCAGCGATTGCCAAGGCTGCCCGCCCTGCGGGCCCTGCCCCGCTGTTGCAGATCGAAGCGCAAGTGAATGAGTTTTTCCGAGGCGACTATTTTGGCGATATCGTCAACAATCTCAATCACACGGGCGGCGATTTTGCCGAGGCCTGCATCAAAAAACTGTCGCGCTCTAGCCCCCTGGCCATGGCCGCAACCATTGAGTTGATCCACCGCGTGCGTGGGCTGGACGATATCGTTTTAGCCTTGGGCATGGAATATCGTTTCACCTACCGAGCCGCAGAACAGGGTGATTTCATCGAAGGCATCCGAGCTATGGTAATCGACAAAGACAAATCCCCAAAATGGCGGCACGCGATGACGGACCCGCTGCTGCCAGCGGCCAGCGCCATGCTGCGCCCTTTGGGACCCCATTCCCTTGATCTCACGGAGAGTTAAAATGAACATCGGATTTATTGGACTTGGAAATATGGGCGCGCCTATGGCCAAAAACCTGGCCGCTGCGGGCCATCAGGTCTCGGGATATGACCCAGCGGGCACCACAGCAGAGGGCGTGGCCGTAGCCGCCAGTGCACAGGCGGCCGCAACAGGCGCCGATGTGGTGATTACCATGCTCCCCAATGGGAAAATCGCCCAATCGGTGGCCGATCAAGCGCTGCCTGTCATGGAAAAAGGCACCGTCTTACTCGATTGTTCAACCATCGACGTGGCCGCAGCCCGCAGCATTGCGCGCCGCGCCGAGGACCGGGGGATCAGCTTCCTAGATGCCCCCGTGTCTGGCGGCGTGGGCGGAGCGGAGGCTGGCACTTTGACCTTCATGGTGGGCGGAGCGGCCGAGAGCTTTGCAGCGCTATCGCCGCTGTTTGATATCATGGGACGCACGGCGGTGCATTGCGGCGGCGCCGGAAATGGGCAGGCGGCAAAAATTTGCAACAACATGATTCTTGGGATCACTATGATCGGCACCTGTGAAGCCTTTGCTCTGGCCGATAAACTTGGGCTGGACCGACAAGCTATGTTTGACGTGGTCAGCACCTCTTCCGGCTACAGCTGGACGATGAATGCCTATTGTCCAGCCCCCGGCATCGGCCCACAAAGCCCGGCTGATAATGGCTACGCACCCGGCTTTGCCGCCGATCTCATGCTCAAAGATCTACGCCTGTCACAACAGGCTGCTCAAGATGTGGATGCCGACACGCCCATGGGCGCGGCTGCGACAGAACTTTACAAAATCTTTGTCGAACAGGAAGATGGCAGCGGACGAGATTTTTCCGCCATGCTGCCGCGATTCGAGGGCCGCAGTCGCTCCTAGGAGATAGATATGTTGATGCAAGACTTTGCCGCCAGCCTATCCTATAAGGCCCTGCCTGAGGATGTGCTGAAAGTCTTGCGGCGTTCGCTGCTCGACAGCCTCGGGGTTGCGGCCATTGGATCGCAAACTGAGATGGCAAGGATTGGCACAAAGACCGCAAGAATGATGTTTGGCGCCACCTCCGCATCTGCCGCGCGCTGCCTTTTTGATGGAAATGTGGCAAGCCTCGCCGGCGCTGCGATGGCCGGCGCAATGACCATCGACAGCATCGACGCCCATGATGGCACCTCCCCTTGCAAAGGTCATGCAGGATCTGCGATCTTTCCAGCGCTTTTGGCTCTGGCCGATGAACGCAGTATGACAGGGCAAGATTTCGCGACCTATTTGGCATTGGCCTATGAGATCTCCTATCGGGCCGGGCTGACACAGCATGACATCTGCGCCGATTACCACACATCGGGCGCCTGGACTGCCGTTGGGGTTGCGGCGATGACCGCGCGGGTGATTGGATGCAACCCCATGCAGATCCATGAAGCCGCAGGGATCGGCGAATACCATGGCCCGCGCAGCCAAATGATGCGCTGCATCGATCATCCCACGATGGTGCGTGACGGGGTTGGCTGGGGTGCACCCACGGGCATCACGGCTGGATTTTTGGCCCTCAACGGATTCACCGGCGCACCGGCGCTCACCTGCCAGGGGCCACATTGGCAAGGCTTGGGCGAGACTTGGAAATTGGTGAGCGACACCCATTACAAGCCCTACCCCTGTTGCCGGTGGGCCCATCCAAGCATCGATGCCGCCGCCGATCTCATGTCCAAGCATAAAATTACACATCACCAGGTCAGCTCTGTGGAGATCAAAACCTTTCACAATGCCACGCGCTTGGCCGGGCATCACCCCAAAACGGCCGATGAATTTGCCTATTCAATTGCCTTTCCTGTGGCTTGCATGATTGTGCGCGGGCAAATCGGTCCGGCGGAATTGGCGGCTGAGACGCTGAGAGATCCCGAAATATTGCGCATAAGTAACGCGACGCAATTGATTGATGACCCGCATTTAACCCAGATCAGCGAGGGAAAACGCTGGGCACAGGTGAGCCTGCGCCTGCGCGATGGTCGCATTTGCGAAAGCCCCCCGCGAAGCCCCCGCGGCGATGTTGATATGCCCCTAACAGATGCAGAGATTTCCCAGAAATTCCACCTATTTGCCGATCCAATATTGGGGGTCAAAAATGCAGAAATTCTCGAAACCCTCTGCGCGGATTTCGATCAACTGGATGCGCCGGGCCTTCAATCACTGCTTGAATTGGTCCTGAGCAAACCCCAGATTTAACGCGATTTTTGCGCCGCGAGCATCTCCTTGAGATAGCGCCCAGTGTGGCTTTGTGGGACTTTTGCGACCACCTCCGGTGTGCCTTTGGCCACCACCTGCCCTCCGCCATCGCCGCCCTCGGGGCCAATGTCAATAATGTGATCTGCGGTTTTCACCACATCCAAATTGTGTTCGATCACGATGACAGAATTGCCCTGATCCACCAGCTCATGCAGCACTTCGAGCAGTTTACGCACATCTTCAAAATGCAGGCCCGTTGTCGGTTCATCCAGAATATATAGGGTTCGGCCCGTGCTGCGCTTGGACAGCTCTTTTGACAGTTTCACCCGTTGCGCCTCACCGCCTGACAGCGTAGTCGCTTGCTGGCCCACTTTGATATAGCCCAGCCCAACCCGCATAAGCGCATCCATCTTTTCACGGATCGAGGGCACCGCCTTAAAGAAATCTTGCGCCACCTCCACGGTCATATCCAACACATCCGCAATGGATTGCCCTTTGAATTTTACCTCTAAGGTTTCACGATTGTAGCGCGCACCCTTGCAGGTCTCACATTCGACATAGACATCCGGCAGGAAGTGCATTTCAATTTTGATCACCCCATCACCCTGGCAGGCCTCGCAGCGCCCACCTTTGACATTAAAGGAAAAACGTCCCGGTTTATACCCGCGCGCCTTGGCCTCGGGCAGGCCAGCGAACCAATCGCGGATCGGAGTGAATGCGCCCGTATAAGTGGCCGGATTGGATCGCGGCGTGCGACCAATGGGGCGTTGATCAATATCGATGACCTTGTCGAGATGCTCCAGACCTTTCACCGTCTCACATGGCGCCGGTGTTTGCCGCGCACCATTCAGGTTCATTGAGGCGGTTTTAAACAGGGTCTCAATGGTCAGGGTCGACTTACCCCCCCCCGAAACGCCCGTCACACAAACAAACTGGCCTAAGGGAAAATCAACCGTGATATTTTGTAGATTATTCCCCGTCGCCTTGCGTACGGTGACTTTCTTTTTGTTGCCCACCCGGCGCGTGGTTGGAATTTCAATGCGCCGGCGCCCAGAGAGATAATCCCCGGTGACAGAGGCCGCATTGGCTATGATCTCTTCCGGCGTGCCTTTGGCCACCACCTGCCCCCCGTGCACACCTGCGCCGGGGCCAATGTCGAACACATAATCGGCCTCGCGGATGGCCTCTTCGTCATGCTCAACCACAATGACCGTATTGCCTTGATCACGCAGGTTTTTAAGCGTGGTCAAAAGTCGGTCATTGTCCCGTTGATGCAGGCCAATGCTTGGCTCATCAAGCACATAGAGCACGCCCTGCAGCCCAGAACCGATCTGACTTGCAAGGCGAATCCGTTGGCTTTCTCCACCCGAAAGTGTGCCAGAATTGCGCGCCAAAGTGAGATATTCGAGCCCGACATTGTTCAGGAACCCAAGCCTTTCGCGAATTTCCTTTAAGATGGGCCCGGCGATGGCCAGCTTTTGTTTGCTCAGCTGGTCTGGCACGGATTTGCACCATTCAAAGGCCTCTTTGATGGACATTTGCACCACTTGGCCAGCATGCAGCCCGGCAATTTTGACGGCCAGGGCCTCTGCCCGCAGACGATACCCGCCGCAAGTGCCGCAGGAGCGGTTGTTTTGATAGCGCTCGAACTCTTCACGGATCCAATTGCTGTCGGTCTCGCGGTAGCGGCGCTCCATATTGGGGATGACACCTTCAAAGCTGCGCGTCACCTGATACACTCGCCCGGCCTCGTCATAGCGAAACAGGATTTCTTCCTTACCCGATCCGTAAAGAAAAACCTGTTGCACTTTTTCCGGCAGGTCCTTCCATTTGGCAGAGGGTTTGAACGCGTAATGTTTGGCGATGGATTCTATAGTTTGAAGAAAATAAGGCGACTTGCCTTTGCGCCAGGGCGCCAGGGCACCGTCGGAAATTTTCAGGGTTTGATCGGGCACCACGAGACGCTCATCAAAGAACAATTCAACCCCCAGGCCATCGCATTGCGGACAGGCACCAAAGGGCGCGTTAAAGGAAAAAAGGCGCGGCTCAATTTCAGGGATGGTAAAGCCCGATACGGGACAGGCGAATTTTTCGCTGAAGGTATGGCGCTCTGGATCGCCTTCACTGGGGGCGGTTTCAAGAATGGTGATACCATCGGCCAAATCTAAGGCCGTGCGGAAACTATCGGCCAAACGGGTTTCGACCCCTTCGCGCACCACAATCCGGTCGACGACCACATCAATGTCGTGACGAAATTTTTTGTCGAGCGTGGGCGGCTCGTCCAAATCATAAAACGCACCATCGACTTTGATACGTTGAAAGCCTTGTTTGCGCAGCTCGGCGAATTCTTTGCGATATTCCCCCTTTCGGTCGCGCACGATGGGCGCCAGCAAATAGCCGCGCGTGCCCTCCTCCATGGCCATGACCCGGTCGACCATATCTTGCACTTGCTGGGCTTCAATCGGCAGACCCGTTTCAGGAGAAAATGGCGTGCCAACCCGCGCGAACAAAAGCCGCATATAGTCATAAATTTCTGTCACCGTGCCCACTGTCGAGCGGGGATTTTTAGAGGTGGTTTTTTGCTCAATGGAGATGGCAGGGCTCAAACCGCTGATGTGATCGACATCAGGTTTTTCCATCATATCCAGAAACTGCCGCGCATAGGCAGACAGGCTTTCAACGTAGCGCCGCTGCCCCTCTGCATAGATCGTGTCAAAGGCCAAAGACGATTTTCCCGAACCTGACAGCCCGGTTATCACCACCAGCTTATCGCGGGGAATATCAACATCTATATTCTTAAGATTATGCTCACGCGCGCCGCGGACTTCAATATTTTTTAGCTCAACCATTTTGGACCCCAGATCTTTGAACACAACATAGTGTTAAGTCGCTTCAGGGCCAATCAAAAAATGAGAACTTTTAGAGAACACGGAGATTTATTACGCCAAGAAGACCTCTGCATAACGCCATGTCAACACGAAACGAGGGCAGCGCCGACCTGGGCGGGCGCATATGGCGGGTGGTGAAATCACTGCAGAATTTGAGCAATAACCATAAATACCAGTATACCCAGATGGTGAATGCGCCTGCCGGGGGGCAGGCAGGCGCAGCCCGGTGTTGCCACCGGGCAAAGTGCTTTGGCTTTGCGGCTCGGTTATGCAGAGGTCTTCCAAAAGGCCCGTGCACGTATCTCCCGAGCCGAGAACACCGCAAGACGCCGGTGCCTCGGCCATAGCCCATTGAAGTTTAGATGTGGATTGCGCGATCCCAAGCGTCCAAAACGCTTTCATGCATCATTTCCGACAGGGTGGGATGTGGGAAGACGGTTTGCATCAAATCTTCTTCCGTGGTTTCCAGCTGCCGCCCAACCACATAGCCTTGGATCAGCTCTGTGACTTCCGCGCCGATCATATGCGCGCCCAACAGCTCACCTGTTTTGGCATCAAACACAGTTTTGACCATGCCTTCCGCCTCGCCCAGAGCAATTGCCTTGCCATTGCCTATAAAAGGAAAGCGTCCAACGCGCACGTCATAGCCAGCTTCTTTCGCCTGTGCTTCGGTATGTCCGACGCTGGCCACTTGCGGCGTGCAATAGGTACAACCGGCAATGCTCTCCGGTTTGACCGGATGCGGCGTTCCGCCTGCGATCATTTCAGCGACCATGACCCCTTCATGGCTGGCCTTATGCGCAAGCCATGGTGCACCAGCCACATCGCCGATGGCATAGACACCGGCCACAGCTGTGCGGCAATAGGCATCCGTCGTGATATGGGTGCGGTCGACTTCAACGCCGAGCGCCTCAAGCCCGAGATTCTCCACATTGCCGACGATCCCAACCGCCGAGATCACCGTGTCAAACACCTCCGTGGTGACTTTGCCGTTCTGTTCGATATGCGCTGTCACAGAGCCCTGGCCGCGATCGAGTTGTTTCACCATAGTTTTTGTGCGAATTTTCATGCCTTGCTTTTCAAAAGCCTTTTGAGCGAAGGCAGAAATCTCCGCGTCTTCCACCGGCATAACCCGGTCCATCACCTCAACCACCGTCGTATCCACACCAAGCGTGTTATAGAAATTGGCAAATTCGATACCAATCGCGCCTGAGCCGATCACTAACAGCTTTTTCGGCATATGCGGCGGGGTCAGAGCGGTTTTATAGGTCCAAACCAAATCCCCATCCCCCTCCAGCCCGGGCAATTCGCGCGCCCGCGCCCCGGTCGCAATGATGATATGCTTGGCCGATAGGGTCTCGTCACCCTTGGCAGTTTTAACCAAGACCTGTCCGGGAGCCGTGATTGTCGCCGCCCCCATCAGGGCGGTCACTTTGTTCTTTTTCAGCAGATGGCTCACGCCGCCGTTCAACTGTTTTGCAATCGCCCGAGACCGTGCCACAACGGCATCAAGATCATAGTCGATGCCCTGGGCAGACAAACCAAACTCCTTGGCCCGCTGCATCAAATGATACACTTCAGAGGAGCGCAGCATCGCCTTTGTGGGAATACAACCCCAGTTGAGACAAATGCCCCCCATGTGCTCGCGTTCGACCACAATGGTTTTCAACCCCAATTGCGCCGCACGAATTGCCGCAACGTAGCCCCCAGGCCCCGCCCCAATAACGATCACATCATATGCATTGTCAGCCATCACAGGACTCCGTTTTTGAATTAGTTTAATATTAAACTATAGTTCAAACCGGTGCAAATCGAAAATTTTGCAGCGCGCGCGGCGAGAGCCAATGCAGCCGCACCAAAGCTTTAGGAGCTGGCCGCAAGGCTTTTAAGTGTGAAATCATATCCGCCCGCTTGGGTGTAAATCACCTCCGGCGCCGTTGCACGCCGGTTCAACGCATCGTTGCGCGCTGGAAAGCGGCCAAACTTGCGGATGATATCCCGATGCGCCTGGGCATGGGGCAATTGAAATGTCCTGCCCTGCGGCAGGCGAGACATGATCAACCGCACGGCACGATCTTGATCTGTGAGACTCTCAGAATGCATCAAAGGCATATAGAAAAATTGCCGCGCCGGCTCGTCGATCTTCAGATCCCAGCCATTATGCAATGCCGCTTTGGCCGCCGCGAGAGCGTGCCGATCCGATCCGAATGACCGCGCTGTCCCGCGAAACATATTGCGGGGCATTTGATCCATCAATATCAGATAGGCAAGCGTGCCGGAGGCATAAGTCAACCAAAGCCCATTGGCTCCGTTGAGCGTGTCCCACCAGAGCTGTTCGAACCGCCTGCGGACCTCATGGTCCAGCGCCTCATCGGCTGCATACAATCTGTCCGCTCCAACTTCGTCCAGCCAAAAATCAACAACTTCGTTTACAGTTGTCATATGTCCGCTCCGGTGAGTCTGCCTATCTTCAATCTCTACGCATCTAAATCAAAAGTGCAAAGAAAAAGGTAACTCTATGTTTCATTCGTTTCATCTTCCAAAGCGGTCTCGATATAATATTCCGAAGCCACCTCCACCGCGACCGGGCTGGCCGAGGGCAGAACCGGCGCATAGGCACCATCCTCGATGCCCGCCCGCGACCGCTGTGTCATCCGGTAGACCGCGTAACCCGCGAGGATGAGCATCAAGAGCGCAATCATGCCAAAGAATGCCTGGGCACCAAAACTGTCCATCATCCAGCCGGTCACCAAAGGCCCAGCAATCGCGCCCATACCGTTGATAAATATCAACCCTCCTGAGGCCGCGGCCATATCGTCGGGATCGAGATAGTCGTTTGTATAGGCGATCAGCAATGAATACAGCGGATTGGATGTGCCGCCGATCACGAAAGCGGCGACGAGCAGCGCGCCAAAATAATAGTCGAAAAACAGCGCTAGAAGCGAGAAAATCCCGCCCGCTGCGGCTACGATCATAATCACAACCCGCCGGTCCATGCGGTCCGAAAACCAGCCAATCGGATATTGCATCAATAGGGCACCCACATAGATGCTTGAAACAAAAATTGAGATCTGCGTAATCGTTAGACCGGCCGCCACGCCATAGACTGCGGACATGCCAAATTGCGCCGAGAAAACGCCGCCCAGAAGAAACATGCCGAAACAGCCCAAAGGAGATGTCTCAAGCAAGGTCTTGAGCGGCATAGGTTTTGCGGTTTCAAATGCCGGCGTTGGAGAAATGGACAGCAAAATCGGAGCAAAAGAAATCGAAACCAAAACGGAGGACAAAATAAACAAGGCGTAGCCACTTGCGTCCCCCATGGCCAGAAGCGCTTGCGCGCTGACAATTCCAAACATCTGTACGATCATATAGACCGAGAGCGCCTTGCCCCGATTGGCGTTGTCAGAAGAATTGTTCAGCCAGCTTTCTGCGGTGACATACACCCCAGAGAAACAAAATCCGATCACAACGCGCCCCAAGGCCCAAGCCACGGGATGGGCAAAGGCCGGATAGAGAATCAATATGGCAGAGATGAATGAGGCCAAAGCCGCAAAGACCCGCACATGTCCCACCCGGCGGATCATTTCAGGCGCCAGGCGTGAACCGCCAAGAAACCCCGCAAAATATGCTGACATCACGATGGACATTTCGAAGGTTGAAAACCCTTCAATTCCGCCCCGCACGCCGAGCAATGTGCCCTGCAACCCATTGCCAACCATCAACAACATCATGCCGATAAGCAGCGCCCAAGACCGCGACAAAACCTGAAACATTGCACTTCCTCAAAATGAAACCGGGACAAAATGAACCGTGACACACGCGCTCTTTTTCTACCCAAACGATATTATGACGCAAAAAGCAATGATGCATCGCCGTAACTAAAAAAACGATAATTCTGAGCCACCGCATGGGCATAAACCGCATCCAAATGTGGCTTGCCAATCAGAGCGGCCACCAGCATCAGCAGGGTCGATTTCGGCAGGTGGAAATTGGTCATCAACCCATCGGTGATCTGAAACTCAAACCCCGGGTAAATGAAAATATCTGTCTCCCCTTCAAAAGGCCGAAGGGTGCCGCCACGCGCCGCCGTCTCAATCAGGCGCAAAGCGGTCGTGCCCACGGGGATAATCCGGCCGCCGGCGGCGCGGGTTTGCTCTATCTCTGCCACGGCCTGCGGACTTACACAGCCCCATTCTGCGTGCATTGTATGGGTGCGGATCTCTTCCACCTTGACCGGCAAAAAGGTGCCGGCCCCAACGTGTAGGGTGACATAGCTGATCGTCACCCCATGGCCCTGCAAAGCGTCCAATGCTGCTGCATCCAGATGCAAAGAGGCCGTCGGCGCCGCCACCGCTCCGCGATGTTTGGCCCAAACGGTTTGATAGTCGCTCTTATCCTGCGCATCGGCGGCGCGTTTGGACGCAATATAGGGCGGCAAAGGCATCTGACCGCTGACATCCAATGCCGCATCCAGCTCTGCGCCTTGGGCCGAAAAATCGAGCAAAGCTTCGCCATCGGTTTTCTCAATGCACCGCGCCGACAGGCCGGCTGCAAACTGGATCTCTTCGCCGACAGCCAATTTGCGCAGGGGCTTTATCAAAGCTTTCCATCGCCCGCTGGCCTGCGGCTCCAGAAGCGTGACTTCAATCTTTGCCTCAACCCTGCCCTGCGCCGATTGCCGCGCCCGTGTCCCAAACAGACGCGCCGGGATCACCTTGGTATCGTTCAAAACCAAGCGGTCTCCTGGCCGAAAATAGCTGCAGAGATCACGCACATGCGCATCTTCGATCTGCCCGGCTTGGCTCACCAAGAGTTTGGCGTCGCCGCGGGGTGACATCGGACGAATCGCGATCCGCTCGGGTGGCAAGTCAAAATCAAAGTCTGAGAGTTTCATAGCACGCCCCTTGAGAAGCGCTCCCATTAGCGACAATCAAATCATTTGGCAAATCCGAAACCTGCGTCTGCTACTCTTGTTTCGGCGGTCGCCGGCGAAAGATTTCGCGAAACATTCCGGGCGTGAACAAGGACAAGGGATTGACCGAGGCTTGCGGATTTTCCAGCGCGCCCCGCAGCGTGAAGTTAAAGCCAATCAACCCCTCCCCACGCCGGGTGAGAATTGAGCCCAAGCCATTGAGCAGATAAAAGGGGGATAGGACACCTTGAAGATCGAGCTGCTTGCGCTTGGTGTCGATATACCCGTCCATGGACATGCCAAGAGACGGGCCGACCGCACTGGAGCGGTAGATCGTGAACAACTCTTTGTTGATATTGAATTCGCCTTCAATTGTCGAAAAGAAAATGCCCTTCCCGTCCAATTGATCGGGCAGGCCTATGATTGATGCAGCGCTGAGCAATTGTGCAATCGCCGGCGCATCATTGACGCGCACAGAGGTGATATTCATTGAGCCGTTCCACCCATCCGCATGGGGTGCAAGATCCAGCATCATCTCACCGCCGCTGGCCTGTCGCAAAAGTCCGGCATCGCGCAAAACGCCACCTGCGTCTTGAGATGTGACGGACAGGCGCAGCCCCCTGCCCTGGCCGGACATCTGACCAGTGATGCCGACACCGCCATTGACGCGACCGCCAAAGGCGCCTCCGGCCGCAAGACCTTGGTCAAAATCAGCCCGCACGTCACTGAGGAACAGAGTGTTCGACAACTGCAGCCGGCCAAGCTTGAGCGACATCGGCATTGGCGCGGTCGTATCCGCGCGCGCAGCTTCACCGCCCGCCAATTTTCCGTAACTCCGCAGATCCAGATCTCCAGACAAGAGCAGGCGCATGGGTACGCCCGACCCTTGATGAATAAATGTCGCCGCCCCATCGAGCCAATCGCCAACCTCCAAGCGCGACAGCACAACCCGGTCGAGACCACCGGCGTCAAACTGAACCGTGCCCTCAAGCGACAACCCCTGCGCCTCAAGCGCCAGAAGCTCCACTTGCAATGGCTTGCCCAAAACCCCTTGTACCCGCAATTGCGCCGCTTGCGCCGTGGGTTTTGACCAGTTTAGTGCCGCCGATTGTAAACGCGTACCCGTCAGATCGGACGTCAACTCGAAAGCCACTGGCTTATTTTTCGCAATCTCTAAACGCAAGGCGCCCTCTGCCCCCCCGCTCAAGCTGCCCTCGGGCAAGCCAATATTGAGCGCTTGGAGGCTCTTCGGTGTCAGCTCAATTTTTGCAGTCACTTGGCTTGTCAAATTGGGTGCACCCAGAGGTTGCGACCACCTGCCTTCAAATGGAATATCAGAGACGCGCCCTGCACCTGAAATTTCGATTAAATCTGGCGTGCCGGTCAATTGCAGCAGCTCAGCGGTGAAGATTTGCCCGGGCACCAACAGCTCACTGCGCAGATCACGCAGCCTGCCCGTCAAAGCGTAGGACATGTCACTTGATGTGAGCTCATCTTTCAGATGGGTTTCAATCTGAACGGCCAGCTGCGCCTGTCCAGAGACATCATCAATGCCAAGCTTGGTTTTTGTGGATATCTGAAACGGTTTGTTGTCCATAAGGGACATAAGGGTCGGAACGGACCCCCTGCCTTTCAGATCAAATATCACTGGCGGATCGGGCACACGTGCATTGGGCACGCGCATGGTCGAGCCGTCCATGTCCAAGCGTCCGCCTTCCGCCGCTTGGACATAGCCCGCCTCTAAGGCCAAAATAAATTCATCGCGCTCCAAAACACCGTATCCTAATCCCTCAGAGATCACCGGCATATGCCGCATGAATTTCACTTCCGCCTCTTCAAATTGAAAGCTGCTGGCCAAAACCGCCGCTGTTCCCGCGGCTTGACGCAGATCAAAGCTCAGGTTTTTAAGTGTTCCCTTGCGCACGTTTTGCCCAAACCAGCGCCGGCTTTTGGCGCTCAACATTTCTGGCCAGAGGGTCAGGACCGTTTGGGTGTCCACAGATGGCACCCGCCCCTGCCCGTCAAAGGACCAACCCAAGGGTGTGAGCGCAGCAGTGCCAGACAGGCTCAGATCGGTCCCATTCACCTCAGCCTGCAACAGGCCCAAGTCAAGTGTAAGGGGATCATAATTGAGCTTCACCTGCCCACTGGCTGCAGTCACCCGCAGCGGCTCAGGCCACCAGGGTGTTTTGTCAAAAACTGCGCTGTCAACATCAAGGTGCAAGACCATCCCGCTCGAGCTGCGCTCCGACGCCCCGCCCTGCTGCAACAATGCATAGCCCTCTGCAGATAAAGCCCCCCAATCGCTCTTGATTGATGCACGAGAGATATCAAGGCGCGCGCGTTTGGGATCATATGTGAAATAAGTTTTCGCTTCACTATAAGAAACCGGATAACTTTCTGGACCAGCGCTCAACGTGCCCGCGCCAAAATCGAGCAGCGCATTCAACTTGCCAACTTTGCCTTCAGCGCGCGTGCTGCGAAAACTCCCCGAGAGGTTACCATCCACGAAATTGAGCCAAGTGAGGGCTTTAGATTGCACCGCAAGATCCTGCGCCGGCACATTGTCAAACTCCGCTCCCAATGTTCCTGCGCCCGGTCCTGTGGCATTGTAAAACAAGCCCAAGGTGGCCAATTCACCCCCTCCGGCCAGGAGCGCCAAATCCCCCCGCAGGGTCATCAATCCATTCGCGCGCCGCGCAGAGAAGCGGCCACCGTCGAAGGTCCAGGCCCGCTTGGTGACGCGGTCGGTGTAATTAACAGTCAATTGATCCAATCGCGCCTCAGTCAGGTGTCTGAAATCCTCGCGGTCAAAGAAGTCTTCCGTGGCGTCCAATATCTCATCCAACGAGCCGACCCCGGTGGAATTCGCAGAGATAACAAAGCCAAGATCGAAGCTTCCATCGAGCCTGCGTCTGAGATCGACAAAGGCATCCGATAAGGTGAGGGATCGAGGTGCGATCTGCCCAAATAGCAGCGCCGGACCATGGATCACCACATCCAAAGCGCCAAACTGAACACCTGCGCCAGTTTGCCCATCAGAAAATTGCACGCCATGCAGCACCAATTGGGGGTGAAACAACTCTGTCAATCCCAACTCCGCACGGCTAAACCGCACGATTGGCAATGTACGATCGGCGTTCAGGACTTGCGTTAATTTCTCACGCAAAGGTTCAGGCACGGGCAGCATACGATCTTGCATAATCGCAACCAACAACCCGAAACAGAGCAAGACAGACCAGCACAGCGTATAGATCACCACAGCCAGCCGTGACATCGGCCGGCGCCGTGGCGGCGCTTTGTCCTCTTGATCTTGCTCAGCAGATTGCGCCATTGTGCAACTCACCCCTTTCAATTTATATATCTTGGCCTAAAACCAAAGGTGCAACAATGGCTCTCAGATATACCGAGGATATGATGATCTCAATCGGCGATAATGCACCGCAATTCACCCTGTCAACCAACGGTGGTGGCCAATTTTCCTTGGCAGATGCTGCCGGCAAGTATTTGATCTTGTATTTTTACCCGAAAGACGACACCCCGGGCTGCACCAAAGAAGCCATTGGATTTTCCGAAGAGCGCGCCGCCTTTGAGGCGCAAAATGCGATGGTCGTCGGTGTGTCGCGCGATACAGTGAAAAAACATGATAAATTCATCAGCAAATATGATTTGCGCATCCCTTTGATTGCCGACGAGGACGGCAGCCTCTGCGAAGCCTTTGGCACATGGGTTGAAAAGCAAATGTATGGCAAAACCTATATGGGCATCGAGCGCGCCACGTTTTTGATTTCACCAGAAGGAAAATTGCTACAGATTTGGCGCAAGGTCAAAGTCCCTGGCCATGTCGACGAGGTTTTGGCGCAGTTGCAGTCATTCAATTCATGATGACTTTGGCACAGATGGCCTGCGCGGTGCTCAACACCGCAGACGGGCGGGAAAAAACCGCTCTGTCACGGGGCTTTGCCGCGCAATGGAGCACCGCGCGCGCCGCTGGGGACGATGTTGAAATTGGCACCTGTTCCCCGCCAGATATGCCCGCCCGCCCCAAAGCGCCGGAGCTGCGTGCCCCGCGGGACGTACCGAGACGCAAGACAGGTTCAATCGAAGGGCGCAACGCTCTTTTACATGCGGTGGCCCATATTGAATTGAATGCCGTGGATCTGCATTGGGATTTGATCGCCCGATTCTCGCACATACAGATGCCTTTGGGATTTTATGATGATTGGGTGAAGGCGGCAGATGAAGAAAGCAAACATTTCAATCTGATGTGCGACTGTCTTGAAGCTCATGGCAGTTTTTACGGCGCAATGCCCGCCCACGCCGGCATGTGGCGGGCAGCCCAGGACACGCAGTCTGATTTTCTTGGCCGATTGGCGGTGGTGCCCATGGTGCTGGAAGCGCGCGGGCTGGACGTCACCCCTGGCATGATCCGCATTTTCGAAAATGCAGAAGATACACAGGTCGTCGCTGCGCTCAATGTCATCTATGCCGAAGAAGTCGCCCATGTGGCCTATGGCTCAAAATGGTTTCATTTTCTGTGCGGTCGGGACGATTTAGACCCCAAACCTCTGTTTCATGGCCTCGTGCGCCAGTATTTCCATGGCCCTCTCAAACCACCTTTCAACGAAGAAAAACGTGCCGAAGCAGGGATCGCCCCCGATTTTTACTGGCCCCTCGCCGATGAAATGCCGCCGCCACCGGCCATGCGATAGAGTTTGTGAGCAGAAACAAGCCGATTTAAGCGAATATAAAGGATTTGCCTCTATCAAATTCGTTGCGGCAGATTGGCCATTTGGGTATTCAGTTCGCACAGATACCGCACTTGGCGGCCCTTGGTAGATTGGAATTGAGATTTGTTCAGTGCACTTCGGCTAAAGTCGCAACAATTCCTAGAACGACTCATGCCGGAAAAACGCCTGTTTTTGCGCAGTGGAACTGGCACGCGCTTTATTCGCCTCACGCCGCTGTCACAAATTTTCACTCTGGTCACATCAGCCGCTTTCATCGGATGGGCAATTGTTGCAACAGCCATCGTGCTGCTCGACACCATTGGTACTGGCAATTTCCGTGATCAGGCCCGGCGCGATCAAGCCATTTATGAGGAGCGATTGAATGCCCTCGCCAATGAGCGCGACACCCGCGCCCAGGAGGCTTTGACAGCGCAGGAGCGTTTCAACACGGCCCTCGCGCAGGTGTCCGAAATGCAATCTGAGCTTCTGACATCAGAGGATCAACGGCGCGAGTTGGACCGCGCGATGGAAGTGATGCAAGCCACGCTGCGGCGGGTCATGGGCCAAAGGGAGCTTTTGCAGCGCGACTTGGATCAACTGGCCGCGCAGCTTGACCACGACACGGGCAAACCTGTCGACGATAGCTCCTCAGAATCCGTGGCCAGCACAATGGATTACGTCACCGATACGCTGGAAGACGTGGCTGTGGAACGCGATCACGCCCGCCGGCGCGCCTTCCAAGCACATGAAGAAATGGCCAATTTGGAATTGGAAATTCAATTTCTCGAAGAAAAAGGCGACCGAATTTTTCGTCAGCTGGAAGAGGCGATGAGCATTTCGGTGAAGCCACTCGACAAAATGTTTCGCAACGCTGGGTTGAATACTGACCGCTTGCTCGAACAAGTGCGGCGCGGTTATTCGGGACAGGGTGGCGCCCTCTCCCCGATCACCTATGCCCCCGATGCTCTCAACACAGTTGACCCCACCGTTGACCGGGCCAATAACATTTTGGCTCAACTCGACAAACTCAATATCTATCGTATTGCAGCTGAAAAAGCGCCCTTTGATATGCCGGTGAAATCTACCCATCGTTACACCAGCGGCTTCGGTCCGCGCTGGGGGCAGATGCACAATGGCTCTGATTTTGCTGCAAATCGCGGAACCCCCATTTATGCCACCGCCGACGGGGTGGTTACACGCGCGGAATGGGGGAGCGGTTACGGCCGCGTTGTCTATGTCAAACACGCATTTGGCATAGAAACTCGCTATGCCCATTTGGCAAAAATTCGCGTAAAAAAAGGCCAACGCGTTTCCCGTGGACAAAGGATCGGTGATATGGGAAACTCAGGCAGATCAACCGGCACCCATCTTCACTATGAAGTCCGCGTGAATGGTAAAGCCGTAAACCCAATGACATTTATTAAGGCAGGAAGAGATGTTTTCTAAAAGCAAAATCAACGACCCATCCGCGAAACCCGACGCCGCCGCAGCCGAAAAACCCGCCGCGCCGATCAACAAACCAGCAGCAGAATTCAAACCTGCAGCACCGAAGGCAAAACCGCCCGCATCGGTCCTGTCGTCTGATCTTCACGTCACTGGCAATCTGAAAACCACCGGTGACATTCAAGTTGAAGGCCGCGTGGACGGCGACATCCGCGCCCATCTCTTAACCATCGGGGAAGGTGCGACCGTTAAAGGCGAAATCATTGCTGATGATGTTGTGGTAAATGGCCATGTGATTGGCCGGGTGCGTGGCCTAAAGGTGCGGCTGACCTCGACGGCACAGGTTGAGGGCGACATCATCCACAAAACCATCGCCATCGAAAGCGGCGCCCATTTTGAGGGCTCCGTCCAGCGCCAAGACGATCCTCTCAATCCAGGTGCGGCCAAGAAACCAGCCGCCGCCCCCGCTGCAAAAGAATAAATCAATACCTTTTCGGGTTCAAAAGGCGTGGCTTTGGCCGCGCCTTTTTTGTCAGCGGCTTTCTACTCGCCCTGAGCATCCGCCCGCGATTTTCCAGAGGCATTCATCGCCAAAGTCGCGGCCATCAAGCCATCGAGATCCCCATCCAACACCCCTTTGGTGTCTGAGGTTTCATAGGAGGTGCGCAAGTCTTTGACCATCTGATAGGGTTGCAGCACATAGCTTCGGATCTGATTGCCCCAACCGGCGTCGCCTTTGTTGTCATGCGCCTCATTGATCGCAGCATTGCGCCGATCCAGCTCCATTTGGTACAGGCGAGACTTCAAAGCCTTCATCGCAATATCGCGGTTCTGATGCTGTGATTTTTCCGAACTGGTCACGACGATCCCAGTGGGATGGTGCGTAATACGCACCGCAGAATCTGTCGTGTTCACATGCTGGCCACCGGCCCCGGAACTGCGATAGGTATCGATGCGAATATCGGATGGGTTGACCTCAATCTCGATATTGTCATCCACAACAGGGTAGACCCACACCGAGCAAAAAGACGTGTGCCGTTTGGCGGCGGCGTCAAATGGGCTGATCCTGACCAAGCGATGCACGCCCGACTCTGACTTCAACCAGCCATAGGCGTTATGCCCCGATATCTTATAGGCCGCGGACTTAATGCCCGCCTCCTCGCCCGCCGTTTCTGATTGCAGCTCGACCGTGTACCCTTTTTTCTCCGCCCAACGCACATACATGCGCGATAGCATCAAGGCCCAGTCGCAACTCTCCGTCCCACCAGCGCCAGAATTGATCTCAAGGAAGGTATCATTGCTGTCCGCCTCCCCGTCCAGCAGCGCGTCGAGCTCCTTTTCCGCGGCCGTGGTGCGCAGTGCTTTGAGAGCCTCTTCAGCATCTTTGACGACCTCTCCGTCATCCTCCGCAGCGCCCAGCTCAATCATTTCCAGATTGTCTGACAGATCTTGGCGGATTCCCTCATAGGTCGCGATGGCATCGACTAAGATCTGGCGATCCCGCATCAACTTTTGCGCCCGCTCTTGATCGTCCCAAAGACTGGGGTCTTCAATCATGGCGTTAAATTCTTCCAACCGATAGGGCGCGGTGTCGTAGTCCAGACGCTTGGCCAAAAGTCCCAAAGACTTTTCGATGGCTGCCACAACATTGACCATTTCCGCGCGCATATCAAACCTACCAGATTATGAAGTTCAGTTGGGATCGGTCTACCCAAGCCAGGAGCGATTGCCAAGCGCCACAACCGATTTTCGTCAGTAAAGCCCACCGGACGACAAAGAGCCAAAGGAGGCTTGGGGCGCCACAGTGATTGTCTTGCCGGTGGAGGTGATGACCTGTTGCATCTCTTCGGTCTCCCCTTCCGCAAACATGGGCATATTGCTGCTGACCTGAAAGCCCCCGTCAAAAGCCACACCAAAAATCGGCTCGCTTCCATCGCGGAAAAATTCAGCGACCACGTGATCCCCCTCGGCGTCCTCCTGCAAACGCGCGCCTGTAAAGCGGTTGATGTTGATAAAGGTACCATTGTCCGGCACGGTGAATTCGCCGGCACCATAGCGCTCAATCGCCACTTCCATAAAGCGATTGAACACCGGTCCACACATGCCGCCACCGCCAGCGCCGCGGCCCAAAGGCTGTGGCTGGTCCATACCCATATAACAGCCCGCAGCGATATTGCTGGTGAAGCCCACGAACCAGACATCCTTGGCCTCATTGGTGGTTCCGGTCTTTCCTGCCACGGGCACGGGAAGATTGACCGACCGGCTGGCTGTGCCACGCTCAACGACCCCTTCCATCATCGCGGTTAATTGATAGGCGGTGACCGGATCCATCACCCGCTCGCGGTTTGACGTGATCTTGGGCAGGCGGCCGGCCATCAGATCGGAGGTTCGGCAATCGTCACAGCTGCGTTGATCATGCAAAAACACGGTTTTGCCGTTCCGATCTTGCACCCGATCAACCAAGGTGGGCTGCACCCGCTCGCCACCATTGGCGAACATGGCATAGGCCGACACCATTTTGTAAAGCGTCGTCTCTTCAGACCCCAGTGAGGCCGAAAGGTAAGGCTTCATGTTATCGTAAACCCCGAATTTCTCCGCATATAGCGCAATCGTCGGCATGCCCAATTCCTGAGCCAATCGCACGGTCATGAGATTTCTTGATTGCTCGATACCCGTGCGCACCGGCGTCGGGCCATAGAATTTATCTGAGTAATTCTTGGGGCGCCACAAGCCTTGTGGCGTGTCGACCTCAATCGGCGCGTCAATCACAATGGTCGCTGGGCTATAGCCGCTGTCGAGGGCGGCAGCATAGACAAAAGGCTTGAAAGAAGAGCCGGGCTGACGTTTGGCCTGCGTGGCGCGGTTGAACACGGAGTGTTGATAGGAAAATCCGCCCTGCATCGCCAGGACCCGGCCCGTATGCACATCCATGGCGACAAACCCGCCTTGGATCTTTGGCACCTGGCGCAGTGACCAATTCACAAAGACCCCATCTTCTGGGTTAACAACCGGCGACACCAAAATCACGTCACCGACGGAGAGCAAGTCTTTGACCCGCTTGGCTGCTGATTTGCTGATGCTGCCATCGCTATTTTGCTTTTTCGCCCATGTCACATCGCTGGCCGGTAGGATATGAGCGTCGCCCTCTATCCCTTCAATACCCAAGCGCGCATCGCTTTTCATCAGCTCCAACACAACCGCTGGACGCCAAAGCTGATTGATCACAATATCGCGCGGCACGTCGAGCTTGCTCAACGCGGCGCGCCAATCGCCCAGCTGCTCAGCGGCAATCACCTGACCTGTGCCATGATACACGCCTTGCGCCCGGTCATAATCTTCAAGCCCGAGCCGCAGGCTTTGCGCCGCCACCTGTTGCAATGTCGGATCAATCGTCGCCCGAACGGAATAGCCGCCAGTGAAAAATTCAGCCGTGCCAAAGTCGCGGGTCAATTGCCGGCGTATCTCATCTGTGGGGTAATCCCGCCCGGGCAGATTGCTGCGAAAGCTGGCAAAATCGCCACTTTGAACGGTCTTGAGAGGTTTCTTACGGGCCATCTCATACTCAATATCTGACAAGAACCCATTTTCATTCATCTCACGCAATACAAAATTGCGCCGCGCTATGGCCCGCTCACGCTGGCGCACGGGATGGTACTTTGATGGCGCCTTGGGCAAGGTGGCCAAATAGGCGACCTCCTCGGGTAAAAGATCGTCGAGAGATTTGTTGAAATAGGTCTGTGCCGCCGCCGCGACCCCAAAGGAATTTTGCCCCAAAAAAATCTCATTAAGATAAAGCTCTAGGATACCTTCTTTATCCAAAGTGCCTTCAATTCGCGTGGCCAATATCAGCTCTTTAATCTTACGTTCTGCCGAGCGTGACCCATCGAGCAGGAAGTTTTTCATCACCTGTTGCGTGATGGTCGAGGCACCGCGCAAATTGGCCCCGCGCGAGACAATCGCGTCGCGCAGAGCTGCGGCCATCCCGGCTGGATCATAGCCCGCGTGGCTATAGAAATTCTTATCCTCAGCGGAAATAAACGCCGCCTTCACCAAATCCGGTATCTCATCGGCCGATGCAAAAAGGCGCCGTTCGGTCGCAAATTCATCGATGATATGCCCCTCACCCGAGTAAATCCGGCTGATTGTTTTCGGCTGATAGCTGGCCAATTCATCATGACTGGGCAACCCTTGCCCATAGATCAGGAAAATCGCACCTAAGACCACCGCGCCAAACACCGCAGCCAAAGTCAGCGATGAAAAAATTGCCCCCAAAATGCGCAAGCACAGCATCGCGAGGCGCGCGCAGGATCTGGTGACTAATTTTCCGAGGGCGCTCAGGCTGGGCATAGGGGGTTTGGCTCCGTCTTTTCGTCTCTATATGCGGTGCGCCGGCTCAGGTCAAAACACGAATGCGCCAAATATAAGCGCAGAGCGGCTCAAATTGTTCAAAGCCCGTCTTGCAGGCCAAATCTTGCTGAAATTTCACACATATCGATTGTGCATAAACTGCTTCAAACGCCGCAGGCCCTCAATAATTTCTCCAGTCGCTTGTGCATAGGACAGCCGAATTGTGTGCCCCCCCCGGATCGGGTCGAAATCCAGTCCAGGCGTAAGAGCCACCCCCGCCTCTTGTAAGACTTCCGCAGCAAAGGTCCGACTGTCGACGCCAAACTCAGAGATATCTGCATAAATATAAAAAGCCCCATCTGGCGGCGCGATCTGCGTCAAACCCGCCTCAGGCAGGCCTTGCAGCATCAGGCGGCGGTTCTCGCGATAGACGGCCAGGTTTTCTTGCATTTCATCGTGGCTTTGCAGGGCCGCCAGAGCCGCCAGCTGACTGACATGCGGCGGGCAAATAAACATATTTTGCGCCAAACGCTCGACACTGCGCAGATGATTTTCCGGCACCACCAGCCAGCCAATCCGCCAACCAGTCATCGAGAAATACTTCGAAAAAGAATTGATCACATAGGCCCGATCTGTGACCTCAAGCGCCGTGACGGCTTTTTTGTCATATTCAATCCCGTGGTAAATTTCATCGGATATGAAGCCTATGTCTCGAGATTGCGCAAAATCGGCCAGAGCGGCCAAACTTGGCTTATCAATCATCGTGCCTGTGGGATTGCCGGGCGAGGCCACCAGCAACCCATCGAGTTGCTGATGTTGCAAATCAGCGACCCGCAATTGATGGCCTTGGCTGGCATGGGTGGGAATATCCACTGGGGTGAGCGCCAGGGCCTTTAAAATTTGCCGGTAAGACGGATAGCCGGGCGCGGCCACCGCGACGCGCGCGCCGGGATCGAACAATCCTGTGAAAGCGAGGAGAAACCCTGCCGATGAGCCAGAGGTGACAACAACCCGCGCCGGGTCCAAATCCACATCATACCAACGTTTATAAAGCGCTGCGATTCCCGCGCGCAACTCCGGCAACCCAAGGGCCACCGTATAGCCCATCGCATCATGCGGCAGCGCTGCGGCCACAGCTTGCCGGGCCTTAAGAGGCGCAGCTGTGCTCGGTTGCCCCACTTCCATATGCACAATTCGGCGACCTTCCGCCTCAGCGGCACGCGCCGCTTCCATTACGTCCATAACAATGAAAGGATCAACTTGACTTCGTTTCGACAATGGCATGCCTTTTCCTTTCGCAAACGCTCTAATAGATGGCCCAAGGACCGATACATGTTCAAGACATATTTGAAAGCAATTTTTCTCTCCATTTTTTGCGCCCTCAACGCCTCTGCCGCCCATAGTGTCAGCCTGCTGCGCGATCCAGATATCGAATATGGGTTGCAGCAGCTGGCCGAGCCGATCCTGCGCGCTGCAAATCTCAATAGTGATGATGTGAAGGTTTGGATCGTCAACGACATGGGATTGAATGCTTTTATCATTGATCACACGCATATCTTTTTACATGCCGGACTTGTGCTTCAACTGAAGAGTGCCGCGCAGCTGCAATCGGTGATCGCACATGAGGCGGCGCATATCAGCAATGGGCATATTTCGCGGCGCCTTGCCAATGCCAAGCGGGCCAAACTGGCCACCTCCTTTGGCGTATTGGTTGCCGCCGCCGCGGTTGCAGCTGGGCATACAGATGCGGGTCTCGGACTGGCCCTTGGTGCAACTGGATCGGTAAATCGTGTCTTACTAGCCCATACCCGCATTGAGGAATCCGCGGCAGATCAGTCGGCCTTGCGGTTCATGAATGCGGCCAAGGTCGACCCTGCCGCCATGGTCGAAGTGTTCAAGCTCTTCATCGGTCAGTCGAATCTGAGCGAAGACTATCAAGATCCCTATACACGCAGCCATCCCCTCAACCGCGACCGCATTCGCACCATTAACGCCTATGCCGCAACAGCGCCCTCACATCGGCCAGATGTCAAACAAGCCTATTGGTTTTCACGCATTCAAGGCAAGTTGTCAGGATTTCTGCGGGCGCCGCAATGGACCTTGCGACGCGCGACGGGCAGTTCAGACGTTGATTTGATGCGCAGAGCTATCGCCGAGCACCGCAGTGGCCGCAGCAGCACTGCGCAAAAAAACATGGCCCAGCTGGTCGAGGCCCATCCCAACGATGCATTTTACCGGGAGTTGCAGGGACAAATTCTATTGGAAAGCCGCGCATTTTCGGCTGCAACAAAAGCCTATGCCAGCGCGGCCCAGCTGGCGCCCAACAATGCGCTTATCTTGGGGGGCTATGGCCGATCGCTCCTGGCACAAAACACCAAAAGTTCAAACGCGCAAGCTCTGAAAATTTTGCAAAAGGCCCGCAACCTCGACAATCGAGATGCGCGAATTTTACGCGATATCGGCACAGCCTTTGCCCGCAGTGGCCAGCAAGGACAGGCTGTTCTGGCCATTGCAGAGCGCTACGCACTGCAAGGAAATATGGAAAATGCCGCCATACAGGCCAAACGGGCCGAAGACCTCCTGCCGCGCGGCTCGGCGGCATGGCAAAGGGCGCAGGATATTTTGGACGCGGCGAAAACGCCTTAGTTGGCTGAATTCTCCACCGCAGCCGCTTCCAGGTCGAGCTGTGCCGCGCGGGTTTCCACTTGGCTGACAATATGCTCCACCATCTCGTCATTTGACAATTTATGGCTTTGCTGCCCCGCCAAATAGACCATACCCGCGCCATTCCCACCACCGGTGAAGCCCACATCGGTCATTAAGGCCTCACCCGGACCATTGACCACGCAGCCGATGATCGAAAGCGACATGGGCGTTTTGATATGCTCAAGCCGGCGCTCCAAAGCCTCAACGGTTTTGATCACGTCAAAGCCCTGCCGCGCGCAGCTTGGGCAGGAAATGATATTCACCCCGCGATGACGCAGGCCCAGTGATTTGAGGATATCATAGCCAACCTTCACCTCTTCCACAGGATCGGCCGAGAGGCTGACGCGGATCGTATCGCCAATGCCCATCCAGAGCAGATTTCCCAAACCAATGGCGGATTTGATCGTGCCGGACATCAGGCCACCAGCTTCAGTGATCCCAAGGTGAATCGGCGCATCAGTGGCCTCCGCCAAGGCTTGATAGGCCGCGGCGGCCATGAAGACATCACTGGCCTTGACGCTTATTTTAAAGTCATGGAAGTCATTGTCTTGCAGAATTTTAATATGCTCAAGCCCGCTTTCCACCATCGCATCCGGGCAAGGCTCACCGTATTTATCGAGCAAATGTTTCTCAAGCGAGCCGGCATTCACGCCGATCCGCATCGAACAGCCATAATCGCGGGCCGCTTTGATCACCTCGCGCACGCGCTCTTGGCTGCCAATATTGCCCGGGTTGATCCGCAGGCAGGCCGCGCCAGCCTCCGCGGCCTCTATGCCGCGCTTATAGTGAAAATGGATGTCTGCCACGATCGGGACCGGGCTTTCACGCACAATCTCTTTGAGCGCCTTGGAGGAGGCCTCGTCGGGCACAGAGACCCGGACAATATCCGCGCCGGCATCCGCACAGGCCTGAATCTGTGAAACGGTTGCAGCTACATCCGTGGTCAACGTATTGGTCATTGTCTGGACCGTAATGGGCGCGTCCCCACCCACCGGAACCGAGCCAACCATGATCTGCCGACTTTTGCGGCGGTAAATGTTACGCCACGGGCGAATATGATTGAGAGACATGCGACACTTTCACGAGTTAAGGTTGTTGCCTTATGACTAGGGTTTGACGCGGTCAGTTTCAAGCTCAAGCAGTAAACTATAAAGCGGCGACTGATCCTGCGGCGCGTAACGCTCATAGCTTTGCGTCAGTTTCTCCGCTGAGAGTTCAATATTTTTAGCCACACGCCCGCTGCCCCCGGCCGGACCATAGAGCGCGCCATTCACCAAAAAGTACAACGCGCTTGCATTGCCCGCCCGCTCGATCACCGCCGGGGGATCGTTGAGCGGCACCTCATAGGGCGTATGCGCATCCATGATACGCTCGAAAATGATCGACCCATCGGCATCTTTGACCCTTAGCCAAACACCTTGAGACGAGACAAGCTGCACCGGCGCGGGAAAACTCTCGACCAGCTGTAGTGCCGCTTCAGCTTCCAGCTCTGGCGCGGGGCTGACGATATCGGCCAGAATATCTTCAATGCTCTCATCCACAAAAGCCGTGACCATGGGCGGCTCTTGCGCCGCAAACGCGCCGCGTTGGTCTGGATCAATATTGGCGATCGGTCCATCCCGCGGCACCACAACGGGGACGTCTAAGGCCTGCGGTTGGTAGATACGGCTATAAATATCGTCGCTTTGCGCGTTTTGAACGGAAGACCCAAGAGAGGCCGCCTCGCGTGGCCGCAGAGGATCCAGATCAGAGGCCACCAATGGGGCCTGTTCAACCGGGACCATTTGCACACGTTGGATTTTTTGCACCACCGAATAGGCCCCATAGCCCAGCCCGCCGAGCAAAAGCATCAGCACCACCGAAGACACAAAAGCCCGCACATCGACCCGGTTAAAAAAACTTTCGTTCGGCGGCAAAAATGGCGTGGTGCTGGCGATGACACCGGCGGGCCGGCGGGTAATGGACGCGGCCAAGCGCTCCTCGCGGCTCAGCCGCGTGGGCAGCGCACGCTCCGACATGCCATGGATAGATTCAAATCCGCTTTCTTTACAGAACATTTCAAAGGCGGCGTCCGGATCCATACCAAGATATTTCGCATAGGAACGCACATAGCCGGCAATAAATCCCGGCGTATCAAACACGGAAGGGTCGCAATCTTCCACTCCGGCGATATATGTGGCCTTGATTCTAAGGTCATGTTGCACGTCCATGAGAGACTTGCCGCGCGTCGCACGCTCCCCGCGCATCACATCCCCAAGAGTCACCTCAAAATCGTCAAAGCCTTTCAGCTTTAACGGTTTTTTAATGTTCTTTAGGCGTGTTGACTTACGGCCAATCATGGAGCTGCCCTGCACATTTTACCCCCGGGCGCCCCCAATGGCCTCCGGACGGACAAAACATTAATATCATATCGGCGAAAAAAATATAGAGCTTCTGCCTATAATTTGGTTCAATAAGCGAGGTTTAGCCACCTTTTTCCTTCAGAAATAGACATTTTCAGCATGTAACAGCTTTGATATCACCCTAAACCATTCCGAAATGCCCCGTATTTTTGTTTGACTAACCGCGCCAATACCCAACCAATAGGCGGGAGATTCGATTTATTAAACTGTTTGGAGGCCCCATGTCCGCAGCTATGCTCGACCCCGTTTTGGCTCACATCGACGCGCACATCGACCAGACAACTGAGCATCTTTTCAGCTTGCTTCGCATTCCAAGCATCTCAACGGACCCGGCCTATGGTCAAGACTGTGACAAAGCCGCGGATTGGTTGGTCGAGGATCTTAAATCCATTGGCTTTGACGCCAGCAAGCGCGCCACACCGGGTCACCCTATGGTCATTGCCCATGCCGGCTCGGAAGGGCCGCATGTTTTATTTTATGGCCATTACGACGTACAGCCCGTGGATCCGCTTGACCTATGGGATCGGTCTCCTTTTGAACCGACTTTGGAACAGGGCGATCTCGGGCCGGTGATCCGTGCCCGCGGCGCGTCAGATGATAAGGGCCAGCTGATGACCTTCATCGAGGCCTGCCGCGCTTGGAAGGCGGTCCATGGTACCCTGCCCGGCAAAATCAGCCTCTTTTTTGAAGGTGAAGAAGAATCCGGCTCCCCCTCATTGGTGCCCTTCATGCGTGAGAATGCAAAAGAGTTAACCGCAGATGTTGCGATGATCTGTGACACCGGACTTTTTGGCGATGACACCCCTGGAATTGTCAGCCGCCTGAGGGGGCTTTTGGGCGAGGAGTTGACCATCACAGGCCCGTCCAAGGATCTGCACTCCGGCATGTACGGCGGACCGGCGATGAACCCGGCTCGGGTTTTGGCAAAAATTATCGCGGCTCTGCATGACGACCAAGGCCGCATCACTGTCCCCGGGTTTTACGACGGCGTGCCAGAGCTGCCGCCTGAGATTGCCGCGCAATGGGAGGGGCTTAACTTTGACCAAGACGGATTTTTGGGACAGGTGGATCTGTCCGATCTGGCCGGCGAGCAAGGGCGTAGCGCCCTGGAAATGATCTGGTCACGCCCCACCTGCGAGGTGAATGGTATCTGGAGCGGTTACACAGGTGCAGGATTTAAAACTGTTTTGCCAAGCCAGGCCCATGCGAAAATCTCTTTCCGCTTGGTTGGCCAGCAAGACCCCCATGTAATCCGCGAGAATTTCCGCGCTATGGTACGCGCCCTGCTGCCGGCCGATTGCAGCGCGGCGTTCAAATCCCATGGCGCCTCCGCCGGATCTGAAATGTCCATCGACAACCCGGCCTTTGACGCCGCACGCGCGGCGCTCTCTGACGAATGGCCCAATCCGGCCGCCTTTGTTGGATGCGGCGGGTCGATCCCCATCGCCGGGCATTTCAAGTCGATTCTCGGGATGGATGCGATGTTGATTGGCTTTGCCCGCGATAATGACGCGATTCACAGTCCGAATGAAAAATACGACCTGCGGAGCTTTCATAAAGGCATTCGCAGCTGGGCAAGGATCTTGCACAGGCTGTATGGGTAGCCACCACCACGCCTTTGGCCAGCGATATGATCTAGTTTCATGATCTTGAAATATTGGACGAAAATGGCGCGGTTGACGGGGCTCGAACCCGCGACCCCCGGCGTGACAGGCCGGTACTCTAACCAGCTGAGCTACAACCGCGCATCCGTCTTTACAATCTCACAGTGGCGCGGTTGACGGGGCTCGAACCCGCGACCCCCGGCGTGACAGGCCGGTACTCTAACCAACTGAGCTACAACCGCCAACTGTGTGTCTTGTAGGACTGAGGGTTCTCTAAGCAAGCCGCCCGGCAGCGTCAAGCGGCACGAAGAGCTTTTGGCCATTATTTTGCATTTCTTTCCCCCGCCGCCGTATTTGGCGAAATACGCGCGCTCACCTCAATGCCGCGATCCCTACGGATCAAGGCTCAATCCGCCGCCAGATTTCAACTCCTCCATGCTCAAAAGCGCTGTCACGTTGAACACCCGCACCTCTGAGATAAGTGCTTGGTAAAATTTGTCATATGCCCGCGCATTTGGCACAATCACTTTCAAAATATAGTCAATCTCGCCTGCCAATCGATGCGCTTCGAGCACTTCTGGCCGGTTTTGCAACGCGGTCAGAAAACGATCTTGCCAATCGGCCTCATGTTCGGAGGTGCGGATCAACACAAAAAAGCAGGCTTCAAAGCCAAGCGCCTCGGCATCCAGCTCAACCGTGGTGCGTTTGATCACCCCCGCTTCGCGCAGTTTTTTGATTCTGTTCCAAACCGGCGTTTTGGATGCTCCAATTGTCTTGGCAATGTCATCCAAGGACCGGCTGGCATCCTTTTGCAGCTCAGATAAAATTTTACGATCCACCGTATCCAGACGAACAGTCATCCGATTTCCTCCTTCCAATGAGAACAAGCGCGCGCATCCCGCGCCGCTGCGAAGATTTCATCCTTATTACCGCAGGTATCTGGTCAAATACCAGAACAATTTTCTAATATTGCCGCACTGGAGGCAGAGTTATGAAATATTTTCCCGTTTTTCTGGATGTGGCACAAAGGCCGGTCGCCTTGGTGGGGGGCGGCGCTGCGGCGGTTGCCAAATTGCGACTTTTGCTCAAAACCGAAGCTGACATTACAGTTTATGACCCGGCTCCAGCGGCACAAATACGCGCTTGGGCACAAGCGGACCTGTTGAAAATTTCAAAAGCTCCCCTCACCCTTGACCAGGCACGCCAAGCGCAGCTGATCTATGCGGCCAGCGAAGATGACAGCTGCGATGCGCGGACCCAAAAGATCGCGCAATCCGCCGGAACATGGTTCAACTGGGTTGATAATTTAGAGCAGTCGCAATTTATCACCCCAGCGATTGTTGACCGTGACCCCGTAACCGTGGCCATTGGCACCGAAGGCACCGCTCCGGTGGTTGCACGAGCCATTAAACGCGACATTGAGGAGCGTTTGCCGCAAAACCTTGGCGCCTTGGCCAGCATTGGTCAAACCTTCCGATCATTGGCAGAGGCGCTGCCCTTTGGCCGTATCCGCCGCGATTTTTGGAGTCGCTTTTATTTTTCCAAAGGCCCCGCCGCCTATGACGCTGAAGGTGTTGCGGGCGCAAAGCGGGTTTTGCATGAATTGCTTGCGGAGTTTAAAAGCGCCAGTCCCAAGCAAGGCCATGTGGATTTTGTCGGTGCGGGCCCGGGTGACCCCGCCCTTCTGACCCACAAGGCCCGTGTTTTGCTGCATGAAGCCGATGTAATCCTTCATGATCGATTGGTGGATCGGCGCATCCTAGAGCTGGCGCGTCGTGAGGCCACCGTGATTGAGGTCGGCAAAACGGGATTCGGCCCGGCCATGGCGCAGGATGATATTCATCACTTGATTGTCGAACATGTGGCGCGGGGGGCGCAGGTTCTGCGCTTAAAGTCGGGCGATCCCACGGTCTTTGGTCGGTTAGATGAGGAACTAGAGGCGATTGCCGCCCAGGACATCTCCTACAGCATTGTGCCGGGCATCACCGCGGCCTCAGCGGCCGCCGCTGCATTGGGGCGCAGCTTGACCCGACGCGGGCGCAACAGTCAACTTAGGGTGATCACAGGCCACGACATGGCCGGATACGCAGAGCACGATTGGCGCGACTTGGCCAAACCGGACGCGGTCGCGGCGATTTATATGGGCAAGACAGCCGCACGCTTCATCCAAGGGCGCTTGCTGATGCATGGCGCCGATCCTCTCACGCCTGTGAGCATCATTGAAAACTGCTCACGCCCCGACCAGGTCATACGGTCGGCCCCACTTAATGCGCTGACGGAGGCGCTGCACAACTTGGCCGGACCGGTGGTGCTGCTGTACGGGATTTCGCCCCGGACGGCTGCGGCCCATGTCTTTCAACCACAGGAGGCTGATCTATGCCTGTAACACCCATCTCAAAAGTCGTCACCGCCAATGATTTGAAGTCGGGAGAAGTCATTTACCTGCGCTTTCCACACAGCTGGACCCCAGACTTAACGAAGGCTTCCGTCATCACAGATCGTGATCTGGCCAAGGCAAGCCTGGTCTTTGCCCAAGGGCAAGCCAATGTCGTCGTCGGCGCCTATCTGAGCGATGTTATAAATGACGCTGACGGCCCACAGGCCAGCCATTTTCGCGAAAAGTTCCGCAGCACAGGCCCGTCCAATTATTGCCACGGCAAACAGGAGATTTAGAATGTATCACTATTCAAATTTTGATCACAAATTCGTCGCCGCGCGCGTGGCGCAATTTCGCGCCCAGGTCGCCCGGCGTTTAGATGGCAGTCTCAGCGAAGACGAATTCAAGCCCCTGCGCCTCATGAATGGGCTATATTTGCAGCTGCACGCTTATATGCTGCGGGTCGCCATTCCCTATGGCACCCTCAACAGCCGCCAAATGCGCCAACTTGCGATGATCGCGGAGCGTTGGGACAAAGGCTATGGCCATTTCACCACGCGGCAAAATATTCAATTTAACTGGCCAAAACTCGAGGACGTGCCCGACATCTTGCAGGCTTTGGCGGACGTGGAGATGCATGCCATTCAAACCAGTGGCAACACCATCCGAAATGTCACAGCAGATCATTTCGCAGGGGCCGCGGCCGATGAGATTGCCGATCCGCGCCCCATAGCTGAGCTGATCCGCCAATGGTCAACCGATCATCCAGAGTTCCAATTTTTGCCTCGCAAATTCAAGATTGCTGTCACAGGCAGCCCCCATGACCGCGCCGTCACTCAGGCGCATGACATTGGTCTGCGCATGACCTTGCAAGATGGGCTGCGCGGGTTTGAAGTGATCGTCGGTGGAGGTTTGGGGCGCACGCCCATGATTGGCAAGACCCTGTCGCCCTTTGTCCCTTTGGAAGATATCTTGCCCTATTTGGAAGCCGTTGTCAGCACCTACAACCTGCTTGGTCGGCGCGATAATAAATATAAAGCGCGCATAAAGATCACCACCCATGAGCATGGTATAGACGATATCAAACAGAGGATTGAGGCGCAGTTTTCCAAGATCAACCCTTTGTTTACGGGGGAGGATATGCATATTTTAAAAGAGATTGAGCGGCATTTCGAACCCCCAAATTTCAAACCGGCAAACCCGCCAGTTGAGGCACTCAGCACCACGTCACACACCCCCGCGTTTCGCGCTTGGTTGGACACGAACATCACCCCTCATAAGGTGCCCGGCTATGCTATTGTCTCTGTGAGTTTGAAAAAACCCGGTACGACGCCGGGGGACGCCAGCGCGGCGCAAATGCGCGCTTTGGCGGACATCGCGCGCGATTTCGGCCATGATGAACTGCGCATTTCTCACGAGCAAAACGTGATATTGCCCCATGTGCATCGCGCGGATCTCCCCCAAGTCTATCACGCGCTGCGTCAGGCGGATTTGGCGACCGCCAATATTGGGTTGATCTCGGATATCATCGCCTGCCCCGGCATGGATTACTGCGCCTTGGCGACCGCGCGCTCCATTCCGGTGGCCCAGCAGATCGCAACCCGCTTTCACGCGCTAAAGCTGGAACATGACATTGGGCCGTTGAAACTCAAGATCTCAGGCTGCATCAATGCTTGCGGCCATCACCATATTGGGCACATCGGGATTTTGGGCCTCGAGAAAGCCGGTGTTGAAAGCTATCAAATCACTCTTGGCGGCGATGCGGGTGCTGACGCTGAAATTGGCACCCGTGCGGGCCCCGGTTTCGGCGCCGATGAGATAGTCCCGGCAATTGAGCGCTTGCTGCTGGGGTATCTGCAGCTGCGCATAGATCGGAGTGAAAGCTTTCTGGCAGCCTATCGCCGGCTCGGATTGGCGCCCTTCAAAGCCCTTCTGTACCCGCAAGCGAGAAAGGCCGCATGAGCCATGCCCTACCTCAATGACATGCCGCTAGAGGCCCGGCTCGCTATGCTCAACCGCCGCGATGCAGACAGGCAGCCCCAAGATATTTTAAAGCCTGCGCTTGCCCTTTTGGATCAAAGAATTGCTTTGGTCGGCTCTTTTGGCGCAGAGCCAGCGGTCTTGCTTCATATGGCGGCGCAAATTGCGTCCAAACCAACCCTTCGCGCGGGCCATTGGCCTGGGCAATCCAAAACCGAATAATGCATGAGGATCCCATGACTGTTATCGTGAATGACCATGGCTTTGCGCCCGAAGATACCGGCGCAATCGCGGCGGATTTACAATCAGACTTTGACCCGAAGGGAATCACGGCTGAGCTGCTAAAGCAACGCTCCATTCGCATCACCTTAGACAGCTTCGCCAATGGGCGCGGCTTTACCCTGGCGACAAGGTTGCGGCAAAACGGCTATCGCGGGCACCTCAGGCTCGCGGGCCATGTGCTGGCCGATCAATACACTATGGCGCGGCGTTCTGGGTTTGATGATGTCGAAATTCCGCAAGACTTGGCCGCGCGGCAGCCAGAATCCCAATGGCTGGCCCGCGCCGACTGGCGCGCCCATGATTACCAATCACGCCTGCGCCGCCCCAACGGGCGCATCGCAACATAATGTCGAAAAGCCGCAATTGAACTTCTGCCTTTGAAAGACTAGACCGAAAAGGATCCTAAATGACCGAGCAAAGCACCGTGACACTGACGACAGCAACACCCGTGACCCTGCCTGACGCCCAAACCGTCACAGAGGTTGAACATTACACCGACAGCCTGTTTCGCTTCCGCGTCACCCGGCCCGCCTCATTGCGGTTCCGCTCTGGTGAGTTCGTGATGATTGGTTTGATGAGCGACCCTGATCCTGTGACGGGCAAGCAAAAGCCGCTGCTGCGCGCCTATTCCATTGCCTCACCGGCCTGGGATGACACTTTGCAATTCTATTCTATCAAGGTCAAAGACGGTCCGCTGACCAGCAAGTTGCAGCACATCAAACCAGGCGATCAAGTGATCTTGCGGCCCAAACCGGTCGGCACATTGGTGCATGATGCCCTCACCCCGGCCAAACGCATCTGGTTCTTTTCGACCGGCACCGGAATCGCCCCCTTTGCCTCGCTCCTGCGCGAGCCGGAAACCTATGAGCGTTTTGAACAGGTGATTTTAACCCACAGCTGCCGAGATCTGGCGGAGCTTAAATTCGGGCAAGAGCTGGTTGAGGAGACGAAAAACGATATTTTGGTCGGCGAAGAGGCACAATCCAAGCTGATCTATTACCCCACCACCACGCGCGAGCCCTCTGCCAAGATGGGCCGTATCACCACCTTGTTGGAAGATGGCACGCTCTTCGCTGATCTGAAAATAGCAGATTTCAACGCGGAAAATGACCGCGCGATGGTCTGCGGCTCCATGGGGTTGAACACGGATATGAAACGCATTCTTGAGGCCTATGGCCTTCGCGAGGGGGCCAATTCCGATCCGGGCGACTATGTGATCGAGAAAGCCTTCGTCGGATAGGCACTCGCCCGCCCATGAAGATACGCCTTGAAACTATGTGGCCACGCGGCTAGATAGGCGACGTTAATTTATCCACAAAAGGACGATAGCTATAGCCCGCAGACCTCACAACGCGCCTCCGCAGCGCGAAACCGGCCCTCGCATCAACGAACGCATTCGTGGGAGCGAACTTCGCTTGATTGACGAAAATGGCGAAAACATTGGCGTGGTCACGCCAGAACGCGCTTTAATCATGGCAGAAGACGCCGGATTGGACTTGGTGGAAATTTCGCCAAATGCCAATCCACCTGTTTGCAAGATTATGGATTTTGGGAAATTCAAATATGAATCCCAAAAGAAAGAAGCCGAAGCGCGCAAAAAACAAAAGATCATTGAAATTAAAGAGGTCAAGTTCCGACCGAACACAGATAAGCATGACTATGAAGTCAAAATGCGCAATGTGTTTAAGTTTTTGGAAAATGGCGACAAGGTTAAAATAACCCTTCGCTTTAAGGGCCGCGAGATGGCACACCAAGAATTGGGTCGCGATTTATTGCTGCGCGTTGCTGAAGATACCAAAGAAATCGGCCGGGTTGAAAATATGCCAAAAATGGAAGGTCGCCAGATGATCATGCTGGTTGGCCCCCTGCCAAAATAGTCTCAAACACTTAGAGCATTGAAAACCCGGAGCGCAGGCTTCGGGTTTTTTTGTGTCTACCATTTGCCGCAGGCCCTTTGCCTCATGAGGGGTTGTACTCCCGCGGCCGTTGGATCAAATTTGCGCAAACCTATTAGGAGCATTCACCATGGCGGACCTCAAACCACAATTGGCAGATTTTAATTGGCCCGACCCGTTTTTACTGGACACTCAGCTGACCGAAGATGATCGCATGTTGCGCGATGCGGCGGCACAGTTTGCCCAAAATGAGTTGCAACCTTTGATTATTGATGCTTACCGCGAGGCTACAGTCAATCCTGGCCTATTTCCCAAAATGGGCGAAGCCGGGCTGCTCGGGGCCACTATTCCTGAGGAATACGGCGGCCTTGGCGCCTCATATACGGCCTATGGTTTGATCGCGCGGGAAGTCGAGCGGGTCGACAGCGGCTATCGCTCGATGATGTCCGTGCAATCCTCTTTGGTCATCTACCCCATCCACGCCTACGGCAGTGAGGCGCAACGGCAAAAGTTCCTGCCTGGATTGTGCTCTGGCGCCTTGATCGGCTGCTTTGGTTTGACCGAGCCGGATGCTGGATCAGATCCCGCCGGGATGAAAACCCGCGCTGAGAAAACCGCAACGGGGTATAGGCTGACAGGATCCAAGATGTGGATTTCCAATGCGCCGATTGCGGATGTCTTTGTGGTTTGGGCCAAATCAGAAGAACATGGTGGAAAAATCCGCGGGTTCATACTGGAAAAAGGTATGAGCGGGTTATCGGCGCCAAAAATTGGCGGCAAGCTCTCCCTGCGCGCCTCGGTCACTGGGGAAATCGTTATGGATGGTGTCGAGGTGGGCGAAGACGCGCTTTTGCCGAATGTGGAAGGGCTCAAAGGACCCTTTGGCTGTCTCAACCGAGCCCGCTATGGCATTGCCTGGGGTGTTATGGGCGCAGCAGAGTTTTGTTGGCACGCCGCATTGCAATATGGTCTGGACAGAAAGCAATTCAACAAGCCTCTGGCGCAAACCCAACTGTTCCAGAAAAAGCTGGCCGATATGCAAACCGAAATTTCTCTGGGTCTGCAATCGGCCTTCCGATTGGGTCAGATGATGGACGACGGCACGGCCAGCCCAGAGCTCATCAGCCTGATGAAACGCAACAATTGCGGCAAAGCTTTGGACATCGCCCGGGTTAGCCGAGACATGCATGGGGGCAATGGCATTGCTGAGGGTTTCCAGATCATGCGCCATGCGGCCAATCTTGAAACGGTCAACACATATGAGGGGACGCATGACGTGCATGCCTTGATCCTTGGGCGGGCGCAAACGGGCTTGCAGGCCTTCTTTTAGCCATCAAAGCGCTGCGCCACCCCGTTGATTTGGCGCATAAACCGGGTTTGAACCTCCTTTTGTGATCACAGATTTTTTTTCTGTGATCACAAATGTACGAAAAACAGCTTTTCTGAAAAAATTTACTATATCGCCACGACTTATGTGTTTTACATGCGGTAAGGAATAAATTGCAGGATCAGCTCTATGAATATTCATGAATATCAAGCCAAAGCCCTTTTGCGCAGCTACGGCGCACCCGTCAGCGACGGGCGCATAGTCCTCAGCGCCGATGCCGCCAAAGCGGCAGCGTCCGAAATGGATGGGCCCTTGTGGGTTGTGAAAGCTCAAATCCACGCTGGTGGGCGCGGAAAAGGCAGCTTTATCGAAGCTGACGCCGGCGCTGCCGGTGGTGTGCGCCTTGCGCGGTCGGTCGATGAAGCGGAAAAAGAAGCCAAAGCCATGCTGGGCCGGACACTTGTGACCAAGCAAACTGGCCCTGCGGGGAAATTGGTCAACCGAATTTATATCGAAGATGGCTCCGGCATTGAAAAAGAATTTTATCTCGCGATCCTAGTGGACCGTCAGACTAGCCGCATCTCCTTTGTGGCCTCCACCGAGGGCGGGATGGACATTGAAGAGGTGGCCGAGGCGACACCGGAAAAAATTCTCTCCTTCTCCGTTGATCCCGCCACTGGCTATCAAGGCTTTCATGGCCGCCGCATCGCCTTTTCTCTGGGCCTCAAAGGCGCGCAGATCAAGCAATGCGTTAAACTCATGGGCCAGCTCTACAAAGCCTTTGTCGAAAAAGATATGGAGATGCTGGAAATCAACCCTTTGATCATCACCGACGGTGGGGATTTGAAGGTCTTGGATGCTAAAATTGGCTTCGATGGCAATGCGGTGTACCGCCATGCAGATATCGCTGAGCTGCGCGACACCACCGAGGAGGATGCCCGTGAACTGGAAGCGTCGAAATATGACCTGAACTATATCGCCTTGGATGGCGAAATCGGTTGCATGGTCAACGGTGCGGGTCTGGCCATGGCCACGATGGACATTATCAAACTCTATGGTGCTGAACCGGCGAACTTCTTGGATGTCGGCGGCGGCGCCACAAAGGAAAAAGTGACCGAAGCCTTCAAGATCATCACCTCCGATCCGCAGGTCAAAGGTATTTTGGTCAATATCTTCGGCGGGATCATGCGCTGTGACGTGATCGCTGATGGGGTGGTATCTGCGGTGAAAGAAGTAGGGCTTTCCGTGCCGTTGGTCGTTCGTTTGGAAGGCACCAATGTCGATGAAGGCAAGCGGATCATCACCGAAAGTGGCCTCAATGTGATCGCGGCCGACAATCTTCGCGATGGCGCCGAGAAAATCGTTGCTGCTGTAAAGGCGCTGTAACGCGGCCCTGCGACCGCTGAATTGGAATTTTGCAGCCGGCCCAAGGTGCCGCTGCCAACATACGAACGAGGAGCGCCGAATGGCCGTACTTATCGACGAAAACACCAAAGTCATCTGCCAGGGATTCACCGGCAGCCAGGGCACATTTCACTCAGAACAAGCCATTGCCTATGGCACGAAAATGGTCGGTGGGGTCACCCCCGGCAAGGGCGGGCAAACCCATTTAAATCTGCCGGTTTTTAACTCTGTGCATGAGGCCAAATCGGTCACTGAAGCCAATGCCTCTGTCATCTATGTCCCGCCCCCCTTTGCCGCCGACTCCATTCTCGAAGCAATTGACGCGCAAATGGAAGTCATCGTATGCATCACAGAAGGCATTCCCGTCTTGGACATGATGCGCGTTAAGCGGGCGCTTGAAGGCTCCTCAAGCCGGTTAATCGGACCCAACTGCCCTGGGGTGATCACACCCGACGCCTGCAAGATCGGCATTATGCCCGGCCATATTCACCGCCGCGGCTCTGTCGGCGTGGTCTCCCGCTCAGGCACTTTGACCTATGAAGCTGTGAAGCAAACCACGGATGTCGGTTTGGGCCAATCGACCTGCGTCGGCATCGGCGGCGATCCCATCAAAGGCACAGAGCATATCGATGTGCTCGAGTGGTTCCTCGCAGATGACGAAACCCAATCCATCATCATGATCGGCGAAATTGGCGGCTCAGCTGAAGAGGAAGCCGCGCAATTCCTGGCTGATGAAAAGAAAAAAGGCCGCTGGAAACCCGTCGCAGGCTTCATCGCTGGCCGTACAGCTCCCGCAGGCCGCAGAATGGGCCACGCGGGCGCGATTGTCGCCGGCGGCAAAGGCGGCGCAGAAGATAAGATCGAAGCCATGAAAATGGCAGGTATTGTCGTCGCAGAGAGCCCCGCCAGCCTTGGCGAAGCTGTTTTGGCCGCGATCGACGCGTAATATGGGAGCGGCGGGTATGACGCTTAAACTCAAATTTGATGTTAGACGATCACGCCCCGCGCTTGAGCTCACCCACGGCGGCAAGGAAAGGCCCAGGGCCCTCCTTGCCGCGACACGTTCAAACCCTCTTTTTGTTCCTTACCAAGGTGTCATCCTATGACCGATCAGTCTGCAAACGATCAATTCCATGCCTCAAGCTTCATGCAGGGCCATAACGCGGAATATCTCGAGCAAATGCACGCCCGCTACAGCGCCGATCCGGTGTCAGTTGACGCGCAATGGGCTGATTTCTTTGCGGCAATGGGCGATGAAGACAGGGATGTGCGCGCCAAAGCCTCAGGCCCCTCTTGGGCACGCAGCGATTGGCCGCCCATGCCAATGGATGATCTCACATCCGCCTTTACCGGCGAATACCCAGCGGCAGCCGAGGCGCGCGATGCGGGCAAGAAAATCAGCAATAAGGCCGCTGAAACGGGCGTGTCATTAAATGAGGAGCAACTCAAACGCGCAGTGCTCGACGGTCTGCGCGCCCTGATGCTGATCCGTGCCTACCGTATTCGCGGCCATTTGGCGGCGGATTTGGATCCTTTGGGCATGCGCGAAGATGACCCCCGCCCCGAGTTGGATCCAGCCAGCTATGGTTTCACCGAGGCCGATATGGACCGGCCGATCTTTCTCGATAATGTTTTGGGGCTGCAATTCGCCTCCATGCGCGAGATTTTGGAAATTGTTCGCCGCACCTATTGTGGCACTTTCGCCCTGCAATATATGCATATTTCTGACCCCGAAGAATCCTCCTGGCTCAAAGAGCGCATTGAAGGTTATGGCAAAGAAATCAGCTTCACCCGCGAGGGTCGCAAGGCGATTCTCAACAAATTGGTGGAGGCGGAGGGCTTCGAAAAATTCCTCCATGTCAAATACATGGGCACCAAACGCTTTGGGCTTGATGGCGGCGAAAGCCTCATTCCAGCGATGGAGCAAATCATCAAACGTGGCGGCGCCCTTGGCGTAAGAGACATCATCATTGGCATGCCCCACCGGGGCCGCCTGTCGGTGCTGGCCAATGTCATGGCCAAACCCTACCGGGCGATCTTTAACGAATTCCAAGGCGGCTCGTTCAAGCCTGAGGATGTGGATGGATCGGGCGATGTGAAATACCACCTCGGCGCCTCCTCTGATCGTGAATTTGATGGCAATTCTGTGCATTTGTCGCTCACCGCCAACCCCAGCCACCTTGAGGCCGTCAATCCGGTGGTCTTGGGCAAAGCGCGTGCGAAACAAGATCAAAATCACGACACAGAGCGTACCAGCGTTCTGCCGATCCTGCTGCATGGGGATGCCGCCTTTGCCGGTCAGGGTGTTGTGGCCGAAGGCTTTGGACTGTCGGGCCTGAAAGGGCATAAAACCGGCGGCACCATGCACATCGTGGTGAACAACCAAATCGGGTTCACCACCGCGCCGCATTTCAGCCGCTCCTCTCCCTATCCCACTGACATTGCTCTGATGGTCGAAGCCCCTATTTTCCACGTCAATGGCGATGATCCAGAGGCCGTGGTCCATGCCGCCCGCGTCGCCACGGAATTCCGTCAAAAATTCAAAAAAGACGTGGTTGTCGATATTATTTGCTATCGCCGCTTTGGTCATAACGAAGGCGATGAGCCGATGTTCACCAATCCGCTGATGTACAAAAAGATCAAAACGCAGAAAACCACCCTCACCCTCTACACCGAGCGGCTTGTGCGTGATGGCTTGATCCCAGAGGGCGAAATCGAAGATATGAAGGCCAGCTTTCAATCATTTTTGAATGCGGAATTTGAAGCGGGTAAGGACTATAAGCCCAATAAGGCCGATTGGCTGGATGGGCGCTGGTCGAAAATGAACCGCCACGGTGAAGAATACCAACGCGGCGCCACAGCCATGTCCGAAGAGACTTTTGACGACGTGTCCCGCACTCTTTGCCAGGTGCCCGAAGGCTTTCCAATCCATAAAACCGTGCAGCGCATGCTGGATGCCAAATCCAAAGCGCTGAGCAGCGGCGAAGGGATTGATTGGGCCACAGGCGAGGCTTTGGCCTTTGGCTCCTTGCTGACAGAGGGCCATCCGGTGCGCCTCGCCGGGCAAGACAGTACACGCGGCACCTTTAGCCACCGCCATTCTGGCCTGGTCAATCAGGATACCGAGGAGCGCTACTACCCGCTCAACAATATCCGTGAAGGACAGGGCCAGTATGAGGTCATCGATTCGATGCTTTCCGAATATGCGGTCTTGGGCTTTGAATATGGTTACAGCTTGGCCGAGCCCAATGCTTTGGTCATGTGGGAAGCGCAATTTGGTGATTTTGCCAATGGCGCGCAGATCATGTTTGATCAATTCATCTCCAGCGGGGAAAGCAAGTGGCTGCGCATGTCCGGTCTCACGATGCTGCTGCCCCATGGGTTTGAAGGCCAAGGCCCAGAGCACAGCTCCGCCCGCCTAGAGCGCTTTTTGCAAATGTGCGGCCATGACAATTGGATCGTCGCCAATTGCACCACCCCGGCCAATTATTTCCATATCTTGCGCCGGCAAATTCACCGCACCTTCCGAAAACCCTTGGTTCTCATGACGCCAAAATCTCTGTTGCGTCACAAGATGGCAGTGTCAAAGCGCGCAGAATTCACCACCGGATCCAGCTTTCACCGGGTGCTGTGGGATGATGCACAATATGGCAATTCCGAGACAAAGTTGGTTGCGGATAAAAAGATCAAACGTGTGGTGATCTGTTCGGGCAAAGTCTATTACGATCTGCTCGAAGAACGCGACGCGCGTGGCATAGAGGATATCTATCTGCTGCGGGTCGAGCAATTCTACCCTTTCCCCGCGATCTCAATGGTCAACGAATTGGAACGCTTCAAACAGGCAGAAATCGTCTGGTGCCAGGAAGAGCCGAAAAACCAGGGTGCCTGGACCTTTATTGAGCCAAATATTGAATGGGTCCTCACGCGCATTGGTGCCAAATACAGCCGCCCGGCCTATGTCGGACGGGCCACCTCGGCCTCCCCTGCAACCGGGCTTGCCTCTATACACAAATCACAACAAGCCGCGCTCGTCGATGAAGCGCTTACGTTGAAAGGATAAAATCATGGCCACCGAAGTTCGTGTTCCCACTTTGGGCGAATCTGTGACCGAGGCCACTGTCGCGACCTGGTTCAAAAAACCTGGCGATCAAGTTGCCGTGGACGATATGCTCTGTGAGCTGGAAACTGACAAGGTCACCGTTGAAGTGCCCAGCCCCGTGGCGGGCACATTGGCGGAAATCGTTGCCGCGGAAGGCGCGACCGTCAGCACCGAAGCGCTATTGGCACAAATCAACGAGGGTGCCGCAGCCCCGGGACCCGCCGCAGCCACAGCCACGGCGACAGCCGCCAAGAGTGCACCTGCGCCGGCGGAACAAACCGTCGCAGTGATGGTACCGGTCTTGGGCGAATCTGTCACGGAGGCCACAGTCTCGACCTGGTACAAAAAGCCAGGCGATACGGTGGCGCAGGATGAAATGCTCTGTGAATTGGAAACCGATAAGGTGAGTGTGGAAGTGCCCGCACCGGCCGCCGGTGTTTTGGGGCAAATCCTTGCCGCCGAAGGCAGCACCGTGCAAGCGGGCGGACAATTGGCTGTGATTGGCGGGGACATCTCCAGCAAGCCAACCCCAGCGGAGGCCGCCGCCACCGCCGCTGGAAAAAGCCATGATGTCGAAGATGCCCCGTCGGCGAAAAAGCTTATGTCCGAGGCCGGGCTCAACCGAAATGATGTGACCGCAACAGGCAAAGATAACCGTGTGATGAAACAAGACGTTCAAAAAGCCCTCGCCGCAGCCGCGCCCCAGGCCGCTCCGATCCCGCCAGCCACGCCCATTCGCGCGGCGGTTCCTGCAGATGATGCCGCGCGCGAAGAGCGCGTGAAGATGACACGCCTGCGCCAAACCATTGCGCGGCGTCTCAAGGACAGCCAGAACACTGCGGCCATGTTGACCACTTACAATGAAGTCGACATGACAGAGGTCATGGCCCTGCGTAATGAATATAAAGATCTGTTTTTAAAGAAACATGGCGTAAAACTGGGCTTTATGTCTTTTTTCACAGTGGCCTGCTGCCATGCGCTGCGCGAGGTGCCAGAGGTCAACTCGGAAATTGATGGCACAGATATCGTGTATAAAAATTTCGTCCACATGGGCATCGCCGCGGGCACGCCAACAGGATTGGTGGTTCCGGTGATCCGTGATGCGGATTCCTTGTCCTTTGCCGAGATCGAAAAAGCCATTGCAGAAAAAGGCGCCCGCGCGCGTGATGGTAAATTGTCCATGGCGGAAATGCAGGGCGGCACCTTCACCATCTCCAACGGAGGTGTCTACGGCTCGCTGATGTCTTCGCCTATTCTCAATCCGCCGCAATCGGGCATATTGGGCATGCATAAGATCCAAGACCGTCCGATGGCGATCAACGGTGAGGTGGTTATTCGCCCCATGATGTATCTGGCTTTGAGCTATGATCACCGGGTCGTGGACGGCAAGGGCGCCGTCACCTTCCTCGTGCGCGTCAAAGAAGCCTTAGAAGACCCGCGCCGCCTGTTGATGGATCTCTAATCCGGCAGAGATCCAACGTCACCGGCGGTGGCCATAGTGTTCATTTTGGACATTTGTCCGTTATGATCTTTGCCCGGCCTCACTTAGGTTGAGGTTGGGACAGAAATACAACCATGGGCTCCCGGGCCCGCCCTGAAAATAAAGGACCTTTCTTATGGCTTCTTATGATGTAATTGTGATTGGCTCCGGCCCCGGTGGCTATGTCAGCGCTATTCGCTGCGCCCAGCTCGGTCTCAAAACCGCCTGTGTCGAGGGGCGTGACACGCTTGGGGGGACCTGCCTGAATGTCGGCTGTATCCCCTCCAAAGCCCTGCTACATGCCAGCCACCAATTGCATGAAGCGCAACATAATTTTGCCAAAATGGGTTTGATTGCCGAAGATCCCAAGGTCGATTGGGCGAAGATGCAGGGGTATAAAACCGAGGTGATTGACGGCAATACCAAGGGCATTGAGTTTCTATTCAAGAAAAACAAAATTGACTGGCTGAAAGGCTGGGGCAGCATTCCTGCGGCCGGTCAGGTCAAAGTTGGTGATGACATCCATCAGGCCAAACACATCATCATCGCTTCTGGCTCCGAACCCTCCAGCCTGCCCGGAATTGAAATTGATGAGAAAACCGTCGTGACATCAACAGGTGCCCTGGCGTTGGACAAAATTCCGAGCAAAATGGTGGTGATCGGCGCTGGCGTTATTGGATTGGAATTGGGATCTGTCTATGCGCGCCTGGGCACCGAGGTTGAGGTGATAGAATTTCTGGACGACATCACCCCCGGTATGGACGGTGAGGTGCAAAAAACCTTCCTCAGGATTCTCAAGAAACAAGGCCTCAAGTTCACCATGGGCGCAGCCGTGCAATCCGTTGCAGTGAAAAAAGGCAAAGCCACTGTGAGCTATGTCAAACGCAAAAAAGACACCACGCATGAGCTGGAGGCGGATGTGGTGCTTGTCGCCACGGGCCGGCGTCCCTACGTCGACGGCCTCGGATTGGACGCGCTTGGCGTCACCCTCACCGCGCGCGGTCAAATCCAAACCGATGCCCATTATGCAACCTCTGTTCCCGGCATTTATGCCATTGGCGACGCCATAACGGGCCCCATGCTGGCCCATAAGGCCGAAGATGAAGGCATGGCCGTGGCGGAAATCTTGGCAGGGCAAGCAGGCCATGTGAACTATGATGTAATCCCCGGTGTGATCTACACCCATCCAGAGGTCGCCACCGTTGGCCAAACCGAAGAGCAATTGAAAGAGGCAGGCCGAGCCTACAAGGCCGGCAAGTTTTCCTTCATGGGCAATGGCCGCGCAAAAGCAAATTTTGCGGCTGATGGCTTTGTGAAAATCCTAGCAGACGCAACAACCGATCGCATTCTTGGCGCGCATATCATCGGCCCAATGGCGGGAGATCTGATCCATGAGGTCTGCGTGGCAATGGAATTTGGCGCCGCCGCTGAAGATTTGGCGCGTACCTGCCACGCCCATCCCACCTATTCCGAAGCCGTGCGCGAGGCGGCTTTGGCCTGTGGCGATGGGGCAATTCACAGCTAAGCCAGGCCGCCGCCGTCACGCAATCTATCGTATTTTCAGGCCTGCGCCCATGGGTGCAGATCTTTGCCAAGACCTCTGAATAACGCCCTTGCAATATGAAATGAGGGCAGCGCCGGCCTGGGCGGGCGCATATGTCTGGTGGTGAAATGACTGCAAACTTTGAGCAATAACCATACGTTCCAGCATACCCACATGGTGAATGCGCCTGCCGGGGGGCAGGCAGGCGCTGCCCGGTGTGGCCACCGGGCACAGTGTTTTAGCTTGGCAGTTGAGTTATGCAGAGGTCTCAGCGCGCCAACATGCGCAGCCCCTGGGTGACATCCGCCCGCACAGCCACCCGAAGGCCCGGTTCATCGCCAGCTTTCAAAGCCGCAAGAATCAGGCGGTGATGCATTGGCGGATCCTTACGTTGCAACCGGCCATAGAGCGCCCGCATCGTTGGGCCCATTTGCAGCCACACTGTCTCGACCGTTGCCAGCATCGCCGGAGCCTGGGCCCGCAAGTAGAGCGTGCGGTGAAACTCGAGATTTGTTCGTATGTAAGTGACAGCATCCGCCTTCGCCACAGCCACAGAAATGGCGTTATTTATCGTTTGTAACCGCTCAACCAGAGCCATATGCGCCCGCGGCAAGGCCCGTGTGGCCAATTCCACCTCGATCAACGCCCGCAGAGCAGCAAGCTCCTCAATCCGGTCATTGGTCAGAGCCGGGGTTTGGAACCGCCCGCTCACCGAAATGCTCAGAGCCCCCTCTGCCGCCAGCCGCTTCAACGCCTCGCGCACCGGGGTCACAGAGACTCCGAATTCCTCGGCCACGCCCCGCAGGGTTATCGCCTGCCCCGGGCGCATTTCGCCGTACATGATCCGCATGCGCAATGTGCGGTAAAGCTGGTCATGTGCGGCCAGATAGCTGTCTTGCAATTTTTCTGCCATATGCATTTGTGATCACATTTGCCGCGCCTGTCAAACACCAATGGGCATGGCCAGCCCGCGCCGCGCCATAAGCACCATTTAGAACTGATAACGATGCAGATCTTCACCGTGGTGCTTAAGCCAGTCACGCTGCGCCTGATGGCCCGGAAAGAGGCGCTCAACCAGCGCCCAAAAGGCGGCGGAGTGATTCATCTGTTCCAAATGCGCCACCTCATGGGCCGCCACATAGCGCAACACCTCAGGTGGGGCCATGATCAAGCGCCATGAGAAGTTCAAATTTCCCTGCGTTGAACAAGACCCCCATCTCGAGGTCGTGTCCCGCAGTGTCAGGCGCCCATAGGGCCGCCCGAGACGTTCGGAATAGTGATCAACCGCCTCTTGCAGCGCCAAGCGCGCTTGCAGCTTTAAAAAGGCTTTCACGCGCGCAGGCACCAAAGACTCGCGGCCAGGCACCAACAGTCGATCCCCGCTCAGCTCAACCTGCCGCCCCGCGCCCGGGGCTATGGTTAATAGGCGACCGGCAAAGGGCAGCTGACGGTCAAAACCCGCCTGGGCCACCCGGGGCAAATCGGTCAAATGCGCACGGATCCAAGATTCTTTTTCCAGAACAAAATTTTTCGCCTGCACCATCGGACAGGACAAAGGCAGACTGAGTGTCACCTGCCCTTTGAGCCGCGAGATCCGCAGAGACAGGCGGCTTGCCCGGCGCGATGGGCGCAAAAGCACCGTAATTTCAGGTCGGCCGGGCAGTATAATCTGCCGATCAGCCGTATTTGAGGGCAGATTCATCCACGACATCCACGAATTAATAGATTTCACCTTTGACACCGCCTCTTGTGTATGGCACTCGGCACAGATTGTCACCGATTGCGAGAGGGGAAAACCCATGCCGAACGAAGAATGGGGTACCAAACGTATTTGCCCCACCACAGGCAAGCGTTTTTACGACTTGAATAAAGATCCGATCATCAGCCCCTACACGGGCGAAACTGTTACGCTTGACGCAAATAAAGGTCGCACAATGGTGGCCGATGCGGAAGATGCACAGACAACAAAGATGAATGAAGCCGACACAGATGCCGATGAAGTGGTATTGGACGATGATGACGTCGATGTAGATTTGGGCGATGATGTGCTTGATGACGACGACGATGATACGGTTTCACTCGATGAAATCGCAGATGTCGCCACAGACGACGACGACAGCTAAATTTCTTTGCTTGGCGCGCTGATTTCCTCTTGATCCCGCGCCAAGCCTTGCCTAGACAGCAAGATATCAAAGGGCCCTTAGCTCAGCTGGGAGAGCGCCTGCATGGCATGCAGGAGGTCAGCGGTTCGATCCCGCTAGGGTCCACCATTTCCCCAAAAATTTAAGATGACCAATCGCGACCCAGCGATCATTCAGCCCGTTCAACCTCTAGGTTGAGCAAGGGTTTGTCGCCGATCACGCTCGAAAGAAAGACTATTATCCATTAGAGTGGATACAGAGTCTCAAGTACCATTTGCGGCGTCAATATTTGATGGATATATTTGTGCCCCCACTAAAGCCGGCACCTGAAACCTTAATGGTCGCTTTTCATGGCTTTCCACGCCCGAACCTCGTCGCGGATAAAACCAGCCGCTGGGCTAGGTTTCCGCGCTGTGGACTGCACAGACCAAAGTGGCTAACCGAATATTGGGATAAATACAAAGACAGGTGATGTTGGACGTCAACATTGCCGCGCTTAGGAAGCTGCCCGGGGCAGTTGCAGGGTTACGCAACATCTAAGCCAAAATTCTTTTGATCAGAGCTGATAGCAAAAGCCAGAAAACAAATGCGGTTCCCACCAATAAAATTGATATGCTCCCAAATAGAGGCTCGGTTAACATGGTGGTCATCAATGAGTCCTGGAAATAAAAGTGCCAAGGAGCCATGCCGGCAAAAATCCACTCGTGAAGAGCATAAAAAACTCTTTGCGGGCCAACTGCTGTGACGATAGCAAAACAAAGTAACAACACTGCCAACATGCTTATGAATGACTTTCCTACCGTGAAAGGTCTCCATATATTTGTGTTTTTCCGGACTTTTAATGTCCAACAAAACGTCACAAGACAAAACAGAAAGGCCGTTAGGTATAATAGTGTTTTGTTTAGATAACCAATTAATCGAGCCACATCATTCAGATGATCGATTTCTGGCTGCGTAAGAAAACTGTCAATTACTTCGCCACTGGGAGCCCGGTAAACAATTTTTTCTAGACCAATACCACTATTATTTACAGCCTCAACTATCTCTCCGAATATTATACCCCTCTCCGCCTTCGTTGTAGTTTCAAAACCAACTCGGTTCCTATTCTGAGGCCCATATTTGGCAATTTGCGCATCAATTCCATTGATCTCATAAAGCTGAGGAAAAAGGAAATTTGCCTCCGACAATGCGCGCCATGAAAACATCAAGCAAACAGCCAGTACAACCAGTGATAAAAAAGAGTTAATTAGAATTCTTACCATCACACTAAACTCCGAAATCTCCCCGTGTGTCGGATTTTATTGGATTTTGTATCTGGATTCAAGTTCATGACTCAACTCATGTGACTCTCTGGGTTTCTGGAGGGTCTATTTTGGCGACAGGGAAAATATCGTTCAATAACGATAACCCTCGTTTATCAGCCCTGTCCTTTACTCAATTCGGCTGCGCCCAGATGCAGTATACGCAAATAAATTATCGCTTGCCATGCCGTAAATCCTAAACATGCCTGTGTGTGACCTTCTGCAAAGACGCGATCCAGCGCTTTTCTACCGCATTTAAAACCATCTTAACCTATCACTTGCGCCCCCGCGTGAAGAGCATTGAATGACCCTTTCACTGGGTAGAATACCCGCAGTGCGGCATAGGCTTGTGGCCCGTTTTACAGGTGTGTATCCAAGGTAAAGTTTTGGTTTGTGGTTTAGTTGGTTCTTTGCCAAAATACACTGGGGTTTTGGGAGTCTATGAGATGCGAAATACTATTTTTGCGATTTGCCTTTTTGCAAT
>ERZ887830.25-NODE-25-length-112645-cov-21.650653_pt1 | contig 112645 bp, 100 predicted proteins | sample MGYA00521101_ERZ887830 | MGnify/ENA primary metagenome ERZ887830 (study PRJEB32303, sample SAMEA104408592) | aquatic metagenome | biome: Marine water; feature: Pelagic; material: water | place: Baltic Sea | collected 2014-06-05T16:38:00 | depth 1,762 m ... | reverse complement strand
GTCATTCTATAAGTTGTTGCATAGGAAAGATCTTGTGCCCAAAGGATCTCAGCAGTACTGCTTCCAGAGGAAATACCAGGCTTGTATCCTGAGGCTGAAAAAGCAGCAATAGACACTCTTGCCCTAAAGCTGCTGCTAGATAATGGTTTGAACAAAAAAAAGTATGAAAAAGTAGTTCCAGAGTAACTAGTAGGATCAGCGACTGAAAAATCAAAGGAAGCATAGATATCTCCTGTAATGTTAGGCGTTGAAAAAGCAGCTTCAACATCTTCTGTTTGTGAATCACTTATCACGATTTGTCCCGAATTAACAATTATTTGTCCAGGGGATTGATAAAAATAAATTTACTGCAAACGAGCAATATACTTTCCAATAAGATCAAACTCTAAATTAACGGCATCGCCCACCGCAAGTTTGTGGAAACAAGTGTGTTCATAGGTATAGGGAATAATAGCAACACTAAACCCATTTTTTGTAGAATCAACAACGGTTAGACTCGTGCCATTTACAGTAATGGAGCCTTTTTCAATGGTTATGTTGTTTGAGGCAGTATCGTATTCAAATCGAAATACCCAACTGCCGTTTTGGTCTTCAATATGGGTACAGATTCCGGTTTCATCGACATGTCCTTGCACCATGTGTCCGTCCAGTCGATCGCCCAATTTCATAGCGCGTTCCAAATTCACTTCGTCGCCAACTTTCCAATGTTGAAGCGCCGTTTTGTCCAAAGTTTCTTTAATAGCCGTAACGGTATAGATATCTGCTTGAATGTTTACCACGGTTAAGCACACGCCGTTGTGAGCAAGGCTTTGGTCAATTTTCAATTCTGAAGTAAGACTGCTTTGAACGGAAATATGAACGTTTTCGTTTTCTTTTTCCAGCGCAACAATCGTTCCTAGTGTTTCAATGATTCCTGTAAACATATCGTTTTATTTGGCTACCTTTGTTTGTGTAAAAATAGGGATAAAAAGCGATTTAATACATGAGTTCAAAAAGTCTTCCACGAGTGGGTATTTCAATTGGCGATCCAAACGGCATTGGTGTTGAAGTGATTTTAAAATGTTTTGCCGATAAGCGAATGCTGTCTTTTTGTACCCCAGTGATTTATGCCAATACAGCATTTATTTCTGCTCAAAAAAAGACGCTGTCTATTCCTATTCCTATTCAGGGTGTGCAACCCGGTCAATCGCCTTTGGCGGGCAAAGTAAATGTCATTTCTGTTTGGAAAGAACCGTTTGAAGTTGCTTTTGGAAAAGAAACCCCTGAGGCAGGTGCACTGGCTTTGCGGTCGTTGGAGGCTGCAACGCAAGCTTTGATAAACGATGAGGTGGATGTTTTGGTAACCGCTCCCATCAACAAACACAATATTCAACAAGAAAATTTTTCATTCCCAGGGCATACCGATTATTTGGCTCAAAAGCTAGAAGGAGACAGCTTGATGTTTATGGTTACAGACACGCTAAAAGTGGGATTGTTTACCGATCATTTGCCTGTCAAAGAAGTCAGTGATGTCATAACCCCAGAATTGATAAAAAAGAAAATGACCCTTGTCCAAAAATCCTTGATTCAAGATTTTGGCATTCGCAAGCCCAAAATTGCCGTTTTAGGGATCAATCCACATACAGGCGATAACGGAGTTATTGGTTCTGAAGACGACGTTGTTCTTCGTCCAACACTTGCCGAACTTTCCGAACAAGGAATGCTGGTTTTTGGACCTTTTGCTGCCGACAGTTTTTTTGGAAGCAATGCCTATGCACAATACGACGCAATCGTTGCGAGCTATCACGATCAAGGCTTGATTCCGTTTAAAACGTTGTCGTTTGGAGAAGGGGTTAATTTTACGGCGGGACTTCGAAAAATACGTACTTCTCCTGATCATGGAACGGCTTATGAAATAGCCGGCAAATCACTAGCCAACGAGGCTTCATTTCGCGCTGCTGTATTTTCAGCGCTTTCTATTTATAACAAGCGGCAAGAACACGAGGAGATCACTCAAAATGTGCTAAAAATTTCGGCACCAAAGCCTCGAGAAAAAAATAATTTAAAGCTTTAAACTAAATAAAAATTATTATATTTGCCCGCTAAAACTTAGTATATGAAAGCCTTAGCTGAGTTTACAATACCCTTTGTAGGATTAAAAGAAGGCCTTCATAAATTTGAGTTTGACATAAACAAAACGTTCTTTGAAGCTTTTGATTTTGAAGATTTTAATGATATCAATGGGAAAATTTCTCTAGAGCTTACCAAAAAGAGTACGCTTTTAGAACTTTCATTTACTGCCACGGTTACCGTAAACGTTAACTGTGATTTGACCAATGAACCCTTTGATTTTCCATTAAATCCTCAGTTTGAATTGGTAGTAAAATTTGGTTCTGATTTTAATAATGAAAATGAAGATCTATTAATTTTACCTCACGGCGCCTATCAGGTAGATGTTTCACAATATATTTATGAAATGATTGCTTTGGCACTTCCCCTAAAACGAGTTCATCCGGGTGTTAGTAATGGCACATTAGAGTCCGATATATTATCAAAACTGACAGAATTACAACCCAAAGAAGCATCAACGAGCTCATCAGGAACAGATCCCCGATGGGACTCATTAAAAAAGTTAATTAATAAAAAGGAATAAGCATTATGGCACATCCTAAAAGAAAAATATCGAAAACAAGAAGAGACAAGCGAAGAACGCACATCAAAGCAGTTGTTCCTCAAATTGCAACTTGTCCAACAACAGGAGAAAACCACTTGTACCATCGTGCTCATTGGCATGAAGGAAAATTGTACTATCGAGGAAAGGTACTCGTTGACAAGTCCGAAGTGGCAGAGGCCTAATACTATATCCAAAAAAATATTTCATATTACTCCCTTTTTTGAGGGAGTTTTTTTTGAGGGAGTTTTTCTGAAAAATGACAAAAAAACGCAATTTTTACGCAAAAGCTTACTAAATTTTAGTAATTTTCGCCCGATTTGGAGTTTTTTGACTGAAAATGAAGAAAAGTTAAATTTTCTATATGAACAAAATTACGGCTGCAATCACTGCCGTTGGAGGATATGTCCCAGAAGGGCTATTGACCAACCAAGATTTAGAGATGATGGTAGATACCAATGATGAATGGATCACTACTCGAACTGGAATCAAGAAAAGGCACATTTTAAAGAAAAAAGGCTTAGGGACGTCTTATATGGCTGTTAAAGCCGTTCAGCAACTACTCGACAAATCAGGAATTAACCCCAAAGAAATTGACATGGTTATTATGGCCACTGCAACTCCCGACATGCCCGTAGCTGCTACTGCAGCAACTGTAGCTTCTCAAGTAGGCGCAACCAATGCTTTTGGGTACGATCTTCAAGCTGCCTGTTCTGGATTTTTATATGGAATGTCAACAGCTGCTGCATATATTGAGTCAGGAAGGTATAAAAAAGTACTCTTGGTCGGAGCTGATAAAATGTCTTCGATTGTTGATTATACCGACCGAACCACTTGTATTATTTTTGGAGATGGAGCAGGCGCTGTATTGTTTGAACCCAATACAGACGGGCTCGGCTTTCAAGACGAGTATCTACGATCCGATGGAATAGGATGCCAATTTCTAAGAATTGAAGCCGGAGGGTCTTTGCTTCCCGCTTCTGAAGAGACCGTTAAAAACAAACAACATTATTTATATCAAGACGGAAAATCGGTATTTAAGTATGCTGTTTCCAATATGGCAGATGCTTCAGCTGAAATCATGAAGCGCAATCAGCTATCGAAAGACGACATAAAATACCTCATTCCGCATCAGGCCAACAAGCGAATTATTGACGCTACAGCCAAACGAATGGGAATTGATGAAAGCAAAGTTTTAATGAATATTGAACGCTACGGAAATACCACAGCGGCAACGCTTCCGTTATTATTACATGACTACGAATCGTCTCTAAAAAAAGGAGACAACCTAGTATTTGCTGCCTTTGGCGGTGGATTTACATGGGGATCAGCCTACATAAAGTGGGCCTACAATACTAATGACAAAAATTAACCAACATGGACATTAAAGAAATTCAACATTTAATTAAGTTTGTCGCCAAATCGGGCGCTAGTGAAGTCAAATTGGAGATGGAGGATATTAAAATCACCATCAAAACAGGTAAAGGAGAACACAGCTCGGAAACGACAATTGTTCAAGCCCTTCCCTCAGCTCCTATTGCTGCCACTCCTGTGGTGTCGGAACAACCAGCCGCCGCACCTCCAGTTGAAAAACCCGCTTCTGAAAACGACAATTACGTGACCATCAAGTCACCAATTATTGGAACTTTTTACCGCAAACCAAGCCCCGACAAATCCAATTTTGTAGAAGTTGGATCAACTATTGGCGAGGGAGATGTATTGTGTGTTGTTGAGGCGATGAAACTCTTCAATGAAATTGAATCAGAAGTTTCTGGAACGATTGTTAAAATTTTGGTGGATGATTCTTCTCCTGTAGAATTTGATCAACCTTTATTTTTAGTAGATCCTTCCTAAAGAGTTATAGATTGTAACAACATTCAATACCAACCAAAACAGAGTATTATGTTCAAGAAAATATTAATAGCCAATCGAGGTGAAATCGCACTGCGAATCATTCGTACTTGTCGAGAGATGGGCATCAAAACGGTTGCGGTATACTCCACAGCCGATCGCGACAGCCTTCACGTTCGATTCGCCGACGAAGCCGTTTGTATAGGTCCTGCTCCTAGTTCAGAGTCGTACTTAAAAATGCCTAATATTATAGCTGCCGCAGAAATCACCAATGCTGATGCAATTCATCCTGGATATGGATTTTTGTCTGAAAACGCTAAATTTTCAAAAATTTGTGAAGAACACAAAATAAAATTTATTGGTGCTTCGTGCTCAATGATTGGCCAAATGGGAGATAAAGCAACAGCAAAAGCAACAATGAAAGCGGCTGGAGTTCCTACTATTCCTGGTTCGGAAGGATTAATAGACACCTTTGAAACGGCTAAAAAATTAGCAAAAAAAATAGGCTACCCGGTTATGCTAAAAGCCACTGCCGGTGGTGGTGGAAAAGGAATGCGTGCAGTTTGGAAGCCCGAAGATTTGCAAAAAGGTTGGGATGGCGCTCGACAAGAAGCGAAAGCATCGTTCGGAAATGACGGAATGTATATGGAAAAACTCATTGAAGAACCGAGACATATTGAAATTCAAATTGTTGGAGATTCTTTTGGAAAAGCCTGTCATTTATCAGAAAGAGATTGTTCTGTTCAACGTCGTCACCAAAAGCTAACAGAAGAAACACCCTCTCCGTTTATGACCACAGCACTGCGTAAAAAGATGGGTGACGCTGCAGTTTTAGCTGCAGAATACATCAAATACGAGGGAGCAGGTACGGTAGAATTCTTAGTTGATAAACACCGCAATTTCTACTTTATGGAGATGAATACTCGAATTCAGGTAGAACATCCGATTACCGAACAAGTGATTAATTATGACTTGATACGGGAACAAATAAAAGTTGCATCAGGGATACCTATTACAGGAAAAAATTACCTTCCCGAATTGCACTCTATTGAATGTAGAATCAATGCAGAAGATCCGTACAATGATTTTAGACCTTCTCCAGGAAAAATAACCACCCTTCACATGCCAGGAGGTCACGGAGTTCGTTTAGACACTCATGTGTATAGCGGCTATACGATTGTGCCAAACTACGACTCCATGATTGCTAAGTTGATAACGACTGCGCAAACACGTGAAGAAGCTATCAACAAAATGAGACGCGCTTTGGATGAGTTTGTAATTGAAGGAATAAAAACAACCATTCCTTTTCATCGTCAGCTTATGGATGATCCCGACTATATTTCTGGAAATTATACCACGAAGTTTATGGAATCTTTTGAGATGAAAGCATAAAACAAAAGCCGACTAATTAAGGCGGCTTTTTTTTATTGGTTTTTGAGGAATTAAAATTACACCAACTGATTTTTAATCAAGTGTTCGGCAATTTGAATGGCATTGGTTGCGGCTCCTTTTCGAAGATTATCGGCGACAATCCAAAGGTTAATTCCATTGGCCTGAGATTCATCTTTTCGAATACGACCCACAAATACATCGTCTTTTCCATGAGCATATAGTGGCATAGGATATTCGTTGTTAGCGGGGTTGTCTTGAAGGGTTATTCCTTCGGTTTGATCAAGCAATTCCCGAACCTGTTCAAGCGAAAATGGCCTTGTAAATGTAAGGTTTACAGACTCACTATGACCGCCCACTACAGGAATTCGAATGGCAGTAGCAGTCAATGCAATAGAATCATCCCCAAGGATTTTCTTGGTTTCATTTGTCAATTTCATTTCTTCCTTAGTGTATCCATTTTCTTGAAACACATCGCAGTGAGGCAATGCATTTCGATGAATTTGATAAGGATACGCCTTCTCACCTTCAACATGTTTGTACTCGTTTTCGAGCTGTTGAACTGCCTTAACTCCCGTTCCAGTAATAGACTGATAGGTAGAAACTACCACTCTTTCTATTCCAAAGGCCTTGTGAAGTGGCGCTAAAGCCATTACCAACTGAATGGTGGAACAGTTTGGATTGGCAATAATTTTGTCCTCTTTAGAAAGCTCATGGGCATTGATTTCAGGAACCACCAATTTTTTGGTAGCATCCATTCTCCATGCGGATGAATTATCAATAACCGTTGTCCCCGCAGCAGCAAACTTCGGAGCCCACTCCAACGAGGTGTCTCCACCTGCAGAGAATAAGGCAATATCAGGAGCCATGTCTACTGCGGTTTGAAGTCCAACTACAGTATGAGAGGCTCCTTGAAACAACATTTTTTTACCAACAGACCGTTCCGAAGCTACTAATACAAGTTCGCTAATGGGAAGATTTCTTTCCGCTAACACTTTTAACATTACTTCGCCAACCATTCCGGTGGCGCCTACAACAGCTACTTTCATTTCTCAAAAATTAAGGGTACAAAAATAGCCAAACCTTTTAACTCACCAAGTTAAAAGTGTAAAAATATCAAAAATATAACAAGAAGTTATTTTTTTAACAAATCACGAATTTCTATCAACAAGTCGACTTGTGAAGGTCCTTTGGGAGCGGCTGGTTTTTCTTCTTGTTTTTTGGTTTTTTGGTAGGCTTTAAGTACCAAAAAAATACAAGCACCAATAATTACAAAGTCAACAATGGTTTGGATAAAGTTTCCGTAGTGAATAGCAACGGCAGCCTGTGTAATTTCACCCGCCTGATTTTTTACTTCATTAACAAGGGGTATGGACAGTTCGGAAAAATTAATTTTTCCAAGCAACAGCCCAATGGGAGGCATCAAAACATCGTTGGTAAATGAGGAAACAATTTTCCCAAATGCACCGCCAATAATTACAGCAGTAGCAAGACTCACAATTTCGCCTTTCATCAAAAAGGCTTTGAATTCACTAACAATTTTCATAATTTTAAGTATTTAGGGTTTAACAATTAATTTTCGTTGTATTCGTTCAGACAGGGCGGTTAGGATTTCATAGGAAATGGTATTGGCTTGTTTTGCCAATGAATCCGCTGTTTGAGTTTTGTCGTCTATAATGATGACTTCTTCTCCCTCCTCACAATCAATAGTTGATACATCGACCATGAGCATATCCATACATACATTTCCAATAATTTTAGCAGGCATGGATTTTATATAAACTTGCCCGTTTCCATTTCCATACTGTCGACTAATTCCGTCGGCATGACCGATAGGGAGTGTTGCTATTTTCGTTGTATTAGTGGCAATAAAAGCACGGTTATACCCCAAACTCTCACCTTTATTGAGAGTATGAATTTGAGAAATGACTGTTTTTAAATGTAGAACGGGTTTGAATTCTTTGTCGAATTGGGGATCGTTGCCAAATCCGTACAAACCAATTCCCGTTCGCACCATATCGTAGTGGGCTTCGGGGTAGTTTAAAATACCGGAGGTGTTTAGAACGTGTCGTAGAGGAGCGGCATCAAAATGTTGGGAAATTCTAGCAAAAACCGCCAATTGGGTTTTTGTAAATTCCGTCTCGCTGGGATCTTCTGTGGCAGCAAGATGGGAGAAAATAGAAACAAGTTTTAAGGATTCTTGATTGAAAGTTTTTTTGAGAGCTTCTATGTCCATTTCGTTAAATCCTAACCGATTTAAGCCTGTGTTAAACTTCAGATGGACAGGATATTTTCTAATACTATTTTGTTGCACAACTTTTGAAAAAGCGTTGAGAATGCGAAAGGAGTACATACTCGGCTCTAGGTCATATCGAATGGCTTTTTCAAGGTTTTCTATTTGTGGGTGTAAGACCAATATGGGTGTTTTGATTCCCTCTTTGCGCAAAGCAATTCCCTCAGAGACATAGGCAACGGCAAAATAATCAACTCCAGCCAGTTCTAGGCATTTGGCAATTGCTACGGCATTGCTTCCATAGGCAACAGCCTTTACTACTGCCAATACTTTGGTACTTGAACTAATTTTTGATTTGATAATTTGAAAATTGTCAAGCAAGTTGGGTAGGTGAATTTCCAAAACAGTTTCCTTAGTCTTTCCCACTACGCAGTTTTAAGTTGATTTTTTCTTCCAGCATGGCTTCAAAGAAGGCAGCCCGACTAAGAGGCTCGTATTCCTCGGTTTCTCCCAACATGACCAAGGCATCATTTTCTGATTTTCGAAAACTGTATTGCGCCAAATTACCGGTTCGAGTACAAACAGCATGCACTTTGGTCACATACTCTGCTGTAGCCATTAAAGCAGGCATAGGGCCAAAGGGATTGCCTTTGAAATCCATGTCTAGTCCAGCGACAATAACACGAATGCCTTTGTTAGCCAAATTGTTACAGACGGTTACAATTTCATCATCAAAAAACTGGGCTTCATCAATTCCAACGACATCACATCCGTCAGCTAAAATTTGAATATTTGCAGCAGCAGGAACAGGTGTAGAAACAATTTCATTGGAATCGTGTGAAACTACTTTATCATCGTCGTAGCGAACATCAACCTGTGGTTTAAAGATTTCCACTTTTTGCTTAGCAATTTGAGCTCTTTTGAGACGTCTGATGAGTTCTTCGGTTTTGCCGGAGAACATGGATCCACAAATAACTTCAATCCAGCCAAATTGCTCACTCTGATTTACTGTATTTTCCAGAAACATTTTGTAATTTTCAAGTCGTTAACGAATAAAAATCGAACAGTCTAAAGGTCATACAATTTTAGTTAAAAACAAAAGACTCCATTTAAAGACTCTAAAAATAGTTATGAAAAAAGAATTAGAAGCCCAATTAATGAGTTTGGCTCACCAAATCCTTCGTCGAAAAGATAAGGCTGACACTCAAGAACTTAAAGAATTAGCTAAGAGTGCATACGAATCCTTGAGTGTTTTGCATTTTACAGAAAAACATTTTGGAGAAGACGATTCTTTGCTAACTCAGCAAGCGGTTCTTGCCCAGTTAAATGATCAAGAAGATGGCTCTGTTCAGGAAGAAAACGCGCTTTCCTCTCAACCAAGGTTAGAAGATGTGTTGTTTGAGGAAGCACCCATTCCGACTTTTGAAAAACAGGATGCAGACAAAATAACACCACAAGGCATTCAAATAGATAATAACCACCGGTTGACTTTTGTGAATCACCTTTTTTCGGGAAGCCAAGAAGATTATTTGCGTGTTTTGTCGATGCTTAACACCAAAGAAACAAAGGATCAAGCGTTGGATTTTATTGAAACTGTGGTAAAACCCGATTACGATCATTGGAAGGACAAAGAGGTTTACGAATCGCAGTTTGTGAAAGTAATCTCCCAACATTTTGAATCCTAATCCATTCGAACAATGTCTATGTTGTATTTAATACCCACTCCCATTGGAAACCTTGAAGACATTACGCTTCGTGCTTTGCGAATCCTAAAGGAGGCTGATTTAATTTTAACAGAGGACACTCGGACTAGTGGAAAACTCCTCAAACATTTTGACATTGAAACTCGTATGAAGGCGCATCATATGCACAACGAACATCGGGAGGTAGAGCTTTTGGTGCAACGAATTGCCAATGGAGAAACGGTAGCACTCATTTCAGATGCGGGAACTCCGGGCATTTCAGATCCTGGATTTTTGTTGACCCGCGCCTGTATTGATGCTCAAATTCAAGTAGAATGTTTGCCTGGTCCAACAGCTTTTGTTCCGGCTTTGGTCATTAGTGGTTTGCCTTGCGATCGTTTTGTTTTTGAAGGATTTTTGCCTGTTAAAAAAGGAAGAAAAACCCGCTTAGAGGAGCTTTCAAAAGAGACCAAAACCATGGTGTTTTACGAATCTCCACACAAGCTTTTGAAAACATTGTCTCATTTTGAAACCTATTTCGGAGCCGATCGTTTGGTTTCTGTTTCCCGAGAAATTACCAAATTGTATGAAGAAACGGTTCGAGGTACATTGGCTGAATCCATTCAGCACTTTCAAAACCAACCTCCAAAAGGGGAATTTGTGATTGTTGTTTCAGGAACTAAAAAAGAATAGCTATGCGTTGGGTTTTTCAATCAAAACAAGATGCCACTATAGTCAATGCTTTGTCGCATGATTTGGGGATTGATTCGACCTTGGCAACGCTTTTGGTCCAGCGAGGAATTACAGATTTTGAGAGTGCAAAACAGTTTTTTCGCCCCAAAATAGAAGATCTGCACGATCCATTTTTGATGAAAGACATGCAAAAGGCTGTTGATCGAATAGAAGTCGCACTAAAAGCCAGTGCCCCCATTATGGTTTTTGGAGATTACGATGTTGATGGAACAACCTCGGTAGCACTCGTCACTTCGTATTTGCAAACACTAGGAGCCAAGATTACACCCTATATTCCCGATCGTTATGCAGAGGGATATGGTGTTTCATTACAAGGAATTGATACCGCAGCAGCAGAACAAATTTCGTTGATTATTGCTTTGGATTGCGGCATTAAGGCAATCGACCAAGTTGCCTATGCAAAGAAAAAAGGAATTGATTTTATTATTTGCGATCATCACCAGCCAGGTGACACAATTCCTGAAGCCATAGCCGTTTTAAACCCCAAACAAAAAGATTGCTCCTATCCCTACAAAGAGTTGTGTGGTTGTGGTGTTGGGTTCAAATTGATTCAAGCATTAACTCTCCACCGAGGAGGTACTGCATTAGATTTGGTGCCTTATTTGGATTTGGTAGTTACGGCTATTGGCGCTGATATTGTTCCAATAACGGGCGAAAATCGCGTATTGGCTTATTTAGGTTTGCAGGTAATTAATAATAATCCGCGTCCAGGAATTCAAGCATTGGGCGCAACGTTAAAGAAAAAAGATTGGACGATTTCGGATGTAGTTTTTGTAATCGCACCCAGAATCAATGCCGCAGGAAGAATGAAACACGGAGGCTATGCTGTGGAAATTTTACTGGAAAAAACCTACGAAACGGCTCGGAGTCAGGCAGCGGCTATTGAAACATTTAACTCAAGTCGCAAAGAACTCGATCGTTCAATAACACAAGAAGCGTTAGCACAGCTCAAAGAATTGAAAGAAGAAAACAGAACAACTACTGTCGTTTACGACAAAGATTGGCACAAAGGGGTTATAGGAATTGTCGCTTCCAGATTGATTGAAAATTATTACCGTCCGACGGTAGTTTTTACTCAATCGGGGGATGTATTGGCAGCTTCTGCACGTTCGGTAAAAGGATTTGACCTGTATAAGGCACTGGAAGCTTGTTCTGAACACTTGTTGCAGTTTGGAGGCCACAAGTATGCTGCAGGAATGACTATGCTTCCTGAGCAGTATGAGTCCTTTAAGGCAAAGTTTGAAAAAGTCGTTTCTGAAACCATTGATCCCGATATGTTGATTCAACAAGTTCCTATCGATTGCGAACTTTCTTTGCATCAGCTTACGTCAAAATTTTATAGAATTTTAAAACAATTTGCTCCTTTTGGCCCAGGAAATATGACTCCTGTTTTCGCAACGCACAATGTTCAAGATACCGGATATGCCAAACGAGTGGGTAAAGACGAAACCCATATACGAATAACGGCGTTACAAGAAAAGGGGAAGCCTATAACGGGAATTGGTTTCGGTTTGGGAGATCGATTGCCATTAGTAGCCAATCGAAATACTTTTTCAATGGCCTATAGTGTGGATGAAAATGAGTGGAACAACCGCATAAGTCTTCAACTGAAACTAAAAGATATACAATAAAAAAAACCCTTGCATTGCAAGGGTTTTTTGTTTTATAAGAAAAGAACGTTCTTAGAAATTGTAACGAACTCCTAGGTTCCAAGTTCTTCCGTATCCGATTCTAACGTTGTTACTTGTGTCAATACCTCTCCAAGTAGCTGATCCATCCGTAGCAGGGGTGTTACTTGTCATGTTTTCAATGTATAATTCATCGAAAGCATTGTTGATATTCAATCGAAACTTCATTGAAGTATTGTTTTTTAGATCAAGGGAATAGTTCATTCCAAAGTCCAATAAGAAAACAGAAGGAGTCTTCAATACACCATCGTTATTAGCAACGGCAAGATCGGAAGATCCAAAATCAACTTCGGCATACTGATCGCTGTAGTGATTTCCTGTGATATCAAACCCAAGATCATCGGTAACTTCAGCAAACATTTGGAAACCGTATGAAGTTTGAGCGGCTTGTCCTACTTTGAGCCCCTCTAAATAAACAACACCATCAGAGCTTAATAGATTTCCTTCGTCATCAAAGGTTGTAGTCTCAACATTGTCTTGATAGGTCCAGTCTCCAAGTGAAGCGTATGCTTTTACAAGAACCGCATCGGACAGTCTGTATTGAACTTGAGCCTCAATACCTTTGTGAAGTTGAGAGAAAGGATTGGTTTCGGTGTAACTAACCAATTGATTGTCTTCATAATTTGAGGAAGAATCTACACGATTTCCCCAAGTGGTATGGTACAAGTCAATATTGGCAGAAAGGTTGTTGTTTTCGTAAATATATCCCAATTCAAAACCTGTAATTTCCTGATTTACATTTCCAGCCACGTTGATATCATTTGAATAACGAACATTAGCATATAAGTCATCGTGGAAAGGTTGTCTGGAATAAAAACCAGCGTTGGCATACACGCGAGAGTTTTCACTAACAACATACGAACCCCCTCCTTTTACGTTAAATCCAGAGTTGGTAATTTTGTCTGCTTCTCCTAGATCAAAAAAGAGATCTTTTTTAACGTGAGATTGAGAAGATACAGAACTTTGAACAAACGCACTGAACTCGTCAGTAGCGTATTCTAACTGCCCGAAGAACCCGTAATAATTAATGTCTTCTTCATAATCATAAGAAATAGCGCGGTCTTCTGTTTCGTTAGGAAAATCAAAAACGGCATCCCAAGGATTGTATCCATAGGTAGAAGATATTCCTCTGTAAGAATCAAGACCTAATAGGTTGGTTGGTGTTCTAAAGTGAATACCGTTGTACATACGAACATCAAAACCTACATTGTAAGAAAGGTTGTCATTGAGTTCCGAACTGTAGTTCGATACAATACCGTACCAGTTGTGACTGTTCACAGAAGATTTAATAATACGTTCACCGTCACCGGCTTCGTTTCTAGCAACCATGGCATCAAAATCAAAAAGACCATCTTCCGTAAAATCACTAAAGAAATCACCTTCTCCGTAAGCAAATCCACCTCGACCGAACGAACCGTAAAGTACCGTTGAAAGCGATCGTGTGCTGCTGATGTTATAATCCCAGCTTAGGTTAAATAACGGTTTGTGATAAAAGTTTCTTCCAGCAGATTCAAACTCTCCGTTAAGGTATCCCCAGTTGTCACCGTATTTTTTACCATTATCTAGAAACGTTGAAAGCTTTTCTTCTCTAGCACCACCGTGCCACTGAGGCGCTCCTGTGATCATAAGATTGAAAATGTGCTCATTGTTGGGTTTGTAACCCACGGAGAAAAAATAATTTTGTCCTTGTCCTTGTGTTCCTGCATGGTATCCATCACCTTCCCAGTGTCCGAAGAGCATAGAAAAAGCAAAACCGTTTTCCATGAGACCGGTTGACAAATAAGCAGACGCTTTGTAATAATTGTCGTTACCCATCATGGTGTTTACAAATCCACCTTCTTTAAGATCTACTGATTTGGTAACAAAGTTTACAGTTCCTCCAACCGAAGAAATAGCGAGCTTTGAAGATCCCAAACCTCGTTGAACTTCAACGCTGTTTGCAATATCAGCCAATCCTGACCAGTTAGACCAATACATTTTTCCGTCTTCCACTCCATTAATGGGTTGTCCATTAATAAGGAAAGCGGTGTTGGTTTGATCGAACCCTCTCAAAAACATTTGAGCATCTCCAAATCCAGAGCCTCTATTCAATTGAATGGAAGGACTGAAACGCATGGACTCTACAATGTCAAAGGCTCCAACTCTTGATTGAATTTCTTCGGCAGTGAATTTAGTGACTGCAATCGGTGTTACTCGATTGTCGGCTAAATCAATTACCCCAGAAGCAGTAAGTACCACTTCGTTAAGATCTACTGAAAGAATGGAATCTTTCTCTTTTTCTTGTGCAAATACAACGCTGGCAACCAACATCAATGCAACTTTAGTAAAATGTTTGATTTTCATTAGTTTAGTTTTGTTAAAATTTCAATAATACAAATATCGTATAATTTTTTTTAACATAACATTAACACAACTTCATATTTTTATCAATTTTAAAATATCTCGCCCTAAATTAGGATTAATTCCAGCGATTTTCAGCAGAGATTCCGCCCCAAGTGAGCGTTGCTAAATAGGGATTGTCAATAAAAGGATTTCGATTTCCTTGTGCGATTTCGATAACATTGTTTCTGGTGTTCTCAATATCAGAAACGGGATCTTCCACATTCCATTGCAGCAAGACATCCATATCACCAACGCCATTAATGAGTTCACCATATCGAATGGAAAGGTAGAATACCATTCTAGCAACATCTCCTTTCCATTCATCGCCAGGATACCATCCGCTTCCCGATTTTTTATAACCTCCAGAACCGTTAACAAATTTTCGATTGCTTCTGTCTGAGTTTATGCCCGAATCACAGGTTCGAAGGTGGTGCAAATCGGTTTCAGCCAATTCATTTGAAAGCAACGACTTTGGATATACATGTTCGGTATTAAATGTTTGTGTTGTATAGGAATTGGTTGGAGAAGTGTATTCTTTCCAAAACCGACTTTCTCCAGAATATATTAAAACTACATTGTTGGGGTTTGAAGGGTCTTCATCAGCATCGTATAAATAGTTGTGCCGTTGTGTGTATGTCAGAATGGTTGTGTGATTCGAACGGGTTAAATCACTCAAAACCGATAAGTTATTAGATGGATTTGAAGTAAAAATAGCATCTCCATAATAATATTGTAAATTGTCAGGAATGTTGAATGCAATTGCGTCGACAACAGTGATAGCTACTGAAGCCGTCACACAAGTTGGATTGGGCAAATCGTCATCACAGACTGTGTACGTAAAGGAATCTGCTCCCTCAAAGTTAGTCAATGGAGTGTACGATACTGTTTTGTCATCATTTAAGATTACCATACCTAAAGACGAAGAACTGTCAACGGAAACCACTTCCGCATCGTCGGTTAGGGTGTCGTTTAGCAACAATTTTTTAAAAACAGTTTGCTTATTTTTTATTGCCAAAACAGCATCATTTTTGACAGTAGGACTTCCTTGGTCAGTAACCTCTAGAGTAACGGAAGCAGTGGAGCAATTAGGCGGATTTTTTGTATCACACAAGGTATAATTAAACGTATCGTTACCCACAAAGGAGTTTGCCGGAGTGTAGGTAAAACTATTGTCCGACTGTTTTGTCAAACTTCCATCTTTTTCTGATGAGGCATCAAATGATGTCACGGATGTGTCGCTAGAGAGCTCATCATTAGAAAGCAAATTATCGAGCTTTGTGGGAGTATCTTCAACGATTGAGACAAAATCATTTTTAGCTTTAGGAATGATTTGGTTATCTGAATTTCCGTCTTCAGAACCACACCTGATAAGAAAAACCCCTAGAATTAAAAAAACGACCTTGTTCATTCATCAAAGATAATGAATCCGCTTTTTTAAAACTAGCCTTGAAATTAATTTAACGCCTACTTTTTCAAACGAAACTATTGCCTTTTTTTAAAATCATTTAGAAGTGTAGTGGTAGAAGTGTCGTGTTTTTGAATTTCAGAAGAAGAAATATCAGAAAGAATTGTTGCCGCAAGTTGCTTGCCCAATTCGACGCCCCACTGGTCGTAACTATAGATATTCCAAACAACTCCTTGTACAAAAATCTTATGCTCATAAAGCGCAATCAAAGCGCCTAAAGACGATGGAGTAAGTTGATCGATCAAAAGGGTGTTGGTGGGTTTGTTACCTTCAAAAACTTTGAAAGGAGTCAATGCATCGATTTCTTGGGATGACAATTTATCGGTAAGTTCTTTTCGAACCTGATCTTCCGATTTTCCAGTCATCAAGGCTTCTGTTTGTGCAAAGAAATTTGCCATGAGTTTTTGATGATGATCAATATCTCCGTGAAGTGATTTTTTGTAGCCAATAAAGTCGGCAGGGATGAGCTTTGTTCCTTGGTGAATCAATTGAAAAAAAGCGTGTTGCGAATTGGTTCCGGGCTCTCCCCAAATCAACGTTCCTGTTTGATAATTTACTGGGTTTCCGTTTCTGTCAACACTTTTCCCATTACTTTCCATAATCCCCTGTTGAAGATATGCAGCAAATCGGTGTAGGTATTGCGTGTAGGGGATAACGGCTTCGCTTTCGGCATCAAAAAAATTGTTATACCAAATACTGATCATTGCCAAAATTACAGGTATATTTTCTTCGAAAGGGCTGTTTTTAAAGTGAAGGTCCATTTGGTGGGCACCTTCTAGTAATGCTTCAAAATTGTCGGGCCCTACCGATAAGCAAATAGAAAGTCCAACGGCACTCCACAATGAAAATCGTCCTCCCACCCAGTCATTCATTGGAAATACATTGTCTAAATGAATACCAAAGGCTTCAATGTTGGGTAAATTGGTAGAAACCGCTGCGAAATGTGATGCTACCGCTTCATTTCCCAATTGATTAACCAACCATTTTTTGATGGTTGTAGCATTGGATAGTGTTTCTTGGGTAGTAAAAGTTTTAGAAACAACAACAAAAAGTGTAGTTTCTGGATTTATTTTTTTTAATACTTCATGAACATGGTCTCCATCTACATTGGACACAAAATGAACATTTAAGTGATTTTTATAGTAGGCAAGCGCTTCCGTAACCATGGCAGGGCCTAGGTCGGAGCCGCCAATTCCAATATTGACAACATCCGTAAATGCTTTGCCTGTGTGCCCTTTGGTTGCTCCCGAAATAATACCTTCGCTAAATGATCTCATCGCTGCTTTTACAGCATAAACATCTGGGACTACATTTTTACCTTCCACAACAATAGCGCTGCTTTTGGATTCCCGGAGGGCTGTATGAAGTACCGCCCGACCTTCGGTTGCATTGATGGCGTCTCCTTCAAAATATTTTTTTATAGCTTCTTCCAGTAGACATTCTTTGGTAAGTTCCATCAACAAATTAAAGGTGGTATTGTTGATTCTGTTTTTGGAATAATCTACATAAAAATCATTCCACCTTAAACTGAATTGGTCAGCTCTTTTTGGATTTTTTTCAAACAAATCAGTCATATGAACCGATTTTATTTCTGAAAAATGCTGTTGTAAAGCTTTCCAAGCCTTGGTGGTTGTGGGATTTACATTTGGTAATGCCATTATTGATTTTTAATTATTGACCGCAAAGGTATCATACATTATTGGATATTGAAACTCAATACAGTCCAAAGCCTCTTTATAGGGTTTCATATAGGTAAAGTATTTCTCCTTAAGATTAGAAGATATAGGTTTGGCTTCAGGTAATTTTTGTCGAAAAGGATCGACTTGTTTTCCATTTTTCCAAAAACGGTAACACACATGAGGTCCAGAAGTATTTCCAGTCATTCCAACAGTTCCAATAATATCGCCTTGGCTAACATAATCACCCAAACGAACTTTTCTTTTTTTCATATGCAAATACTGAGTGCTGTAGGTTGCGTTGTGTTTTACGGTCACATAATTTCCGTTTCCACGCGTATATCCTGATTTAACGACTGTTCCGTTTGCTGTTGTTCGAATGGGGGTTCCTACAGGGGCTGCAAAATCGGTTCCATAATGAGGGCGTACCCTGCCGTAGTAGGCAATTTTTCTTCGCTTGTTATATCGAGAGGAAATTCGACTGAATTGAACGGGAGCTTGTAAAAAAGCACGTCTTAAATTTTTCCCCTCTTCATCAAAATACTCTGTAATTCCTTTTTCAGGATTTGACTCAAACTCAATGGCGTAGTAAGGCGTATTTCGGTGCTCAAAATAAGCGGCATGAATTCGGTTATACCCAACAAATATGGAATCATCTACATATTTTTGAGTATAAATAATTTTGAAACGATCTCCTTTTTCGAGTCTAAAAAAGTCGATAGACCACGCGTAGATATCAGACAAATCGAGCGAAATTAACTGGCTCAGTCCTTGTTCATCGAGGGTTTGAGAAAGGGAGCTATTTATAATTCCTTCGGCTTCAAATTCGACAAGCCTCACGGGTTTTTGTTTTTTTTCTGCCCAAATAGAATCTTCCAAATGAATTACTAAATATTCGACAGTGTTGGGTTGATAAATAATGGCTTTGGGTGTCTTTGTAGAATCTGGCGACCTTAGAATGGTAAGCTGTTTGCCAACTTGAATTTTGCGAATATTGAATGCCTTTTTGGCAGCAGTGGCTATTTCAAAAATTAGGGGGTAGTAGAGATTGTTTTTTTCGAGCAATGTTCCAAAAGTATCCCCTCTTTGAACCGTGTCACGAACTACTTCATAATCGTTTAGGGTAAACCCAAATTCTTTTATGATTTTCGGCTTTTGCAGTGTCTTCTCTTCGGGTTTTGATTCGTTGCTTCCGCAAGAGCTCAAACTAACTATGAAACCCAATATAAGAATTGGAAAAAAAACCCATTTTTTATTCATCAATTTCAATTCTAAACGAGTGTTTTAAGCCTTTAAAAGCGTTTAAGTCGGCATCTATAGATCCGACAGCCAAATCGGCCCTCACTTTTACAGGCAATTTGTTTTTATCGTTACTTACCCACAGAGTAAGGCTCTCACTTTCTCTAAATACTCTACCCGATTGGACGTAAGGGCGTAATTTGAGACATTTTATTTTTCCAAACTTGCTATTGATGGTTTCATGGCCTAAAAATTTAAGTTTGAATTTGAAGTTTTCGTTATCAAAAAACATGTTAATCGATACAAACTCTCCCTCTTTTATGCCTGTTGTATCAAAATGATTTCTTAGGTAATAAAAGGCTGAAATTAAATCTTGAACATTGGGTTTTGTATTAAAGCTAGCACGCGTATTTCTTTTTTTATCGTGAACGTTGGCTGTTTGATTGGATTCGTCAAAATCAATCGTAACATCTTTAGTATAACCACCTTCATCAATATCGCGAATAAAATGAACCGGGCTTATGACATCTTTTTTAAAAAAACTTTCGTACCGATCTTCTACCTTAAAAAACCACCTAGCAAACCCCACCGTTCTTCCAATTCCAACTGCATGAAAAACAGGCTCGCCTTTATATTCTTTTTCTTCTAATGAGAGAGAGGCATAGCTGGCGTTGATAAAACCGTAATGAATTCGAAACTGAAACCATTCTCCGCCAGCAAAAGCATCGTTTGATTCTTCGGTAAGAAAAATTTCAGGGGTCTCCTTTACAACATCTTTGGGTTGTCCATAGGCTAGAACGCCAAACAATAGCAACCACATAAAAACATTTATACAATAATTCATATCCTTAACAAAAATACTAAATAGATTTTCAACTGACTTATTTTTTGTAAGACAAATATCGTTCCAACAACATAAATCTTTTACGTTGCTATTAGAACCACCAACCCAAATTAATGTACCAAATCCCTTTTTCGATTTCAGGAGAAAAAGAATACGTTAACTCCAGAGGCCCCAAAAACGAATCGATTCCATATCCAAGAGCGTACCCCGTATGTTGTATGGTTCTCCATTCGTCGGATTGAAACACATTGTTTCCCGTTGTGGCGATATTTGCAGTTAATTTTAAATGCTGACTTTTCCCAATTTTATAATCAACCAAAAAACTACTTTTCAAATAGCTGTTGCTGTTTGTATGAAGCGGCAGATATCCCAAAAAGGGTTGAATGTTGTTTATAAATTGATTTCCATATCCTCCTAGCATAAAATTAAAACTCTTTCTAGCGGGCGAATCTATCGTAAATCCTCCACTAGCAGTAAGACTAAAGGAGTAGCGTTCGCCAATGGACACAGTATAACCCATCATTGCTTTTGCAATGGAAAAAACCTTGTGATTTTCTTCAAAACGATTTGATGAACTGTCAAAAGACAGATTAAAATCGCCTCGAAAGAAAAGGCCGCTTGTAGGATAATGAAGATCGTCGCGGGTATCCAATTTTAATACCCCATATGCGCTATAATAGTGACTGTCATCCAAGTAATGATAGGGTTCAGAACTGTTGAATGCAGTTGAAGAACGCATCAATATTTTTTTATGTTCAACTCCCAATCGAAAAACAAATTCTTCCCTAAACAAGGTTTCTACAAAAAAACGATTGGATAAATCAGAGATAAAAAACCGTGAGGATTGAAAATCAAGGCCATCTTGACTCTCAATCAAAGAGGCTTTTTTGTCTAAGTCGGCACTAAATTGATTAAATTCTGATTCAACTCCAATACTCCAATAAAACCCTTTGTCGATATAATAATTGAATTTATATCGCAAATTATCCCCTAAAATAAAGTCAAAGGAAGCCAAGTCGTTTTGAAAAAGCATTTGTTTTTGTGAAATGTTAATAAGCGCAGCACTTTTGTATAGATCGTCGTAATGAAATCCGACTCCAATAGTTGTATCAAAGGGTTGATCTTCTAGATTTAGAGTCATTTTATAAAAATCTTCAGTGTCTTTTTCAAAAGTATATCGAAACTGTCTGAAGTTTTTGGTAGCGGCAATATTATTGATTCCGTCTTGAATTTTTTCATAAGTATATACCTCAGGTGTTTTCAAACGCAGTTTACCATTAAGATAGTTCCGTCCGTATTTAGAATCTCCCATAAAATCAATGCTTGACAACGCAATTTCTGTAGCTGCCGGGATATGTTTTCTTGGAGTTGCTTTGGCATTTTGACTAGCAGCAAGTGTTTTTAAAATGGGAGCAAATGTTTTGGCAGTAATTTTACCAGCGTCAATAATATTTTTGGCTTCACTGAACGAAATGATACTGTAGTCGTTTAATGCAGGTTGAATGTACAAATCTGTTTTTATTCGTTTTCGTTCGATATCATTGGTGATAGAAATTTGATTGATTTGCAACAAAATATTGGCTGCACTAATGAGTTTTGATCGATCTGAAAGCGTTGATTGGACATCCACTCCAATAACGTAATCAACTCCCTTAGCTTTTAATTCGTCAATGGGATAATTGTTGGTTACACCTCCATCTACATAAAGCTTTCCATCAATTTCAATAGGATCAAACAATGTGGGAAGGGCACTACTAGCATTCAAAGCAAGCGGTAAAAATCCGTTTTCCAGTAATACAGATTCACCGGTTTCAATATCGGTAGCCATACAAAAAAAAGGAGTCGGTAATTGACTAAAATCAGTAACCGATTGAACATGTGCGAGTTTTTGGACAAACTCGTCGTATAGATTGACACCTTTGGATATTGAAGACGGAAACTGAAATTTAAACTTGTCAAAAGGAATGGTTAGCACATAGCTTTCTGCAGCTTCTTTTTCGTAAAAAGACTTGCTTCTCCTCGGAAAATTATCTGTAATCAAATCGTTTAAGTCAAAAGCTAAAACAATCTCTTCAATTTGATCGGCGGAATAACCCGAAGCATAGAGTCCTCCAATAACAGCTCCCATACTTGTTCCTGCGATATAATCAATTATGATACCTGCTTTTTCAATTTCCTTTAGCACTCCGATATGAGCCAATCCTCTTGCACCTCCACCGCTCAATAAAACGCCTATTTTCAGATCATCATCTTTTTGCTCTTGCGCCCAAAGAGATAGCGAAAAACAAAAAACGAGAAGAAAATATAATCGCTGCATTATTAAGAGTTGGATTTAAAATGATTGATTAAAATCTGTGCTTTGTGGCTTCCAATGTGTTTTTCTAATTCATCAAAAGAAGCAGATTGGATACGCTTTACAGATTTAAAACTTTTCAGAAGTGAAATTATGGTTTTTTCTCCAATTCCTTCAATTTTTTCTAGGGAAGAGTTCAATGCCGACTGACTTCTTTTGTTTCGATGCAATGCAATTCCAAATCGATGGGCTTCGTTTCGGAGCTGTTGAATAATTTTTAGGGTTTCCGATTTTTTATCCAAATACAACGGAACAGGATCATCAGGATAATACAGTTCTTCCAAACGTTTGGCAATACCAATAATAGCAATTTTGCCTCTAAGACCCAATACTTCCAAGCTTTTGAGAGCAGAAGACAACTGCCCTTTTCCGCCATCAACTACAATCAATTGGGGCAATGACGCATCTTCATTTAAAAGCCTTTTATAGCGTCGAAAAACAACCTCTTCCATAGAAGCAAAGTCATCCGGACCTTCAACTGTTTTTATGTGATAGTGTCGGTAGGATTTTTTTTCAGGTTTTCCGTCTTTAAAAACTACGCAGGCAGCTACCGGGTGGGTTCCTTGAATGTTGGAATTGTCAAAACATTCTATATGATGTGGCGGGTCTGAAAGACGCAAGTCCTTTTGCATTTGTGCCATAATTCGTTCGGAATGACGGTTGGGATCTGTAATTTTCATTTGTTTGAGCTGTTCCAAACGCGCCATTTTTGCATTGCGTATCGATAGATCAAGCAGTTGTTTTTTATCACCAATTTTAGGGTTAATAACTTTAATAGCCGTACCCAAATCTACCTTGAACGGCGCTAAGACTTCTTGGGAATCTGAGTTAAAACGCTGTCGCAATTCTACAGCTGCCAACCCTAGAATAGCTTCGTCTGATTCATCCATTTTTTTTCGTATTTCCAGCGTGTGAAATCGCACAATAGACCCAAATGCGACCTGAAGAAAGTTCACATAAGCCGTGGTTTGGTCAGAAACAATCGAAAACACATCCACGTTGTTGATCGTTGCATTGACCACTGTTGATTTGTGCTGGTATTGATCCAAAAGTGTTATTTTTTCTTTTATTTTTTGTGCGTTTTCAAAATGAAGTTGTTCCGAAAAATGCTGCATTTTTTGTTTAAAATCTTGTTTAGCATTTTTAAAATTTCCACGAAGCAGTTCTCTAATATGATTGATTTGTTGTTGGTAATCTTCTGCCGACTGATTGCCTATACAACCGCCAAGACAGTTGCCGATGTGGTATTCCAAACAGACTTTGTATTTGTTGTTTTCTATTTTGTCTGGACTCAGATCGTAATGACAGGTTCGCAAAGGATACAATTCTGAAATAAGATCCATCAACATGCGCACCGTTTTGAAATTTGTAAATGGACCAAAATATTCGGAGCCATCCTTGATAAGTTTACGAGTGACAAACACTCTCGAAAAGCGTTCTTTTTTAATACAAATCCAGGGGTAGGTTTTGTCATCTCGCAATAAGATATTGTATTTGGGCTGGTGCTCTTTGATTAAGGTGTTTTCGAGTAGAAGAGCATCCGATTCTGTTGCAACTACTACGTGTTTGATCGTATGGATGTTGCTAACCAGATTCCGGTTTTTTTTAGAAGGAATGTTTTTTTGAAAATAAGAAGCCACACGTTTGCGCAAATTTTTGGCTTTCCCTACATAAATAATGGAGCCCTCATCATTGTAATATTGATAGACTCCTGGCTCGTTGGGAAGCGTTTTAACTTGAAGTTTTAAGGCATCGTTATTCATTAGACGAAAATAATTATTTTCTTTGTCTTATCCATATAGAAAAAGAATGTTAAAAAAAGAGTTACGAACGTACTATAAGCAATTGAGGAACTCCTTGTCTACTGAAGAAATTGCAACAATGAGTCGCCAAATTACCGACCAATGCATGCAATTGCCTATTTGGGACGTTCACTATTATCATCTTTTTCTACCCATCGAATCCCAAAAAGAGGTCAATACCGAATTTTTATTTTCAAAAATTCTTCAAAAAAACAAAAAGCTGGTTGTCTCTAAAAGCAACTTTGAAACGCACTCCATGGAACATTTTTTGTGGTCTAAAACGACTCAAATTACAAAGAATGCGTATGGAATTCCTGAGCCTTCGGATGGGATTGCAGTAAAAGACCAAGAAATCGAAGTTGTGTTTGTTCCACTACTGGCTTACGACAAAAAAGGGAACAGATTGGGGTATGGTAAAGGGTTTTACGACCGATTTTTATCGAAATGTATGCCGAAAACCATTAAAATTGGGCTTTCTTTTTTCCCTCCAACAAACAGGCTGATTGATGTTCATTCCAACGACGTTCCGTTGGATTTCGTCATTAGTCCAAAACAAGTGTATCGTTTTTAATTTTTGGGAAATATCTTTTTGTTGAAGACCAACAGTATTCCCACACCTGTACTAATAGCAACGTCGGCAATATTAAAAATAGGATCAAAAAATGTAAACGAATCACCGCCTATTCCAGGAATCCAGCTGGGCCACGTCCATGTCACTAGAGGGAACTGAAGCATATCCACTACATGACCGTATAAAAAACTTTCATATCCCGCGCCCCATTCAAAAGTGGCGACTTGACCGTAGCTATCGGTAAACATATATCCATAAAAAATCGAATCGATGATATTGCCTACTGCTCCAGCAAATATTAAAGATAAAGAAACAATCAACAGCGAAGGGCGCAGCTTTTTAATAGCATCCAACAGCCAATATCCAATTGCCGTAACAGCAATAATTCTGAACACAGTTAAAAACAATTTCCCATATCGCTCATTAACAAAAGGAAGGAAATCGTTGATTTTTGTTCCCCATGCCATTCCTTTATTTTCTACAAATAACAACCGAAACCAGCCCCAATCAACAATGGCATCACTTCCATATAGGGTCAATGGGTAATTCAGTTTGATATAGAATTTAAAAATCTGATCAATTAGCAAAACAGCGATAACGATAAAAATGGATTTTTTTAATGTCATGAAAGGTGTTTAAAGTCGCTCAAAAATAAGATTAAAATTTGGTTTGAAAAATTTTGATATTGCCCTGCACTGTCTTTAAAATTAAAGGATTGCCTTTGGGTAATTTTTTTGGTAATACAACCGTCCCATTTTTTGAATCAACTTGAAGGATTGCTGCTGCGGTTTTACCATAAATAGAACCCTTATTGGACGTAATCGTTGCGGTTCCTTTAAACTTTTCAAAGTAGCAATTTCCTTCATAAAGAAGCGCGGATAAAAAAGGAAATGACCCCTCAATTTTTAGGTTTGACAAGTGGCTTTCTATTCGAACATGAAGGTTTTTGGGGAGAATAAGTGAAAGTTGAGTTGCGAATACTTTATGTGCCGACAGCTTGTCATTGGGAATATGAAAACCTTCTCGAATAGATGCCCGAACCTTAAGGGTGTTTTGAATAACCTCCGTATGCAGCTTAATAGCATCCGCATATTCTCCTTCTGAGCGGGAAATGAGTTTTATTTCTTGGGAATTTGAATTGACAATTTCTATAGAAAAAACTTCATTTCCAATAACTTCTAAATCGCGAATCCCCTCAGATGAGAATGTTTTTTCGACGCGGTGTTGTCCGTTGATAAGACATGCAAACATTCCGACACAGAAGAGTTGCCATTTCATGATTTAGGAAAATTTTTTTACCCAAAGGGTTCTGCTACTGCATGTTTTTCGCTTCAATGCTCAAAGTAGCATGAGGAACTAACTTCAATCGCTCTTTTTTAATCAATTTGCCAGTAACTCTACAAACGCCGTAGGTTTTATTTTCAATACGAATTAAAGCGTTTTTTAAGTCTCGAATAAACTTTTCTTGACGAATTGCTAACTGAGTGTTGGCTTCTTTTGACATAGTCTCTGAGCCTTCTTCAAAAGCTTTGAACGTAGGGGAGGTATCATCGGTCCCGTTATTTCCGTCGTTCATATATGCGCTTCTAATAAGCTCCAAATCGCTTTTCGCCTTGTTGATTTTTTCTTCTATTAAAATTCTGAACTCTTCTAAATCAGCATCAGAATATCGTGATAAACTTTGTGTGCTCATAGGATTTCAATTTTTTTTAATTCCTAATTGGGTTTTAATATTATCAAACTCAATTGCTTCACCGCCTTCAACGTTTTCAACCAAATTAAGTTGGGTAGCGAGAGTTTCACTTTGGATGTATGTTTGGTTGTCTAAAACAGCTTGGTTTAGCAGCTCATTTTTTTGAATACTCAAATCAATGGTGTCTGTTACTTCCAATCCAGCATCTTTTCTTGCATTTTGAATCCGATTAATTAGTTCTCTTGCGATTCCCTCGGATTGTAAAGATGCTGTTAGCGTAATATCCAACGCAACAGTTACTCCGTTTTCTGAAGCGACCAACCATCCTTCGATATCTTTGGAGGTGATGACCACATCAGAAGCATCTAAAATAATACTTTTCTCATTAATAGCAACAGAAAGATTTCCAGATTGCTCAATTTTTATGATTTCCTCACGCCCCATAACATTGATGGCTTGAACCACAGCTTTCATATCTTTTCCAAAACGAGGACCTAAAGTCTTAAAATTGGGCTTAATTTCTTTAACAAGCATCGAGGAAGCGTCATCAATAAAAACAACTTCCTTTACATTAACTTCTGAACAGATTAAGTCAGAAACTGCTGAAATTTCCTTTTTCTCAGTTTCATTTGTTACAGGAATCATTACTTTTTGGAGCGGTTGGCGAACTTTGATCATTTCTTTCTTTCGCAGTGAAAGTACCAATGAACAAATGGTCTTGGCTTTTTGCATTTTCAACTCCAATTTTTTGTCAATAAGCGAAGTATTGCTTTTTGGAAAATCTGATAGGTGTACAGAATGAAAGGCTTCCAATTTGGTTGAGCGGTTGAGGTCGATATAAAGTCGATCCATATAAAAAGGAGCTACGGGAGCACCCAACTTAGCTACGGTTACCAAACAAGTGTATAGGGTTTGGTAAGCAGATATTTTATCCTCTTCATAGGTGCCTTTCCAAAATCTTCTTCTACACAAACGAACATACCAATTGCTCAATGTTTCCTGAACAAATTCCGAAATTGCCCGTGTAGCTCGTGTAGGTTCATAATCGGCGTAGTATGCATCAACCTCTTGTGTAAGGGTGTTGAGTTCTGACAAAATCCAGCGGTCAATTTCGGGACGATTTTCAAACGCAATATCCTTTTCATTATACGTAAATCCATCAATATTGGCATATAAGCTAAAAAAGGAATAGGTGTTGTAAAGCGTTCCAAAAAACTTTCGCCTAACCTCTGCAATTCCTTCTAAATCAAATTTAAGATTGTCCCAAGGGTTGGCATTGCTAATCATATACCATCGAGTTGCATCGGGACCGTATTGGTCTAGCGTTTTAAATGGATCTGCTGCATTGCCAAGACGTTTTGACATTTTTTGACCGTTTTTGTCAAGAACCAAACCGTTAGACACAACATTTTTATACGCAATAGAGTCAAAAACCAAGGTTGCTATGGCGTGAAGGGTGTAAAACCACCCCCGTGTTTGATCAACTCCTTCGGCAATATAGTCCGCAGGATAGGTAGTTCCTGCATCAATTTTTTCTTTGTTTTCAAATGGGTAATGCCATTGTGCATAAGGCATTGACCCCGAATCGAACCAAACATCAATAAGATCAGATTCACGATACATCGCTTTCCCTGAACTTGAACAGAGCACGATATTATCGACCGTATTTTTATGAAGATCTACAAGGGCATAGTTTTCATCACTCATGTTTCCAACTTCAAAACCCTCAAACGGATCGTTGTCCATGATTCCTTTTGAAACAGCAAAACGAATGGCTTCTTTAAGTTCAGAAATGGATCCGATGATTGTTTCTTCCTTTCCGTCTTCAGTTCGCCAAATAGGCAACGGAATTCCCCAAAACCGAGATCGAGATAAGTTCCAGTCGTTTGCATTGGAAAGCCAGTTTCCAAAACGCCCTTCTCCAGTCGATTTGGGCTTCCAATTGATGGACTGATTGAGCTCCACCATACGCTCTTTTTTGTCGGTTACTTTTACAAACCAAGAATCCAATGGATAATACAAAACAGGCTTGTCAGTTCGCCAACAATTGGGGTAACTGTGCACGTATTTTTCGACTTTAAATGCCTTATTTTCTTCTTTCAGTTGAATGGCAATTTCCACATCAACCGATCGTTCGGGAATGGAATCGTCAGCGTAGTATTCATTTTTTACATACTTACCACCAAGATCACCCAATTCGGGTCGAAACTTCCCTTGAAGATCTACCAATGGCACAGGTTGTTGATTTTCATCCAACACCAAAAGCGGAGGTACAGCAGGCGTGGCTTCTTGGGCAACACGGGCGTCATCTGCCCCAAATGTAGGGGCTGTATGAACAATTCCTGTTCCGTCTTCTGTGGTTACAAAATCACCTGCAATTACTCGAAAAGCATTTTCTGGATTTTGATAGGGCAAAGGAGCGCCTTTCCAAAGTTGTTCGTATTGACTGTTTACCAACTCTTTTCCTAAAAAGTTTTTTTCAATCCAAAACGGAATTTTTTTATCCAATGAGGTGAAAGGAGTAAGGTCATTTTTTTCAGATACTTGCTGATATTTTCCTGAAAATTGTTTGGAAATCAATGAAGTAGCAAGAATTACGCGAATGGGCTCAAAAGTATATTGATTGTAACTGCGTACCAATGCGTATTCAATTTTTGGACCTACTGTCAGTGCTGTGTTGGAAGGCAAAGTCCAAGGGGTCGTAGTCCATGCTAAAAAATAGATGGCATCCTTCTCTTGGGTTAAAAAATCCGGAAGTGTATTTGTTAATGCTTTGAACTGAGCGGTAACTGTAGTGTCTGTAACATCTTGATAGGTTCCGGGTTGATTCAATTCGTGCGAACTCAATCCAGTTCCTGCTTTGGGAGAATAGGGCTGAATGGTGTATCCTTTATAAAGCAAGTTTTTATCATACAGTTGTTTGAGCAACCACCATACAGATTCCATGTATTTTGATTCGTAGGTAATGTAAGGGTCTTCCATATTGACCCAGTATCCCATTTTTTTGGTGAGCGCATTCCAAACATCGGTATAGCGCATGACTGCTTTTTTGCAAGCTTCGTTGTACTCTGAAACGGATATTTTGGTTCCTATATCTTCTTTGGTAATTCCGAGCTCTTTTTCTACACCTAACTCCACCGGAAGCCCGTGAGTGTCCCAGCCTGCCTTACGTTTGACTTGATATCCTTTTTGAGTTTTGTACCGACAAAAAATATCTTTGATAGCCCGAGCCATCACATGATGAATTCCCGGCTGACCATTGGCAGAAGGAGGACCTTCGTAAAACACAAATGCATCATTACCCTCTCGAGAAGAAATGCTTTGTTCAAAAGTATTGTTTTGATCCCAGTATTCAATCAACGCCTCCGCTACTCCAGGCAAATCAAGGCCGTTATATTCTGTAAATTTCATCCAATCTATCCTATAGATATTAAGATGCGAAAGTAACCATTTTCGAGGAAATTTTTTAAAAGTAAAATCGAACTTCTTTTTAAAGGGTCTTTTTTTAAAAAATCTTTATAAATTAAAACGCCCTACAATGGTAAAACTTCTTCCTGGAGCAGAAATTCCAGAAGCAAACTCTCGATAATGAACGTCGAATAAATTTTCGATAAATCCTTGAACTTTTATTTGAGGGGTTATCTGAAATCCAAGTCCAAGTTGGAAGGTGTTCCAAGCTGGAGTTCCGTTGTAGTGAAGTTCTTCAGAATCGGCTTCAGAATCTACAATAGGGGTTTCTTCAAGACCATCTTCTCCACCCAAACTGTAGTCTTCAGGAGATTTGGCTTCTGAAAATTGAAAGTTAATGTGTGCATTCCAACCTTTGCGATTCCATTGCAATAAAAAGTTTCCAAAAAGAGGGGACACTGAAGGAAGCGGATATTTATCTTCCAATGCAGATCCCATAGTATAAGTCAGATTGCTTGTGAGAGTCAGTGCGTTTGAAAGCTTGGATTTTACATCAATTGTTCCTCCATACATCGAAGCATTTCCAAGGTTGACATTGGCAATGGTTTGAACTTCTTCTTCGTTGTAGATGATGGTATTTGGACTGCTGGACGATTTGTCTCGTAATACTTCATAGGAAGCTCTTCCGATGTAATCCCGTATCCAAGAATGATACGCATTGATCGAAATGGAATTTTTTTTATTGTTTAAAAACCGAACAATACCCAATTCTGTATTGTAAGCATATTCTGATTTCAAATGTGGATTAGGAACGGATAAGCTACCGTTGCTTTCTCTTATTTTACCAAGATCATCGATATTGGGAGAACGAAAACCACTTGAAACCGTTGAGTTTAATTGCCAATTTTTATTGGGTCGAAAAACATAGCCAATCGTTGCAGTAACGGAAGTGTTTTTGGAAGACACACTCGATAAATTGGCGTCAATTAATGCTGCCTCATTCCATATGGCCTTCAAACGAGTGTAGGTAAAACGACCGCCCATATTGAAAGTGCTTTTTCGAGAAATATCTTGTCGGTAATCTGTATAAAATGCTCCTGTGCTGTATTGTCCACCTGCGCTAGGGTATCGAGTTGGAATGTTTTGAACGTTTTCATAGCCTGTAACAGTATTTCCGCTTACAATCAAATCTTGAGAATAGGCTTTGGATCGAACTTCATTGTGGGTAAATTCAAAGCCGTAAGAGAGGGAACGCTTGTCCTTAACAGCAGCAAAAAAGTCTGCATTGACGCTATAAACATCTACAGATTCTTTTTGAGTGCAACGCATTAGACTTTCAAACTTTCTTGTAATTCTGGATTCTTCAATATGTTGGAATCCTCCAGTGATTGTTCCTTTAGCGAGCCATTTTTTGTTGCTAGCAAATTTTAATTGAGGAGATAAAAGCAATCGTTTTTGAGGGCCATAATTCCATTCAGCAAAACGAAGTTTTTCATTGCGGTATTCGGCAAGTTTATCAAACCTTGGAACATTTGAAGATTGAGAATATTGGGCATTCATATTCAATCGCATGGACTCATGAATTTGATATCCCCATTTCTGAAGGATGTCCAATTGATGGTAGCCCGAATTTTTCTGAACCGATGGATCATTATTTTGAATGGAATTTTCCGAATAAAAATTTTTGGTATTGTTTGAATATTCTTTTACCAACCCCCAATCTTGAAAGCCGTGTGACCTTTTTTTGCCCATTACAACGTCGCCGAAGTTTGCAAACGAAATACTGGTAAAACTTCCCCATTTTTTTTGGCTAAAATGAGCGTTGATATTGTGAGTATTTGTTTTTTGACTAGCATTATAAGAAGAACTTCCTCCCAATTTCCATTTTTTTTGACCATTGATTTTAGCTTCCCGAGTATAGTAATGTACCACGCCTCCCAATGCATCCGATCCGTACCCTACTGAGGCAGGACCAAAAATAACTTCGGTTCGTTCCAAAGAATTGGGGTCAATGGTAATAGCGTTTTGAAGATGCCCCGATCGATAAATAGCGTTGTTCATTCGTACTCCGTCTATAACCAAAAGTACTCGGTTTGCTTCAAACCCTCGAATTACAGGACTTCCGCCTCCTCCTTGTGATTTTTGAATCCGAACACCACCAGTATTTCTTAGAATATCAGCACTTGTTTGCGGAATGTTGTTCTCAATATTTTTTCGAGTGATGATCGATACTTTTTTGGCAATTCGCTCTTTTCCTTCTTTGGTGCGTGCTACCGAAAGCACAATTTCCTCCAATTGTTGGGTATTGGGCATTAAAAAAATATTTTTCTTGGAAAGGATATTTGGATACAAATCTATATAGGAAACATAGCCGATATGCATAATACTAAGCGAATCGGAGGGCTGAAAAGCAGCTAATGAGGCTTGCCCTTGAAAGTCTGTGAACACGCTGATGGATTGGTCGTTATTAAAAATGACAACACCAGGAATGGGTTCATACGATTCGCTATCTTTTATCTGGATATTCTGTGAAAAAACAAGAACGCTCATTAACCCTACAAAAAGGGATAGAAAAGGGTTATTTTTGTTCAAAAATTTCATGTAGAACATGCAGTGATTTTGGTTTTTCAAAACCATGCAAATGTAGTTTAAAATAGTTCATCAGCAATTCAATTACAGACTGCCGCTGATTTGAGTTAATAGAATTCGAGCTAACGCTATCAAAATTTGTGCCTAAAAGTAATTTAAAGATTTCTACAGTCGGTCCCTTTACGGATAAAGAATTAGTTTTTGCATAAGAAAACCCCCCTTCTTCTAAATTAAAATAGGGATATTCCATTTGAGAAGTGTCTGGATAAAAACCCAAATATTTTGAGAGCGTAATTAAAAAGAGTAAATGAAAATTGGCGATTTGATCTTGGCCATCTAACCAGTTCATAGCGCTTTCAATAAAATCATAGAGTTCCTTATTAGCCTCTTCTTCCACAAGGGTTGTATAAAGAACTTCTGATAAAAAGAGTGCAATGGAACTCTTAAGAATATTTACTGGAATTGAGGAATAAGGGTGTAAAATTTTAGCCGATTGCATAATCTCCAATCCTCCCTTGTTTTTGTGGTTTGAGTTTATTTCTAACAGGGTTAATGGCTGAAAATAAGCCATTTTCATGCCTTTTTTTTGCGAAGAACGCACTCCTTTTACCATGTAACTTATAGGGCCATTTGTTGCAGTATAACACTTTACAATAAGACTGGTTTCCCCATACTTAATGGCTTTTAAAACTATAGCGGGAGTTGTAATTACCATTATCGAATGATCATTAGTTTGGCGATTTTGGTTTTTGTACTATCAGCATTTGAAATAAAAATCAAATAAACGCCAGAAGATACTTTATGTCGCCCAAAGGCTTCCTGATTCCATACAACACTTCCCCCATCGGACTGCCCTTCGAAAACTAAGTTGCCTTCAATATCTGTAATTTTAACATGGCTGTTTTGAATCAATCCGCGGATGGTTACATCGCCCTGAAAATTGGGCCGTACGGGGTTTGGATACACTTCCACATTGTTGTATTCTTCTTGAGGCAAAAATGCATTTCCCTGAAATGAGATGAGTCCTTTGGCGGTTGCAAAATAAACTTTTCCAGTAGCTGCATCGAGCCCAACAGCATTTACTGTATTGGAAGGAAGTGGGCTATTTTCTTTGGTAAAATGTTGTAAGGTTTCTTGGCCATTAGGAGAAAATAAAAATACGCCAGAGTCTGCCGTAGCCACCCACTTTCGATTGTTTCCGTCAACTTTTATATTGGTAATAAATTGTTGGTATAGTAGTTCGCTAGCGTTGCCTTGATCGTCAATAATGATTTCATGAACTTTGGGAGATTCTTCCGAAAAAAAACTCGCTGTGTCATAAATTACACGAAGCCCCTTGGTAGTCCCCATCCATAAATATCCGTCTAAATCCAAGGCAACGGTTCGCACACCATTGTGCGGAAAATTATTTTCTTCACCAAAAATACTTTTTGAAATGGGGCTGCCTCCTTGCTGAGTAAAGCCGACAATTCCGTTGTGTGAACTTCCAAAAAACAGAGTGTTTTGTTTGTCTTTTACAATGTTTGAATAGGCTGAAATAAGCGTGTGATCAGGAACGGCGGCTTGAATACTATAGCTAGTCCAAGAACCATTGGCGCCTAATTTTTTCAAACCCTCTTCCAAAAATGCTGTTAAGACCCAAAGGTCTCCGTTTTCATCAAAATAAGTGCTTTTAATTCGAATGCTGCTGTAGTCAACAAAACTAATGGATTCCAAACCGCTATTGTATTGATTGTATAAAACTTGCGGAACATCGTCTTCTACATACAACAAACCCGATTGAAAAGAACCCATGTAGACTTTGGATGAATCTTCGGGATGAGGGTTGACATGTACTAAATTGGAGGCTCCCAAAACGTCTGAGTAAGGGACATTGATCCAAGTATTTTCTTTGAAGTGGCTATATCCTTCACGCTTTTCTGGAAAGGGATTGAAGTAAATGGAGTAATCTCCGTAAACGACCCATATTTCATTGGGAATTACGGTAATGTTAAATGCAAAATTAGACAATGGTCCTTCGGGGGAAATGATTTCAGCATCATTCGCGTCCTGAAAATTGATTTTGATTAGACCGTCCTTTTCTGTTCCTGCATACACATAATTGTTTATGCGCAGAGCACATCTATATTTTTGTTCATCATACGATAATGTTTGGGCGATAATAAAATCAGTATTGATAAGTTCAATGGTATTTTCTGTTGCAACAATCAATTGCGATGCATGCGCTTCTACACTTTTTATATTGGAAAGCAACGTAATTTTTTTTACAAAATTATTTCCATCAAACTCATAAACACCTCGATTGCTTGTGTGAGTAGCTATGAGTTTTCCTTCAAACATTGCCAATCCGTTCCAATTCCCAGCTGTAACCAATTCCCAATTAGTGTAGGAAATGAGGTCACTCGCACTTTTAAAAGCCCGATAAATTCCAATATCTGTTGCGGCATAGATATATTCTTCAAAAACCATTGTTTGACGAACAGCCAATGGATTTCCATTAGGACCAAAATAGTAGGTGTCTCCAAACTCTTTTTGAGTCGGATTGTAAATGGAAATTCCATAATCGCACGAAAGAATCAGTCGGTCTTCAAATACCTCAAAAGCGTTGATTCTTTTTTTAGAATTGGAAATCGATGATTTGTTAAAAATGGAGACATCCGTATAAATAGAAGCATCATTAAATGAATAAATACTGAGCATTCCATTTTCATATCCTATGATAAGTTGGTCGTTAGTATTGTCGTAGTATAAACTGCTGATGGACTCTCCAGTAAGCCCATCAATGGTAGTAAGCGTTGTTCGTTGGTGTGTTTCGGTATCGTATAAAAAAATAGCATTGTCTGCAGCTGTAATGAGGGTGTTTTCGGTAGAGACAATTGCTGAAATGTATTGATACGAAAAGTAACTTTCCCATTTCTTAGATAAGGATTGGCTTTGCGCTCCCCAACCCATTAACAACAATCCCAACAAAATTTTTCTCATCGTATCGATACTAAGGTATTTAAGTGAACGCAATTATAGTGCGGATGTTATTCCAAAGGAAAAATTACACGACACCTTGCGCCAACATAGCATCAGCAACTTTTACGAAACCAGCAATATTAGCTCCTTTCACGTAGTTGATATACCCATTACTTTCTTCACCATACTGAATGCAAGATTTGTGAATATCATGCATAATCCCCTTTAATTTGGCATCTACTTCGTCTCGTGTCCAATTGTAACGAAGTGAATTTTGCGCCATTTCAAGACCCGATACGGCTACTCCTCCTGCATTGGAAGCTTTTCCGGGAGCAAATAAAATTTTGTGTTTATGAAAAACAGCAATGGCTTTATGGGTTGAGGGCATGTTGGCTCCTTCACTCACGCACACACAGCCATTTTTAACCAAAGCAAGTGCATCTTTTTCGTCCAATTCGTTTTGAGTTGCAGAGGGTAGTGCAATATCACACGGAGTTTCCCAGGGTCGTTTTCCTGCAAAAAATTGTGCTGAAGGATAGGCTTTTACATATTCACTGATTCTTCCTCTTCGGTTGTTTTTCAACTCCATAACAAAGGCTAGCTTTTTTTCGTCAATTCCTTCGGCGTCATAAATATATCCTGAAGAATCAGAAAGTGTAATGACTTTGGCGCCGAGTTGGATACATTTTTCAGCGGCGTATTGCGCTACGTTTCCAGAACCCGAAATAACAACAGACTTGCCTTCAAACGTTTTGTTATTTTTATGGAGCATGTTTTCTGCAAAATATACATTTCCATAACCCGTGGCTTCGGGTCGAATGAGGGATCCTCCCCATGTAATTCCTTTTCCAGTTAGGACTCCTGTAAATTCGTTTTTTAATCGTTTGTATTGCCCAAACATATAGCCAATTTCACGCCCTCCAACGCCAATATCTCCGGCAGGAATGTCCTTGTTTGGGCCTATGTGACGAAACAACTCAGTCATAAAACTTTGGCAAAAACGCATGACTTCTCCGTCTGATTTTCCTTTGGGATCAAAATCAGAACCTCCTTTACCACCGCCCATAGGAAGCGTAGTAAGACTGTTTTTGAAAACTTGTTCAAAAGCAAGAAATTTTAAAACACTCAAATCTACACTAGGATGAAACCGCAAGCCCCCTTTGTAGGGTCCAATGGCAGAATTCATTTCAATTCTGTAGCCTCGGTTTACTCGAATTTCTCCTTGATCATCAACCCAACTTACCCGAAACATTAGAACGCGTTCAGGCTCTGCCATTCGGAGTAAAATATTTTTCCCATGGTAAATGTCATGTTGAACAATGTAAGGGATTACTGTCTCAGCTACTTCTTGAACAGCTTGCATGAATTCGGGCTCGTTTCTGTTTTTGGACTCAACTTCAGAGAGAAAAGATTCAATAGTTTGTTTCATATCAGGTAGGATTAATGCCAATCAAAAATAGGGATAAAATTCAAACCTATCCGATGGCTTGTTTTAAGTCATTAATAAGGTCTTCTGCATCTTCAATCCCTACGCTAAGTCGAATTAAAGAATCTACAACGCCAGTTTTTTCGCGTTCCTCTTTCGGAATTGATGCGTGCGTCATACTAGCAGGATGTCCTGCTAAACTTTCAACACCCCCCAACGATTCGGCTAGCGTAAAAACTTGTAACGATTCTACAATTCGAATGGCTTGTTGATAGTCGTTTCCTTGGGTTACAAAAGAAATCATTCCACCAAAATCACTCATTTGTTTATTGGCGATATCGTGGTTGGGATGGTCTTCAAACCCGGGCCAATATACCTTCTCAATTTTTGGATGCTGCTTTAAATAATGCGCAACTGCTTTTCCGTTTTCACAATGTCGTTGCATTCTTACGTGTAAAGTTTTAATACCTCTAAGGGTTAAAAAACTGTCCATAGGCCCGCAAACAGCTCCGCTAGCGTTTTGAATAAAATATAGTTTTTCGGCAAGCTCAGCATCTTTTACAACAAGGGCTCCAAGCACAACATCGCTGTGTCCTCCCAAATATTTTGTTGCAGAATGCATAACGATATCTGCACCCAAATCAAGGGGTTGTTGCAAATATGGAGTTGCAAATGTATTATCAACAGCCAATAAAAGATGGTGTTTTTTTGATAGTTGAGCAACCGCTTCAATATCAATAACATTCATCATCGGATTGGTGGGTGTTTCAACCCATATTAACTTTGTATTCGTAGTAATTCGCTTTTCAATTTCAGAGATGCTTGTCATTCCAACAAAGTGAAATTTTATACCAAATTGCTCAAATATTTTTGTAAAAAGACGATATGTTCCTCCATACAAATCGTTGGTAGAAATGACTTCGTCCCCCGGTTGAAGCAATTTAATCACAGCATCAATGGCAGCCAATCCAGAGCCAAAAGCCAGTCCAAATTGTCCATTTTCTATGCTGGCGAAAGATTGTTCCAAAGCATGTCGGGTTGGGTTGTGAGTTCTAGAATATTCAAAACCTTTGTGATCTCCTGGACTGCTTTGCGCGTAGGTAGATGTTTGGTATATCGGTGGCATCACCGAACCGTACCCTTTTTCAGGGATTTGACCGCCGTGAATGGTCTTGGTATTGAACTTCATTTTTTTACTACTCATAACGATATTCTTTAATTCAAACAAAGGTACTTCAACTTTCTTAAATTATACATTGTAGGTTCTTAAAAATTCTTGCAAATTTGTGTAAACTTTTACCTCCTTGTCATTGTGAAAAAACTGTACCACTTATCCACTTGTTCTACTTGCCAACGAATCATCAATGACTTGAATTTGCCGTCTGGGATTGAGCAGCAAGACATTAAAAACACGCCTATTACGAAAGAACAGCTTCAGGAATTGGTGCAACTTTCGGGGAATTATGAGGCTCTTTTTAACAAAAGAGCACGTTTGTTTTTAGCCCAAAAAAAAGAAGGTTTTCAACCTAATGAGTCTGCTTTTAAGCATTTATTACTGGAGCATTACACGTATTTGAAGCGGCCTGTATTCGTTTTAGACAAACAAATTTTTATTGGAAACTCAAAAAAAACAATAGACGCCGTTAAATCAGCACTCAATGAATAAACGGATGTGGGCTTTATTGGCAGCCTTGGGCGCAACAACGATATATGCGCTCAATCACACCATAGCGAAAGGGGTAATGCCAACATACGTTCAACCTTTTGGGTTTATTCAACTTCGGGTAACAGGTGCTGCTATTTTATTTTGGAGTTTTAGCATTTTTTTACCTAAAGAAAAAATTGACCGTTCTGATTGGGCTCGATTTTTAGTTTGTACCCTATTTGGCGCAGGAATTAATATGCTCTCTTTTTTTAAAGGATTGGAGCTTTCAACGCCTATCAACAGTTCTGTTATCATTACAGCAACACCTATCCTTGTCTTTACTTTTTCGGCTTTTTTACTTAAAGAAAAGGCAAGTATGCGTAAAAAAGTTGGAGTAGTTTTGGGATTGATTGGGGCTCTATTTTTGGTCTTATTTGGAAAGGAAATTCGAACAGATGCTCCAGACATTCCTTTAGGAAACTTCCTGTTTTTGGTAAATGCAACAAGTTACGGTCTTTACTTGATTTTAATTCGTCCGTTGACACAAAAGTATCACTTAATAACAGTGCTCAAATGGTTGTTTTTGTTAGGAACATTTTTAAACATCCCCATAACTTACCAAGAAGTAGCTGCAATTTCATGGTCAACGCTGCCTTTTAATGAAGCTATTTTCCCTATTATTTATGTCATTGTTGGAACTACCTGCATGACCTATTTGCTAAACATGTACGCGCTTCGAATTTTGACCGCATCATCGGTTAGTATATTTACCTATGTTCAGCCTTTGTTGGGGATTCTATTTGCTATCTGGATGGGGAGCGATTCGCTTACTGTTACAAAATTAGTGGCTGCCATCATTGTTTGTGTTGGCGTTTATTTGGTAACCAAAAAGGATTCAAACTAGCTGGTTTTTATCAAAATTGACTCCAACCCATTTACATTTTTTGTACCTTGTCGGCTTATATTTAATCGAATGATTCAGTCAATGACTGGCTTTGGGAAAGCGGTTTCTCAAACGCCAAACAAAAAAATTACCGTTGAGATTAAAAGTCTCAATAGCAAGAACCTAGACCTAAACGTTAGACTTTCTTCGCAGTATCGCCAAAAAGAAATTGAAATCCGAAAATTGACGGCAAAGCTTTTGGAGCGTGGGAAAATTGATTTATCCGTTTATATGGACTACACAGGAGAAGAAACTTCTTCTGAAGTCAATCAGCCAATTGTAAAAGGTTATATCAAACAATTGAAAGAAATCTCAGATGGGGAAGATATGGAGCTTTTGAAAATGGCTGTTCGAATGCCCGATGCAATTAGCTCACAGCGTTCGGAAGTAGATGTATCGGAACTGAATGTTTTGGTTGATACGATTCAAAACGCATTGAACCAAGTCCTATCGTATAGAAATCAAGAAGGATTGGCGTTGGAAAAAGATTTTTTAATTCGAATCAAAGCCTTGACATCCTTGCTGGAAGAGGTAAAAAAATGGGCGCCCAAACGTGTTGAAGAAGTCAAAACACGACTTCAAAAATCGTTGGAAGAATTGAAAATAGAGGTCGATCAAAACCGCTTTGAGCAAGAATTGATCTATTATCTCGAAAAATACGATGTAACCGAAGAAATTACTCGCTTGGAACATCACTTGGAATATTTTCTTCAAACTATGGAAGAGCCCCACGCGATGAAAGGAAAAAAATTGGCTTTTATTGCTCAAGAAATAGGAAGAGAAATAAACACGATTGGTTCCAAATCCAATTACGCTTTATTGCAACAAGTTGTTGTAAAAATGAAAGACGAACTGGAAAAGTTAAAAGAACAATTACTAAACGTTTTGTGATGCATACAGGAAAATGTATTGTGTTTTCAGCACCTTCGGGTAGTGGCAAAACAACCCTTGTCCGTCATGCATTGTCCCATCCTGAGCTGTTGCTTTCGTTTTCTGTTTCTGCAACTTCTCGATTGCCCAGAGGCTCGGAAAAACACGGGGTAGATTATTATTTTTTTTCACAAAAGGACTTTTTAGAAAAAGCAGCCAATGGAGATTTTCTGGAGTACGAAGAGGTTTATGAAGGCACTTTTTATGGAACCTTAAAAAGTGAAGTAGAAAGAATTTGGGCAGCGGGAAAACATGTTATTTTTGATATCGATGTTGAAGGAGGATTGCAAATCAAAAAACAATTTCCGGATCAAACATTAGCCGTATTCGTTCAGCCTCCAAGTTTGGAAGTTTTGGAACAACGACTGCGTTCAAGAAATACCGAATCTGAAGAAAAAATTCGCATGCGATTGGCAAAATCCAAAAAGGAAATAAGCAGATCTTTGGAGTTTGATGTATTGCTTGAAAACAATGACTTAGAAACGGCCAAAAAAGAAGCGGTCACTCTAATTTCCAACTATCTTTCTCAGTCATGAAAAAAATAGGATTGTTTTTTGGTTCCTTCAATCCGGTACACATTGGGCATATAGAGCTTGCCAAGGCATTTTTAAAACAAGCCAATCTTGAGGAGCTTTGGGTTGTTTTAACGCCCCAAAATCCTCACAAAAAAGCAGATGAATTGGCGCCAGATCAGCATCGACTGCAAATGCTCAAAGAGGCTTTTTCAAACCAATCAAAAAATATAAAAATATCGGAAGTTGAGTTTTTGTTGTCAGCTCCATATTACACCGCTAATACACTTGATTATTTGGTAAAGCAATATCCAAAATGTACTTTTTCAATTTTAATGGGTTGCGACAGCCTTGAAACGCTTCCTAATTGGAACCGATACCAACGAATTTTGGATTTCCCGATTTTTGTGTACCCAAGAGCACCCCATAATTGTTTAGAAACATCTCCCAATTACGCATCGGTAACGGTGATGAATTTTCCTATCGTTGAAGTTTCATCTACCAATATTCGCAAGCGAATTATGAAAGGAGCAGAGTGTTCCAAATTGCTCCCTAAATCCGTAGAAAATTACATTAAAACACACGATTTATACCAAGTGTAGGCTTAATGACTGTATTTTATTTTCCTCAAAATACGCATACTTTCTTTGTAGAGAAGATATACAGATTCCCCATAATCCAAAAGATAGGGTTGGGATTCCATGAGTTTGTTTTTAGCTTCTTCAAAATCGTTTAAATAACAAAGCATATAAGTAGCTGGAAGCTGAAGAATATCCTTTTTTTCGTTACTGTTAAGCCATTGCTTATTTTTGATTTTTTCAAGAAGAATATTGTTACTATTGTAAATATGGTGGAGTGTTTTTTTGTCGTATTGAGGTGCTTCAAAAAGCAATTCAGTTTCTATAGAATACACGCCATTTTCAGAAAAATCAATACTTACTTTTTCGAGAGGAAAGTAGTCTTTGTCCCCGTATAGCCCCAAACGAACGTACTCGATAATTGAAAATGAATCTTCATTCATTTCAATTTCTACTTCGTCCAAAGCGGAGTAAAATAGTTTGACCTGCTCATTAATAAGCTCTATGTCAATCCGAGAGTAATACACTTTGTCTTTCACCGTTTTTTTTAGTCCAGCCCAGCAAACCACAAAAAATTCTTTGAACACTTTGTATTTTGGATTGAGCCCATCTCGATGATGCTCCATAAACTCAAACACCCCGTCTAAAGTCAACTTTATATTGTTTTTTGCGTGTTGTTCGATAGTTTCAACCAATTTTGAATTCACATCGTTGAGCTGAATATCATACACTTTCGACATAGAAGTACTTCCATCTCTAAAGAATACACTGCCCCCGTAATATTTCCAGATGTTTTTTCGTAACGAAGTTACTTTTTGAATCGGACGAATGGTAACCAAACCAACAACTTTCCCCTCTGGGAGATGCGGGAACAAAATGTTTTCATATAACACAATGGGAGGGTTGTCCAAATAAGCATTGATGAGGTTTTGAATTTTGCTATCGTCAAAAAAATCAACTCCAACAATCTCATTGCTTTCATCTTCAACACCCACTACGATATACGAATTGTTTGCGGGATTGCTGTTGGAAAGTGCGCAAATATGCTTTAGAAACTTAGCTTTTCCTTCTCGCTGTCCAATGTTTAGTTGCCTTTTTTTGTCATAAAAACTGTTCTCATCATTATGAGCGAGTAAACTCTTAACTAGAAGGCGCTTGTTGATCATAAAAAAAGCTGTTATATGTGATAATGTATGAAATTATTAGGAATCGATTTTAGTATTTTTTAACCAATTATTAACAGAATCATAGTTTTTTTTTCCTCAATTTGCAGCCCTTGAAAAGGATGCTTAAATTCACAAAAATAATTTTTTTTAAATATGGAAGAAAACCAACCCGTAGACATTAAGGCAATTAATGAAAAAATAGAAAAGGAAAGTGCTTTTATAGATCTTTTGGTTCTTGAAATGAACAAGGTCATAGTAGGTCAAAAGCACATGATTGAACGATTACTGATAGGGTTGTTAGGCCGAGGGCATATTTTGTTAGAAGGTGTGCCAGGACTGGCAAAAACACTTGCAATTAACACCCTAAGCAAAGCAGTAAAGGGAAGTTTTAGTAGAATACAATTTACACCCGATTTATTGCCTGCCGATTTAGTAGGAACAATGATTTACAATGTAAAAGAAAACGACTTTACCATTAAAAAAGGGCCTATTTTCGCCAATTTTGTGTTGGCAGATGAAATTAATAGAGCCCCTGCAAAGGTTCAGTCTGCGCTGCTTGAAGCCATGCAAGAAAAACAAGTAACGATTGGTGACCAAACCTTTCCTCTTGCACCTCCGTTTTTAGTAATGGCAACTCAAAACCCCGTAGAACAAGAAGGAACCTATCCATTGCCCGAAGCACAAGTAGATCGATTCATGCTAAAAACAATTATTGATTATCCCAAACTGAACGATGAGCAACTCATTGTTAGAGCCAACATTAACGATTCTTTTGGAACCATCAAGCCCGTTGTGACGACTTCCCAAATCCTAAAAGCTCAAAAAGCGGTTCAAGAAGTTTATATGGATGAAAAAATAGAAAAATACATACTTGATTTGGTTTTTGCTACCCGATATCCTGATCGTTACGGTTTGGAAGACCTCAAACCCCTAATTAATTTTGGAGCATCCCCAAGAGGAAGTATCAACTTGGCTTTAGCGGCAAAGTGCTACGCCTTCATTAAGCGTCGGGGGTATGTAATTCCAGAAGATGTAAGAGCCGTAATTCACGATGTACTTAGACACCGTATTGGAATCACTTATGAAGCAGAGGCTGAAAATGTCACCACCGAAGACATCATCAATAAAATTGTGAATCAGGTTGAAGTCCCATAGGCAGCGACTGATTTTTTCATTCAATTAATAACCAATAAAAAATTCCTTATCAAGGTCATTCCTTAATTATGGATACTAAAGAATTATTAAAAAAAGTTCGTAAAATCGAAATCAAAACCAAACGATTGAGCAACCATATTTTTGGAGGCGAATATCATAGTACGTTTAAAGGTCGAGGAATGACTTTTAGTGAAGTTCGACAGTATCAGTATGGGGATGATGTTCGAGCCATTGACTGGAATGTAACGGCTCGTTATAACGAACCTTTTGTAAAAGTTTTTGAAGAAGAACGAGAACTTACTCTCATGTTGATGGTAGATGTTAGTGGGTCAGAATTGTTTGGAACGGACACGCAATTCAAAAAAAACATTCTTACTGAAATTTCTGCAACCTTGGCATTTTCAGCACTGCAAAATAACGACAAGGTGGGGTTGGTTCTTTTTTCAAATGAAATTGAATTATACATCCCGCCCAAAAAAGGAAAATCCCATATTTTACGAATTATTAGAGAGCTGATAGAATTTCACCCCCAAAGTAAAAAAACAGACATTTCCAATGCGATGAAATTTGTTTCGGGTGTAATGAAAAAGAAAGCGATTGTTTTTATTCTATCTGATTTTATGGCTGACCCATACGACAGAACCTTAAAAATTCTTTCTCGAAAACACGACGTTACAGGCATTCGTATATACGACAAACAGGAAGAACAAATCCCCAATTTGGGAGTTGTCCCTATGGAAGATCAAGAAACAGGACAGTTTCAGCTAATCAACACTTCTTCCAAAAAAGTTCGCCGCTCGTATGCTCAATATTTTCAAAACAATGTGAATTATTTTCAAGAATCATTCAGCAAAAGTGGCTCGGGCGCTATTAGCTGTAGAATGGACGAAAGTTATGTTAAAAAACTACTAGCTTATTTTAAAAGACGTGGATAAATTGAAATCGATATCGGGTTTTCTTTTGGGGGTATGTTCCGTTGCAATGATGGCTCAAACAACCCCTAGGGTGGCGGCTGTGGTTGACACGCTTTCTCTCACAATTGGGGAGCAAATGCTTTATACAATTCGCGTAGAAGCGGATTCAACAGCAACGGTCAAGTTTCCAGAAGGACAAACTTTTCTTCCTTTTGAGGTTGTAGAGACCTTTGATATTGATACCATCAAAGCCAAAGCAGCCTATAATTTTGTGCGTCAATACGCTCTTACTCAATTTGATTCGGGACAATTTACAATTCCTCGTCAGCGAATTTTTGTAAATGATTTATTATATCAGGTTGATTCCCTTCAAGTTGAGGTTGCTACGGTTGAGGTAGATACGGTTAGCAAGCAGTTTTTTGAAATAAAACCCATGGTAGTTACTCAAAAAAACACATCCGGATGGTGGCGCCCTTATGCATGGAGTTTGTTTGTGATTTTGGCTTTGATAGGCTCCTATTTTTTAATTAAAAAAACACGGCAAAAAGTAAGGGAGCGCAAACGTGAAATACCTCCTTTTGAAAGAGCTATCAATGCACTTCATGCTATTGAAGCCAGTTCTTTGAACGAACAATTTGAATACAAAGAATACTATTCCAAACTAACCGACATTGTTCGAAATTATATAGAAGACGATGTTCGGATTGACGCCATGGAAAGCACCACTAAAGAATTGATTTTAAAACTGGAACTGTTAAAGGACTCTGGAAAACTTTCTTTGAAAAAAGAAACCATTGACAATTTCAAATCGGTACTCCAAACAGCCGATCTGGTAAAATTTGCACGTTCCATACCTGGAGTTGGGATTGCTCAGGCCGACAAAGCGGTTTTGGAAGTTGTCGTTAAAGAAACCAAACAAGCTTTGCCCGAACCCACTGAAGAAGAATTAAGAAAAAACGAAGAATACCTTGCGCAACTTCGTAAAGAGAAACGAAAAAAACAATTGCAATGGTCGTTGATTGGAAGTGTGTCACTGCTGGTTGTTACTTGGGGGATTTTTTCTTTCATTTATGGAGTTAACACAGTTAATGATACTGTCTTTGGACATCCTACAAAATCGTTATTGGAAGATCAATGGGCAAACAGCACCTACGGCGCGATTCCTACTACTCTATCGACTCCTTCTGTTTTGATTCGTCAAGAGGCAACCTCTCCAGCATTGCAAGAATTTTTGATGGGTAATTTTGAAGCCCCGTTTTACACAAAATTTTCAGTGGAAATAGTTCCCAAAGAGGAAAAAGAATTTGATTTGCAATCGAGAATAGAGAAAACGGTTAGCGAATACGAAGCAATCGGTGCTAAGAATATTTTGATTAAGCAAGATGAATTTTCAACACCCAATGGGACAAAAGGGGTCAAGATATACGGATCTTTTGATTATGGAGAAACCTCTACAATTCGGAGAGCTTACGTTATTTTAAATTTTGTGGAACAAGGAGGCTATCAACAAGTTCAAATGGTATTCGATCGCGAAGACCGGTATGCTGAACAAATTATGGATCGAATAACAGCTTCCATTCAATTCAATAAAGAAGAATAATATGTTGGACGCATACTCATTTGCAAATCCTGAATTTTTGTGGCTACTTTTAGCATTGCCACTGCTTTTTGGTTGGTTGTGGTGGAGTCGCAAACAACAAGCGGCGGTTTTGAAAATATCAAGCCTAAAAGGATTTTCATATACATCCTTAACAGTGCGCCTACAACCTATTTTATGGCTGTTGCGGACAGCTGCTATTGCTTTTTTCATCATTGCATTGGCGCGTCCTCAAAAAGTAGATGTTTCTTTTCGAACCAAAACCAGCAAAGGAATTGATATTTTGATGGCGATTGATATTTCGTCGAGTATGCTAGCGCGTGATTTAAAGCCCAACCGACTCGAAGCCCTAAAAAAAGTTGCTTCCGAATTTGTTGAAAATCGTATCAATGACCGCGTAGGACTGGTCGTTTATGCTGGAGAAAGTTATACAAAAACCCCTATTACAAGTGACAAAAACATTGTAGTAAATGCTATTCGAGAAATTAATTTTGAAGGTGTTATTAATGACGGAACGGCCATAGGTATGGGCTTGGCAACATCGGTCAATCGATTGAAAGACAGTAAGGCAATCAGTAAAGTGATCATTCTCTTGACTGATGGAGTAAACAATTCGGGTTTTATCAACCCTATTACCGCCGCAGAGTTGGCTCAAAATTTTGAGATTAAAACATACACCATAGGTTTGGGAAGCAATGGAAATGCCTTGGCCCCGGTTGGAATCAATCAAAGTGGACAATTTCAATACGGAATGACCAAAGTAGAAATTGACGAAGCTCTCCTTAAAGAAATCGCCCAAAAAACAGGGGGAAAATATTTTAGAGCTACAAACAATAAAAAACTCGAGGAAATTTATGAGGAAATCAATAAGCTAGAAAAAAGCGATGTGGAAGAATTTCGATATACCAATTATGATGAAAAATTTCGAATTTTTGCTCTAATTGCTGGCTTGCTAATGATTATAGAATGGTTGCTTAGAAGCACTCTTTTTAAAAGTTTTGTTTGATATGTATCAGTTAGAATCGCCCATATATTTTTACTTGCTCGCAGTCATTCCTTTAATGGTGCTAGGTTTTTTATGGCTTCAATGGTGGAAAAAAAGAGCTCAAAACAAGTTTGCCTCATCTTCTATGTTGGCTATATTGACACCCGAAAAATCGACTTTTAAAGAAGGGCTTAAATTCAATCTTTTTTTGGCAGCCATTTTGTTTTTAACCCTTGCTTTGGTCAATCCTAAAATAGGGGCTCAACTAGAAACGGTAAAGCGAGAGGGCGTTGATATTGTGTTTGCGGTTGACGTTTCCAAGAGTATGCTTGCCGAAGACATTGCGCCCAATCGAATGGAAAAATCCAAACGTCTTGTTTCTGAAACAATCAATCAATTGAGAAGCGATCGAATTGGAATTATTGCCTATGCGGCTAAGGCAATTCCGCAGTTGCCAATCACAACCGATTTTGGCGCTGCCAAAATGTTTTTACAAGGGCTGAATACCGATATGCTTTCTTCTCAAGGAACGGCAATTGACGAAGCCATTGGACTGGCAAATGGGTATTTTGACGATGAAAACCAAACCAATCGAGTATTGTGTATTGTTTCGGATGGAGAAGACCACGGAACAGGGGCTCTTGCTGTAGCTGAAAAAGCATTGGAACAAGGAATTACTATTTTTGCGATTGGCGTAGGTACTGAAAAAGGAGGTCCCATTCCCATCAAAAAAAGAGGCGTTGTAGAAAGTTATAAAAAAGACGATCAAGGCGAAGTTGTAATTACACGTTTACAAGCCGAAACATTAAAAGAACTTGCCAATGCCACAGATGGGCTGTATGTTTCTGGCGAAGACACCCAAGAAGCAGTGGATTTAATTATTGAGCGTTTGCAGCAAATGGACAAACAAGAGTTTGAGGCCAAACAATTTGTTTCCTACAAAGACCAGTTTCAATGGTTTTTGGGTGCAGCACTATTTTTGATATGTTTGGATTTGTTTTTATTTAGGAAAAAAACAAAATGGATTCAGAGTCTTAACTTATTTAATGAAGAAAAAAAATGAAAAAAGAAATTCTTTTTGTCTTAGCTGTTTTTTGTTTTGGGAATGCTTTTGGGCAAGCACCTTCTCAGAAAAAGCAATCGGATAATTTTCTGTACCAAGGAAATCAAGAGTTGATACAAAAAGAGTACGCCCAAGCCGAAGCATCCTATAGAAACTCGATTTCGCTTACACCTGATAACCCCACTGCAACCTATAATTTGGGAAATTCATTGTACGAAAATAATCACAATGCCGAAGCTTTTTATCAATTCAAAACAACGGCCCAAAAAAGTAAAACAAAAGAGGAAAAACACTGCGCATTTCACAACATGGGAAATGTTTTTATGAAAACCCAAGAATATGATAAAGCGGTTGAATCCTACAAAAATGCACTTCGAAATAATCCCAAAGATGATGAAACAAGATACAATTATGCTTTGGCAAAAGAGCTTCTAAAAAAACAACAAGAAGACCCAAAGAATCAAGATCAGGATAAGGACGACAAAGACGACAAAGATTCTAAAGACGATAAGAAGAAAGACGAAAACAAGGAAGGAGATCAAGAAAAGGAGAATAAAGAGGGAGAAGATAAAGAAGAAAAAGAAAAATCGGACGATTCTGAAGACAAGCAAGAAGAGAAAGATTCTCCAAAAGATGAAAAATCAGAAAAGGACGATTCTCAACAAACCCCGCCCCCCTCCACTCAAATGTCACCTCAACAATTAAAAAATTTATTGGAAGCCATGTCCAATGAAGAAAAAAACGTACAAGAAAAAGTGAATGCCCAAAAAGCAAAGGGAGTTCCAGTCAAAGCCAAAAAAGATTGGTAAATTTACAGCCTTCTGACAAAAATTGTCCATGATAAGATTACTTCAACATATAGCTTTTATTCTTTTGATAAGCCCAGTGGCTTTTGCTCAGGTTTCTTTCGAGGCTAGTGTGAGCAAAAAAACATTGGGGATCAATGAACGCTTACGAGTTGATTTTATAATGAATCAAGATGGCGATAATTTTTCGCCACCTTCCTTTGAAAATTTTAGAGTTATTGGAGGTCCTAATCAGTCGGTAAGCAATTCGTGGATTAATGGCAAGCGATCGTATTCAAAAAGCTACAGTTATTTTTTATCTCCTCGCAAAAAAGGAGAACTAACAATCGGTCAAGCAACCATAGAAATTGATGGAGAAACCTACAAAACGTCTCCCATTCGCGTTGAAGTTTCGGAAGCAGTAGCCACCCCCAATCAAAACAACTCGATAGATTATCAGGCGAGTGAAAACATTTATTTGGTAACAGAGATTTCGAATTCAAAACCCTATATCAATCAAGCAGTATCGGTAGTTTACAAACTGTACTTTAGTCCTAAAGTCAATGTTTCTAACTTGGGAGAAATAGAAAGCCCGGAATACACCAATTTTTGGTCGCATCGCATTCCGATTTCACGACTCGAAATTGAGCGAGGAACTTATAAAAACGAAATTTACAATTATGTTGTTTGGAAAAAAATGGTGCTTTATCCGCAGCAATCCGGAGAACTGTCTCTGGATCCATTAACCATGGATGTGACGGTTGAGGTTCCAACCAATAGAGTTGATTTTTTTAGAAATCGGATTTACACCCAAGTTCCCAAAACAATTTCTACTGGCAAACGCACCATTCGAGTTCGTCCTTTCCCCAAACAAGGTCAGCCTGCTAACTTCTCGGGAGCAGTCGGTACTTTCGACTTGAAAGTGACTACTAGTAAATCCGAATTGAAGGCATCGGAGTCCTTACAAGCCGAAGTCAAAGTTTCGGGCAAGGGAAATCTAAAATTGTTTTCATTACCAAAACTGGTTGTGCCAAGTGCTTTAGAACAGTATGACCCTGAGCAAAACGAATCGGTAAAAACCAATCTTTCGGGGATGAGCGGATTTCGATCGGATACGTACACCCTTGTGCCACAGTTTCAGGGAAAATATCCGATTCCTCCGATTTCGTTTTCCTATTTTGATCCAGTTGCAAAACAGTACAAAACCCTTCAATCCAAAGAATTGATTGTGAATGTTACGGAAGGTCCATTGAGTAAATCGGTTTCCAGTCCATCTACAAACACGGCTAGTAATGCCAACAAAAACAAAATTTCCCAATCCGGATCTAGCTTTCGATTTATTCAATTCAACACCTCTTTAGAACCCATTTCAAAAAAGGCATTTTTTAGATCGCAATGGTTTTATCTAGGGCTGTTGTTTCCGATTCTATTAATTCCTGTGGTATTTTTTGTAGCCCGAAAAAAGGAAGATTACAATTCCGACATCCGTGGAGTCCGACTTCGTAAGGCCAATCGACTTGCAAAAAAATACCTTTCAGAAGCCAAAAAAAATCTAACAAAAAAAGATACGTTTTATATTGCTTTGGAACGGGCATTGCACAATTATTTAAAAGCTAAAATTTCCATTGAAACTTCCGAATTTAGCAAAGCTAAAATAGAATCCTTGCTGGCCAAGCACCAAGTAGCGGAAGCTGTTATATCGGATTTTATAAAATTATTAGAACACTGCGAGTTAACTCGATATACCCCCACTTCCGAAGGAGCGATGCAAAGTGATTACCAACTGGCTATTCAGGTTATTTCTAAAATTGATAAATACATATTGTAATGACAAAAAACATTTCTTTTCTATTGCTACTGATGGGAAACTTTTTGTTTTCACAGAATATTACTCTTTTTGATCAAGGGAATACTCATTACAACGAAGGAAATTATCAAAAAGCGATCGATTTATACGAGAAAGTTTTGGAAGACGACTTTCACTCGGCGGCCTTGTATTTTAATCTAGCAAACGCTCATTACAAATTAAATCATATTGCACCTAGTATTTATTATTACGAAAAGGCATTGTTGCTCGATCCTAATCATCAAGACGCTCTTAATAACATCGGGTTTGCAAAACAAATGACTATAGATGCGATAGAAATTTTGCCAAAAGATCAAATTTCTCAAAGCTATGAATCTTTGGCAAAAAGTTTCACTTCAGATCAGTGGGCTTTTGGAGCCGTTGTTTTCATGTGGGTTGCATTTCTATGTTTTGTGATTTATTTTTTCAGCAATTCTTCTGTTTTCAAACGCACATTTTTTGGAGGAGCTATTACTTTCTTGTTACTTGCCATTGTTTCAGTAACCATAAGTACGATAGAAGTTTCCAATGATAATACCCAACAACCAGCCATTGTTTTTGAAAAAGTTTCTTTTAGAGCCGAACCTAATATGCGCAGCGAAATTCTTTTTCAACTACACGAAGGAACTAAAGTTAATATTGATGAAACAATTAACAACTGGTCAAAAGTAAGTTTGTCAGATGGAAACGTAGGATGGCTTTTGACCGATGCTGTAAAAAAAATCAAAGAGTAATTTAAAACAAAGTATTTAATTTCTCTTGTTCTTCCACAACTTTTCCAAAGACCCATTCCCCCAATTCTTGAATAGGCTGATAGAGAATGGATTCGTTCATCACGTCCTCTCCTATGAGATGAAAGTTATTGTTTGCTTTGTCAAAAAAAAGTAATAAAACGCCTATAATCAGGGCGATTTTTAAACCTCCAAACACCGCTCCCATTAAATTGTTTAGCATTCCCAAAGCCACTACTTTTGCGATTTTGGTTAAGAATTTGCCCAACAAAGAAACCACAAAGATGATACAGGCGAAGGTAAGAGCAAAAGCCAATAGATTCAAATATTTTTCTTCCCACTCCACATAATCAGAAAGTACATTGCTTACAAAATGTGAAAAGTGAATAGCGCCGTAGGTTCCTAGGATCAAAGCCAGTAAAGAAGCTATTTCAACAATAAGTCCTTTGATAAGTCCCTTGACAGCACCAAAAAGTATCAGTCCTCCCAAAATGATATCCAAGTAGCTCATAAGGTTGCTTTTGTACAAATATAGTATTTTGATTGGCTTCTATTTGGTACATTTGTAGAACAATTGCAAAGATGTTAAAAGAACAACTTAAAAATCGATGGAGCTTGGTGGTAGAAATGCTTTCCAAACAGTTTTCAGATGGAGAATCTCTTGATTTGGACGGAATAATTTTTTTAATTGGACTTCAAGAATTGGGTCAAGTTGACAAATCGTTTAAAAAAGACGAAAAAATTAATTTAATGCATATAGCCATTTGTCGTTTGTTAGAACCCTATGGGTACTATAACTTTGATTTTATAGACGATGACGGTTGGCCACACTATACAGTAAAAGAATCACTTCCCTCTTTAAAACCTGGTGAGCAGTCCATTCTAATGAAAGAGGCCATCGTTCAGTATTTCTTGGAGAAGGGAATGATTGACTGAAGCAAAAACCCTATTTTTGCCATTGTTAATGCAGAATGAATATGATAGCACAGATTGAAAAACATATTGAAGAGGTTTCCAACTTTACTGCCAATTCTTTGGAAGAAGTCGAAGTATTTCGAATCAAGTATTTGGGCAAAAAGGGACTCATTACTCAGTATTTTGCCGACTTTAAAAATGTGCCAAACGAAGAAAAGAAAGTTTATGGACAGGCAATCAACCAGCTCAAACAATCAACTGTTGACAAAATAGCGACCCTCAAAGAGGCGCTTTCAAGCACGGCTGGATCGCAGCAAGTTTATGGAGATTTGACGCGCCCTTCTCAACCCATAGACATTGGAGCACGTCATCCTATTTCAATTGTAAAGAATAAAATTATTGATATTTTTTCTAGAGTTGGATTCAACGTTTCAGAAGGTCCAGAAATCGAAGACGATTGGCATAATTTTACTGCGTTAAATTTGCCAGAACACCATCCTGCCCGCGATATGCAGGACACTTTTTTTGTTCAAACCAATCCTGACATTCTTCTTCGCACGCATACATCTTCTGTTCAAGTGCGGTATATGGAAAACAACACACCGCCTATCCGGACCATTTCTCCTGGACGTGTTTTTAGAAACGAAGCTATTTCTGCTCGTTCACATTGTGTATTTCATCAGGTAGAAGGATTGTATATTGACACCGATGTTTCGTTTTCGGATTTAAAACAAACGCTACTTTATTTTACCAAGGAATTGTTTGGAAAATCAAAGATTCGTCTTCGTCCGTCCTATTTTCCATTTACCGAGCCAAGTGCTGAGGTGGATATTTATTGGGGGTTGAATTCCGAGGCAGATTATCGAATTACCAAAGGCACGGGCTGGCTAGAAATTATGGGCTGCGGAATGGTTGATCCCAATGTTCTAAAGAATTGTGGAATCGATACTAGCGTTTATTCAGGATATGCTTTTGGAATGGGTATAGAGCGAATTGCAATGTTGCTCTATCAAATTGAAGATATTCGTATGTTTTACGAAAATGACATCCGATTTTTGGAGCAATTCAAAGCGTCTATTTAATCCAATTTCATTGTTAACTTTTCCATGACCTTTTTGGTAGATTTACCTTGATACAAAATTGCATATAGCGCATCAATCATAGGCAAATTAGTGTCATTTTCTTTACCAATTTCATAAGCAATTTTTGAAGCATAATACCCTTCAGCAACCATGGTCATTTCCATCATGGCTGATTTTACAGTATATCCTTTGCCAATCATATTCCCGAACATCCGATTTCTACTAAACACAGAATAACCAGTAACTAATAAATCACCTAAATAAGCCGAACGATTGATGTCTCGCTTCATGTGATGTACTTTTTTAATGAACCGTTTCATTTCTCGAATGGCATTGCTCATTAAAACGCTTTGAAAATTGTCTCCGTAACCCAAACCATGAGCGATTCCTACAATAATGGCATAAATATTTTTGAGCATCGCCGCATACTCTGTTCCAATTATATCGTCAGAAACTTTTGTGAAAATATAGTTTGAACTTAGGGACGAGGCTACCTCTTTGGCAATGCTTTTGTCAGTACAAGCTATGGTTAGATAAGACAATCGTTCCAGCGCAACCTCTTCTGCATGGCAAGGTCCCGTAATAACTCCAATTTGATCAAAGGGGATTTGATGTTTTTCGTGAAGATGCTCACCTACAATAAGATGCGATTCAGGAACAATTCCCTTGATGGCAGAAAACACAATTTTATCTGTTAAGGGAGTTGTTAAGGGTTGCATTTCACTATGTAAAAAAGCAGAGGGAATGGCTAAAATAATAAGGTCACAAGCCTTAACTAACTCATTTATATTTGAGGTTAGCTTGATTTGATCAGGATTAAATTCTACAGCACTTAAATAATTAGGATTGTGATTTTCTTTTCGGATATGTTCAATAGCACTCACATTTCGCATGTACCAATGAATTTCACTTAAATTTTCTGACAACATTTTTACAATTGCCGTTGCCCAACTTCCTCCTCCAACAACTCCGTAAGTTAGTTTTTTAGACATAAATAATCGATTTTATAATATTAAAAACGAGAGGATAAATATTTAACATTTGATTAAGAAAATGTTGTAGAACAAGTTCTTAAATTGCAGTGTTGTTAAAATGGTTTTTAACAGCAAATTAAAATTAGTTTTTCATAGTTTAATTGGTTTGGTTACTAAAAAACACTCTCTAATCTTTAGAGGGTGTTTTTTTAAATCCAAACGTTCCAAGGAATTCGACTCAGAAGAAAGACAAGCCCTAACAAATAGAAAACTCCAATACGACGGAATTTCTTAGTGTCAGAAGTTTGTTTTTTATGAAGAGACCATCCAATGGTAATCAATAAAATGGCTAAAATGTTTGTGAAAGGATGCTCTACTAAATAAAGTCGATAATCACTGTTTTTCATAACGACACCTATTCCTTCTCCCCACCATCCAAATTTAGGAGACACAAAATAAAGGACGAGTCCTAATAAAAGTTGAATATGAGAAAAAATCAATCCGAATAAAGAAACTCTAAGGTCTTTGTTACCGAAAGAACGCTTTTTGGAAGCTCCTACAAACGCATTGATTACAGCGACAGTTAATAATAATAAAACGAAATACGCCCAATAAGAATGAAGCGCTTGTAAAATTTCATACATACCTATTTTTTTTTGGTTGTTACAAAGATAATCAATCCCAACTCAAATGCGCTACAAATCAAAACGGATTCCTTGCGCCAAGGGCAAATCCGTTCCGTAATTGATTGTATTGGTTTGTCTGCGCATATAAACTTTCCATGCATCGGAGCCACTTTCTCGACCGCCTCCAGTATCTTTTTCTCCTCCAAAAGCGCCTCCAATTTCAGCACCGGAAGTTCCAATATTTACATTTGCAATTCCACAATCGGATCCATTTGCCGACAAAAAGAGTTCAGCCTCTCTCAGATTGTTGGTCATAATTGCTGAGGATAAACCCTGCTTGACGTTGTTTTGAATATCAATAGCGTTTTCCAAAGTTCCTTTGTATTTAAGGAGGTATAAAATTGGAGCAAAAGTTTCGTGTTGTACAATGTCATAGTTGGGAGAAGCTTCTGCAATTGCAGGTTTTACATAACAACCTCCAGGGTACAAATCGCCTTTCAATACACCGCCTTCTACAAGGATGTTTCCTCCTTCTTGAACCACCTTTTGGAGTGCGTTTAAGTAGTTTTTTACTGCTTCTCGGTCAATTAGAGGGCCTACATGATTGCTTTCATCGAGCGGATTTCCAATTTGAAGTTGTTGATACGCGTTTTTCAAAGCCTCTTTCACTTGATCGTATTTGTCTTCATGAATAATCAGTCTTCGAGTACTTGTGCAGCGTTGCCCACAAGTTCCAACAGCTCCAAAGACCGCTCCAATAATGGTCATATTTATATCTGCGTCGGGCGTAATAATGAGGGCGTTGTTACCTCCTAACTCGAGCAACGATTTTCCCAATCGAGCACCAACGGTTTGTGCTACAATTTTACCCATTCTTGTGGACCCTGTTGCCGAAATCAAAGGAATTCGAGTGTCTTTACTAAGCCATTCTCCTACCGAAGCATCTCCATTAACCAAACACGAAATACCTTCTGGCAAGTTATTATCGATCAATACTTCTGAAATTATTTTTTGACAAGCCACTCCACACAATGGAGCTTTTTCACTGGGCTTCCAAACACAAACATCGCCACAAACCCATGCCAATGCAGTATTCCAACTCCAAACAGCTACCGGAAAATTGAATGCAGAAATTATACCTACAATCCCCAAAGGATGGTATTGTTCGTACATTCTATGCTTAGGTCGCTCGGAATGCATCGTTAATCCATGAAGTTGTCGGGACAATCCAACGGCAAAATCACAGATATCAATCATTTCTTGAACCTCACCCAGTCCTTCTTGCAAAGATTTTCCCATTTCATAAGAAACCAATGTGCCCAAAGCCTGCTTTTTGAGGCGTAGCTTTTCTCCAAATTGCCGAACCACTTCTCCGCGTTGTGGGGCAGGAATAGCCCGCCATTTTTTAAAGGCGCTACACGCCGAATCTATGACTGCTTCATATTGCTTGCGATCGGTAATACTTACTGTCGCAATGTTCTTTCCGTCAACAGGAGATATCGACACAATTTTGGAATCACTATCCATCCATTCGTTTCCTGTGGAGGTTCCTAGGTTGTGACCTTGGAGGTTTAACGCCAACAAAGTGTTATGAATATTTATAGTATGCATCACTTTTGTTTTATTTGTAACAAATGTACAATAATTAATGTTGTTTTTCTGTGATTATACAGAGGGAATTGCCGCTAAAAGTTGTTGCGTATAGTTGTTTTTAGGGTTTGAAAATACCGAGTCAGCTTCTCCGTGTTCAATCATTCTTCCTTGCTTCATAACCATTAAGTGATCTGACATGTATCGAACAACAGACAAATCATGAGAAATAAACAAATAGGCAAAACCAAATTGATCTTTTAGGTCGTTTAGGAGATTCAAAATCTGAGCTTGAACTGAAATATCCAAGGCCGAAACGGATTCGTCGCAAACAATTATTTTGGGTTTTAAAGCCAATGCTCTAGCAATATTTATACGTTGCCTTTGCCCTCCCGAAAATTCATGGGGATAACGATCAAAGTGTATCGATTCTAAACCTACTTTTTGAAGCAATTCAAGGGTTTTTTCTTTTCGTTGTTTTTGGGTTGCATACATTTTATGAACCCGCATGGGTTCCATAATGGCTTTTCCTATCCGAATGCTAGGATTTAGCGAAGCAAAAGGATCTTGAAAAACCAATTGCACTTCCTTTCGGAATTTTTTAAGGGCCTTACCTTTGAGTTTTTTGATGTCAATTCCCTCATACAAAATCGTTCCTTCTTCCAAAGATTCCAGTTGTAGAATTGCTTTTGCCAACGTGGATTTCCCACAGCCCGACTCGCCAACCAGACCGAGCGTTTCGCCAGGAAAAAGTTTGAAATTCACATCATTGATAGCCGTAAAACGACTTTTTTCTCCTAGCCATCCTATTGGAGTCATGAACTCTTTTTTAAGATGCACAGCTTCCAAAATAGGAGGTTGGCAGTATATTTTTTTATGCTTCTCGTTCCGAGCTTTTTTTGTTTCAAATGCAATGGATATTTTTTCATCCATAGAATCTGCAACGGTAGGAAGTCGTAAAGGTCTTTTCTTCATTGGAGGTCTTGCCCCCAAGAGTCCCTGAGTATAAGTCTCTTTTGGAGACTTAAAAATACTTGATGCGAGTCCTTGTTCGACAAGTTTCCCTTGATGCATGACTAGCAATCGATCGGCAATTTCTGAAACCAAACCCAAATCATGGGTAATGAATAACATCGCCATTTTGGTTTTTTTCTGAATATCCTTTAGTAACGAAATGATTTCTTTTTGAACCGTCACATCAAGTGCAGTTGTTGGTTCATCGGCAATTAATAGTTTGGGTTGACAGGCAATAGCTAAGGCTATCATGATACGTTGCTGCTGTCCGCCACTGATTTGATGCGGGTATTTTGAAAATGAAATGTTTGGGTCGGGGAGTTGGACGAGTTCCATCAATCGGAGTACTTCTTCTTTTGCCGCTTTTTTAGTTAGTGAGGTGTGCAATAAAATAGCCTCCAAGATCTGATTTCCACAACGCATACTAGGGTTGAGAGCGCTCATAGGTTCTTGGAAAATCATAGAAATTTGATTTCCACGAAGGGACTTGAATTCATCCGTTGAAAGCATGTGCAAGTCCATAGTTTCAAATCGAATCGATCCTTTTTGAATGTGTTTATTTCCTTTGGGGAGCAATCCCATTATGGAAAGTGCCGTTACTGACTTTCCACTGCTTGATTCACCAACAACTCCAACAATTTCATCAGAAAAAACCTCAAAGCTGAGGTCGTGAACTACTGTTTGTTTACCAAAGGCTATGGAAATATTTTGAACAGACAGTATGGGGGTTGTGTTTTTCAAACGCGAATAATTTCAGAATCATTTAGCAATTCTTCTGCCCTTAAGGTAAGTATTATTTGAGCAACGGCGATGACATCCTTTTCACAATATTTGACAATACGATCCAAGTCTTCTTCTTCATAAAAAATATCCCGAACCAGACTTCCATCGATATCATCCTTTGGAGAAGGAATTCCTAATACATGAGTCAATAACTTTAGCGAAGTATAGTGCTTGAAGTCGCCAAACTTCCAAAGTTCTAATGTGTCCAGGTGAGGCACTTCCCAAGGTTTTTTGCCAAACAAGTCTAGTTTTTTGGGAAGAGAAATTTTATGAATGAGCATTCTTCTGGCGATATAGGGAAAGTCAAATTCTTTGCCATTGTGAGCGCACAATAGTTTTTTGGTTTCAAAAAAATAGGTTTCTAATAATAATTTGAAAGAAAGCAACAGATCTTTTTCGTTTCCCGAAAAGCTAGTGATTCGAAACGATCTTTGGCTTTGATCGGGAGCAAAATACCCAACAGAAATACAGATGATTTTTCCAAATTCAGCCCAGATTCCGGCACGTGGATAAAACGCTTCGGGTGAAAACTCATCTTTGCGTTGGTACTGTGTTTTACCTGCCCAAAGGTCTTTTTCTATTTCGGGCACTTCAGAATACGTTTTGTAAAGCGGAACTGTTTCTATGTCTAAAAACAGAATATGTTCAAGATTAAGACGTTGAATCATTAGCAATCATTTTAAGGGCTTCTTCTATGTAGTAGTAACAATCTTCGGGATGAGGATTGCCATTTAGGTTGCCAATTTTTTGATGACCAAGTCGAACAACAATCGTGTTTTCTTCTGGAAGTACAATTACATACTGCCCAAGATGTCCTTGCATGCTATAGAATTTTCTTCCTTCACGTTCTCCAAGCCACCAGCCGTAACCATATTGTGGGCTTTCCTCAAACCGTGGGGTGATAGATAGCTTAATGAACTCGGGATCTAATAAGGTTTTGCCATTCCAAACACCGTTGTTTTTAAAGAGTTTTCCAAATCGAGCAAAGTCCCTTGCATTGGAATTAAAGCAGCAATAGGCTTTCTCATTCCCGTTTTCATCGTCTAGTTGCCATAGCACCTCATTTTCTGCGCCCATATCTTCCCAAAACCACTCTTTTAGAAGTGTAGAAACATTTTTACCCGTGGCCTCTTCAAGTACCATTGCTAAAAGTTGTGTGTTTCCACTCAGGTATCGAAAAGATTTACCAGGTTCAGACTCTATGGGAATGGTTCGCATGAGTGCGTTCAGCTCCTTTTCGACATACACTCTAGGTGTAATCGTAAGCAAATTGGTGTAGCTTTCTGTCCATTGAAGACCTGACGACATACTAGCCAAGTCGCCCACTGTGAGTTGTGCAGCATATCCGTCATTAAATTCAGGTAAATAATCGCCCACTTTTTGGGTAATATTTTTTATAAATCCTTCCGAAATAGCTCTTCCAAGCATGGCGCAAACAACGCTTTTAGACATCGAAAACGAATTGCTAAAAGAGCTTGCTCCGTAACCTTCAAAATATTGTTCGTGCCAAATCGAATCGTTTTTAATAATCATATAGGCAACAGCACCCAAGTCTTTATGAAGTTGGCTCAGCTTTTTGGTGGGAGGCGTTTGATTATAGTCTTTGTGAATTGCCCAAGGCTGTGGATTGGAACTTTTTTCAATAGATCGATTGTAAAAATATTTATAATCATCGATACCCGCTCCTGCTCTTCCTGTACGGATAATAGTAAATCCCATATCTACAAGATATCCATATCCAGAAAAATACAAGACTCCAATAAAAATCAATAGAATGAATATTAATTTGCGTAAAAGTTTAATGAAGAGCTGCATATGATTTTTTTATAAAAATACGTTTTTTAAATGTATTTGTTAGAATTGTAATTACTTGAATAGATTCATCAGGAGCTTCATTTGTCAAAGTTCCCAAGTGATTTTATGGAGAAGTTAATTTTAAGAGTTTATAATCCGCGCCATATCTTTTGCGAAATACGAAGCAATCATATTGGCCCCCGCGCGTTTTATTGCTAAAAGCTGTTCCTGCATTACGGCGTCATGATTAAGCCATCCTTTTTCAGCCGCTGCTTTAATCATGGCATATTCGCCACTTACTTGATATACGGCAACAGGAACATCCACTTCGTTTCTTATTTCTCGAACAATGTCCAAATAAGCAATACCAGGTTTAATCATAACAATATCTGCCCCTTCATCAATATCCATTTGTGTTTCTTTGATTGCTTCAAACCGATTGGAAGGATCCATTTGGTATGTTTTTTTATCTCCAAATCCTGGAGCAGAGTCCAACGCATCTCGAAAAGGGCCGTAAAACGAAGAAGCGTATTTAGCGCTGTAACTCATAATGCCTGTATCTACAAATCCTTCATCTTCCAAGGCTTCTCTGATTTCTAAAATTCTACCATCCATCATATCACTAGGCGCAACAATAGAGGCTCCTGCATTTGCATGAGAAACTGCCATTTCGGCCAAAATAGTGTTGGTCGCATCATTCACCACAATTCCATTTTCAACAATGCCATCATGCCCATAATTGGAGTAGGGATCCAAAGCAACATCGGTCATGACTACCATTTCAGGGACAGCATTTCGAACTTCCTGAATGGCCCGTTGCATCAATCCCTTAGCGTTCAACGCTTCCGTGCCAGCGTTGTCCTTTAGTTTGTCAGGAACTTTTACAAAAAGAAGAACGGATTTTAGTCCCAAACTCCATAATTCTTTTACTTCTTTTCGAATAAGGTCCAAGCTGTAGCGATAATAGTTGGGCATCGAAGGAATTTCTTCCTTAATCCCAGATCCTTCTACTACAAACAAAGGAACAATGAAGTCTGTAGTGCTTAGTTGCGTTTCACTCACCAATGCCCTAAGTGCAGGGGTGGTTCGTAATCTTCTATTTCTTCTTAGTGGGTACATATTCGTTTATTTTATCCATTCTACGGGCTGCTTTAGCACCGTAACTAATTGTTCTTCTGGGCTTCCTTTTTTAGGTTGATGGTTATAATTCCATTGCACTTTTGGAGGAAGACTCATTAAAATACTTTCAATTCGTCCGTTGGTTTTGAGTCCAAACAAAGTGCCTTTATCATGAACCAAGTTGAATTCTACATAGCGCCCTCTTCGAATTTCCTGCCATTCTCTTTGTTCCTTCGAATAGGCGGTGTTTTTTCTTCGTTCAACAATAGGAACGTAGCTTTCCAAAAAAGAATCTCCGACTTCACACACAAAATTTGCCCACTGTTCTATGGAAAAAGTATCCGTAGCTTTGCAATAGTCAAAGAACAGTCCACCAATACCTCTTGCCTCGTTTCGATGAGCGTTCCAAAAATATTGATCGCATTTTTCTTTGAATGTTTTGTAAAAATCACCTTCATGCGCATCGCAAGCACGTTTGCAAACTGTGTGAAAATGAAGCGCATCTTCTTCAAACAAATAATAGGGAGTTAGGTCTTGTCCGCCACCAAACCATGCATCGATTTTAGCTCCTTTCATGTCGTACAATTCAAAATACCGCCAATTGGCGTGAACGGTTGGAACCATTGGATTTTTAGGATGAAGCACCAGACTCAATCCACAAGCAAAAAAAGTACTGTCTTTTACTCCAAAATAGGTTTGCATGGATGGAGGTAATTCTCCGTGCACTTTTGAAATATTGACTCCTCCTTTTTCAAACACATTTCCGTTTTCAATAACGCGTGTTCTTCCGCCGCCGCCCTCTTCTCGCTCCCAAAGGTCTTCCTGAAATGTAGCACCGCCATCTAGCTGTTCAAGTCTGTTGGTAATGCGATCTTGCAGTTGTTCGATATAATTTGAGAATGATGTTTTCATATAAAAATTAATGATAATTTTTAACTGCGTCAACAAAAGCTTTTGCGTGATCGACAGGAATATTAGGCAAAATACCATGCCCTAAGTTCGCAATGTATCGATCTTTCCCAAACGAATCAATCATAATTTTAACTTGTTTTTGAATTTCTGGAATGGGAGAAAGTAATCGAGAAGGATCAAAATTTCCTTGAAGGGGAATGTTTCCTCCTGAAAGATATCGTGCGTTACGAGCCGAACAGGTCCAGTCAATACCCAAAGCAGCAGCTCCTGATTGCGACATTTCATGAAGAGCAAACCAACATCCTTTCCCAAACACAATTACGGGAGCTTCGTCCTTTAGAGCGTCAATGATTTGTTGGATGTATTTCCAAGAAAACTCTTGATAATCTACAGGAGACAACATGCCTCCCCAAGAATCAAAAATTTGAACTGCATTCACTCCAGCCTTTACTTTGGCTTTGAGGTAAGCAATGGTAGTGTCGGTGATTTTTTGAAGCAATTGATGGGCAGCTTCGGGTTGCGAAAAACAAAATCCCTTTGCTTTGTCAAAAGATTTGGATCCTTGACCTTCTACGGAATAACAGAGAATCGTCCATGGAGAACCCGCAAAACCAATAAGCGGAACTTCATCGTTGAGCGCTTCTTTGGTCATTTTGATAGCCTCTAGGACATATCCCAAACTCTCATCGATGTCGGGTACGTTTACTTGAGCAACGGCTTCTAAAGAACGAACAGGATTGGGCAACCACGGGCCTATTCCGTTTTTCATTTCTACTTCGATGCCCATTGCTTGCGGAATTACCAAAATGTCACTGAACAAAATCGCAGCATCAGGACCGATTTGATCAATAGGCATTACGGTGATTTCGGTAGCCAACTCTGGAGTTCGGCATCGCGTAAAAAAATCATACTTCTCTTTGAGCTTCATGAAATCAGGCAAGTACCTTCCTGCTTGACGCATCATCCATACAGGAGGACGCTCAACGGTTTCACCCCGAAGGGCTTTTAAAAAAAGATCATTTTTTAACATACTCATAAGTGCCAAAATGTTGAATTGTTTTTAGCAGCACGTTTTCAATGGTTGGAGACGTAGCTACTGAAATATTTGATGTGTAAGGTTTTAACGCTTGGGCAGTTGTTTCGCCAATACAAATGCCTTTGGATTTGCCCAGTTGGTTCAGGCGAGTGAAGCTTTCTACTCCGCTTGGGCTAAAAAAAAGAACACCGTCCACAGGGGTTTCCATTTTTTTAGGAATCAAATCGGTTTGATAAACCACAACTTCGGTAAGTGGAATCTGATGTTCTAATAAAACATGAGGCAAATCTTCTTGTTTAAGATTTCCACAAAAAAACAAAAACGGTTCGTTTTTATAGTTTTTTGCTATAAAATGACCTAATTCTAGTGAATTTCGACTCATTTTTACTACTTTTTGCTCATTTTTGATTAAAAGGGATTTTGTTTTTTCTCCCACACAAAACACCTTTTTGCCTACACATTGTTCTTTTTTTAATAAAGAAAAAACGGCTTCCACAGCATTTTGACTTGTAAATATCCAATTTTCACAATTGGTAGGAATCGAAAAAGACAGCGATTTTGTTTCAATAAAATTGGCTTGAATCAATGAAATATTGGCTTGAATCAATCGTTCCCGTTGAGTTTCGGATAAAATTTTTGTCGATAAAACACGATGTCTTTTCATGGTTTTTTATCGATTTATTTGTTCTAAAATTCGTTTCCCGCCTTGAGATAATATTTCGTTGGCATACAATTCCCCAAGATTTTTACTTTTGATGTTAGCAGTTTTGTCAATGACTACGGCATCATTTCCGTTGGGATGAGAAATATTTCCAGCAAAGTGAATTTCTTTGTTTTTCATTTGAGCCAGAGCCCCAATGGGCGCCGAACACCCACCTTGAAGTGTTCTCAAAAAATTACGTTCTATTTGAACACATTTGGCAGTGTTTGGGTGATTGATTTTTGAAAGTAATTTGCAAAGCTCTGGATTTTCACTTTTTGCTACAACCATTAAAGCTCCTTGGGCTGGTGCGGGAGTCATCCAGAACAAATCGATACTATTTTTAGGAACCATATTCAATCGTTCGAGTCCTGCTTTTGCGAAAATGGCGCCGTCCCAATTACTCGTTTTAAGTTTTTGAAGACGCGTGTTTACATTTCCTCGCAACACCTCAATTTGATGGTGTGGGTATTTGCAAAGCCATTGGGCCTTTCTGCGAAGACTGCTAGTAGCGATCGTTAGTGGTTTCGAAAAATCGATTTCATTCGTTTTGAAGACCAAAAGATCGAGCGGGCTTTCTCTTTCCAAAACAGCGGCTTGAACGAGGCCTTGGGGGAGTTGTGTGGGGACATCCTTCATGCTATGCACAGCAATGTCAATACGATCATTAAGCAAAGCGGTATCTAGCACTTTAGTAAAAACCCCCACAATTCCCATTTCGTAAAGGGGTTGGATTAGGTTTTGATCGCCTTCGGATTTTAAAGGGACTAAAACAGATTTTAGACCCAATGCGGTCATTTTTTTTTGAACATGAGTTGCTTGCCACAAAGCCAAATCACTGTCACGAGTTCCAATGCGAATCGGACTACTCATCAGGATTGAGTTTAAAGACTTCTTGAATCATGGTCAAACGATCGTTTGATTCGTCGTGATCTTTAAGATGATTGGCAACTTGATTCGTAATTTTTTGAATCAAATGGTTGGAAACCAACAAAACTTGTTCTTCGTCGAAGTTTTTAATTTTTTTTCGTTGGGATGCAATTTCGTTTTCCTGAATTTGAATCAATTTGTTTTTCAACGCTTTGATTGTTGGAACAAATTTTCGGGTTGTTAGCCACTGATCAAATTCATTTCGAATTTCTTGAATGATTTTTTGTGCTTGGGGGATGTATTGCTTTCTTCGATGAAGCGTTTGATCTGTAATTTTTGATAGATCATCGAGGTGTACTAAAGAAATTTGATCGTGCTCCAACACATTTTCGTCTACGTTTTTAGGGATAGACAAGTCCAATATGAGCAATGGCTTGTTGGTATGAATCAGGTTTTTGGTAATGGTTGGTTTCGAAGCTCCAGTAGCAACAATAAGAATGTCGGCAGTGTGAATTTCGGTTGTTAGATCTGCAAAATCTTTTACTTTTAGATGAAATTTTCCGGCAATTTTTTCTGCATTTCCTCGGGTTCTATTGATCAGTGTGATGTGGTTATTTTGGGTGTGTTTTACCAGATTTTCACAGGTATTTCTTCCAATTTTACCCATGCCAAACAACAAAATATTTTTTGAAATGATGTTTTTTACATTATCCAAAATATAACGTACAGATGCAAATGAAACTGAAGTAACACCGGAAGAGATTTCAGTTTCGTTTTTAATTCGTTTGCTAGTTTGTATAACTGAATTAACCAGTCGTTCCATGAAAGGATCTGTCAGGTTCATTTTTTTTGACCGATAAAAACTTTTTTTCAATTGAGCAATTATTTCAAAGTCACCAAGTATTTGACTATCCAATCCCGAACCTACATTGAAAATATGATCCACGGCTTGGGCGTTTTTGAACACATATCCGATGTCTTCAAATTCCTCAAGAGTGCCTTCAGAATAGTTACACAATAGGGTAATTAAATGACTAGCATTGCTAACAAACCCATAAATTTCAGTACGATTGCAAGTTGAATTGACTAGGATGGATGTGATTCCTTGATCTTTTGCGTCTTGTAATAAAAGCTCAATTTGTTTTGTGGGTACGCTAAACCTACCGCGCTTGTTAGCGTCGGCTTTTTTATAGTTTAGGCCAATGGCATAAAAAGTATTTCCTTTTGAAGTGGGCTCATAAATCATTGGGTCAAAAATAATTCACTAAAAAACTAAAAAATAACGCTAAAAGAACTTTTAATAACGCTCAAGGATTTTTTTATTTTTTTAGATAAAATGATGCTTAAATGTCCTATTTTTGTTGAAAATATAAAAGTAAGAAGCGCGTAATTTAGAACACTTCTAAATTAATAATTTATGATAGATTCTCAAAAAAATATCGCTTTAGGTTCTATTGAGGAAGTTGTTGTGGAGGAGGGTTTGAGAGTGCTAACAAAATACCACGATCATCATGAGCCGATTTTGGTGGAGCATGAAATAAATCACAGTTACATTCAATTTCATTTTTGCATTCGTGGCGAGGTGCAGTTTGGGTTTAATAATGGTGCTTATCGGCTTCCCATTCAGTCCGAAACTTCGCTATTATTATACAATCCCCAAAGAGAATTGCCTATTCGAGCAACCCTACAACCTCACTCTTGGCTGGTATCGGTATTGATTTCAATTAAAAAGTTTCACGGTCTTTTTTCCCGAGAAGCCGATCAGATTTCGTTTTTGAATGATGATAACAAAGAAAAAAAATATTACAAAGACCTTCCTATTAGCCCCATGGTGGCTGTGGTATTGAGTCAAATTTCTCAAAAACAAGTGCATTCTTCTGTTCAGTCGCTCTATTTAAAAGGAAAGGTTTTTGAGTTGATGAGTTTGTATTTCAATCGTAATGAAGAGGCCAATATAGAGCAATGCCCCTTTCTAACGGATGAGTCCAATGTTAGAAAGATAAGAAACGCCAAAGAGATCATCATATCCCGAATGGCCGAGCCACCATCTTTACAAGATTTAGCAGATGAGATTGGTTTGAGTTTGAAAAAACTGAAGGAAGGTTTTAAACAAGTATATGGGAATTCGGTCTATGGTTTTTTATTTGATTATAAAATGGAAATGGCAAGAAAAATGCTTTCTTCGGGCAATCTTAACGTAAATGAAGTAGGGCTTCGAGTAGGTTATAGTACTGCGAGTCATTTTATAACAGCCTTCAAAAAGAAATACAATACTACCCCAAAAAAATACTTAATGTCCTTAACCTTGTAAACAATTAAAACTGTATTAAACAATAAATTCAGGCAGATGAAAGGAGTATTATTGGTGAATTTGGGCTCTCCAGACAGCCCACAACCCAAAGATGTAAAAAAATATTTAGGAGAATTTTTGATGGACGAACGCGTCATTGATGCACCCAAATTTTTAAGAACGCTTTTGGTAAAAGGAATTATTTTAAATACGCGACCTAAGAAATCGGCAAAAGCATATCAAAAAATATGGTGGGATGAAGGATCGCCTTTGATTGTATTGTCAAAACGACTTCAAGAAAAAGTAAAAGAATTAACATCCATACCCGTTGCTTTGGCAATGCGATACGGAAAACCTTCTATCAAGAAAGGACTTCAAGAGCTTTCGGATTTAGGAGTTACTGAAACGTTGCTTATTCCGTTGTACCCTCAACACGCTATGGCTTCCACCGAAACCATTTTGGTATTGGCAGAAGCATTGCGAAAAGAGTTTTTTCCGAAAATGGAATTTACCAACCTTCCAGCATTTTATAACCACCCTGATTATATTAGGGTTTTAGCAAATTCTATTCAAAATTATCTAAAAGACAAAGAATGGGAGCACTTACTTTTTTCATACCACGGTATTCCAGAACGGCATATTCGAAAAACAGATATTACCAAATCCCATTGTAAAATCGACGGTCAATGTTGTCAAACACCCTCTTCTGCACATCAATTTTGTTACCGACATCAGTGCTATGAAACGACTCGAAAAGTAGTGGAGTATTTGGAACTCAAAGAGGGCACGTATTCTTCTTCGTTTCAATCGCGATTGGCAGGAGATAAATGGCTTCAACCCTATACGGATACCACTGTTGAAGATTTTGCTAAAAACGGCACCAAAAACATGGCGATAGTGACCCCTGCTTTTGTTTCTGATTGTTTGGAAACATTGGAGGAAATTGGTATGGAGGCCGCTGAAGATTTTATGGAAAAAGGAGGAGAACAATTTCATGTTGTTCCTTGTTTGAATACAGATCACGAATGGGTAAAAGTATTGAGTCGTTGGATCGACGAATGGGCAATGCAACCCGTTTCTTAAAAAGTTGTCGTCATAATATTTGCATGAATGCGCCGTATTCAACTTTAAACGTGTATTTTTAAATTAAAATAAATTAAAAGCTTTGGAATATTATAATTATATAAAAGCCTTGCATTTGATTTTTGTAATTACGTGGTTTGCGGGGTTGTTCTATATTCCTCGATTGTTTATTTACCATATTGAGGCTTCTCAGAAACCAGCTCCTGAGAGTGCTATTTTAGTAGCTCAATTTAAAATAATGACCAAAAGATTGTGGTATATAATTTCGTGGCCCTCTGCAATATTGGCTACATTTTTTGCGGCTTGGCTTCTGTATTTAATGCCAGCCTGGTTGACACAACAATGGATGCTGATTAAATTAGTATTTGTAGGTCTTTTGTTCGCGTATCATTTCAAAACACATTTGATTTTTCGTGAAATGCAAAGCGATGTAATTCGTTATTCCTCTACTAAAATGAGAATTTGGAACGAAGGTTCTACGATTATTTTGTTTGCGGTAATTTTTTTAGTGATGTTACGCGATTCGTTTAGTTGGCTTTTTGGAGTGTTAGGGATTGTTGGACTGGGAATCCTTTTGATGTTAGGAATTCGACTTTACAAGCAAATCAGACGATAGATTTAAAGAGCCCTTTAACTTTTAGTATCTTTACATAAATCCTGTAGATGAAAACTCAATTTTCTCTTCGAACTCGAATTTTTGTGGTAATGATTTCGTTGATCTTAGTTGCCTCTATGCTCATTGCTGGCGTAACAATTTATCAATATCAAGAGCAGTCCAACGAATACCATCAACAGCGTTTGGAGCGCAAAGAAATTCAATTGCAAACCAGTATCGCTTATGTTCTTCAAAATACATTGTACTCACCCGACGAAACCTATTTGGATTCTATTTTTAGAAATGAAATTTATCAAATTGCGGATGTTCAAAATGTTAATTTCAACATCTACAATTTGTCTGGAAATTTGGTGCTAAGCTCTATAGCCGATTTTAATTTAAAAAAGAGCGATCATACTATGAACAAGGAAGTTTTATCTGCGTTGATGAATAGTTCAGACAAGCGGTTTGTAGAGAAAATCATCAATGATGAAGGTCAATTCCGATCGTTATATACTTACATTGTTGATGCTAAATTTAAGCCTATTGGGATTTTAAACTTGCCTTATTTTGACGATGACTCTCTCAGCTCTATGGAACTAAGAGAGTTTTTAATTCGCCTTATTCAAGTGTATTTTATTATGTTTTTAGTAGCAATACTCTTGGCTTTTTTGGTATCCAAATACATCACAAAATCGCTGGGAAAAATCAGTTATAAAATGGCCCGTACAAGCCTGAATAAACGCAACGAAAAAATCAATGTTCCAGGATCGGGAAAAGAAATTTCGGCCCTTGTGAATGCCTACAACAATATGGTTGACAAACTTAAGGATAGTGCAGAAAAATTAGCAAAAAGCGAACGCGAACAGGCTTGGAGAGAAATGGCCAAACAGGTGGCTCACGAAATTAAAAATCCATTAACACCAATGCGTTTAACGGTGCAAAGTTTTCAAAAAAAATTCAACTCAAATCAACCCCCAGCCGTAAAAGAAATCGATGATTTTTCGAATACGCTCATTCAACAAATTGACACCATGACCTCCATTGCTTCTGCATTTTCCAATTTTGCTCAAATGCCTGCTCAACAATCCGAGCAATTGGACGTGGTGAAAATTACCAAATTAGCACTGGATATTTTCAATGAAAAACACATTCAATTTGAGTCTTCCGATACTGAAATTCGGGCTGTTTTTGATCGCACACAGTTGATTCGGGTGATTACTAATTTGGTAAAAAATGCGCTACAAGCATGTGAAAATCTTCCCAACCCAATCATTACAGTTTCAGTACAAAAAAAGAAAGAAAACGTCATGATCGAGGTTATTGATAATGGAGTAGGGATTGAAGAAAAAAACACAGATAAAATTTTTGAGCCCAAATTCACTACCAAAAAAAGCGGCATGGGACTAGGGCTGGCCATGGTTAAAAACATTCTTCAAACCTATAACGGCACAATTACTTTAACTTCCACACCTAATAAGAAAACCACATTTAGGGTTGTTTTTCCGGCAATATAATTCGTTATGAAATACAAAAACCTCCTAGTAACTGTCAAGCAAAAAATTGCTTTGGTAACCATCAACCGACCCAAAAAACTCAATGCACTTAATAAGCAAACATTGACAGAGCTTCATTGGGCTTTTGCTGCACTGCAAGACGACGACGCAGTTCGTGTTATTGTTTTGACAGGAAGCGGAGAAAAAGCATTTGTTGCGGGAGCTGATATTTCAGAATTTCACACCTTCGATTCGCAACAAGGGTATGATTTAGCCAAAGAAGGCCAAGAACTCGTTTTTGATTTTCTTGAGCAAAGCAAAAAACCTGTCATTGCTGCAATCAACGGATATGCGCTTGGAGGCGGTCTTGAATTGGCGATGTCGTGTCACATTCGAGTTGCATCCGATCATGCAAAGATGGGCCTTCCAGAGACCACCTTGGGGTTGATTCCTGGGTATGGAGGCACACAACGACTTCCGCAATTGGTAGGAAAAGGAATTGCTTATGAAATGATTTTAACCGCAGGAATGATTGACGCCAACCGAGCTTTGGAAGTAGGCTTGGTAAATCATGTTACTTCTTCCGATCAACTCCTTAATCTGTCGTTTTCGATTGCAGAAAAAGTAATTAAAAATTCACCCAATGCCATCTCCAAAGCAATTGCCGCAATTCGCGCTGGATTTTCTGAAGGAGTTGACGGATACAAAGTAGAAATGGAAGCATTTTCTTCGTGTTTTGATTCCGATGACTTTATCACAGGCACCAAAGCATTTTTGAGTAAAAAGACTCCAAAATTTTAGGCAACAATACTTCCTTTTATTGTTTTTTCCACGGCTTCGATTACTTCATTTACTGCGATATCTTTTGTGGCAACGGGCGCATGAACTTTAAGTTGAATATGTGCGCAAATCCCCATAGGAAAACTTCCGTATTGCATTGTTTTCCAGGAATGATTGATAGTTATTGGAAGCACAAGAGCATTGGGCATGTGTTTCAATAAAACTTTCAAACCACTGGGTCTAAAACTCTTCGCTCTTCCATTTTTACTTCGCGTTCCTTCGGGAAAAATAACAGCAGAATGCCCCTTTGAATAGGTAGCCACTGCAAAATTTCGAATGGCTTTAATAGATTGTATAGAATCTTTACGATCGATAAGAACCGATCCTCCATAACGCAGATTAAAGGAAACGCTTGGAATGCCTTTTCCGAGTTCCTTTTTGCTTATAAACTTGGGATGCAAGTCTCTTAGGAACCACAATATGGGAGGAATATCAAACGTGCTTTGATGATTGGCAACAATGATGTAGGGTCTGTTTTTTTCTAAAGAAGGTTTTTCAATAGAAACGCGAATTCCTAAAACAAGAAGCAATCGAATTAGAAAGAGGTTCAAAACCCTGACACAGCGATCCAATGAGTTGGGCGAAATTTTATGTCCTACCCAAAGAATGGGATGAAAAAAACAAAGCACAAGCCCAAACAGGAAATAAAAGCAAAACGAGAGCGGGTATGCGACTATTTTTTTCATTAAAAAAACCCTCCATAAGAGGGTTGTCAATTAACAGTGTTCGTTGAAGGCATCTTTGAGGTTCTCTGCAATAAGCTCTGCAGGTCTTCCCTCGATGTGATGGCGTTCTAGCATATGAACCAACTCCCCATTTTTAAACAACGCCATACTAGGCGATGAAGGAGGAAATGGAACCATAAAGCCACGAGCGGCATCGGTTGCTTCTTTATCGACCCCAGCGAAAACAGTGATTAACCGGTTGGGTTTTTTGTCATTATCTAATGACATTTTTGCTCCGGGTCGGGCGTTGGCTGCAGCACAACCACAAACAGAATTTACCACGACCAACGCAGTTCCTTCGTTTTGTATTGCTGATTCAACATCCGCTGAAGTTACAATTTCTTCAAATCCAATGGAGGTAAGTTCTTCTCGCATTGGTTGTACAAGTTCTGGTGGATACATAATAAAACGTTTAATTTTGAACAGCAAAGATACTAAAGATTCAAAAATAAGCTTCGTTCTAAAGGAAAACATTTTTTAACTTAGCCTCCCTAAAAACAGACTCAAATGAAATGGATTGCGGCCATTATTGGATATTTCCTTTTTCGTTTACCAGGAGCTGTCTTGGGATATTTTATGGGAAGTCTTTTTGAAGGGTTTCAAAATGGAAATCAAAGACGGGGTTTTGACACCTGGCAACGCTCCAAAATAACGCCTCAAGATTTCGAGCTGAAACTCTTAGCACTTGCTTCGCTAATTATTAAAGCCGATGGAAAAGTGCTACAACAAGAGTTGGACTTCGTGCGAAATTATTTTGTTTCGGCATATGGGAAAGAGCGAGCCAACGCGGTTTTTAAGGTATTTAACGAACAAATGGATAAAGAACAAATTTCTGCTACAGAAATCTGCAACTTTTTTGTTCAGTTTGCCCGTTACGAAATTCGGTTACAACTGCTTCATTTTCTGTTTGGGATTGCCAATGCAGACGGCAAGATTTCAGAACAAGAACTTCAAAAACTAAATACATTTTCCAATTATCTTCGAATTAGTATGCTGGACTTTAATAGCATCAAAGCCATGTTTGTTAAAGAAGTGGGGAGTGCCTATAAAATTTTAGAAGTAGATCGAAGTGCCCCCGATGAGACTATCAAAAAAGCGTATCGAAATTTAGCAAAAAAACACCACCCCGATAAAGTACAACATTTGGGAGAAGCCTATGTAAGAGGTGCTCAAGAAAAATTCCAACAAATTCAAAAAGCCTATGAACAAATTAAACGAGAACGTGGATTCTAGTGCTTTTTTTGTAAGTTTGACTGAAACACAAAAACGATGAATGAGTTTTTATTTTATTCCAAATTAGGATTGTACCATATTTTGGATTGGAACGCCCTAGATCATTTGCTATTTTTGGTAGTGCTATGCTTGCCTTATGCATCCAAACAATGGAGGAATCTTATTTGGTTAATTACTGTATTTACCATTGGACATAGTATTTCATTGGCGCTTTCTGTTTATGGTGTTGTTAGAGTTTCTTCATCTTGGATAGAATACTTGATTGTAGTTACGATAATGGTTACTGCTTTGTACAACATGCTCACGGCACGTCGAGCAGGCTCTGACCAAACGTTTATTGTTTCTGTTATTTCGGCTTTATTTTTTGGATTGATTCATGGGCTTGGATTTTCAAGTTATTTCAAACAAATCACTAGCTCCTTGTCTTCCAAGTTGCTTCCTTTGATTGAATTTGCTTTGGGAGTAGAGTTGGCTCAACTGATCATAGGGTTTGTTGTTTTTTTAATATCATTTATTATTGTTGGATTGTTTAAAGTGTCTCGGCGCGATTTTATTTTGATAGGCTCTGCAATTGTTTTTGGAGTAGTTTTACCTATGATTATTAACGCAACACTTTCCTAAGGATGGATGAAAAACAGCTCAAATACGATCGAGCGTATTTAAAAATGGCGCTAGAGTGGGCAAAACTTTCCTATTGTGAACGAAAAAAAGTAGGCGCCTTGATTGTAAAAGATCGTATGATTATTTCCGACGGATACAACGGAACGCCTTCTGGTTTTGAAAACGTATGTGAAGATGAAAATCATTATACCAAATGGTATGTTCTTCATGCTGAAGCGAATGCCATTATGAAAGTGGCAGCATCCACACAATCTTGTCAAGATGCAACATTGTATATTACGCTGTCTCCATGCAAAGAGTGTAGCAAATTAATCCATCAAGCAGGAATCCGGCGGGTTGTGTATCACAAAAAATACAAAGATGCAACGGGATTGGAGTTTTTATCCCAAGCTGGAATTGAATTGACACATCTTTCAGAATTGTAGTACCGTATTATTGTTTTGTTTTTTCTTTTATTTTTTTAGAAACTAATAAAATCCACAAAAGCAATATACTACACAAACTTGCCAAAATCCCAATTATAGCAATTTTACTTTGCCCTTCCAAAACGTCATTAAAATTTAATTGGGTAGCGTTAAAAATTAACAAAGAAACGCTCAAAATCAATAGTGTATAAATCAGTGTTTTCATCTAAAAAAAGTTACAATAGTTCTTGAATATTCCCGGCAAATAGCTTTACAGCAATGGCCAATAAAACGATGCCAAAAATCTTCCGAATAATTGCAATTCCTGAGGCTCCCAAAGCACTTTCGATTCGTTTGGAAGATTTTAATACTGCATAAACAATAACAATATTGAATACAATAGCAATGATGATATTGATAAGTTCATATTCTGCACGGAGCGACAACAAAGAAGTAAGGGTTCCTGCTCCAGCAATCAGAGGAAAGGCAATAGGAACTACAGATGCTGATGCGGGACTTTCTTCTTTAAATAACGAAACCCCCAAAACCATTTCTAATGCTAAAAATAAGATCACCAAGGCTCCTGCAACCGCAAAAGAATTTACATCTATACCAATCAATCCGAGAATTTCTTCGCCTATAAACAAAAAGGAAATCATAATGATGCAAGCTACCAAAGAGGCTTTGCCCGATTGAATATGGCCTACTTTTTTTCGTAAACTAATAATTATAGGCACACTCCCCACAATATCAATAACTGCAAAAAGAACCATTCCTGCTGTAAATATTTCTTTAAAATTCATCACAATCATTTCATTAAATAACCAAGCAAAGATAATTTAATTTTAATCAGTTGTTTTTTTTTACTCCTAAATTTTCAGTTCCGTTTTTACCGTTTTAAATCCCTATTTTTGCGGGATGTTTCACTTAGGGAAAACCATTGTATCGGAGCAGATATTAGAACAAGAATTTGTTTGCAATCTGTCGGCTTGTAAAGGAGCTTGTTGCATAGAAGGTACTGCCGGCGCTCCTTTAGAGGAAGAAGAAACCGCTATACTGGAATCCCAACACAAAGCCATTCGCCCTTATCTTCGACCCGAAGGAATTGCCGCTATCGACGCTCAAGGTACTTTTATTAAAGGTGAAGATGGCGACTGGGAAACCCCACTTGTAAATGATAAGGAGTGTGCTTATGTCACTTACAATTCCAAAGGCGTTCTTTGTTGTGGGATTGAGCAAGCCTATAACGATAAAGCCATTGAATGGAAAAAACCCATTTCGTGTCATTTGTACCCTATTCGAGTTCAAAAATACTCAGAGTTCACGGCGGTAAATTATCATGCTTGGCAAATTTGTGACGATGCCTGCTCTTTGGGTGCGTCTCTGCAAGTTCCGTTGTATCAATTTGTTAAAGAAGCATTGATTCGAAAATTTGGAAGCGACTGGTATGCCTCTTTAGAGGAAATTGCAAAACAATACCACGACAGCTAATTTTTTTTGTCTGCTAACGTTTAGCTGATGTTTTCAGTGTCTATAGGAGTTACACGAAAAAAAATCAACATAAAAACCTGATAAACAAACAATTGCGAATTTCGCAAAAAAGAGAAGACGTAGGAAAAAACCGAGTAATTGTTAAAAACTAACTCCCTTTGTGGATAAGTACCCCTTTTATTTTTCCAAACATTTTGAAATCTTTGTAGAACTACAAATGATTTTATTTACAACACTAATTTTTAAAACATAAAACATGTCTGCAATCGAACCCATCCTTCAAGAAAACAAGAATCGTTTTGTTATATTTCCAATTGAACATCACGATATTTGGGATTGGTACAAAAAAATGGAAGCAAGTTTTTGGACTGCAGAAGAAATTGACTTGCAACAAGATCTTAGCGATTGGAATGAAAAGCTGAATGAGGACGAAAAGTATTTCGTCAAACACATTCTTGCATTTTTTGCTGCATCTGATGGAATTGTCAATGAAAATCTAGCTGAGAACTTCGTGAACGAAGTTCAGTATTCAGAAGCTAAATTTTTCTACGGATTTCAAATCATGATGGAAAATATTCATTCGGAGACCTATTCTCTTTTGATCGACACATACGTAAAAGATGAGGCCGAAAAAAACGAATTGTTTCAGGCTATTGAAGTATTTCCAGCTATTAAAAAGAAAGCCGATTGGGCGCTAAAATGGATAGAATCGGATTCGTTTGCCGAACGACTTATTGCTTTTGCAGCCGTTGAAGGAATCTTTTTTTCTGGAGCTTTCTGTTCTATTTATTGGTTAAAAAAACGAGGACTTATGCCAGGACTTACGTTTTCTAACGAGTTGATTTCTAGAGATGAGGGCGTTCACTGTGATTTTGCAGTCCACCTTCATAACAACCACCTCGTTAACCGAGTTTCAAAAGAAAGAATTCGCGAAATTATTATAGATGCGCTTACTATTGAAAGAGAATTTGTTACTGAATCACTTCCTGTAAGTTTGATTGGTATGAATGCAAACCTAATGACCCAATATTTGGAGTTTGTTACTGACCGATTGTTGGTTGAACTCGAGTGTGAAAAAGAATACAATGCTACAAATCCTTTTGACTTTATGGATATGATCTCCTTGCAAGGAAAAACCAATTTCTTTGAAAAACGAGTATCGGAATATCAAAAAGCGGGTGTACTTAACAATGATACCCAGTCGGCTAAATTTAGTACCGACGCTGATTTTTAAACAATAACTAGACGCTTGTCGTCACCTAATTATAAAGCTTTTTTCTCAAATCAAACACACTTTTTGTTTGATAGGGCGAGAGGCTTCATTAACCAAAATAAAAACTAGAAATTCATGTATGTAGTAAAAAGAGACGGTCACAAAGAGCCAATGATGTTTGATAAAATAACGGCTCGAATTAAAAAGTTGTGTTATGGATTGAACGATTTAGTAGACCCAGTAAAGGTAGCTGTTCGTGTTATTGAAGGACTTTATGATGGAGTAACGACATCGGAATTGGACAATTTGGCGGCAGAAATTGCTGCAACTATGACCACTACGCATCCTGACTTTGCTCAATTAGCGGCTCGAATTTCGGTTTCCAATCTTCACAAAAACACTAAAAAATCATTCAGCGAAACGATGACGGATTTGCATCAATATGTCAATCCACGAACCGGAAAAGACGCTCCCTTGCTTTCTGATGAGGTCAAAAAAGTCATTGATGATAATGCCGAATTGTTAGACTCAACAATCATTTACAATCGTGATTTTAATTATGACTATTTTGGTTTTAAAACATTAGAAAGATCCTATTTACTCAAACTCAACGGTAACATTGTAGAGCGTCCTCAGCATATGTTGATGCGTGTTTCGATAGGAATTCACCTCAATGATGTTGATGCGGCTATTGAGACCTATCACATGATGTCTAAAAAATACTTTACCCACGCAACGCCAACCTTATTTAATTCGGGAACTCCAAAACCTCAAATGTCGTCATGCTTTCTGTTGACAATGAAAAGCGACAGCATTGATGGAATTTATGATACCCTAAAGCAAACGGCCAAAATTTCGCAATCAGCCGGAGGTATAGGGTTGTCTATTCATAATATCCGCGCTACAGGATCCTATATTTCTGGGACTAACGGAACTTCCAATGGAATTGTTCCGATGCTTCGAGTGTTTAATGACACGGCACGATATGTAGATCAAGGAGGAGGAAAACGCAAAGGGTCATTCGCAATTTATATGGAGCCTTGGCACGCTGATATCTTCGACTTTTTAGAGCTTAAAAAGAATCATGGAAAAGAAGAAATGCGGGCAAGAGATTTGTTTTACGCCATGTGGATTTCGGATTTGTTTATGAAACGTGTTGAAGAAGATGACAAGTGGACTTTAATGTGCCCCAACGAATGCCCAGGATTGTATGATTGTCATGGTGAAGCATTCGAAAAAATGTACACAAATTATGAGAAAGAAGGCCGTGGAAGAAAGACCATAAAGGCACGTGAACTTTGGGACAAAATACTAGAATCTCAAATTGAAACAGGAACTCCTTACATGTTATACAAGGACGCAGCGAATCGAAAATCAAACCAACAAAATTTAGGAACCATTCGCTCCTCCAATTTGTGTACAGAAATCCTAGAATATACTTCCGAAGATGAAGTAGCAGTTTGTAATTTGGCTTCTATTGCATTGCCTATGTTTATTAAAGATAATGCTTTTGATCACCAGCAATTGTTTAAGGTTACCAAACAAGTAACCAAAAACCTGAATCGAGTTATTGATCGAAATTATTATCCAGTTAAAGAAGCGGAAAACTCCAATTTCAGACACCGCCCAGTAGGTCTGGGTGTGCAAGGACTTGCAGATGCCTTCATCAAACTTCGTTTGCCTTTTACTTCAGATGAAGCCAAAAAACTGAACCAAGAAATATTTGAAACCCTTTATTTTGCCGCTGTAACTGCTTCTGTTGAAGAGGCCAAAGCAGACGGACCCTATGAGACATTCAAAGGTTCTCCTATGTCAAAAGGAGAATTTCAACACAATATGTGGGGAATTAAGGACGAAGAATTGAGCGGTCGTTGGGACTGGGCTAAGTTGAGAAAATCGGTCCTTAAGCATGGAGTCAGAAACTCCTTGTTAGTGGCACCGATGCCTACGGCTTCTACCTCACAAATTCTAGGAAATAATGAATGCTTTGAACCCTATACTTCCAATATTTATACGCGGAGAGTGTTATCAGGAGAGTTTATTGTAGTAAACAAACACTTGTTGGAGGACCTTGTTAATTTAGGGCTTTGGAACGAAGATGTGAAACAAGAATTGATGCGTGCCAATGGATCCGTTCAAGGAATAGAATCTATACCTGACGATATCAAGGAATTGTACAAAACAGTTTGGGAACTGAGCATGAAAGACATTATTGATATGTCTCGTCATAGAGGATATTTTATCGATCAGTCACAATCTTTGAATTTGTTTATGGAGGGAGCTACCATGGCAAAATTGACTTCAATGCATTTTTATGCATGGAAATCAGGTCTTAAAACTGGAATGTATTATTTGAGAACCAAGTCGGCTGTGGATGCGATTAAATTTACCTTGACTCAAAAGAAAAAGGAAATTCAGCAGCCCAGTCCAACTGTTGGTAAAGTGCAGCCTGCAGGGATACCTGTGGAGCCCTTAACACCCAATGAGCTGAAGGAAATGCTTGCCAAATCACGTGAAAGCGAAGACGATGATTGCTTGATGTGTGGTTCATAATTCTTTATCAGTAATGAACAAAAAATGCGATTCAAACGAATCGCATTTTTTGTTGGAAAGCATTTACAACGTTTATTCTTCCTTAATAGTAGCTGGCTTAACAGAGGCATCAAACTCATTATGATACAACTCTGAAAAGGACATCACTGTATTGATCAAATCTTTTGATTCTAACAAAAATGAAAAGTAAAGAGTAGTGTTTTTAGGACTCGACTCATCCGATCTGGTTCGGGTTATTTGGGCTTCTATTTTGGATGTAATAGTATCAAACAATGACTGCTTTTTAGACAATACTTCAACAATTCTAGAAAACTCATTTTGACTGAATATGTCCCTGATTTCGTTTAATAATGAATTCAATTTATGATCAATATCCTTTAATTCTTGTATTTGATTGTATTTTAATTTCTTGTGATTGTTGTTTACGTGTTTGAAACTTACCGTTGAAATATATTCCAAAGATTGAGTAATATCTTGCAAATCGCCCAAAAGACTAATGTAAAAGTTACTTGCCCCCAAACTCGATTCATCCAGATTTTTTATAAAGTAAAAGATATGATCGCGCAAGTCGTTTACCTCTTCGGAAAGCTTAACAACTTGTCGTTTGTTTTTCTTTAACAAATTCAAATCTTGTTTAGCAAGTCCTTCGATTGCATTGGAATAAATCCGTTGACTGCGTTTAACAACATTGGCTACGTTTTTGGCACTTTCTTGAATAACCCCTTGAATAGAGCTGCTTTCGGCGTTTCTCAATTCTCCTTCATCGGATTTTCCATTTTTTGTCTTTTTTAAGGAGCTTTTGATGAGCATAACAAAGGCAATAAAAAGTAACACAGCAATCATCAATTCGCTTATGTTGATTAAATAGGCGATAGTAGCTGCTGCGGTAAAGGCAATAATTGCCGTAAAAAACCATCCAGCAATAACATTGAGTACACCGGCTACCCGATACACAGCACTTTCGGTTCCCCAAGCTTTATCGGCCAATGAAGTACCCATAGCAACCATAAAGGTGACATAGGTAGTTGACAAGGGGAGCTTGTAGGAAGTAGCTATAGAAATCAACACACTTGCAACCATAAGGTTAACGGCAGCTCTTACCATGTCAAAGGCAGGTTTGTCGGCTTCCGCTACGGCTGTATTTTTTTGAATTTCGATAGGCTCAAATTGTTTCTCGATTTTTTGGAGAACTTTATTAGGAATCAATGTATTTGTGTATTCAGAAGCTTTTATACCGAATCTTACAAACACTCTGGAAAGAAAATTTGGCTCAAAACGCTCTTTGGTATCGCGTTGACTTGACAGGTCAATGGAGGTTTTAACGACTCTTTTTGCTTTGGAAGAAAACCAAAGTGTAATCACCATAATCATCCCAGCAAAAAACAATAGGAGACTGGGAGTGGGAACTTTGGAAGCCAATACACCCATGCTAAATTCATTGGCAGCAAGTCCTGAATCAACCCAAGCACCGTACGATTGCCATGCAGCAATAGGAACTCCGATAAAATTAACCAAATCATTACCAGCAAATGCCAATGCCAAAGCAAAAGTCCCTACTAAAATGATTAGTTTGTAGATGTTAGTTTTAAAAATACGAATCAATAGATAGGAAAATAAAGACCAAAAAACAGATGCAACGGCTACAATTGCCAACACATTATTTTCTATAAAATCTTGGATAGTATTTCCGCTAATACTATCAAAACTAACTTTGGCATAAGGAGTACCTTTGATTCCTTTTATCAAAATAAAGTAGGTAATTGCCGTCAAAGCAACTCCCCCAAATACAGCACCTACCCATTTTGCTTTTTTTTCAAAATCGTAAGAAAGCAATAGTCTTGAAACCCATTGAACGGCAGCACCTACAGAAAATGCCACCACAACGGACAGTAGAATTCCAAAAATGATTTGAGTTGCTTTTGAGGTATTGATGTAATTAACGATTTCAGAAAAATCACCACCCGCTACACCAATTTTAATTAAAGCCATGGCAACTGCAGCTCCTAACAATTCAAAAACAATAGATACAGTAGTAGAGGTTGGCATTCCAACAGAGTTGAAATAATCCAATAAAAGAATATCTGTAATCATCACGGCCATAAAAATGATCATGATTTCGTTGAACATAAATTCTCCTGGATTGAAAATTCCTTTACGAGCTACTTCCATCATACCACTCGAAAAAATGGCTCCAAGCGCAATTCCTAAGCTAGCGACAATCATTAAATTTGTAAACGATACAGCTTTCGAACCAATCGCAGAATTAAGGAAGTTTACAGCGTCGTTGCTAACTCCCACAACAAGATCTGCAATAGCTAGCAATGCTAAAGCTACAATCATTAATAAATAAATAGTGTCCATAAATTAAAGCGCTTTCGGTTGGTTATAATAATTTGTACTTGTTACAAATGTCCTAATATGTACATTTTACAATGTTACTTAAATGTTAAGGTTTACAGAAGAATATTCACTTGGAATGGAACGCTTGCTGTCTTCGTTTTTCCGATGATATCAATAACAGCTTGTATTTGTTTGTGTTGATAGTTTCAGACCAAAAACTTACTTTGATACTCCCATTGTATATTGGTTTTTTCTTTCACTTTTACAGTTCTATCAAGTAAAATATAGGTACAATAACCTCCAATGTCCTAGTGTTCTGTGTGCATATGGCCTCCTTTGTTGGTTATAGCAATGTTTCTAACTTTTTCCGTTATTAAATATAATTGTTTTGTGATTGAGCGTTTGCAAAAGAAAGGGAAAAATTATTAAAAAAGAACTTTTTATCCATTACCAATGGGATGAGTTGTAGTTGTTTTCAATAGCTAACACCATCAATAATTCAACGTTAAGTCATTATACAAACTGTCTTGGTCAAAGGCAATTAAATAAATTCAAATACAAATAAAGTTGCCTAAAACTAATTTTCTATAATTGAATTTGATACCCCACCGAAAATGTTCTTCCTAGTTCTCTAAGTGTGAAGATTTTGTTGTCAGCCTTAAAAGACTCATATTGACTTTCTCTTTTGGAGTCTAACACATTACTAATTTGTAGTGTAATTGCGTGCTTTTTGTCTTTACCAAAATTCTTTGAAAAATTAAAATTCAAACTGTGAAAAGGGAGCGTATATACATCCGGAACAACCCCAGTTCCTACTATTTCCAATGTTTTTCCTTGAACATTATAATAGAGTCCTGAAAGAATTCCATTGTCTTCATTATTATAAGTCAGTCCAGCGTTTATTAGTAAAGGAGACTGTCCTTGCAATGTTCTTGATTTTTCTATAGTCTCGCCTTCCCTCAACCCCAATAAACGCAAATTATACTCGCTTTCGCTAAAATCTTGTTTGGACTTAATAATGGAAGTATTTAGATTTACATTCCAGTTATCGGCTCCCATAAAGTCTAAATTTTTTCGAACTTCCAATTCAACTCCAAATACCTCGGCATTTCCTAGGTTTTTGGGTTGAAAATTATCAGCAGCAGCTTCGGAATAGGTCAATTCAATAGGATCTTTAAACGATTTATAAAACCCGCTTATCGCAAAAAAGGATGCATTTTCGCCAAAAATTTCGTAACGCAAATCCAAATTATCAATATAAGTAGGCTCTAAATTGATATTTCCTAAAAAAGTTCGGTTCGAAAGTGGGTCAAATATTTCAGCAATAGAAACTTCCTTAAAAGAAGGCCTTGCAGTAGTTTTTGAATACGACAAGCGAATGTTTTTTTCATCGGTTAGTGCATAAATAAAGTTTGCCGAAGGAAACAAATCAATTTTATCGATTACTTTAGCATTGATTAGCGCTATTTTTCCTGAACTATTTACACCAGTATAGAATACATCAAATTTCTCAACACGAAGACCCAACACGGTTCGAAGGGATTCAGACACCTTAAATTCGGACGAAAAATAGCCAGCAAAAGTAATTTGCTTTGCACTAAAAGACGTTCCTTGTTCAGCAACCGTAGATAATAAATCTATATAATTTCCTTCTGGGTTCTCTAAAGACCAAATATTATCAGCTGCCAAAATTTGATTAGAGTTTCCTTCCGAAATTCCTTTGAAACCACTAATAGCGATCTCGTATTTATAGATGTTAAAATCACGCTCTTTAAAAGAAGCATAACCTCCGGTTTTCAGCCGAGCATCTCTGCCAAACAATGTGAGTTTTTTAGTTACGTCCAATTTACCAACTACGTTGACTTCTTGTAAATCTCTCCAAATACGAGTGGGGCGAAGGTTTTGGGGAATACTAAAGCCTCCTTCATCGTTGATTCTAAAAGCGGTTGTTCTTACATCTTTGTCTTGAATTGACGAACGAGTAGGCGAAAGCTTCCAGGCCACTTTCCAAGAACCATCTAAAATAGAATGATCTCCAGAGAGAAGCACATTGGATATAGATCGCTCAACATATTCTAAATTATCTTTTAAATAGTTCTCAAAATCTGAAAATCTTAGCGATTGGTCAAAAACCCCTGAAGTCGACTGTCCATTTTGAATGTGCAGTAAGTTGAGTTTGTATTTGGAGGTATTGGTCTTAAATGAGACACCCGTCATACCACTCAATATAACGTTATCGGTCGATAAATCTCCTATTTGAGTTCGATTGACTTCTATATCATACACACTTTTGTTTGAGCTTCTTCGATAGGTATTATCTTCGGCATTTTTATAAAAAGTACTGTTGTTTTTATAAGAAAGCGATCCAAAAAAACCTAGTTTGTTTCCACTTTCTCCAATATTGAATTGATTTCCACCAGAAATCGAAAGACTTAGGTTGGGTCCTTTCGATTTTCGCTCAGCAGCCAATGTAGGAGTAAATTTTTTGGTTACTTCTGTTAGAATGGGATTGTTAATTACTTCTATGGGGGAGTAGTTCGCATTGGGATTTGTAGGCAGCGATCGCGTTCCATCATCAAATCCTAAAAAATCGGTTTTTCCACCTTCATAATCCAAAGCATCACTATTAAAATGCATATTTGGATTTGCAGAAGTACCAATCGATACACTCCACTCTTTTTGAGTGGGGAATTCCTTGGTAATTACATTAACAATTCCACCGGTAAAATCGGCTGGCATGTCGGCTGTGGCAGATTTAATAACCAGTACATTATCCAATATATTGGTTGGGAATAAGTCCATTTGAATGGTATTGCGATCGGGATCCAATCCGGGGATATCAATGCCGTTCAAAATTGACTTGGTATAGCGATCGCCCAAACCTCGAACATATACATACTTACCTCCTTGAACCGAAACTCCAGGAACGTTTTTTACGGCCGATGCGATATCACTTGCGCCCGTTTTTTTAAAGCTTTGCGAAGACAAACCGTCCAGTAAACTCACCGATTTCTTTTGAAAGGTTAAAACGGCTTGCTCTGTATTTTGCCTAGCACTAACAGTAACAACTACTTCATCCAAGCCCTGCGAAAGTTCTTCCAGAGTAACATTCAATACATTTACCTGATCAACTTGGACTATTACATCAGAAATTTCAACGGTTTTGTATCCTAAAAACGAAAAAATCAGCGTGTATTCTCCCTCTTCTAAAACCAATTCGTAACTCCCATCAAAATCACTCGAAGTTCCTTTTTGAAGATCTTTAACAATGACATTAGCAAAAGGAACTGGATCTTGAAACCCTTGATCAATTATGGTTCCAGACACAATCCCTGTTTGGGAATTTCCAAAGAAACTCAATCCAATAACAAGACATATAGTAGCAGTAATTTTGAACACTTTCATTAGAGAAATATTTTTTGCAAATATCCCAATTCAATCCCGCCAGTATGTTACTAAAAAGTTATGCATTGGTTAAAAAAAAAATCCAACCTTTAGGTTGGATTTTTAAATTTTATGAAAAGTGATGCCCTAATAAGCTCCTTTTTCTTTAGCGTATGTCCAAGCAAAATCAGCGGCATTAGCACCAACAGTCCCTGTTGTTACTAAAGTTGCAAAGTCTCCAAAGTTTGAAACAGTTACTGTTTCTGCTTTGTTTTGAAAAATATCTGCAACAGTTACTCCTGCTGGAGCGATAATTTCCCAGCTGGCAAAATTCAATTTTCCACTATTGAAGTTGGTTGCAACACCGTCATTGTCTAATTCAACATCTTTCCCTGATTGGAAACCATAAGCAAAAATATTTTCAGAAGCTCCCATAGCATTGCTTCGGTAATCAGCGTATTCTCCATCTGCGGCAACTTCGCTTCCAATTAAGGTAACATTTTTGAGAATAAAAGAACCTTCGGCAGCTCCTTCAGGACCGTCAATTTCAAGACCATGATCAGAAACGTTTCCAGCAATTACCATTGCGTTATCAATAGTACCTGAATAGGCTTGGTCGATATCCAAACCGTCATCTCCTTGACCCCAAACCAACAAGTTTGAAGCGTCTACAGTTCCTCCAAAAAATTCAATTCCGTCATCTACGTTTCCGACAACTTCAATGTTTTCAATTACAGTTCCTGAACCAACACCTCCTAATGTTAGGCCGTTGATTTCATTTCCATCTCCAATCAATGCACCACCGTGACGTATAGAGATATATTTTACAATACCCGAATTGTCAGTGGCATTAGTCCCGCCATAAAGACCGTTGGTATCGGTTACTGGAATTCCTTCTATTTGAACTTGAGTAACGTCATTTTCGAATGAGCAAGGAGCATATCCTAATATAAGAAGTCCACCCCACAAACCACGATTGTTTTCGTTTAGGTTAGTTCCAAATTTTTGACCAACTTCAATATCATCCGCTACTGAAGTCATAACAATAGGATTGCCAGCAGTTCCTTGAGCATCAATCTTTGCTCCTCTTGCAATAATTAAAGTAGATGCATTAGTTCCTGTACCTCCTTGAGCCTTAATTATAGTTCCCGCTGGGATAGTCAATGTAGTTCCAGAAGTAAAAGTAACTCTTCCTTTAAGAGTCCAAATGTTGTCAGCAGATAGTATTTTGCTGTCTGAATAGGTACCACTCAACGTGTAAGAAGATGGATCATTATTTTCTTCACCAATAACAACACTATCGTCACCTCCACAAGAAGTGATTAATAAAGTGATCAACAACAAAGAATAATTTTTAAATAGTTTTTTCATTTTTTTATAGATTTGTTTATTTAACACCGCAAAAGAACGCCTCCAATTTAAACGGTACGTTAAGGGTTGTTTAATGATTTAACAAAAAACAGTTACTGAATTGTTAAGAGCAAGTGTAAAATCAAAAAATCATTTCTTACATTGCAGCGATGAATTGGGAACAGCTTTTATCACTCAAAAGACAAGGAGACACACACAAACGCTTGCGTACTGAACAGGATGAAACCCGCATAGGGTTTGAGGTCGACTATGATCGTATTATTTTTTCGTCCTCTTTTAGAAGTTTACAAGATAAGACACAAGTCATACCGTTTTCTAAAACAGATTTTGTGCACACGCGTCTAACCCATAGCCTAGAGGTTTCTGTAGTCGGCAGATCCTTGGGCCGAAGAGTAGGGCAGGCTCTGCTAAAAAAACACCCCCAACTCCAAGAAATTTACGGATACCAAAGCAATGATTTTGGAGCTATAGTTGCCTCTGCTAGTTTGGCGCACGATATTGGGAACCCTCCCTTTGGACACAGTGGTGAAAAATCCATTGGAGATTTTTTTAGATCAGGTGCGGGAGCGGTTTATAAAACCCTTTTGACCCCCGAACAGTACCAAGACCTTTGTGATTTTGAAGGCAATGCCAATGGATTAAAAATTTTATCCCAAGCCAGAGCAGGAATTCCTGGAGGATTGCGATTGAGTTATGCCACTTTAGGAGCCTTTACCAAATACCCCAAAGGTTCGCTTCCTATAAAGCCCTCTCCCCATGTGGCAGACAAGAAATACGGATATTTTGATATTCAAAAAAAATTCTTTGGTGAAGTTGCTCAAGAACTGGGCCTTCAAAAAGAAGATGGAACCTATCACCGCCATCCGCTTGCTTTTTTGGTAGAAGCTGCCGATGATATTTGCTACACATTGATTGATTTTGAAGATGGAATCAATTTAGGATTGATTTCAGAAGAATATGCCCTTGAATACCTTATCAATTTGGTTAAAGACAGTATCAATAGAAAAAAATACAACGCTCTTGAACATACTTCTGATCGGGTGGCTTATTTGCGTGCGTTGTCTATCAACACATTGATAAACGATGCGGTTGCTATTTTTTTAGAAAACGAAGCGGCCATTCTGGACGGAAAATTTTCCACGTCCATCATGAAGATTAGCAAGTACAAAGCACAAATGGAAGATATTATTGACATTAGCGTTCACAAAGTATATCAATCATCAGAAGTCATTGAAAAAGAGTTGAAAGGTTATCAGGTTATCAATCGCTTACTGGATGTTTTTGCCACGGCTTCTGTTCATAACCAACAAAAAAAGCTTTCTGCATTTGACCGATTGGCGTTGGCTTGTTTTCCGAGTCAATATCTACATCCTGAAGGGGATTTGTATATACAATTGTTAGACATTAGCTGTTTTGTTGCCAGCCTAACCGATGGAAAAGCATTGGAGTGGTACCAAAAAATGCGATAGTTTTATAAAGTATTTAAAAGACCTTGAACCGCACTAACAGAAATACTTGCATCATGACGAATTTCTTCCAAACTTCCGTGTTCAATAAATCGATCAGGAATGCCAATCCGCTTAATTGGAACAGTATACTGATGATCGTTTGAAAATTCCAAAACGGCGCTCCCAACTCCTCCAGACAACACACCGTCTTCAATTACAACAACGGTTTGATATGTTTGGAAAACAGTATGTAACAAATCAGTATCCAAAGGCTTGGCATAACGCAAATCGTAGTGCGAAAATCGGCTTGATTCCTTGAGAGCATCGAGTGCGTTTTCGATGGTTTCAGCGGTCGTTCCCAAACTCAGGATGGCAACGTCTGTTCCTTTTTTAAGAAGCTGTCCTTTCCCAATAGGAAGGTACTCAAAAGGTTGTTTCCATTTCAGTATGCGACCTCTTCCTCGGGGATATCGAATCGAAAAAGGGCCGTTATTTTTTTGTTGTGCGGTAAACATTAGGTTTCGCAGTTCCATTTCGTTTCTTGGGGCACTAACGATCATATTGGGGATACTGCGCAAGAAGGCAATGTCAAAAACACCATGATGCGTAGCTCCATCCTCTCCAACCAAACCCGCACGATCGAGACAAAATACAACATGCAAATTTTGCAACGCAACATCGTGAATCACCTGATCATAGGCACGTTGAAGAAAGGTTGAGTAAATTGCGCAAAAAGGAATATGACCCTGTGAAGCCAATCCTGCCGAAAAAGTAACCGCATGTTGTTCAGCAATTCCTACGTCAAAGGAACGCTCCGGAAAGGCATCCATAAAAAAGTTTAAAGAGCTTCCGGAGGGCATTGCGGGGGTTATTCCTACAATTTTTTTGTTTTTAGCCCCAAGCTCTACCAAAGTTTTTCCAAAGACTTCCTGAAACTTTGGAGGCAATGAGGAATGTTGGCTTGAGTCAATAGTTCCTGTTTTTTTATCAAATTTTCCAGGCGCATGGTATGTCAATGGATCAGATTCTGCCCACGAAACCCCTTTTCCTTTGACTGTGTTGATGTGCAATACTTTAGGGCCTTTGATTTGTTTGAGTTTGTTTAAATGCAAAATCAAACTGTCAATATCGTGTCCGTCAATCGGACCTTGATAATGAAAATTCAGCGCTTCAAAAAAATTGTCTTTAGGAGAAGCAGCAGATTTTAATTCGCCAAAATACGATTTCAAAGCACCCACACTGGGATCAATCCCAATGGCGTTATCATTTAAAATAATTAAAATATTGGAGTTGGATTCTCCAGCACTATTCAAGCCTTCAAACGCCATTCCTCCAGCAATAGAGGCGTCTCCAATCACAGCAATGTGTTGTTTGGACTCGTCACCGTTCAATCGACTGGCTTGCGCCATTCCTAAAACAGCTGAAATAGAAGTAGAGGCGTGTCCTGTTCCAAAGGCGTCGTAAGGACTTTCGGCTCTGCTTGGAAATCCGCTAATCCCTTGCCACTGCCTCATGCTTTCAAAATTGTTGAACCTCCCTGTTAAAAGCTTGTGTCCATACGCCTGATGCCCAACATCCCATACTAATAAATCGTTAGGCGTTTCAAATACATAATGAAGCGCAATGGTTAATTCTACCACTCCTAGGCTGGCTGCTAAGTGGCCTTTTTTAACAGCAACAAAATCAACAATAGTTTCTCGAACTTCGTTGGCTAATTTAGGGAGCAGCTTTTGATTAAGCGCTCGCAAGGCCTTAGGCGAATTTAGATATGGAAGGATTTTTTTATTCACTTAACAAAGGTACGAGTTGAAATCGTATTTTTACGATCAAATGCAATCTAAACAATTATGTCAATCACTCCTTTGGACGATTCGTATTTTATGAAAAAGGCTTTGGAAGAAGCCCAACGCGCTTTTGATAAGGACGAGGTTCCGGTTGGAGCGGTCATCGTTGCCGATCAACAAATTATTGCAAGAACCCATAATTTAACGGAAGTACTTCATGACGTAACAGCTCATGCTGAAATGCAAGCCATCACTTCTGCGGCTAATTATTTGGGGGGGAAATATCTAAAAGGGTGTACTTTGTATGTGACTTTAGAACCTTGTCAAATGTGTGCTGGAGCCTTGTATTGGAGCCAAATTTCACGAGTGGTTTTTGGCGCCTCCGACGAAAAACGCGGATACCGAACGATGGGAACTACGCTGCATCCTTCAACGGAAGTTACACAGGGCGTTTTTGCCAAAGAAAGTGCGGATTTGTTAACGCAGTTCTTTCATTTAAAAAGACTGCAATAAAAAACCCCTAGCTAATGCTAAGGGTATGATGGTCTAAAATAAAATATTTTTAGTCAAGAACCTGCACATCGGCAGCAACTCTCCCTTTTCTTCCGTCTTCTTCAGAATATTCTACTTTGTCTCCTTCGTTGAGCGCTAGGCCGTTTAAAGAAGTAACGTGAACAAAGATGTCTTCACCTGTTTCATCGTTGGTAATGAATCCATAGCCTTTTGAGCCATTAAAAAATTTAACTGTACCAGTCATTGTATAATAATTATAAAAATTTAAGTTGCGAAGTTAGGAATAATTATTTGGTTAAGAGCAGTTATTTTTTGCTTTTCTTTATTTTTTCTTTTTTGAAACTCAACGAGTTAGACATTTTCTCTATACTTTCAGGGGTCATAATATAGTCTTCGATTCGTCTTTTTTTCCATCGAAAGGCAATGAAAAGGGGCATTAATACAAATGAAAACACCAAAACAGAAATTCCAATTATACGATCTCCTAAAAGTGTTTCGGAGGATTTAATATAAAATCCATATCCAAGACTTGCTACTAATAAAAGGGTGAATATTTTTAGGAATAGTTTCAATGAAGGTAAAGATTAGTTTTTGTTGATTGTTAAAGAAAGTTCTTTCAATTGATCGGCATCGATTGCAGCAGGTGCATCGATCATTACATCGCGTCCGCTATTATTTTTTGGAAAGGCAATATAGTCGCGAATCGTTTCTTTTCCGTCCAAAATAGCGACTAGCCGATCAAATCCAAGTGCAATTCCTCCGTGTGGTGGCGCACCGTATTGGAACGCATTCATTAGAAAACCAAATTGCGCTTTTGCTTCTTCTTTGGTAAATCCTAACAGATCAAACATCCGTTCTTGTAATTTTTGTTCGTGAATTCTAATAGAGCCTCCACCAATTTCGTTTCCATTCAGCACCAAATCATAGGCGTTTGCATATACTTTTTCGGGCTGTGTTTCCAATAGATCAATTTGATTGGGTTTGGGTGCGGTAAACGGGTGATGCATAGCGTGATATCGCTCGGTTTCGACATCCCATTCCAATAATGGAAAATCAACAATCCACAAAGGGGCAAACTCATCGGGTTTTCTAAGTCCCAATTGTTCTCCCATTTCCATTCGTAGGGCACTCAATTGTGAGCGAGTAGACGATGTATCGCCTGCCATTACTAGGAGTAAGTCTCCAGCTTTTGCTCCACACGCATTGGCCCATTCAGACAAATCTTTTTGCGAATAAAACTTGTCAACAGAAGATTTAAAAGACCCATCTTCATTGCATTTGACCCAAACCAGCCCATTGGCTCCAATTTGCGGTCGTTTTACCCAATCAATGAGTTTGTCAATTTCTTTTCGTTTAAAAGTAGCGGCTCCAGGAACTGCAATTCCTACAATCAACTCTTGTTTGTCAAAAACCTGAAATCCTTTTCCTTTTGCCCACGTGTTTAATTCGCCAAATTCCATTCCAAACCGAATATCTGGCTTGTCGTTTCCATACCTCCGCATGGCATCATCATAGGTCATTCTTGGGAAAGTAGCAACCTCAACGCCTTTGAGAGATTTTAACAAGTGTTTTGTTAAAGCCTCAAAAGTATTTAAAATATCATCTTGTTCTACGAAAGTTAATTCGCAATCAATTTGTGTAAATTCCGGTTGACGATCAGCACGTAAGTCTTCGTCTCGAAAACATTTTACAATTTGAAAATATTTATCCATTCCTCCCACCATCAAAAGCTGTTTGAACGTTTGGGGAGATTGAGGAAGGGCATAAAATTCACCCGAATTCATACGAGAAGGAACTACAAAATCGCGTGCACCTTCTGGGGTTGATTTAATCAAATAAGGAGTTTCTACCTCAACAAAACCGTTTTTGGAAAGGTAGTTTCTTACTTCCATACTCACACGATGACGAAATAAAAGACTTTCTTTTACGGGATTTCTCCGAATATCTAGGTATCGATATTTCATTCGAATATCTTCTCCACCATCCGTATTATTTTCAATCGTAAATGGAGGTGTTTTGGAAGTGTTGAGCACTTTTAGAGTTTCTACAAGGACTTCAATGTCTCCTGTAGGAATGTTTTTGTTTTTGGATTCTCTTTCAATGACGGTTCCATGGACTTGAATAACAAACTCTCTTCCGAGTGTTTTGGCACTTTCAAATACTTCTTGGGGAGTTCGTTCGGAGTCAAAGATAAGCTGAGTAACGCCATATCGATCGCGAAGATCTACCCAAATCATAAATCCCTTATCGCGTACTTTTTGGACCCACCCCGACAAAACAACGGATGTATTGTTGTGGGATATATTTAAATCTCCGCATGTATGGCTTCGTAGCATTCGTCTAATTTTAGCGTAAAAATAAGAACTTTAGGTGGTTAAATGAATTCTTATTTCAAAAATAACACATGATTTATTAATTATATTTAAAATTTAAAATACTGAAAAACAAATAGTTAGATGTTTCATGTTAATTTAATGTTAACTTAATGTTTGTTATATGTAAAATATTTTGTAACATTACAGTATGATTTAGGAATCATTTAACACCTTTTAATTATGAAAAATACATATTTAGTACTCGCAATTCTTTTTGGAAGTTTTTTGTTCGCTCAAGAAAATAACCCATCTGTTCAGCTTGAAAAAGTCACTGAAGACATAGTTATGATAAAAGTATTTCATGATAACGGTGAAATTGCGCAGTCTGGGTTTGTTAAAAATAACAAACTCGAGGGTAAATGGGAATCTTTTACTGCTTCTGGAGATAGGGTTTCAACAGGGAACTACAAGGAAGGTAAAAAAGTAGGTCAATGGTTTTTTTGGAATGAAGACGAACTCACTGAAGTTGCTTTTCATGAAAATAAAATATCTTCTGTGAATTTATGGAAAGACTCAAAAACATCTATTGCATTGAAATAGCAATAACAATTTTATATATAAAAACCGCATCTTTTGGATGCGGTTTTTTTGTTTTTATGAATAAATAGTAAAGGGTTTATTCTTTTATATCGTCGTAAAATTTGGCAATACTTACTTGTATGTATGGTATAAGCCATAAAAATCCTATTCCAAAAGTAAGCAGACACAATAGAGCCCATCCCAAAAATCGAAGGTTTAACAAAAAGTATTTCCATTTGTTTCCCTTCATCATTGCTTTGCTTTTGTCAATCGCATCCATAGGACTAATGGAAGGATCGTCTGCCAAAATGTAAAAGGTCATTGAGTAAGAAAATGCTGCAATGATTCCTGGTATAATTAATAGTAGCATCCAAAGAAAGATAAAAAGCAACATTAGAAGGTAGGCCCCAACAGCCGATTTGAAATTTTGAAATCCTTCAAAAATATTTTCTACTTTGGGGTCGTTGTCTCTGGAAATGTTTAAGCTGAAAGTAATAAATCCCAATGCAATAGGGCCGCTAATTATAAGGGTCACAATCATTAGAAGAGGATCTATTTCAGCCAACAACTGAACTCCCATCAAAACAATAAAATAAACGAAAGTGCCGAGTACTGCAAGGCCCCATTTTCCGTCCAGAGATTCTCTGGCCATTTGAGTAAGCGTTGAATTTGTAGTTTTCATGTATTTAGGGTTATTAAGTGATAACGAATTATAAAGTTAAACTTTTTATTTTAATTGCTGCGCGTTTACTTAAATAGAAAGTAACAGGAACGATTATTAGGGTTAAAAAAGTTGCGAAAGTAAGTCCAAAAATAACTGTCCAAGCCAACGGTCCCCAAAAGATGACATTGTCACCCCCTATATAAATTTGAGGATCACCTTCCATAAACAATGAGAAGAAATTGATGTTCAATCCAATGGCAAGCGGAATAAGCCCTAATATTGTTGTTATTGCGGTTAATAAAACGGGCCGCAAACGAGCCTTCCCGCCATTGACTACTGCTTGAAATATTTCTTCTTTAGGAAGCAGTTGTTCTGAAGTAAGTCCATTGTTTTTTCTTCTACGATCGAGCAGCAATTGGGTATAATCGAGAAGAACAACACTGTTGTTAACTACAATTCCGGCCAGCGAAATAATTCCCATCATGGTCATGATAATTACAAAAGTCATGTTGAAAATGACAAGCCCTAAAAACACGCCAATAAAACTTAAAAAGATGGACAAAAGTATGATGGCAGGTTTAGAAATAGAGTTAAATTGAAAAACCAAAAGCAACATGATTAACATCAAAGCCAAAGCAAGAGCCTTTGATAAAAAGGCCATGTTTTCATCTTGTTTTTCAATTTCTCCCGTAAAGCTATAATTGACATCTTTTGGAAGTTCTGTAAAATCTTTGAGTCGAACCTTAAGTTGATTCACAATTTCTACCGCATTGTAGCCTGGTAAAATAGAGGAGTAAACCGTAACAACTCGTTTTAACCCTCGATGTTTGATAGCGCTGTATGAGACGATATTTTGTTGAGATACCACAGATGCAACAGGAATTTCTTTAATTTTTCCAGAAGCTTGATCTCTAAATGTGATATTTTGATTGAACAAAGCCGAGGCATCGTAACGGTCTTGACCCTGAAACCGAACATTGATATCATAGTCTTCACCGCCCGACTTATAAACACTTGCTTTTTCACCAAACAGTGAACGGCGCAATTGTCTTCCAATTTGCCCTGCGGTAAGTCCAAGAGCGCCTGCTTTTTCACGATCAATTTCGATGCGCATTCCCGGTTTGTTTCGATTGACATCAATTTTTAATTCTTCAATTCCGTTAATATTTTGACTATTTATAAAAGCCCTTATGTTTTCTGCTGTAACAATCAATTCATCGTAATGCAGACCTGTAACTTCAATATTGACAGGGTAACCTGATGGAGGTCCGTTGGCATCTTTTTCGACGGAAACAGAAACACCAGGAAATTTTCCATTAAGTTGGGTTTGAATTTTTTGCCGTAACTCTTCACTAGATTGCCCTTCGCGAAATTTAAATTCTCGCATGGTGGCAGTTATTTTGGCTTTGTGCGGCATATCGGCTTCAGAGCCACTATCGGTCTCGGGATTTCCCGCGCCAGCTCCCACTTGTGACACTACCGATTCTACCATATAATTGTAGCCGTTTTTTAGATAAAGCGGATCATTGATAACCGAAAAAACATCTTTTTCAATTTTTTTTGTGATACCGTTAGTTTTTTCGATATCAGTCCCTTGCGGATATTCAATATATACAATGATTTGATTGGGTTGATTGTCTGGAAAAAATTCTACTTTGGGCGAAGCGATTCCTACAATCACGAAAGTCAGCATCAATAACAATACGGTTCCACCCAAAAAAGCATAGGCACGCCATCCACGCATGGCAAAAGCCAACACTTTTTCATATCGATTTTCGAGAGCTACAAGGAATTGAAATTGAAAAAAAGCTGCCCATTTTTTGATATAATATTTATAGAGCCAAACCAGTCCAACTACGCATATCAAAAGCGTTCCAAATCCAGACCAAACACCTCCTGCAAAAACCAAAAGCAATCCAAACCCTCCCATTGTATAGGTTAGGCGAATCAATCCTTTGAGGGTTATCGTACGTTCTTCGATTTCCATGAATCGAGACACCAACATTGAGTTGAAAAAGATAGCAACAATCAAAGAAGATCCCAAAACAATAGATAAGGTAATGGGAAAATAAATCATAAACTCACCCATAGTTCCAGGCCACATTCCCAAAGGAATAAAAGCGGCAATGGTAGTAGCTGTTGAAACAATAATGGGGTATGCGATTTCGGCGACACCTTTTTTGGCAGCTTCAATACGACTCATACCTTCTTTTTCCATGAGTCGGTAAACGTTTTCTACCACTACAATTCCATTATCTACCAACATTCCAAGTCCCATAACCAAAGCAAACAAAACCATAGTGTTGAGTGTATATCCTAGGGCTTGTAAAATCATGAGCGACATGAACATGGACATCGGGATTGCAAAGCCAACAAAAAGTGCGTTTCTAAATCCAAGGAAAAACATGAGAACCGTCACAACAAGAAGTACCCCAAACAAAATATTATTAACCAAGTCATTGACTTGATTGATTGTTAACATGGATTGATCGTTGGAAATGCTAATTTCGAGGCTGTTCGAAAAAATATTTTCTTTTGAGTAGGTAACCATTTCAACAATTTTGTTGACGGCTTCAATGAGGTTTTTACCAGCTCTTTTTTTCACATCGAGCATCACTACATTTTCACCAAACTCTCTGGCATAGGTAGTTTTCTCTTTTTCTTTAAAAGAAATTTGAGCAACGTCTTTCAAAAAAACGGTACCATTGTCGTTTTTTACCACAAAACTTCCAAGATCTTCAGGGTTTTCGATTTCTCCAATAACTCTCAATGTTCTTCGCAATCCGCTACTGACAATATTGCCGGCTGCAACGGTAGTATTTTCTCTGGCAATCGAATTAATGATATCGTCGAAACTAATTTTTGAAGCCTTCATTTTTTGAATGTCAACGGCGACTTCAATTTCTTTGTCTTGTGCTCCTCGAATATCTACCTCTTTTACTTCGTCCAGACGTTCAATTTTTTCTTGTAAAATTTCAGCAATTTCTTTCAGCTTTTCTGTCGGATAATCCCCTTTGATATTGACATTCAAAATGGGCATTTCTTCCGAAAAGTTTAGATCAAACACATTGGGTTCAATTTTGGCATTGTTAAAAGTTGGCCAGTCTTCGCTTGAAATGACAGCGTCAATATTGTCCTTGACTTGCTGTTTTGCACTTTCAACGGTTATACTTTCGTCAAATTCGAGTATTATAATGGAATAATTTTCTTGAGAAGTAGAGGTGATTTCTACCAAATTGGAAATGCCTTTTACGGCATCTTCCAAGGGGTTGGTAATCAATCGTTCAACATCTTCTGCAGTGTTTCCGGGGTAGGCTGCACTTAAAAAAACATTGGTTTGTTTGATTTCCGGAAAATTTTCACGAGGCATAGTAAAATACGACGAGATCCCCAAAAACAGGAAAATAGCCATGATAACGTATATGATTGTTTTGTGGGTAATCGCCCATGTAGAAAATAAAAAATCTTTTTCGGAGGCGTTTCGCTGTTCTTTCATAGCTACTCAATAATTTTGATAGGTTGCTGATCACGAACAAAGCGGGCACCTTCTTCAATGACTCTCATTCCAGGTTTTAAGCCTGACACAATTTCAATCCATTTGCCTTGGGTTCGACCGGTTTCAACAAAAACTTGTTGCGCTCTATGGTCATTAGCAATAAAAACATACTCCTGATTGGAGGCGTTTTCCGACACTACACTTTGAGGAACCAGCAAAGCATTTGCATTTGAATAATCGTTAAGAAGCATTTTAGCATTGAGGTTTGGGCTTATCTTTTCAAGATTATCGGGCACCTTAACCTCTACTCTAAAGCTGCGGTTTTCTGTGTTGATATTATTCCCCTTCTTAGTCACTCTAGCCTCGAATTCAAGATTTAAAACAGGAATTTCAACCGTTACTTTCGTGTTTTTATTGATTGTCGTCAAATAGTTTTCAGGAACACTGGCATGCACAAACATATTTCTAAAGTTAATGATGCGAAATAGCGGTGACTGCCCAGGAGTCACCAAATTTCCTTCTTCAATAATTACATGATCAACCACGCCACTAAAAGGAGCTCTAACACGGGTTTTATCGAGTTTACTTTCCAGTTGTTCTTTGCTTTTTAACTGAGATTTATAGGCTGTTTTTGCCTGTAAATACGCTATCTCGGATCCAATATTTTGCTTCCATAAGCGTTCTTGTCGTTCAAAAAGTGTTTTGGATAAAAGGAATTGAGACTGCAGTACTTCGAGTTGTTCTTTCAATCCTCCATCATCAATAACAGCCAAAACTTGTCCTTTTTGGACGGTTTCCCCTTCTTTAACAAGAATTTTTTGAACTTTACCGTTAAATTCAGGCATTAAGACCATGTTTTGATCTGTCTTTACGGTTGCTTGAACTGAGGTATAATGTTCAAAAAGGGAAGATTTGGCTTCAAAAACACTCACCAAAGCCTTCTTTTGGGTGGTATCCAAAATAGTAATCGCCTGATTGATTTTTGATAAATCTTGGGAATTATTTCCCATCTCTATGACCAATTCTTTTCTTTTCTCTTGCAATTGTTCCAAAGAACCTTTTTCGATGAGTTGTTCTAAAGTTTGTTTTTTAGGCTCACCACAAGCGTTTAACAAAAAGATTCCGACACTTAAATAAATTGTTTTTTTCATAACTATTCTGCAGGCGTTTGATGGAGTAATGTTTCTAAATTTGTGTTTTCATTGATAAGATCAATCATGGCAAGTAGCAATTGATTTTGACTTGTGTACAACTGATTTTGTGCTTGGTATAATTCAAAACTTGAAGCCAATCCTTCGTAAAATTTTGTTTGATTTTTTCGTTCGATACTTTCAGCCAATTTCAGTGTTTTTTGAGCGGTTTGGAATTTTTTAATAGCCAATCTACTCGATGTTTTAGCCGACGCTACTTTTAAGTTTAATTCTTGTTGAGTATCCTCAAATAGATTGATTTGTTTTTTAAGTTCCAAACGCTCTTGGGCTACAGAAGCACTTCGCTTGAGGGAGGTAAACACGGGAACGTTAAGCTTTACTCCAACCATCGACGATCCAAACCAGGGCTGTTCAGCATCTAAAAATCCAAAACTCTCATTGTTTCCATTGTATCGTCCATTAATAAAAGCGGATAGAGAGGGAAGCGATTTATATCGGGCTAATTTTAACAATAATTTTTGTGAAGCAACGTTATTTTTTGCAATTTGAAAGTCGATATTGTTTTCAATAATAAAAGGGTTTTCAGGGGCAAATCCGGCGAGTTGTTTTAAAGTTAAACCTTCCAAGCTATCGGTTAGCGCTATCGCATCTTCATTAGGAATTCCCAAAACCATTTTGAGAAGACCTTGAGAAATGATTTTCATTTGTTGCGCATATTGCAGCGAATTTTCAAGAGAAGCAAGTGTTATTTGAAGTTGCTCTACATTTTCTTCTTCTATCAATCCATTTTCGTAAATAGTTTGAATCTCCACCAAATTTCTTTGCAGATTTTCAAGATTTCTATTCAATACGTCAATTTGTTGAGTAGCCAACAACACATTGCAATAGGCTTTGATGATTGCCTTTTTTACTTCCAAATCTGTTTTCAATTTTGCTCGATTGGATATTTCCAAATACACTTTGGATGCTTGAAGACCTACCAAATACGATCCATCAAACAGCAATTGATCCAAGCGTAATGTCGCGTTAATTTGTTGCTGAGTGCCAAAAACAACTTCCGAAAACTCTCCTTTAGGTCCTCCAAAAATTTCGGAAGGAATTAATGAAACCCCTTGTTTCAGATTATTGTTATACTCTGCATTCAGGTTGATTTGTGGTAAACCCAAAGCAATGGTTTCCCATTGTTTTTTTTTGGCAATGGTAATATCACTAACCGCATTCTGAGCGGTTCGATTGTAGACCAGTCCATAGTCGATGGCTTCCTCTAAAGAAAAAGAATGGTTTTCTTGCGATTGAATTGAAGAAAAAATCAAGAGTGAGAGCGCTCCAAGGATGGTATTTTTCATGAGGCTTTTGTTAGTGTTATTTTATTAAGTTCCTTCAGTCCTTTTTGGGTAACAATGGCTCGAAGATGATAATCAAGATAAGATTCCATCAAATAATCTGGATGAAACAATTCGGAGACAAAAACTTCACGATTTTTAATTCCGTTCATTCCATTAAAGTACATTCGAGAAATAAATTCTATATCAATATTATCGCGAAAAAGACCCAGTATAATCCCTTTCTGTAAACTCCTTTTCACAGAGTCCAACATAAACTTATATTGCTTTTTTTGAAGTTCTTGATGAATAGATGGGTAAAATTTTTGAAGTTGAAACAAAGGAGACACTTTCTCGCCTTTTAAATAACGCATCAAAAATAGTTTCACCTCGTAGAGTTCAACAATAGGATTGTTGGCCGTCACTCGAATCGATTCAATTTTATTTGAAACTTCATCGAACATGTTAAAGGTAGTTTCTTGGATGAGGTCTGTTTTGTTTGAAAAATGAACGTAAATGGTCTTTTTTGAAATTCCCATTGCGTTGGCAATATCGTCCATTGTAACGCTCTTGAATCCAAGTTCCAAAAACATTTCCTGGGCTTTGTTACAAATGGTTGTTTTCATAGCGCATGCTTTCTTGAAGGAAACAAATATATTAAGGAAACTTTTAATACCAAAAAAGTTTCTAAAGTATTTGCAGTTTTTTAGGGTGTTAAATCATTGCTGAAAAACGTATTTTAGCAAAAAATGCAATTCATGGAATATATTAAAAAGCAACGCCGGCTTTTTTTAGACCATTTGTCAAAAAATACGCTTCACTCTGAACCCGTTAATTTGTACGAGCCCATTGCGTACCTTCTTGCTTTAGGAGGAAAAAGGTTTCGACCTATACTAACATTAATGGCTGCAGACTGTTTCGATACAAACCCAAAAGAAGCACTTGGTGCTGCAATGGCCGTTGAAGTTTTTCACAATTTTACGTTGATGCACGATGACATTATGGACGCTGCTCCTCTGCGAAGAGGTAAACCAACGGTGCACTACAAATGGAATGTAAACACAGCGATTCTCTCGGGAGATGCGATGCTTATCAAGGCGTATCAGCAGTTAGAATCCTATTCGCCCTCTTTATTTAATTCCTTGACACGCTTGTTGAGTCAAACGGCTTTGGAGGTTTGTGAAGGACAACAACACGATATTGATTTCGAAACTAGAGACGATGTTTCTTTGCAAGAATACCTGACTATGATTACTCAAAAAACAGCGGTTCTGTTGGGATGTGCCTTGCAAATGGGAGCAATAGTAGCAAAAGCTTCTGAGTCCGATTCAAGGGCGCTTTACCAGTTTGGAGTTCAGTTGGGAATTGCTTTTCAGCTTCAAGACGACTACTTAGATACTTTTGGAGATCCAGCAGTTTTTGGAAAACAAGTGGGAGGAGACATTGTTGAAAACAAAAAAACAATTTTGTACCATTATACACTAGCATTGGGTTCTTCCAAACAACAGCAAGAGCTTCACAACCAGTTTGCATCATCATTTTCCCAGACAAATCAAAAAATAAAATCCGTTAAAAAATTATTTTTAGAAACTGGTGCCGCCAAAGCCACCCAGGAAATGATTAAGAAGTACATTCAAAATGCGTTTCGCTGCCTAGACGAATTGCAAATCGACGCCTCCAAGAAGCAAATTTTATTGAATTTTGGAAATGCTATGATGCAACGTTCTAACTAAAAAGTAACAACTTTTTTTATTTAAGACCGAAAAAACGTCTTAAAAAGGCAAGGACAAATATCCCCGTCGGCATTGTTTGCATTAATTTTATTTCGTCTATAATCTGGGTTTGTTCGTCCAAAAATCGAAATATTCGTTGAGGGGTATTTTTTTCAAACAATTTTGAAAAAAGCATACCGCCTTTTTCATTGTAACGATGCAACACATCTAAAAACAATAAGTCATAAAAACGAAAGCGATTGGATTTTGTAAATTTTGAAAAATCAGTATTGGATTCTAAAAATCGGGAAAGTTCGTTGGTCTTTCGTTCAATATTTTTAAAAGTAAAACCTGTGGTAGCTTTGGTCCATCCTCCAGCAGAACCAATATGTAAAATGTTTTTGCTGTTTTGTTTTTCAAATGGGAACGCAGTCATGGGAATACTTCCTTGTTCTTTTTCAACAATCGAATATTCTCCAGCACCCATTTGAATCAAATAACTATCGATGGCTTTTTCGTATTCTTTTAACGAAAGCAAGTCTTTTGAAAACAAGGTGTATTCAACAAGCGCGTCCGAGTCTGAAAAAGGCAATACGTACATAAACCGTGTATTCTTTTTTTGAGACACTGAAAAATCCATAAACGTTGCTTGCCGTTCATTAAAAACAGGGTTGGAGGTTTTTACAAACCATCCCACAAAATGTTGCTGAAGCAAAGGGTATTTTGTTTGCGTCTGAATCAAACGCCAATTTAGAATGCTGGAGAAAAACTTATTGGAAGAGAACGTGTGTTGGTCTGTGGAAACCAATACACGAATTCCTTCGTCCCTAAAGTGATTTATTTTTTCGTAACAAAACTCAATATTTGGATGTTTTTTAATGCGATCCATTAGTGTTGCATACACTTCTTTGCTGCGAATCATTTTGTACTGAAATGGATCCAAAGAAATGGTATTGCTAAATGCATCACTTTTAAATGTAATGGTGTCCCACTGTTTAAATATATGAGCGTCCCAAGCTCCGATTCCTTCTTCCCAAAAACACCAGGTTCGGTCGTTTTCATAAGAAGTTTTGGGGTCTATCACAAGACCTTTAAGATTTTTGTAAATAGGATGTTCAGCCAAAACGGCTGCCAAGTACAATCCCGATGCTCCCCCTCCTCCAATAATATAATCGTACGCTTGCTGCATTCTTTAGAATTAAGGTAAATGTACAAAAATTATGTTTCCCTGCTATTTTTAGGCTTTCCTAAAATATTTTTTATATATAAATAAAAACAGTAAATTTACCCCATGTTAACACACTCAGAAGAGAATTATCTCAAGGCAATTTTTCACCTTTCATTGGAAACCGATGAGGATATTTCCACCAATGCGATTGCATTAAAAATAAACAGTCAGCCTTCGTCAGTTACAGAAATGCTCAAAAAGATGAGTGATAAATCGATGATTTCTTATCAAAAATACAAAGGAGTTTCTTTGACAGAAGTGGGTCAAAAGACCGCTTTAAAGATTGTTCGAAAGCATCGCTTGTGGGAAGTTTTTTTGTTTGATAAGCTCAATTTTTCTTGGGACGAGGTGCATGAAATAGCCGAACAGTTGGAGCACATTCATTCTGACAAACTCACACAAGAATTGGATCGTTTTTTGGATTATCCCCAACACGATCCTCACGGAGATCCCATTCCCAACCGAGCGGGATTTATTCAATACTCAGAAAAGATTTTATTGGCAACACTTCAAGTAGGAGAGACTGCACGATTTGTTGGGGTTAAGGATTCCACGGCTGTTTTTTTACAATATTTAGACAAGCGGAATATTGCATTAGGAGATCTACTTACAATATCATTTATAGAAGCTTTTGATCAGTCGATGCACGTATTGATTAACGATTCCAATCACATATTATCGAAACAAACCATTAACAATATTTACGTTTTAAAAGTATAAACATGTTTGAACAAATTGTTGAATTTTTTGAAAATACAGATCCAATTTTAGGAGCGCTTTACGCCACTTTATTTACCTGGGGTCTGACAGCTTTAGGAGCCTCTTTTGTTTTTTTATTCAAAACCATGAAACGTTCGGTTTTGGATGGAATGCTAGGGTTTACAGGAGGTGTTATGGTAGCGGCAAGTTTTTGGAGTTTATTGGCACCAGGAATTGAGATGAGTAAAGGAGAAGGATTTGTTAAAGTAATCCCGGCAGCCGTAGGCTTCTTGTTGGGAGCCTTATTCATTTTTTCATTAGATAAAGTACTGCCGCATCTGCATATTAACTTTAAAAAAGCGGAAGGGATTAAAACCCCTTGGCATCGAACAACTTTGTTATTTTTAGCAATTACCTTGCACAACATTCCCGAGGGCTTAGCTATTGGTGTTTTGTTTGGAGGCGTAGCCGCAGGAGTTCCTGAGGCCTCTATATTGGGAGCCGTTGCCTTGGCAATAGGGATTGGAATCCAAAATTTTCCCGAGGGAATAGCCGTTTCCATGCCTATGAGAAGACAAGGTGCCAGTCGTAGAAAAAGTTTTTTTTACGGACAAGCTTCAGCAATTGTTGAGCCGATTGCAGCTGTTATTGGAGCAGTGGCTGTTACTTTTTTCACCCCCATTTTACCGTATGCACTTTCCTTTGCTGCAGGTGCTATGATTTTTGTTGTCGTTGAAGAGGTTATCCCTGAAACACAACAGGACAAATACACAGACATTGCCGCTTTGGGATTTATTGGAGGGTTTATTGTCATGATGGTGCTTGACGTTGCACTAGGGTAAGCATTTTTTTTAAATTTGTCAAAAGAATGTCCTACAGTTCTTCATTTATGAGTCAAAGCAAAAAAGCGGTTAGCTTTTTATTTATTATTATTTTCTGTTATTCAGGGCTTCGCCCCACATTTCCCTTTTTCAATTACTTTATCAATTACGAATACATTGCTGAGGTTCTGTGTATCAATAAAGAAAAAGAGATGTTGGCGTGTAATGGAAAATGTCAACTTACAAAGGATGTTTTGGAAAATAAGTCTTCGGATAACCCCGATCACTTACAAATTAATTTTGAAAAATTTCCCAACCTTTTTTTAGAAAAAAGTACATTTACTAGCATTCATATTCCTGTTTCAAAAAGAAAAGCTTCGTATTATTTTTTAAGTAGTTATCAGCGAACTATACAAAAACCTGTGTTGCCTCCTCCCCGCATTGTAATTTCAATTTCTTAGCCAAAGTTGCCCTTAAAAGCAATTACTTAATTAGTTAAATTACAATACAATACAAAATGAAAAAAATATGTATCCCGGTAATGGGATCCCTCTTGTTATGTTTTGTGCTTTCAGCACAAGAAACCTCCTGGAGTTCTTTACGCCCAGATGGACACGCTCCCATTCAAGTGATGGGTGATCATATGCACACTCAAGGAGAATGTATGTTTTCCTACCGATTTATGACCATGAATATGAAAGGAATGTTGTCTGAATCTTCAGAAATACAAAACGCTACGGTATTTGAAAATTACATGGCAGCCCCTCAACAAATGACAATGAACATGCACATGTTAGGTTTTATGTATGCTCCTTCCGATAAATTGACTTTGATGGTAATGGGAAATTACATTTCGAATAGCATGGATTTGCAAACAAAAATGAATGTCGATTTTGAAACCTCATCGAAAGGTTTTGGTGATATTTCTGTAGCTGGGTTGCTCCATTTGTTAAGTCAAAAGCGTCAAAAAGTTCATGCAAACGTAGGGATTTCTATTCCTACTGGCAGTTTGGATCAGCGCGGAGACACTCCAATGATGAACAACGTTCGGTTGGCTTATCCGATGCAGTTAGGAAGCGGCACTTGGGATCCGTATTTTGGAGCTACCTACTTAGGGCAATCAGACAAGACTTCGTGGGGATTCCAATCGCTTTATAAGTTTCGATTGGGAGAAAATTCCGAAGGCTATACTCTAGGAAATCAATGGAGTGCAGGGGGTTGGTACGCATTCAAAGCCACCAAAAGTTTTAGTTTTTCAGGAAGTTTGGATTATTTTAAAATAGGAAGTATCGATGGAAAAGATGCTGAACTGAATCCGATGATGATGCCTTTGTTTAATGCCAATAATTCGGGTCGAAATCAATTGAATTTAGGATTGGGTAGTAACTATTTGATTTCTGATGGAGTGTTTAAAAATTTACGTTTGGCACTTGAAGTTACAATTCCCCTATCCCAATCGGTCGAGGGAATTCAGATGAAGAATGGTTTAATGAGTACCTTTGGAGTTCAATACGCATTGGGACACCACTAAAAAATCAATTCAGTTTATTTAAAATGGTAGATCGATTATCGGTTTGCCATTTTTTTTAGTGGCAACCGCAATCATCGCCACACCCTTTTTTAGTGGATGCCTTTTTTCCAAAAAACTTTTTGTAGAGAAAAAGAATGGAAAGCACTACGGCACATAGGGTTAGGAAAAACTGCATACTTATAACTGATTAAGAATTTGGTAGGCACCAAAGGCGGCTATATAGGCAATAAAAGTCATAATAACCAATTGCAACGCGGGCCATTTCCAGCTATTGGTTTCTTTTTTTACGATGGCTAGGGTACTCATGCATTGCATCGCAAAAGCATAAAAAAGCATTAAAGAAATCCCAGAAGCCAAATTAAAAACAGGGCGTCCTGCGGCATTGATTTCAGAAGCCATTTTGTTTTTAATAGTGTTTTCCTCATTACTCCCCACATTATATATAGTGGCAAGCGTTCCTACAAAAACCTCGCGAGCAGCAAATGAACTTACCAAAGCAATTCCAATTTTCCAATCGTAGCCCAAGGGAGCAATTGCTGGCTCGATAGCTTTTCCAATCAATCCCAAATAGGAATGTTCGAGTTTGTATGCAGCAATTTCATTCGAAAAATCTGCCGATTTAACGGAAGCAGAAGTTAGGGTTACGTATTTTTCGGCATTGCTGAATTTATCGCCCGGGCCGTTGGAAGCCAATACCCATAGTAAAATAGAAATTGCCAAAATTATTTTTCCCGCTTCAAGAACAAAAGACCTTGTTTTTTCTACAATGGTAAGAACAACATTTTTTAGTAAGGGCAGTTTGTAATTGGGCATTTCGACCACAAAAAACGTTTTGCTTTGAATACGGAGTGTTTTATTTAGTATGGATGCCGACAAAATGGCCATCCCAAAACCAAACAAGTAGAGCCCCATTAGTGTAAGCCCTTGAATATTTATTCCTAAAAAACGTTGATTGGGAATTACTAACGAAATAAGAATCAAATACACAGGCAGTCGAGCCGAACAGGTAGTAAAGGGTGTAACCAAAATGGTGATGAGTCTTTCTTTCCAGTTTTCAATATTTCGAGTTGCCATAATGGCCGGAATGGCACAGGCAGTTCCTGAGATAAGCGGAACGACACTTTTTCCACTCAATCCGTAACGTCGCAAAATACGGTCCATAAGGAATACCACCCGACTCATATATCCTGTTTCTTCCAAAACAGAAATGAACATAAATAAAAATGCAATTTGGGGAATAAATATGACGATTCCACCCAATCCCGGAATGATTCCTTCGGCGAGTAAATTTGTAAATATTCCTGGTGGAAGCGAAGTTTTTATAGCTTCACTCATGGCTACAAATCCAGCGTCAATCCAATCCATTGGAACGCTGCTCCAGTCAAAAATAGCTTGAAAAATAGTTAAGAGAATTACAAAGAAAATTAGATATCCCCAAAATTTATGAATCAGAATTCGATCTAATTTTGAACGTAAGTCGGAAGCATTTTCGGGATCAACATGATAGGCTTCTTTTAAAACCCCATTGATAAACTGGTAACGCTTGATCGTTTCTTTTTGTTGGAGTCGCTTAAGATGTGAGATTGAGCGCGTAATAAAGCCACTCGTACTTTCGACTTTTTTTCGCTCTACATTGGCAAAATTGACATCTTGGGTAATGACCAACCACAATTTGTAGAGCGATTGGTTGGGGAAAGTTTTTGCAAGTCCTTCAAAATAGTTTTGATCAATCGAAAAAACATCCAAACACGGTTTTGTTGACAATGTTTTGTGATTGATGATGAGTTCTTTTAGGGTTTCAATTCCTGTTTTTTTTCGAGAACTGACCAGAGCGATTTTGGTATTGAGCCGTTCCTCAAGCAATGCAATGTCAAGAGAAATTGCTTTTTTAACCATTCTATCCGACATATTGATTACCAATATGGTGGGAATGCCCAAATCTTTTATTTGGGTAAACAATAAAAGATTTCGTTTTAAATTTTCTACATCAGAAATAACCACAGCCACATCGGGATAGTCCTTGTCGTTTTTGTTGAGCAACAATTCGATTACCACACTTTCATCGAGTGAAGATGCGTTGAGGCTATAGGTTCCGGGCAAGTCTAAAATGTGTGCTTTAACTCCGCGTTCCAATTTGCAAATGCCTTCTTTTTTTTCAACGGTGATTCCGGGGTAATTGCCTACTTTTTGATTGAGCCCTGTTAACTGATTAAATACCGAAGTTTTCCCAGTATTGGGATTGCCAATGAACGCAACGTTCATTCGTTTACTCATGAGACTCTTTTGAGGTAATGGAAATATGAAACGCTGTTTCGCGTCGAATGGCCAAGTGGCTTCCGTTGATATTTAAGTACATAGGGTCTTTGAAAGGAGCCAGTTGAATAAGCTCCACTGTATTGCCCGGCAAGCACCCCATTTCAATCAACTTTAATGGAATGGTGTCCGTGGCAATTTCATCAATTACCGCAATTTGTCCTTTTTTTAATTCAGCTAAGGTCAACCTCTTTATTTAGAATGATTTTAAAGAAGCAAAAGTAAGGTTTTGAAATAAATTAACCATGCAATCCCGATTATTTTTTGAGTTCTTGTTGTAGAATTTCAATATCGTCCAACAAGGTTTGCATGGCTTCGGTTTGGGTGCCGTCGTAATAACCGCGAATTCTTCCTTGAGGATCTACCAGTACAAAATTTTCGGTGTGAATCATATCAAACGGGCCACCGTCTCCCGAGGTTTTCACTACCATATAGGAAGAGCGTGCCAAGGTGTAGATTTCTTTTTTTTTGCCTGTAACCAAATTCCATCGAGTGTCATCCACTCCTTTTTTGAGCGCGTATTTTTTAAGAACAGGAACGGAGTCAATTTCAGGAGTTACGGTATGAGAGAGTAATTTAACATTCGGAACATTGGCCAATTGTTGTTGTAAAAACACCATGTTGTCGGTCATTACGGGACAAATAGTGGGGCAAGTAGTAAAGAAAAAATCGGCGACATAAATAAATCCTTCGTAGTCATTTTGAGTGACCGTTTGGCCGTTTTGGTTGATAAAAGCAAAGTCAGCAATTCGGTGGTATTTTTTTACGTGTTGTAGTTCTTCATCAACCAATTCTGAAGCTACCATGGCAGGTTGATAAATAGGCAAAACAGGAATGGGCTTTAGTGCATTATAAAACAAGACAATGATAATGCCAGAAACAACGATCATTACACCAGCAAATCGTTTGTATTTTTCAAAAAACCGTATCATATATCAATAGTTTGGGTAACAAAAATAATGGATAATTTAATGGGTTTCTGTTTTCTGTTTTAATATTTTTTTTAAACCGTACTAAAACTGTATTTTTGGCATCTGAAATCCATTTTATGAGCCCATTTTTCGTTAAAGCTATCCAACTTCTTTTGAGTCTTTCACTTTTAATTGTACTCCATGAGTTGGGACATTTTATTCCTGCAAAGTTGTTTAAAACCCGCGTTGAGAAATTTTATTTATTTTTTGACGTAAAGTTTTCTTTGTTCAAAAAGAAAATCGGTGAAACCGTGTATGGAATCGGTTGGCTTCCTTTGGGGGGGTATGTAAAAATTGCCGGTATGATTGACGAAAGTATGGACACCGAGCAGATGAAACAACCGGCTCAACCATGGGAATTTCGATCCAAACCGGCTTGGCAACGTCTTATTATTATGTTGGGCGGTGTTTCGGTTAATTTGGTTTTAGGATTTTTGATTTACATGATGATTGTGTTTGTTTGGGGTAAAAATGTGGTTACTCAAAACGATCTGCCTGGGGGATTTGCGGTTGCAGAAATCATGGAGCCTTATGGTTTTCAGGATGGAGATCAAATTTTGGAAGTAGATGGAACGCCCTTGGAAAATGTGTTGGACATCAATAAATTTTTGTTTTTACGAGACATTCAACAAATGCGTGTTCGCCATCACGATGGTTTGACAGAGACGCTGTCTATTCCGTCTTCGTTAGGAAATCAAATGTTTGAGCAAGGCGTAATGACACCATTTTCTCCTTTAGTTCAATATATTGTAGATTCGATAGGGGTAGATTCTCCGGCCGAAAAAGCAGGGCTATTGATTGGTGATCGGATTGTGAGAGCCAATGGAGTGCCTTTGTCGCTCAATACACAACTGAAAGAAGTTGTTCAGGCGTCGGAAGAAAATCGAGTGACTCTGGAGGTGTTTCGAGGCAATGCAACTGTGACGATTGTTTCCGATTTGAACGCTCAAAAGATGATTGGAATTGGTTTGGATCCTACTACTTTGAAAGTTCAACATTTACAATACAGTTTTTTGGAAAGTATTTCCAAAGGATTTGAGATGGGATATTGGACATTGCATGATTATGTAGCGCAATTTAGTTATGTATTTACCAAAAAAGGCGCTACTCAAATGGGGGGCTTTGGTGCTATTGGAAACTTGTTTCCTGCTTCGTGGAATTGGCAAGCTTTTTGGGCCAATACTGCTTTGATATCGATTATTTTGGCATTTATGAACGTGTTGCCTATTCCAGCTTTGGACGGTGGACACGTTATGTTTTTGTTCTATGAAATGGTAACAGGACGCAAACCCAATGACAAATTTATGGAGTATGCCCAAATGCTTGGGTTTTTCTTATTGATTGCACTGGTATTGTTTGCTAATGGAAACGATATTTACCGAGCAATTTTTGGATAAATATTTTTTCAAAAGTATTTTATAGCAACAAATAAACGTTTATATTTGCCAACGCTAAAAGCAATTTCCTCCTTAGCTCAGTTGGTTAGAGCATCTGACTGTTAATCAGAGGGTCCTTGGTTCGAGCCCAAGAGGGGGAGCAAAAGCTTTACAGAGATGTAGGGCTTTTTTTATGCCTTGATACATTACCTCAAATTTAATAAAAAAACACGTTCACAGCCACTTTACTGCCAGTAAATAGACAGTTAAATCCCCAAAAAATCCAACCTAAAACTCTAAAATCAGACCCCCCGTACCCAAAATTAAATCAACTTTTCTTTTTGGGGTAGCGCACGTATGATAGTGTAAAATAAAAAGAAGTGAGATTTTGAATATTAAAAATAGAGGGGGTAAAATTATCATTAAGTGAAATCTTTTAAGATAATTTTAAATTGTGCTTATTACGTAAGCATAGCTTTAATAAAACTATATTCGCCACAAATACCCAATAACTTATATTTTATATGCCATCAATTTTTTAATTGATTTTATAATCTGTGCCTCAAAAATTAAGTTAAAATTTTTATAATTAATAAAGTTTAAATCATTATGCTTTTAAAAAAAATTCACACACAGGATATTGCTGAAGTAGATGCTATATTGCCAATAATAAAAATTGAAAAGACAATTGAAATAATTATTGTTCCCAACTCAAGATTAACTAACAATGAACAAGCGAATATTGGATTTGTAATTGATGAAGAAAAGATTTTAAGGATTTTAACTGAGAGGTATCAAAATGTTTCAATAACTGAAATTAATTGCGAGGAAAATCTTGAAGAATTAGTTAAAAGAAAGCCCGATTTAGTTTTTTCAGGTGTTAAGTACTTTTTTTTTGAAAACAGAAATGTATGGTTAAATGAGTATTTAGATAAATTTGGAATCTCCTACATAGCCTCAGGTAAAGAATCATTAGATAATGAGTTTGATAAAAGTGTAGCAAAAATAATTTTACAGAAAGAAAAAATTAAAACTGCAGATTTTTTCATTACTAACCCCGGCGAACATTTAACAGAAAAATCGATTCCAATTGACTTTCCTCTTTTTATAAAACCACTAACAGGAGGAGACAGCATAGGAATAGATGAAAATTCTATTGTTTTTAATTTTAAAAGTTATACCGAAAAAGTTCTTGATATTAAACAGAATCAAAATTCATCTTCTTTAGTTGAGACTTATTTAGCTGGCAATGAATATAGTGTTGGTATTTTGGAAAACAGTTTTAATGGAATCATAACCGCTATGCCCATTGAAATTATTGTAGAAAAAAATTTAAATGGACATCGTATCCTTGATTTTGATGTTAAGAGAAATGACAATGAGAGAGTTATTTTTGTAAATGATGCTAAAATTTTTAATAAACTGTCAAAAATGGCAATAGACTCTTTTAGAGCCTTAGGCGGAAAATCGTTGAGTAGAATAGATATTAAAATGGACAATCTAGGCGTTCCTCATTTTATAGAGGCTAATTTTATGCCAGGTCTTAGTGAAGGCTATTTTTATAAATCTTGCCAATTAAATCTTGGTATTAGCTATGAAGAAATGATTTATATCATTACAAATAATGGACTAATATCTGTTACTAAAAAATAAAGTTAAATCCCCAAAATCCCAACCTATAAACTTTAAAATCTGACCCCCTACTCCAAAATTAAATCCACTTTTCTTTTAAAGTTATCGGTGTGATATAATAGTATAACCTGACACCTCTAAACCTGTAGCCTTTTGAAAGTACCCTCTAGGATACTATAATGTAAATAAATCTGTAGCGAGTTAGCCAACCTTTAAACCATTGATTCTATTGGTTTTAACTGCTGTTGTAAGACCGTATTTTGTTTGGGGTTGTTTTAAGGGTATAGGGAGTACCCTCGTTCCTCCACTTTATTCACTAATTTTTATTAGTTGTGCATTATCACCCTCGTAAAGAAATGAAAAAGCACGAAAGTCAGATGAAAATGTTCCACTTTGGTATGAAGACGTACAGTAAATTGCGTAGCAATTAGATAGCATCTGACTGTTAATCAGAGGGTCCAAGGTTCGAGTCCTTGAGGGGGAGCTACTTATAATGATAAAACGGTTATACTTTTATAGTGTAGCCGTTTT
>ERZ887830.23-NODE-23-length-115547-cov-17.979202_pt1 | contig 115547 bp, 99 predicted proteins | sample MGYA00521101_ERZ887830 | MGnify/ENA primary metagenome ERZ887830 (study PRJEB32303, sample SAMEA104408592) | aquatic metagenome | biome: Marine water; feature: Pelagic; material: water | place: Baltic Sea | collected 2014-06-05T16:38:00 | depth 1,762 m ... | reverse complement strand
ATACCTGCCTGTCACGCAGGGGGTCGCGGGTTCGAGTCCCGTCCAGACCGCAAAAGTTTTGCATATAGCAAAACCTAAAAAGTGTTGTGTTGCTTGTAAGTTTATAGCTTGCAAGAGGTTCGTAGAAGAACCAATGAGAAGCTTTCCTTTAAAATGGAGGGCTTTTTTTGTTTTTAGCATAGGTTTTTAATACATTTATATGTGTAAATGCAATTGGATAGGCTTTCTATATATGTTGTTTGGTTTCAACTATACCCCAAGGGAGCAAAAAAAAGCACCTGCATTCTTTGAGACAAACGCAGGTGCAAACAATAACTAACCAAAAATATTATGAAATCTTTTTCATATTTTCCAATTTTCGTGCCAAAGTATATTTTTCAATCATTTTTCAGCTTTTTCTTTATAAGAATTCTCTTTTTATTGATGCTCCAATCCTTAATTTCTCAAGAGTATGTAACTCAGAGTTTCAAAACATCAGCCTATGATTCAAGTTATAACATTCCCTTACAGATTATTGAAGATAAAAAAGGTTTTTTATGGTACACCACTCATAATGGATTGGTTCATGAATTAGGAACTCAAACATTTTTTCACTCGCTTAAAACCCACCCTGATGAAGTTGTAGATATTAAAAACTTCATTTCATTGTATGAGGATCGTTCGGGAATGATTTGGGTACTCACTTTGAATGATATTCGAACATTCAACCCTACAACTAAGAAAGTTGAGAGCTTTAACTTGATTCATCCTGAAAACAACCTGCCATTAATTCCTACTTCCGTTATTCAATTATCGAATGGGGTGATGTATTTTGGAACTCAAAGCAATTTCATTGTTGCTTTCAATCCCTTGAATCAGCAGTTTGATTATGTAAATCTTTATGATAGTAACATAGAGGGTAAAAAAACAGATATAATATGCTCAAAAAATAATATCCTTATCGTAAAGTCTCCTAAGGAAGTTTTAGTTTTTTGACGCTGACAACAAATTGAGCGCAAAACAACGCTTTGAGTCTAAAGCGGCTAAAGCCCTTGTATTAGAAGCAGAAAATGGTTTCGACCTCGGTTTTCAGGGGCAGTATTTCTATAACAAACAATCCTATCAATATTTTTTTATTTCTTCCATTAATGGGTACATAATAGAATTTCCAAATACTGCCATTGACATCTCCAAACCCTTATTGAAAGCAGCATTTCTTTTACAAACAAGCACAAACTCTTTAGGCTTTTTTGGTTTAACAAAAGAAAAAGGAAAACTTTCTTTAGAACAAAAGAATACATTTACTTTTAATAGCCCCATTCAGGATATTTACTTGGGAAATAAGAAAATCATTTGGATTTCTGGAACAGATGAGGTGAGTAAATTGGTTCTCCAAAAAAGACAATTCAACAGTTATTTAAACCAAAATACGTTGGATGATCAAATAGAAGTTGGAGCGATTGTTCAAAATTCTACAGGGACCTATTTTATTGCTACAGCAAATGGTATTTATAAGAAAGAAGGTGGCGAAAAGTTTCAGTTGATTTCGCTTACAAATAAAAATAAGCCTTTACAAAAAACACCCTATTTTAAAGATTTATGGGTACAAAATGATTCGTTGATATGGGGTGTCGATCAATCCGATTCTGTGTATAAAATGGATTTTAATAACAGAACGGTTACTGAGTATTCCATTAATAATAATACAACGTTCAATCGTTATAAATTTGTTCATCTAGCTTCCAAGTCAGAGAATGAAATGTATTTAGGAGGGCTTGAAGGCTTATATTCTTTTAATACCGAGACAAACACATTTAAGGACGAAAACAAGGGTTTTACAGGAGTTGATTTTTCAAGCTTTTCAGTTTATGACACCCTAGAGAATGAAAATTATTTTTGGGTAGCTTCTGTAGCCGGTTTGTATAGGGTAGATAAAAAACAACAAAAGAGCCGCATGTTTGTCAATGAAGGCATTTTATCATCCTCAAAAGGCAATAAATTTACAATTCTGCACGAGAGTAATGATGGCTCTTTGTGGGCGGGGTCTGATCATGGACTATTTAAGATCAATCAAGAAACTTGTCAGTTGTTGGATTACTTTGACGAGTCCAAAGGAATGATCCATTCTGAAATAAGAGGGATTCAAGAGTCTGGACAATTTATTTGGACAACAACTTCAAAAGGTTTGAGTAAAATTAATTGGACCAACAATCAAATTCAAAACTTCCATGAGAACCAAGGATTATTGGATGTGAACTTTACTCCAAATACCTTTTACAAAGCATCAGATTCTTTGCTTTTTTCGGGAACTTCTTCGGGAATTGTTTCCTTCAATCCCAATCTAGTCTTTCGAAGCAACATAGACTATACTATCTATCCAGTTGAACTCAGGTATTTCGACAAAAAAAAGAATCTGTTTTTTTCGGTAACATCCAATTTTGATAATTACCAAACCATTGATTTGCCCAATGCTTATAGTAGTTTATTCTTTTCCTTCGCAATGAATGATTTGATTACACCTGAATTAAATAATATCTTTTACCGTATATCGAGTCTGTCTCCCGAGTGGATTCTTTTGGACTCTGATTTTACCGTTAAATTGTTCGGCCTACAGTCTGGAAAATATACCCTCGAAATTAAAGGAACATCAGAGTTAGGAAGTCCATCACAAAACATGCTTACTTATGCAATCAATGTTCCATATCCTTTTTATTTTCAGTGGTGGTTTGTTTTTGTAGTCTTTTTTTTAATAGCCATAGTACTGTATTTGTGGTTTTATTTTGAAACCACCGTATTAAAAATTAATAGAGATCGTCAACTGCAAATTGCAAATCTAGAGCTCCGAGCCTATCAAGCTCAAATGAATCCTCATTTTATTTTCAATGCTCTTAATGGGCTGCAGTCAACAATGGTTCTTCAAGGTGAAAAAGCGTTTAACAACTATATGGGCGCGTTTTCAAAACTCATTAGACATACCTTTGAAATGAGCGATACTGACCAAATTACTTTACTTAAAGAAATAGAGTATCTTAAAAACTATGTCGCACTTCAAAGTCTTCGTTTGGACACAGAAATTGATTTAAAAATTAGTGTGCAAAAACCCATTGTGAGCAGTTTTGTGTATTTGCCATGTATGATATTGCAACTCATTGTTGAGAACGCCATTCTTCACGGTTTAATGGCTAGTAAAAAGGATAGAGAAATTACCATCCATTTTTTCTTTGAGGACGGTTATTTGAATTGCCAAATAAAAGATAATGGCATTGGACGAGAAGCAGCTCAAAAAAGAAATCAAGTGTACCAAAGTACCCATCAATCGTTTGCTACTACAATTCTTAATCAACGTATAAAACTTTTAAATTCTAAAAACAAAGGGAATTTTTTCTTTCATATAGAAGATTTGTATGATGAACAAGGTCAAGCAGCAGGAACTCTCGTAACTGTTGGAATTCCCATCGATTATGATCCCGAAAATTAAATCATTTTTGAGAAAGGGATGATCGTAGAATATCCTTTAGAGTTGAAATACCCAACCACATTTTCAGTGCCTGTTACTAGTATAAAATCACCTCCCCAGGCCCCCAAGCTTTTAATGATTCCTGTAAAGTCTGAAAACAAGAGTTGTTGAATAGGTTGTTGACCAATCAATTTACTCACAAAAAATTCATGAATTTGTATGAGCCTTTCAAATTCTTCAAGAGTAGCAGCCCTAGCAATGGGAAGCGCCAACGAACTTATTTCGTCAATTAATTTTTGATTGGGTTTGTTTTTTTTATAATTCACTACTTCCGATAGTGAATTTTGTTTTTTATTGAGATAAACAAAATAAAGGTTGTCTTTAAAAGGAGGATTAAATTCTACCGGTTTTATCTCAGGAATTTCTTTTTTGATTCTATATAAAATAGGTTGTTTTGAGCCTGCGCAAGCAATATCATAACCGCTTCCTGAAAAACGGTTTTTAAGAAGTTGGAAGGGGTCAATTCCAGCCCATTGTGCAATATTGTTTAGCAAAGTAGATGAGCTTCCCAATCCCCATTTGCGAGAAAATTGCAAGTGCGTTTCGACCTCAAGTCCGCTACAGGTTTTAATAAAATCAGGATTTAGTTTTTGAGCAAGCTTCAATAATTCCCTTAAATTTTCTGATTCTTCCGAAGGTTCAGAGAGTACTTCCATTGTGTTGACGGAATACGACGCTTCCAACCAACAGTGTTGATCAACATCAAAACTTTTCCAATCGACACGCCCCGATGGATTTTCTTTGACACTGAGAGATTGCCCAAATCTAGTGGGAATGGCTAGTGCATAAGCACCGTCCAAAACAGCATATTCCCCTGTAATTAATAGTTTCCCAGCACTGTGAAAAGATGTCTTCATGTGCGTTAGGAACGGATTTTTAAAAGTTCATTTTCTACAGCACTAAACGAAACGGTATGGTTTTTAAAATACGCAATAAGCTGTTGCTTTTCTGTTTGGCTTGCTTTGAATTGATTCAAAATATTCATCAAATGCATTTTCATATGCCCTTTTTGAATTCCTGAGGTAATGAGCGATCGCAATGCAGCAAAATTTTGAGCCAATCCAGCAACAGCTACAACCTCCATTAGCTGTTTTGCCGATGGATTGCCTAACAGTTCCAAACTCCATTGTACCATGGGGTGTAATTTGGTAATTCCACCCACAGTACCCAAAGCCAATGGAATTTCAATCCAATAGCGAAAAACACCATTTTCAACAGTGGCATGTGTTAGGCTTTTGTAGCTTCCTGAAGACGAAGCATACGCATGAGCACCCGCTTCAACAGCTCTAAAATCATTTCCCGTAGCAATGACAACAGCATCTACTCCGTTCATGATCCCTTTGTTGTGTGTCACAGCCCGATGAATGTCAGCATTGGCGATATCGATAGCTCGAATAAACTTTTCACAAAAGGCTTGAGGGCTTAATTCGTTATCGTCATTCAATTGTTCTACAGGACAACTTACTTCTGCACGAACCACACATTGAGGAACATGGTTAGATAGAATACACATTACTATTTCAATGTTTTTTTCTTCGTCTGAAAAAGCATCGTAATGTAAAGCCTCCTGTTTAAGGGTAGTCCCAAATTGTTCCAAACAGGAGTTGATAAAGTTGGCTCCCATAGAATCAATGGTTTCAAAAGTAACATGCAACTGATAGTAGTTCGCAATCGCATCTGTTTTATCACAAAGCTCAATAGTTGTAATTCCTCCTCCGCGAGCACGCATATTGGCAGTAATAGCATCCGTTTCTGAACGTAATACAGATTGAATGCTTACAATAAAGTTTTTAATTTTATGGGTATTTCCATTAAACATAAAATGGACTTGTCCAATTTTTTCGGTTCCTATGATTTTGGTAGAAAAACCTCCACGACTTGCCCAAAATTTTGCTGATTTGCCAGCAGCAGCCAAAACAGAACTTTCTTCGGTTGCCATAGGAATGGTAAACGCCTGTTGATTGATAATAAAATTGGGCGCTACACCCAAAGGAAGGTAAAAATTAGAAACTGCATTTTCAATAAAGTCATCGTGTAATAATTGAACGTTACTATCTTTGTTCCAATAATTTTCCAATAGTTTTTTGGCACTATCGGGCGAGTGAAAATAACGAGTGGTTACCCAATCAATTTTTTGTTCTTTGGATAGCTTTGAAAACCCTTTAACCCACTTATTGGATCGATTTTCTTTTTCTTTCATCTTGCAAAGATAAAGATTCTAACCTGCATCCCATACATTCTAGTTTTGACTTTCTTAATTGCATATATTTTAATGAAATAATATTAATAATTAGCCTTTTAATGTTAAAATATTAGGTAAATCATTATTTATTCTCTTATTTTTACGAAATTATCAAAACCCCATAACATGCTAAATTTACAGAGATCATTTTTTGCTTTAGTTTTATTGATTGGCGTTGTATGTTTTTCACAACAAAAAATAGCACTTCAAAATCTTTATGATGGTACATTTAGAGCAGAGCGCTTGGATCAAATCCATTCCATGAAAGACGGTCATCATTACACCGTTCTTAATTTCGATAGAAATACACGTTCTTCTTCATTAGATCAATATACTTACCAAGACCTTCAAAAGGTAAAAACAATTGTCAGTTCATTGGAATTGGATGAAATTCCCTGGTTTTCTGCTTATTATTTTAGTCACGACGAGTCAAAAATACTTTTGGAAACCAATCGGACTCCCATTTATAGACGTTCCAAAAAAGCGATTTATTATGTGTATGATATCGCTACTAAAAACCTAATTTCAGTTTCCCAAGACCCTATTCAAGAACCTAGCTTTTCTCCCGACGGATCAAAAGTTGCTTATGTACACAACCGAAATTTGTTCATCAAAGACCTTCAATCAGGAACTCTAACTCAAGTCACCAATGATGGTAATGATTATATCATAAACGGTATAACTGATTGGGTTTATGAGGAAGAGTTTTCATTTGTTCGCTCATTTCATTGGAATTCTTCAGGGAGTCATCTTGCATTTTTGCGATTCGATGAATCTGACGTTCCTATTTTTTCTATGGATTTGTATGGGGAAAAACTGTATCAAACCCAACAAGTTTTCCGATATCCAAAGGCAGGAGAAAACAACTCTGTGGTGAGTCTTCACGTGTATGACCTTAATCAAAAGAAAACCAACAACATTGCGCTCAAAAATGCCTACTACATTCCAAGAATGCAATTTACAAATGATGCAAATTTACTTAGTGTGCAAACACTCAATAGACATCAAAACGATTTGAGATTATTGTATGTTGATGTTCAAAACGGCTCGGTTAAGGAAGTGCTTCGAGAGTCGGACGAAGCCTATGTGGATGTTCATGATAATCTTACCTTTTTGAATGACCATAGCTTCATTTGGTCGAGTGAAAGCGATGGTTTTAACCATCTTTATCATTATTCGAAGCAAGGAAAATTAATCAATCAAATAACAAACGGAAAATGGGAAGTAACTGATTATTATGGGTATGACTCAAATTCTCAACGCATTTTTTATCAGTCGGTTGAGTGCGGTTCCATTTATAGAGATGTATATTCTATTTCAATTAACGGAAGTGATAAGCAACAACTTTCCAATTTATTAGGAACGCACCAAGCGGCATTTAGCGCCAATTTTTCGGTGTACATAAACACCTATTCGACTGCAATTACTCCACCAATTTATTCGTTAAATTCCTCAACAGATGGCACTCAGCTTTTAACAATCAAAGCCAATCGTTCATTGTCCGAGGTTGCTCAAAGATTTGGTTGGCAACCCAAAGAATTTTCAACGCTGAATGTGAACGGCGAATCGCTTAATATGTGGATGCTACGCCCCGCTGATTTTGATCCTTCCAAGAAGTATCCGGTGTTGATGTTTCAATATTCGGGGCCGGGATCGCAGAAGGTGGCCGACCAATGGTACGACTCTTATAATAGTTGGCACCAAATGTTGGTTCAACAAGGATACATAGTGGCTTGTGTGGACGGAAGAGGAACTGGATTCAAAGGAGCCGCATTTAAAAAATCAACGTATTTGAATTTGGTTAAAAAAGAAACCGAAGATCAAATTGAGGCAGCCAAACAATTGAGAGATCTTCCTTATATCGATGAAAATCGAATTGGAATATGGGGTTGGAGTTTTGGAGGACATATGGCAACCAATTGTTTGCTAAAAGGCAACGCGGTGTTTTCGATGGCAATTGCCGTAGCACCCGTAACTAGCTGGCGATTTTACGACACCATTTATACCGAGCGATTTATGCGAACTCCCCAAGAAAATCCAACTGGATATGATGATAATTCGCCTTTGAATTATCCAGAGTTATTGAAAGGAAAATTTCTATTGGTTCATGGATCGGGTGATGACAATGTACACGTTCAAAACACCATGCGAATGGTAGAAGGACTTGTTCAAGCGAATAAAGATTTTGAATGGATGATTTACCCCGATCGTAACCATGGAATTTATGGGGGAAATACTCGTTTGCATCTTTTCACAAAAATGACGAAATTTATTAACGATAATTTATAACTAAATAAGCAACATATGTCTGAAACATTTCAAGGTTCCGAACTCAATCAAAAAACGATTCTGGGCCACCCTGTCGGATTATTTATATTGTTTTTCACAGAAATGTGGGAGCGTTTTTCTTATTATGGAATGCGGGCATTACTCGTTTTATTCTTAACAGCTCCCTTTTCGGAAAATGGTTTTGAATGGAGTCGAGGTCATGCGTTAGAATTGATGGCGCTTTATACAGGTTTGGTATATGTTACTCCCATAATTGGAGGGTATTTTGCCGATAAGCTTATGGGTTTTAGAAATGCAGTTGTTCTAGGTGCCTTGCTTATGACCTTGGGACATGCGTCTTTGGCTCTTGAAACCAATCTTACTTTCTATTTGGGATTGGTGTTATTAATTTTTGGAAACGGTTTTTTTAAGCCCAATATTTCTTCAATAGTGGGGCAAATGTATTCAGAGAAAAGCAAGTTGAAAGATTCTGCATATACCATATTTTACATGGGAATAAATGCCGGAGCTTTTTTAGGGATTTTAATTTGTGGCTGGTACGGAGTGAATGAAGGATGGAGTTATGGATTTGGTTTGGCTGGAGTTTTTATGTTCTTCGGAATGATCCAATTTTGGTTTGGACAACAAGTCTTTGGGGACTTGGCTAAAAAACCAGAAATCAAAAAAACCAAAGAAATTTCTCCCGAAGAAGAAAAGAACAAAGTGCCATTTACTTCTTTGGACATAATTTTTTTCGTAGTAGGAACCATTGCTGCAGCAGTGATATTAGCAAACAACGTAGCTGAAGTAGTTTTTAAAACCTCCTTATTTTCAAACCTAATTAACACGGTAGGATTGTACTTAGCAGTTGGTGGATATTTGTTATTGATTTTTTCTCGACTTCCGCGCTACCAGAAAATTGAACGCGATCGATTGATAGTAATTTCTATATTGACTTTCGCATCCATCTTTTTTTGGGTAGCGTTTGAACAGGCTAGTGGAACCATGACTATTTTTGCGCGCGATTATACCGACCGAATATTAACCCCTGGTTTACAAGCTCAATCTTTTCTGGTCATTGATGCACTGTTTTTGTTTGTTCCTTTGTTGATTCTCACTTGGCTACTGTTTAAACTGGCTCAAAAAATCTTTAAAAGTACGCCTATTACCATTCTTGCTACAGCAGTAAGCTTTGCAATTATTTGGGTAATCTCTATATACAAAACAAATCAAGATCTTTCTGTAGATGTTTTGGAAATACCAGCCTCTTGGTTCAGTTCCTTGAATTCATTTTATATCATCATTTTTGCACCTTTATTTTCATATATGTGGACGACGCTTTCCGCAAAAGGAAGGAATCCTTCAGGGCCTATGAAATTTGCCATCGCTTTATTTGTTTTGGCATTGGGATATATTGCGTTAGCATACGGATCAAAAGACATTGCCCCTGGAATGCAAACCGCTCAAGTAAGTATTGTTTGGCTGATTTTAGCCTATCTATTTCACACCCTTGGGGAATTGTGTTTGTCACCCGTAGGTCTATCCTATGTCAATAAATTATCTCCTAAAAGATTGGTAGGATTTATGTTTGGTATTTGGTTTTTCGCCTCTGCCATTGGGAATTTTATGAGTCACAAGCTTGGAAGTTATATTGATGAAATCTCTCGAGAATCTTCTTTGAGTTCATTTTTTATGATTTTCTTTATTGCGCCTACTGTCATGGCTATAATTTTAGCATTGTTTAGCAAACCTTTAAAACGAATGATGCATGGTGTTGAGTAAGTCTTTTCTTGCTAGTTTATATTTCGGCAGGTATTTTGATGTTAAGCATAAAGTCAATGTTAATTAAAAAAATGCATGGAATTGTATAAAAATTTTCTTTTCATATTTCTATTATTATTTATTGCCAATATCCGTGCGCAAACCGTTAATTGGATGTCACTTGACGAAGCTTTTGAGGCTCAGAAAAAAGTCCCTAAAGAAATCATTGTTGATGTCTATACCAATTGGTGCGGCCCCTGTAAATTATTAGATAAAAATACTTTTGGAAACCCTGATGTAGCTAATTTTATCAATGAACATTTCTATGCAGTTAAATTCAATGCAGAAGGTTCCGAAAAAGTCAGTTTTCAAGGAAATACATTTGAAAATCCTGGATATGATCCCGCCAAAAAAGGGCGGAATGCAACGCATCAGTTTACCCGTTTTTTGGGTGTTTCGGGCTACCCAACTATCCTGTTTTTTGATGATGCGGGACAATACCTTACCCCTTTAGTTGGTTACCAAAGACCGCAACAACTCGAATTGTATTTGAAACTTTTCTATGACGAACTCTACAAATCGCTTACTACACAAGATGATTTTAACGCTTTTAGCAAATCGTTTGTTCCTCAATTCAAAAGCTAGAGGTAGTCTTAGTTTATTAATTAATTGCTAATTGCACAGGTCCATCCGTGTAGGTGTTGTGAAAAGATATTTTTTCCCGTTTGCAGGTTTCTTCCCATTGCCTAACCAGTGTCGGGTAATTGCTTCCATCAGCAATAAATTTTTGTGGTTTCAAACTATCTATAAGCTCTTTCAAATGAATTTTAGGGCTTTGTGTTAATAAAATATTGGGAGGTTGGTTGCCAATGGGGATAAATACGTTTTTTTCGTCCACAACAAGTAAGTTTGATTCCAAAAACACATTGCGATGAGGCACCGTATCCACAAATTGAATGCGCTCTTTCATTTTGAAGTTTTCTAGAAGAGTAAGTTTGTTTTTGATTGAATCTTTATGTTGATAGAGTCGCAGTTGAATTCCTTTTTTTTGAGCGATTATAGTTTGTCTGTTTCTATGAAAAATCCAAAGCGAATCTTGATGTGCCTTCTGATTTTCTTGATAATGAATCCCTCCAATCAAAATACAGCCCGCTAGCAGTGGAATGAATATTTTTCTTTGATTGGGTTTTTCCAACCATAAACCCAAACCCAATACTCCAACAAATACACAAATTAGCTCAAAAGTGCCAAAAGGAATGTTGCGAATGACTAACGTATCTTGATCCGCCACCCAGTAAATCAATCCATTCATAAAAGACATTAAAAAGTCGTACCCTTTTATAATGATTGGAATATTAATATTCAAAGCGCTTACTAGGACTACCAAAATACCACCTCCCAAGAGCAATCCCATAAAGGGTACAATGACCAAATTTGCAACAAGAAAAAGCAGGGGAAATTGATGAAAATAATACAAACTTAAAGGCAAAACACACAGCTGCGCAATTGTACCCAAAGCAATCAATTGCCATATTTTCATAACAATCCACCAACGCGGCTTCCAAAATTGCATAGCCACAGGCATCAGCCATAGAATCCCAAAAACAGCTAAGTAACTCAGCTGAAATCCAACATCGTAAATAAAATTAGGTCTGATTAGCAACAGTACAAAAAGCGATATCAATAACGTTTGAAATTGTGACTTGCTTCTTTTCAAGGCAATACCCAAAGCTACAGCGCTAAACATGGTTACAGAGCGCATTACAGAAGCTGATAGGCCTGTGATGAATGCAAAAATCCACAAACAACTCACTACCAGTAGTAATCGCATAAAACCTCCGTGTTTCCATTGTAATAGCGGTGAAAACAATCCGTTTAATAACAAAAGTAACACCCCTATGTGAAGCCCTGAAATGGCTAATAAGTGTACAGCTCCAGCATCGGCATAATCTCTTTTTAATTCGGTTGATATATCGGTTCGATCGCCCAAAACAAGGGCTTTGATGACAGATTCATTGTCACTTTGAAATCCCTGCTTTTCTAGTTTTGAAATCAAATATTCTCGAAATCCATACGCCATTCCACGCCATGTTTGTTTGTTTTTTGGAAGCGAATTTAGCTGTGCTTTTTGGATATTAATTCGGTGCTCGATTCCTTGCTTTCGTATATACTCGGCGTAGTCAAACTGATAGGGATTTTTAGAGGATGTTATTTTTTGAATTCGTCCTACAATCCGCAAACGATCATCTACTTGCAGATTGGGGTTCAATGAATCATTTTTAAGAGACAATAATAGTTTCCCAACAACGGAATGTTGATTCAGCGTATGAAGTTGAAATTCGTATTGTGAGTTGAACGGACTTGGCTTCAAAACCTTTTCAACAATTCCCTCCATTACATAAAAAGCATCTGTAGAGAGATATTCTTGGTAAGAATTGCTTTTTTGAGAATCGTCGTTTGCGAATTGCATGCCAATACCCAAAGTCCAAAAGAAAACCAACGTACATAACCAAAAAAGCAGTTTTCTTTTCTTGAAAAGAATACATCCCAACAACAAAATTCCTTGACAGCTAACTAAAACTTTAAAGGGAAATTCCCAAAAAGGATAACTAAGAATTCCTAAAACATAGCAAAATAGGATTCTGAACAAAAGCAGTTGGGGCAATTTCATGCACCCAAATTAAAAATTTTTTTTTAAAAAAGTATTAACGAACAATTCTTCGAGCTTCCACAAAAGCTTTGTTCCAATAAGCTTGCGATAAGGAAGAAACAATTACGCCTCGTGAAGTGGAGGCATGAATAAACTGAGGTGTTTTGTTTTCAATTCGAATTACCAATCCAGCATGGGAAATTTTGCGATTTCGAGAGGTTTTAAAAAACAACAGATCTCCAGGACGAGCTTTTTTTACAGAAATTTTATACCCCGTTTTTTTCAACTCGCTGACGGTTCTTGGGACAGAAATCTTACTTTTGCTGAAAGATTGATGAATCAGCCCAGAACAATCCATACCTTTTCGAGAATTTCCTCCATACAGGTAGGGGGTTCCTAAATAACCTTTGGCATGAGTGATTACTGTATTTTCAACAGCAACTCTTTTTTTCGGATATTTTACAACTGTTTTTTTTTGCCCTCCACAGCCCACGAGCAAAAAACAAATTACAATTAATAAACTCCATTTAACATGTTTCATGACAGTTGGTTTATAATAGATTCTGCAACACGTTGACTGGCACCTTTTCCTCCCAATTGGGTTTTAAGAAGTGTATAATTGGACAAAATAGCGTCCCTTTTGTTAGTGTGCAAAATGGCTTCAAGTTCTTGGGTAATTCTTTCAGCATGACAATCTGATTGAATCAATTCGGTAACTACTTCTTTTTCAAGCACCAAATTTACTAGCGAAATATAGTCAAGGTTAACAATGCGTTTGGCAATTTGATAACTGATTCCATTTCCTTTGTAACATACTACTTGTGGAACCTCAAAAAGCGCCGTTTCAAGCGTAGCGGTTCCGCTTGTCACCAGTGCAGCATAAGAAAAAGACAACAATCTATAGGTTTGGTTTTGTACCCAAAACACATTGGCTTGGTTTGACAAAAACGGTTGGTAAAAAGCTTCTTCTTGCCCAGGAGCTCCAGCAATAACAAATTGATAATCACTGAATTTTTGTACTGATTGAAGCATGACTTTTAACAGTTTTCTAATTTCTTGTTTACGACTTCCGGGCAGTAAGGCAATGATGGGTTTTTGGGCATCCAACCCATTTGCAGTCCTAAAATCTTCTTCCGAACCCGCTTGAAAAGTTTCTACAGCGTCCAACAGCGGATGCCCTACAAAATTTACTGGAAATTGGTGTTTTTCTTCAAAAAACTGTTTTTCAAAAGGAAGAATGACAGACATCTTGTCCACGTCTCTTTTGATTGCATTAACGCGATTTTCTTTCCATGCCCACACCTGTGGAGCAATATAATAGTGCGTATGAATTCCTTGAGTTTTTGCCCATTTAGCAATCCGCATATTGAACCCTGGGTAATCAATAAAAATGAGAACATCGGGCTTAAAATCAAGGATATCGCTTTTGCATGTTTTGATATTTTTTAGAATAGTTCTCAAATTAAGTAATACTTCCAAAAACCCCATAAAGGCAAGATTGCGGTAATGTTTTACCAAGTGTGCTCCAGCTTTTTCCATCAAATCGCCCCCCCAAGCTCGAATGGATGCATGAGTATCTTTTTTATGAATTTCTTTAATCAAATTGGATCCGTGAAGATCTCCCGAAGCTTCTCCTGCTATGATATAATACTTCATATGTTTGATTTTATAAGAGTTGTAATCACAGCGATTAGCAGGGTTGCGGCTAAAATTCCTTTGGAAACCGCATCGCGATTTCGTTTTAAAAATAAAAAAAACAACAACAAATTGGGAATTGCAGCAATGCTAATCAATCCGCTTAAGCTTCGGGTTTTATACAAATCCATCAGTGAATTTTTCAATGAAATATCCGTAAAAAAATACACGACCAAAACTAAGGTAAAGAGGGGCGTTAGTATACCCAAAATAAGCCCAAAACTAAAGGAATTGATTTTCAAAAGTCCCACCTATTTAGTTGTTGAATCACATGATGAGCCGTAAGATCGTAGTGAACAGGAACAATAGAAATATATCCATTTTTTAGCGCCCATTCGTCTGTATCTTCTCCACGATCTTCGTTGATAAATTCTCCTGTAAGCCAGTAGTATTCTTTTCCTAAAGGGTTGATTCTTTTGTCAAATTTTTCAATCCAATACGCTTTTGCTTGCCGACAAATTTTGATTCCTTTGATTTCTTTTTTAGGCAATTTCGGGAAATTGACGTTTAGGACAACGCCTTCAGGAATTTTGTTGGAAAGCGCTGAAAGAGAAATTTGCTTTACATATTCAGCAACCGCATCAAAATTGGCTTTCCATTGATAGTCCAAAAGGGAAAATCCAATAGCAGGAATTCCCTCAATTCCCGCTTCTACAGCAGCGCTCATTGTTCCTGAATAAATGACATTAATGGATGAGTTGGAACCGTGATTGATTCCAGAAACACACAAATCGGGTTTTTGTTTCAAAATCTCGTGAACCCCTAGTTTCACACAATCTGCGGGTGTTCCAGAACAGGCATATTCAGTTTGTGGACCCTCATCAATTGTTATAGGAGTGCAATTCAAAATGGAATTGATAGTAATTGCATGCCCCATGGCTGACTGAGGACTGTCGGGAGCTACTACAACCACATCCCCAATTTCATTCATTACTTGGATTAGTTTCCTCAAACCGGGAGCTGTAATCCCATCATCATTGGTTACTAGAATTAACGGTCTTTTACTCATGGTTTATTTTTTACAAAGTAATAAATTCTTGACATTGAAAATGATAAAAAAAATGTTAATGTCATATACACTCATTATTTTTTTAAGTATCTTAGACTTCTATTTTCAATCCAAACAAAGATAGCAAACGAGATGGACTCTCTGACATCCAAATTTTATCACTCACAAATTAAAAAAAAATGAAAAAAAACGCATCAATTCTTCTTGTCTGTTTGGCTGTATTGGTTGCTACATGGAGTTTTAACTCCAATCAATTTAATAACCCAAACAAAGACAGGTTACTTATAGAGTTGATTTCTTATGTGCTTGATCGAGGACATTTTGAACCCAAATCCATAAATGATGATTTGTCAGAACAAATGTTTTCAGATTTTATAGAAGCTGTTGACTCTCAAAAACGATTTTTTTTAGCTCAAGACTACAAAGAATTTGAAAAGTTCAAATACGATTTGGATGACCAAATAAAAAACTTACACATTGATTTTTTTAAGACAGCACATACTCGTTTTTTGAATCGAATTGCGGAAGTTCAGCAATTTTATAAGCAACTGTTAGAAAAACCGTTTGATTTTTCCATCGAAGAACAATTGAATGTCGATTATGAAAATCAGCTTTTTCCATCAAACCTATCCGAACGAAAAGACAAATGGCGTAAACAATTAAAATATACTACCCTGCTGACTTATGAAACCAAGTTATCTGAAGAAAAGAAAAAAGCAGAAGATGATCCTGAGTATGTTTCCAAAACAGAGGTTGAAATAGAAATTGAATCTCGTGAAACAACATTAGAGAACTTGAAAAATGTATTCGATTATCTTACAAATGAATTGCAAGAAGAGGATTGGTTTTCTGTTTACCTCAATGCTTTTGTTTCACAATTTGATCCACATACGTATTATTTTGCTCCCGAAGCCAAAGATCGTTTTGACACCAGCATGTCAGGGAAGTTTGAAGGAATTGGCGCCCGATTACAGAAGCGCAATCAGTCGATTAAGATTGTTGATATAATTTCTGGAGGTCCTGTGTGGCGTGGAAAACAGGTTGAGGTAGGCGATCAAATAATCAAAGTGGCTCAAGGCGAAGCAGAGCCTGTTGATGTAACCACCATGCGATTGGATGATGCTATAAAACTTATAAAAGGTCCTAAAGGAACAGAGGTGCGGTTGACTCTCAAACGAGTGGATGGAGCCATTGAAGTTGTTTCTATTATTCGAGATGTTGTGGAGTTGGAGGAATCGTATGCCAAATCGATAGTAATTGAAAAGGAAGGCAAAAGATTTGGGCTGATCAATCTTCCAAAATTCTATATCGACTTTAAGGACTATGAAGAACGAAACGCAGCTACCGACGTTAAAAAAGAAATTGAAAAACTAAAAAAATCAAACATTGAAGGTTTGGTGATTGACTTGCGAAATAATGGCGGGGGATCTCTTCAAACAGTTGTCGATATGGCTGGTTTGTTTATTGAAAAAGGACCCATTGTTCAGGTAAGGACAACTCAAAATAAAAACGAAGTTTTGTACGATCGAGATTCTTCGATTTTGTGGGACGGCCCATTGGTTATCTTAGTGAACGAGACATCTGCGTCGGCTTCAGAAATTATGGCTGCGGCTCTTCAGGATTATAAACGCGCTATTATTTTAGGAGGTTCACAAACATTTGGAAAGGGAACTGTTCAGAACATTGTAGACCTAAATCGTTTTGTTTCTAACAGCGATTTGGGAAATTTGGGGGCTTTAAAAATCACTACGGACAAGTACTATCGAGTAAATGGAGGGTCCACGCAACTAGAAGGTGTTAAAAGTGATGTGGTAGTTCCGGATCGTTATTCTTATATTGATTTGGGTGAAAAAGATCAAAACAATCCTTTGAATTGGGATCAAATTGAGCCTACTTCCTATACTATTTGGGATCGTTATCTAAATTTTGATCAAGCTATTCAGCAAAGCAAATTAAGAGTCGCAAGTAACAAAAACATGCAATTGATTGATGAAAATGCACAATGGATTCGTAAACAACAAGATGACAATTTATTACCTTTAAGCCTTTCAGCCTATCAAAAGGAATTACAAGAGGATAAAAGCTATTCGGAACGTTTCGATCAATTGAAAAACTATAACAACCAAATGTCCTACAGTTCCAACCCTGACGACCTTCTTCTTATAAATGAAAACGAAGAAGCTCTTGAAAAACGAGATCGGTGGACTACAAGTTTGTCAAAAGACATCTACTTGGAGGAAGCGGTGTCAATTTTACAAGACTTGCAGTTACGGTATGTTCCAATAAACACGATGGCTACAACGAATTCGGATACTGAATGATAGGAATCAATTCAACAACTTCGAGGGCGCTCCAGAAATTTAAGAATCATTTTTGGGGCGTTTTTAGTTTGTTGTTTATTATTTTCTGTGGATTGATTGCAGTTTTTGCTTATTTATTAGCTCCAGATAATTCTAGAAATGCCAACAAAATGCATTTATCGATTCATTCAAAACCACCTGGATTTTCGGTGCAAGTGCTTACAATTCCCACTCAAAACACAGAACAAATATCTGCATTTGAAACCTTTTTTTTTGGAGATCCCACTCCTGTAAATTCCTATCCCATTCAAGATTTTCAATGGTTTGATGATGCCATAGAAATAACTCATTATCATTCAGAGACAGAAGGCGGCTTGAAGGAACGATTTTTAAGAACACAATTTCCAGCAGTAGCTTCTGACAAAGAATTTATAAAAAAAAATATTTCAATAGCTCGTTTTCGATTGGGCACCGACACACTGGGACGCGACGTGTTGAGTCGAGTTTTGATAGGAACTAGAATATCACTTTCCATAGGATTTGTAGCCGTATTTATCTCTTTGTTTATTGGTATCCTAATTGGAGCTGTTGGGGGATACTATGGAGGTGTCATTGACAAGATTGTCATGTGGATTATTAATGTTACTTGGTCTATTCCAACATTGCTCTTGGTTATTGCGGTTTCACTTACTCTTGGGAAAGGATTTTGGCAAGTGTTTATAGCAGTAGGGTTGACGATGTGGGTGGATGTGGCTCGAATTGTAAGAGGACAGGTAATTAGTGTTAAAGAAATGCAATACGTTTCTGCAGCTCGTGTATTAGGATATTCTTCGTTACGTATTATATTTAGACATATTTTACCCAATATCATGGGGCCAATAATTGTAATTTCTGCTGCCAATTTTGCCGCTGCCATATTAATTGAAAGCGGATTGAGTTTTTTAGGCATTGGTGCCCAGCCTCCAATACCCAGTTGGGGAGGAATGATCAAAGATCATTATTCGTATATGCTAGTTGGAAAAGCCTATTTAGCAGTAGTTCCAGGTTTGGCAATTATGAGTTTGGTAACGGCTTTTATGCTTTTAGGAAATGCTTTGCGTGACGCCCTTGATGTAAGAAGCTAAATCACCATTCGTTTACCCGATTGGAATCGAGTTTGATTAAAACGGCTAATAACAATGAAAAGCCCAACAAACTAGAACCTCCATAACTAAAAAAGGGCAATGGAATTCCTATAGTAGGTATAAGACCCAAAACCATTCCCAAATTACAACCGATGTGTACAAATAAAATCGAAGCTACTCCATATCCGTAAATTCTGCTAAAATCGTTTTTTTGACGTTCGCTTATAAATAAGATTCTAAGGAGTAAAAACACAAAAAGTACCACCACAAAAAGAGCTCCCAGAAATCCCCATTCTTCTCCCACAGTGCTAAATATGTAGTCAGTGTGTTGTTCAGGAACAAAGTTTCCTTCGGTTTGCGTTCCTTGCAAGAATCCTTTTCCTGTCCACCGACCCGAACCTATAGCAATTTCGGACTGATTGGTATTGTACCCAATGCCTTTTGTGTCTGTGGCTTTGCCCAAAACAATATTGATTCTATCACGGTGACGTTGCTCAAACACTTCATTGAAAATGTAGTTTACAGAATATGCAAAACCAACACAACTTAACAGGATAATTGAGGATTTTACAATTGCCTTTCTTTTTTTACCGTAGGTAAAAATAAAAATTAGAAAAAATGTAGTAAGAATAAGAGCGACCCCGAAAGGAGATAAGTACAAAGTCAATAAAAACAGAACTATCATAATGGTCATGGTCCACATATAAAAAGAGGGAAGCCCTTCTCTATGTAAAACCAAAAGCAATCCAAGGAAAACCAATGCGCTCCCTGGATCGGGTTGTGGGATAATAAGAACCACAGGAAGCAAAATAATAAGAAAAGCGTATAATTGATCTTTGACTTTTTCCAATGAAACATTAATATCACTCAAAAGCTTGGCCAATGCCAAAGCAGTAATTGCTTTTGCAAATTCGGCAGGTTGCAAGCTGAATGGGCCAATAGAGTACCAGGAAGTAGCTCCCGAAACAGTCGTTCCAAAAACAAAAAGCCCCACCAAAGAAATCAGGCAAATCAAGTAAAATATGCTTGAAAACCTCTCGAAAAATTTTACGTTAATGAACATGACAAATAAAAACATACAAATACTGATACCGAAAAAAAACAATTGCTTTCCAAAAACAGCATCCAATGATAAAACATTCTCCATGGTATAGGCAGCAGAAGAAGAATAGATATTTCCTAGTCCAAGCCCACACAATACCAAATAAACGAGTATCGTTAACCAATCAATTTTTGAAGAAGTTGAGTTATTCATTGATAGTAAAAGGTTTTCCGCTATTGATTTTATTATACTCTTCTTCTAGGGTGCCTTCCATCATTCTTTTTTCTAAATAGGGACGAGACACTTCTTTATGTATATATTTTTCTATTATTAAACTAGCAATAGGAGCCGCCCAACGATTCCCCCAATATCCGTTCTCTACAAATACGGCGATAGCGATTTTAGGATTGTCTTTTGGGGCAAAGGCAATAAAAATGGAATGATCTGTTAGCTGCTGTCGTTTTCCATCAATGATTGTAAAGTTTTCAGCAGTTCCTGTTTTCCCACAGACATCAATTCCTTTGATTCGAGCAATTCGCGCAGTTCCTTTTTGGACTACATCACTCATTCCCTCAATAATGGGAGTAAAGTGTTTGGGAGCTATGGTAGTATAGCTGCGATTTAAGTAAATAGAATCAATCGATTTTCCTTGTATTTCTTTTATAAAATGCGGTTTGTAATAATACCCTCGGTTGGCAATCGCGGCGGTCATATTAGCCAATTGAATGGGAGTAGTCAACACTTCTCCTTGCCCAATTCCGTTAGAAATAGTAGTCACTCCTTGCCAACCTCCCTTGGGATACCAACGATTGTAAAACGAAGCATCAGGAACAAAGCCTTTTTTGCCTACGGGTAAATCATAACCTAAATAATTCCCAAGCCCAAAACTTTTAACATGATTGCTCCACTGCGTTATTCCCTCTTCGGGACTTTGGTATTTTTCAATAGTTCGCCTATAAGCATTCGCAAAATACGTGTTGCAAGAATTATAAATACTTCGATTCAATGTGTTTTCTGTTCCCCAATCACAATGACATTTCATAAAGCTACTTCGGGTGTAATAATGACCCTCGTAACACGTAAATGAAGTTTTTTTTGTGATTACACCCTCTTGGAGAGCAATCAATCCATTCAAAATTTTAAAAGGAGATCCTGGAGGGTATTGCCCTTGTAATCCCCTGTCAAATAAAGGTTTGCTTATACTGTCGTAATAAAGTTTTGTAAAATTTTCCGAACGATTTCTTCCAACTAGTAAGGAAGGGTTGTAGCCAGGAGTACTTATCAAAGCCAATACTTCGCCGCTATCGGGTTCAATAGCAACAATCCCTCCACGTTTTCCATTCATAAGAGATTCTCCGTATTGTTGTAATTCTATATCAAGAGTGAGAACAATATCGTTAGCGCGTGTGGGTTTTTCGTCAAAGGATCCATCTTTGTAAGATCCTATAATTCGATTGAAATTGTCTTTTTGGAAATAATTGATTCCCCGATTGCCCCTAAGTTCTTTTTCGTAGGATTTTTCAATACCCTGACGACCGATCAATTCTCCCGATTGATAGTATGAATCATTTTTAATATCGGCGTCGTTAACTTCGCTGATGTACCCTAAAACATTGGAAGCAGTTTCATAGTAGTATTTTCTCAAGGATCTTCGTTGGAAATAAAACCCTTTGAATTTCCACATTTTTTCCTGCAGTTTGGCATAATCTGTTTTGGAAATCTGAGCCACAAATACCGAGGGTAAGCGAGGCGAGTACGAAGTTGCTTTTTGAAGTAATGTATTGAATTTTTTTTGATTGATTTTTAAAAGCTTACAAAATTCAGTGGTGTCAATTTTTGAAACATTTCTAGGGATTACCATCACGTCGTAAGTGGGTTGATTGGCAACAATTAGTTTTTTGTTTCTATCAAAAACATATCCTCGTTCGGGATATTCATACAATGCCAATACAGAATTTTTTTTTGAAAGGTCTTCAAAGCGCGTGTCAACAATTTGTATATAAAAAAGACGGGATACGATTACGATTCCCATTACAACGATTAGAAATACAAACAACTTGTTTCTCATTTTCCATTCTTTTTTATCAAATAAAAGAGCATAAAACAAATAACAATTGTAAATATTCCATTGACTAGAGTTCTTTCAATGATCCATAAAAAGCGACTCCAAGAAAAGGCAATAAGCGAATACATGATGGTGTGATGACAAAGCACGATCAATCCAAGCGCGTTGAGTTGCTGTGGAACAGAAGATTCACGAATATTGATGTCGTGATAGTCGTAGCTTACACCAAATGTAAACCGTAAGATGGTAGGTCGAGCAAATGCAGCAACTAAGAATGAACAAGCTTGAACCCCACCTGACATTAGAAAGAGATCCAAGCTAAGCCCGAAGAAAAAAGATACAATTAAAAAACCGAATTGGTCGCTATTCACGGGATAAAGGAGTAAAAATAAAATGGCAATTAGAGGGTCATAGGCTCCCAAAAAATCGATTTCATTGAAAACAACAACCTGAACAAATATCAGCATGCAAAACCTTATAGCGATTGAAAAAAGTGCTCTATTCATCGAGATTCTTTTTTTGAAGGGTTATAACTTCCTCGCGGTCTAAATTTTGAATAACATACACATCACTCAAGTTGGTCATGTCATTGAATAGCTTTACATCAATTTCGTAATAATTTTGAATATCGGGAACATGTATTTTGTGAATATACCCAATAGGCAATCCTGCTGGAAAAATATAGGAATTTCCTCCAGTTACAATTGTGTCACCTTCTTTAACAGGGGCTATTTTAGGAATGTCTATGAGTTGAGTAATACTGGGATCTAAGCCATCCCATTCCAAACTTCCGAAATGTTGGGTATGGAGTAATTTTGCATTGACTCTTGTTTTTGAATTCAACAATGAAATTACTGTCGCATATCCATTGGAAGTGTAGCTTACAATCCCTACGATTCCCTTAGCTGAAGTAACACCCATTTCAGGATGAATTCCTTGATTTTCTCCTGAGTTCAACATCAAATAGTTATTTCTCAACGAAAAACTATTGGAAATTACTCGAGAAGGACGATACAAATAGAGTGTATCTTTTTTGGGTTTAAAAATAGCTTCAGAATGCTTTTCTTCGAATGATGCCAGTTGGTTTTTAAGTAGAATATTTTCATTGAGAAGTGATCTGTTCGTTTTTTGCAAATGGAAGTAGGCTTTTATATGACTGCTAGTTTCAAAAATAGAGCCTGTAATTTGCTGATTGAGACGGAATATACGACTTTTGCGATAAGAGTCATTGGAAATGGTTAGCAGGAGTCCAAAAGAAAATAGCAACAAAAAAATCAGCACATTTTTATTTCGCAAAATGCTGTTAATGATTTGTTGCATTTTAAAAAGTTAGCTATTTAACCAATACGTTTTTGTAACGTTCGAGATTTTTTAACGCAATTCCAGTTCCTCTTACTACTGCTCGAAGAGGATCTTCAGCAATAAACACAGGCAAATCTGTTTTTTGAGACAAACGCTTATCCAGTCCTCTCAACATAGATCCGCCCCCGGCCAAGTAAATACCTGTATTGTAGATGTCGGCGGCTAATTCAGGAGGAGTTTGTGAAAGTGTTTCCATAACGGCATCTTCAATTCGAATAATGGATTTATCAAGCGCTTTAGCAACTTCACGATACGAAATCATGGCTTGTTTGGGCTTTCCGGTCAACAAATCTCTACCCTGAACTGACATTTCTTCTGGAGGGTTTTCAAGTTCTTCGGTTGCAGAACCGATCAAAATTTTGATACGTTCAGCGGTTCGTTCTCCAATATATAAGTTGTGTTGCGTTCGCATATAGTATACGATGTCGTTAGTAAAAACATCCCCCGCAATTTTAACCGATTTATCACAAACAATTCCTGACAAAGCTATGACAGCAATTTCGGTGGTTCCTCCTCCGATATCTACTATCATATTTCCTTTGGGTTGCATGATATCAACTCCAATTCCAATAGCTGCCGCCATAGGTTCATGAATGAGGTAAACTTCTTTTCCATTAACACGTTCTGCCGATTCACGAACCGCTCTCATTTCAACCTCAGTAATTCCTGAAGGAATACAGATTACCATTTGCAAAGACGGTGTGAAAAATCGTTTCTTTAAGGAAGGAATGTTTCGAATAAACAAGCTAATCATTTGTTCGGAAGCATTAAAGTCAGCAATAACACCGTCTTTTAATGGACGAATTGTTCGAATGTTTTCATGTGTTTTGCCTTGCATCAAACTAGCCTCTTCCCCGACAGCAATAATTTTATTAGTAGTTCTATTGATAGCAACAATCGATGGACTATCTACCACCACCTTGTCGTTATGAATAATGAGCGTATTGGCTGTACCTAAGTCAATCGCAATTTTTTCAGTAAGAAAATCAAAAAAACCCATGCTGTAAAAATTTGTAGTAAGTGTAAAAGTAATAAATTAATGTTTAAAATGACGTATTCCTGTCATTACCATAGAAATATCATGATTATTGCAGTAATCAATACTGAGTTGGTCTTTGATAGATCCTCCAGGTTGAATGACCGATTGAATACCTGCATTGCCAGCAATTTCTACACAGTCTGGAAATGGAAAAAATGCATCGCTTGCCATGGCAGCTCCTTTTAAGTCAAACCCAAAAGAGTTTGCTTTTTCGATGGCTTGTCGTAAGGCATCCACTCTGGAAGTTTGCCCGGTTCCTGAAGCTAACAATTGACCATTTTTTGCCAATATAATTGTATTGGATTTGGTGTGTTTGCATAATTTTGATGCAAACAATAGGTCGTTAATTTGTGCTTCCGATGGTTTTTTGTTGGTTACATAAGTCAAGTGATCCAATTGATCGGTTGTCAAATCTTTTTCTTGCACCAACAATCCATTCAAGCAAGATCGAACTTGCTTTTTGGGAAGTGCAACTTCCTTTTGTTTGAGCAAAATTCTATTTTTCTTTCCTTTCAATATATCAAGAGCCTCAGTATCAAATTCGGGAGCAATAACGACTTCACAAAACAAGGAATGAATTTCATGGGCAGTTTGTTTATCTATAGTTTGATTGGCAATTAAGATGCCTCCAAATGCTGAAACCGAATCGGCTGCCAAAGCATCAACATAAGCTTGATGAAGAGAATCTCTTGTAGCTACTCCACAAGCATTGTTGTGTTTGAGGATTGCGAAAGTAGGACGTTCACCAGAAAATTCATTCATTAAATTTACTGCGGCGTCTACATCCAAAAGATTGTTGAATGACAATTCTTTTCCATGCAGTTTTTCAAACATATCATCAAAAGCACCAAAGAAAAATCCTTTTTGATGCGGATTTTCTCCATACCGAAGTTCTTTACCTTCTGTTTCACTTGCTTTGTAAGCAATAATATCTTCATTAAAATAATTGAAAATAGCTGTGTCGTAATGCGAAGAAATATTAAAGGCTTTTGCCGCAAAATGTTTCCGATCTTCTCGACTCGATGCTCCATTTTTTGTTTCCAAAAGCGATAAAAAACCTTCGTAATCGTCGACCGATGAAACGCATAAAACATCTGCAAAATTTTTCGCTGCAGCTCGAATTAATGAAATACCGCCAATGTCAATTTTTTCGATAATATCTTGCTCCGATGCTTTGGAAGCAACCGTTTTTTCGAACGGATACAAATCCACAATAACGATATCAATTTGAGGGATTTCGTATTCTGCCAATTCTTTCTGATCGTTTTCATTGGATTGACGATTTAAAATGCCTCCAAACACCTTTGGGTGAAGGGTTTTTACACGACCTCCCAATATCGATGGATAGGAGGTAAGGTCTTCCACCGCCAAAACAGGGATACCCAGTTCTTTGATAAAAGTTTCGGTTCCTCCCGTAGAATAGAGCGTCACATTCAGTTCGTGAAGTTTTTTGACAATTGGAGCTAATCCGTCTTTGTTAAAAACTGAAATAAGCGCTGATTGCGCTTGAATATTGGATTGCATACTTATTTTTTGATTATCCTGTAAAAGTAATTATTTTTTTAAGCAAAATAAGATGAAAAAGACAGTATTTTTTAAGTTCTTATTTTTAGGGAAACATAACTATTAATTTCCTCTAAAAATTCCACATCTTTTTTTGAAAACGCTCTTAGTTTATGTGAATCTATATCGATTTGACCTATGTTTTTGTTGTTAACAAATAGAGGAACAACTAGTTCCGATTTAACCCTTAGGCTACAAGCAATGTAATTGTCTTGCTGACTAACATCTTCTACCAAAAAGCTTTGATTTGAATCAGCAACTTGCCCACAAATTCCCTTTCCAAAAGGAATTTCAATATGGTCGGTAGGGTCTCCAGCAAATGTTTTCAGGTGAAGCACCGGATGAAGGGTATCGTGGAAATAAAAACCTACCCAATCGTAATGATCAATGTTTTTTTGAAGCAGTTCACAGATAGTTACAAGCATTACCTCCAGCGATATATTCTTATCGTCTGCAAGTTGTTTGATAATACGGATTATATCTTTGTAGGATTTCATAAAAAAAAGCTGCCTTTTGAAGGCAGCTTTTGAATTAAAATGGTTACATCATTCCTGGCATTCCACCACCCATTGGAGGCATAGAAGCAGGCGAGTCTTCTTTGATGTCGACCAATGCACATTCTGTGGTTAGAATCATACCTGCTACAGAAGCTGCATTTTCGAGTGCAATACGTGTTACCTTTTTAGGATCAATAATTCCAGCTTTAAGCATGTCTGTATATGTGTCAGATTTTGCATCGTACCCGAAATTTTTCTTTCCTTCCAACACTTTTGCAACGACTACAGATCCTTCTCCTCCAGCATTTTCTACTATCGTGCGAAGAGGCGCTTCAATGGCCTTTGCAATGATCTGTACACCTGTGGTTTCGTCTAAGTTTTGCATTGTCAATTTTTCGATTACTTTTCGAGAATTTAACAAAGCGACTCCACCGCCAGCAACAATACCTTCTTCAACAGCGGCTCGTGTTGCGTGTAGTGCGTCATCAACACGATCTTTCTTTTCTTTCATTTCTACTTCTGAGGCGGCACCTACATAAAGTACTGCAACGCCACCTGCAAGTTTAGCAAGTCGTTCTTGAAGTTTTTCACGATCGTAATCCGAGGTTGTGCTTTCAATTTGCGCTTTGATTTCGTTGACACGAGTTTTTATCTGTTCAGCATCACCACTTCCATTAACAACCGTTGTATTGTCTTTATCGATAGTTACTTTTTCTGCAGTTCCTAGCATTTCAATAGAAGCATTTTCTAGGGTAAAGCCTCGTTCTTCAGAAATTACCACACCACCAGTTAGGGTAGCTATATCTTCTAGCATTGCTTTTCTTCGATCTCCAAAACCTGGAGCTTTTACAGCAGCGATTTTAAGAGCACCTCTTAGTTTGTTTACTACCAAAGTAGCTAATGCTTCTCCGTCAACATCTTCCGCAATAATTAATAGCGGTTTTCCTGTTTTTGCAACGGGCTCCAAAACAGGGAGCAAATCCTTCATAGAAGAAATTTTCTTGTCATACAATAAAATGTATGGCGTTTCTAAATCGGCTTCCATTTTTTCCGAGTTGGTAACAAAATAGGGAGATAAGTATCCGCGATCAAATTGCATCCCTTCCACAACGTCCACATAAGTTTCAGTTCCTTTGGCTTCTTCTACTGTAATAACACCTTCTTTACCAACTTTTTCAAAAGCTTCTGTAATCAAGGATCCGATAGTTTCGTCGTTATTTGCAGAAATAGAAGCAACTTGCTTGATTTTTTCGGAAGAATTTCCAACTTCAACGGCTTGTTTGTTGAGTTCCTCAACAATCGCTTCAACTGCAGTATCAATGCCTCGTTTTAAATCCATAGGATTTGCTCCAGCAGCGACATTTTTGATACCTTCTTTTACGATTGCTTGCGCTAGAATCGTAGCGGTAGTTGTACCGTCTCCAGCAAGGTCATTGGTTTTAGAAGCAACTTCTTTAACCATTTGAGCACCCATGTTTTCCAGCGCATCTTCCAATTCTATTTCTTTGGCCACACTTACGCCGTCTTTGGTAACTTGTGGTCCACCGAATGATTTCCCAATAATTACATTTCGTCCTTTGGGTCCTAGTGTAACTTTAACAGCATTTGCGAGAGCATCAACACCTCGTTTGAGGCCTTCGCGTGCTTCTACATCAAATTGAATTTTTTTAGCCATTTTTTTCTAATATTTTTAAATTATACAATTGCGAGAACATCGCTTTCTCGCATAATTAAGTAGTCATTTCCGTTTAGTTTTAATTCATTCCCTGCATATTTTCCGTAAAGAACAGAGTCTCCCACTTTAAGAGTGATAGGGTTGTCTTTAGTTCCCGGACCAACGGCAACAACAGTTCCTTTTTGAGGTTTTTCTTTTGCAGTATCTGGGATAATAATTCCAGATGCAGTTTTGGTTTCTGCAGCTTCGGGGGATAGAACCACACGATCTGCTAGAGGTTTGATATTAACAGTACTCATGAATATAAAGTTTTAAATTAATGAAATTGAGTAGTCATCAATCGTGCCAATTGAAATTTAGGGTATATTTGATGTTATAAAGTATATTTTACTGACATCTTGACATTTTTTGACAGTATGTGTAAATGCTTATTCTTCTGTGATAGGAACCTCTGGAATTTCAGCAGGCAATTCTTCTGGAACGGTGTTTTCAATAACTTCTCCGTTCAATAAACTCGATTCTGGAGCAGAACTTCTATTAGAAATGGTAATGTTTGATAGTAATATCAATGCCAATAATAAAGAGGCCAACACCCAAGTACTTTTATCTAAAAAATCGGTAGTTTTTTGAACACCTCCCAATTGTTGATTGCTTCCGCCAAAAGAAGAAGAAAGTCCGCCTCCTTTAGGGTTTTGAACCATAATAACTAGGATTAATAGAAAAGAAACTACAATAATTAGTGCTAGAAATATTGAAAATGTACTCATATTAGTTGTTTTTTGAAGCTTGCGCTTTCTTAAGCTTTTTAATTTGGTCTGCAAAGAAACCACTTTTTTCTGGATATTTCAAGCTCAATATTTTGAATGCTTGAATGGCTTTTTTATATTTTTTTTGTTCCCAATATACTCTTGCCAATGTTTCGGTCATTAACTCTTGAGGGTCGATTTTTTGATTTTTAGCAAGATCAATATTTTTACCCATCACAGGTTTGATAGTTATTTTGGGATTGTTTTCAATAAACTTATCAATCAAATCATTATTTGAAATGATTTTTTTTGGCGACTTTTCGTTTGATCGTTCAATGGGGTTTGGAGTAGCTATTGTTAGCCACTCTAAAAATGAATGCTGTTCGTCTTTGTCAAACTCCAATGGAGTTCCTTCTTCAATAGTTTTTGTGTTTGAAATGGGTTTTTGAACAGGATTTTGAACAATAAAATCAAACAATATTGTTCTATCTGTAGTGTGTGCAGCACATTTTTTAAGCGCTTGATTGTATTGAAAACTGTTTTGTTTTTTGAGTCCTTTGAGGTGCAATATTTTGGCTGTTTGAAAAAACGGAAATTCACTAACTACTGATTCAAGCAGTAGGGTATGCTCTTTGGACACACTTTTGGAATCTGCCATAAGCTTGGTAAATTGCGATCGATTCATTGTTACCATTTTGCCAAAGATTCGTTAAAAATATCTTGAGTAATCCGTTCAAAAATGACTTCATGCGCTTCACTTTGGATGGTATTAACTTGTGTTGCTGCTGGAAAATCATAAAAAAATGTGAATCGTTTTTCAAAATCGTCCTCTTCTTTTTTGGTGTTGAAATAACGAACATTAACCGATATAGTCAATCGGTTTTGGGCAGCTGTTTGATTGGCAGTTGCGGTCATTGGACTTACTCTGTATTCTGTGATTTCCCCTTCATATATTAAATCTGCGTTTGAAGTCACTAGTTGTAAGTTGGTTTGATTAAGAAGAAGATCTTGTAAGGCAAGCGTAAAATCACGATCCAATCCAGGTTCAAAGACGGAGCCGATGTTATTCCCCGCAGTATTTTGAAAATAATTAACCTGAAAAGTATCCGTTCCTTCGGGAATAGAAGCTCCAGTAAACGAATATATACCGCAACTTTGAATGATGAATCCCATCAAAAGACTCGTAACATAATACAATTTTTTCATACTACAATTCAAGATTATGTTGTTTTATTTTTCGATATAATGTCCGTTCTGAAATTCCCAATTCGGCAGCAGCGGCTTTGCGTTTTCCTTGATTTCGTTCCAATGCTTTTATGATTAATTCCAATTCTTTGTCTTGTAAAGATAGCGTTTCTTCTTCTTGAATTTCTTCAGCGAAATGATATTTATCTACAGGATTGTTGTCTTGGAGAGGGATCATGTCTGTTGGAGCGTTTATTTCAAGCAGATCTTGATTTTCTTGGGGTACAATATTTTCTTCTTCTTTTTCTCCGTAAATTTTTTGAATCAAACTTTCGTTTTGTTCTTTCACTCCTTCCACGTCGCCGTTTTCCATCAACTTCAAAGTCAATTTTTTAAGGTCGTTCAAATCGCTTTTCATATCAAAAAGTACTTTATAAAGTATTTCTCGCTCCGAAGCAAAATCGCTTTCTTTTCTTTTTTCGTCAACAATCGCGGGTAAATTTCCATTAAAATTAGGAAGATAGCCTCGCAAGGTAGTTGCATCTATAGACCGTTGTTGTTCAAGGACTGATAATTGTTCAGCAACATTACGAAGTTGTCGAATATTCCCACTCCATCGATATTGTTCGAGCATTCTTTGTGCGGTTTCATCCAAACGAACGGTTGGCATTCGATATTTTTGAGCAAAGTCTGCTGCAAATTTTCGAAACAATAAATGAATGTCTTCTTTACGCTCACGAAGGGGTGGCAAGGAAATTTCTACGGTGTTTAGTCGGTAGTATAAGTCTTCCCGAAACTTTCCCTTTTGAATAGCTTCTGGCATATTTAGATTGGTAGCGGCAACGATCCTGACATTGGTTTTTTGAACACTGGAAGAGCCTACTTTAATAAATTCTCCATTTTCAAGCACACGAAGCAACCGAACTTGGGTAGTAAGAGGTAATTCTCCTACTTCATCCAAAAAAATAGTTCCTCCATCAGCAACTTCAAAATAACCGCTTCGGGTAGAGGTAGCTCCAGTAAAAGCTCCTTTTTCATGACCAAACAGCTCTGAGTCAATAGTTCCTTCTGGAATTGCACCACAGTTTACAGCAATATACTTGGCGTGTTTTCTGTGTGAGAGTTGATGAATGATTTTAGGAATACTTTCTTTTCCTACTCCACTTTCTCCAATGGTAAGCACAGAAATATCGGTAGGAGCAACTCGCATTGCCTTTTCAATAGATCGGTTTAAAAAAGGATCATTACCAATGATTCCAAAACGTTGTTTTATGGTTTGTACGGATTCCATTTCACTTATTTTTTACTCAAACCAACAGCTTCTCCAATTAGAGTTGCTGAGGTGCATTCATTTATTTTTACCTTAACAAAATCACCCACATTGTAATTTTCTTTTGGGAAGACAACGACTGTGTTTTGTTGATTTCTTCCGCTCCAATGAGTATCTGACTTTTTAGAGGTTTTCTCTATCAAAACTTCAACCACTTTGCCTACCGTTTTTTGGGTACGATATAGCGAATGTTTTTGTTGAAGATTTACAACTTCTTGAAGCCTTCTCTTTTTTACGGATTCGGGAATGTTGTCTTCCAGTTTTCGAGCAGCAAGAGTGCCAGGTCTCTCTGAATAAGCAAACATAAATCCAAAATCGTATTTTACGTACTCCATTAAGCTAAGAGTGTCTTTGTGATCATCTTCAGTTTCGTCCGGAAAACCGGTGATCATATCTTGAGAAATACCACAATCAGGAATAATTTTACGAATGGCATCAATCAATTCTATGTATTCTTGTCGCGTGTGAAGGCGATTCATTTTTTTTAAAATGGAATCACTTCCAGACTGAACAGGTAAGTGGATGTAGTTACAAATATTATCATGACTGCGCATAGTGTGCAAAACATCATGGGTCATGTCTTGTGGGTTTGAGGTAGAAAATCGAATACGCATACCGGGTTGGGCTTGCGCTACCAAATGAAGCAACTGTGAAAAATTCACAGCTGTTTTTTGTTGAAGTTCGCTCGCTTGGGTAAAGTCTTTTTTGAGCCCTCCGCCATACCACAGATAACTGTCTACATTTTGACCCAATAGCGTAATTTCTTTGTATCCCTGTTCCCACAGTTGATTGACTTCTTCCAAAATACTTTTTGGATCGCGGCTTCGTTCGCGACCTCTGGTAAAGGGAACTACACAAAAAGTACACATATTATCACAACCCCTAGTGATTGAAACAAAAGCACTCACTCCATTGCTTTGAAGACGAACAGGAGCAATGTCTCCGTAGGTTTCTTCTTTGGAAAGAATCACATTAACAGCGTTTCGTCCTTCATCAATTTCTTGAAGCAAATTGGGCAGGTCTTTGTAGGCGTCAGGGCCAACCACCATGTCAACAATCTTTTCTTCTTCTAGAAATTTACTCTTCAAACGTTCCGCCATACAGCCAAGAACACCCACTTTCATAGTAGGGTTTATTTTTTTAACAGCATTGAATTTTTCCAAACGTTTTCGAACCGTTTGTTCAGCTTTATCTCGGATAGAACACGTATTGACTAACACCAAATCAGCTTCTTCTAAAAGTGGTGTTGTATGAAATCCTTCTTTGGCAAGGATGGAAGCAACAATTTCGCTATCCGAAAAATTCATTTGACATCCGTAACTTTCTATATAAAGTTTTCGATTATTAGATTTATTGGAGTCCAGAACAAGAGTTGTTCCTTGAAGTTGTTCGTCAATCGTTTTATCCATTTATAATAAATTGAATTTTCTTTTTTGCAAAGATACTGATTTTCAATTATCCTATGACAGATTGTCAGTTTTTATGGTATGATTTTTGTAATTTTACCAAAAATTAAAATATGAACCGTTACTTTTCTCTTCTGTTTTTTTTCCTATTCGCTTGTTCACCTAATAATAATGATGAGTTTGAAGTGTATGAATTGTATACACCTATTGTAATGACAATGGACGAGGTTCGCGCCTCAATAGCTGTTCAAGAACCGCAAGAGATTAAAGTTACCGGTAAAATATATGTTAAGGACAATTTGCTACTTGTTGGAGATGAAAAAAGAGGAATTCATATTTTTGATAATAGTCAACCAGCATTCCCCCAAAAAATAGCTTTTCTAGCCATTCCTGGAAATCATGATATGGAAATGCGAGGAAATTATTTGTACGCCGATAGTTACAAGGATTTATTAGTTTTTGACCTATCCGATTTAACAAGTATTGATATTCGCTCCCGAGAACAGGAAGTATTTCCCTATAACATTGAATATCCTGAAGCCGGTGATTTGCCTCAAGAAATCCAATGGGATTCCATCGATAATAATACTATTGTAGTGGGGTGGATGCGCTCTAAAGAAATACGCAAAAAGCAAGACTATAGAAATGATTTTTTCTTAGTAGATGCACTTGCAGATTCTGCTAGCAGAGAGTCAACAGGTCAGGGAGGATCTTTAGCCCGGTTTAAAATTGTGAGTCATTACCTTTATGCTTTGGATGCAAGTAACTTAAAAGTGTTTGATATTTCAGATGCCTTGAATCCAACGAAAGTTTCAGATAAATACGTTACATGGGCTGCAGAAACTTTGTTTTTAAGCGGGCTTCACATGTTTGTTGGAAGTAGAGACGGAGTTTATATTTACGATGTTTCTTCCCCGCAAAACCCCGAATATGTTTCAGAATTTACTCATGCAACGATGTGTGATCCAGTTGTTGTGGATGAGCATACAGCCTATGTGACACTTAGAGGGGGTAATTTATGTGGTAATCCATGGGGAGACGGCCCCACTCTAGATAGCCGTCTGGATATTTTGGACGTCAGCGATATAAAAAATCCAAAGCTTGTAGCCAACTATACATTAGAAAATCCCTATGGACTGGGAGTAAAGGGAGATCTTCTTTTTATATGTGATGGAACAGCAGGATTGAAAATCTATAACAAGTCCAATATTAATGATTTGAAGCTTTTGTCCACCCACTCGGAAATGGAAGCGTATGACGTCATCCCTCTTGAAAGTCATTTAATTTTAATTGCTAAAGGAGGCGTTTTTCAATTCAATTATGTAGATAACAATCAAATTTCCTTAATGAGTAAAATCGTCCTAAACTAGTTCTTTTCAATTCTAATTTGTCGGGTAATTTTCTCAGCTTTTATTTCTTTATTTAGGTTAAATTTGGAACTACCAAAAAAAATCTACTACTTTTGTCCCCTAAAATTCCAACACCTATGTCCAAAAATTTAGTAATTGTCGAGTCACCTGCCAAGGCAAAAACAATTGAAAATTATTTAGGAGCCGACTTTAAAGTCGTTTCGAGTTATGGGCATATTGCAGATCTTCCTGCAAAGGAATTAGGAGTCAATGTTGAGGGAGATTTTACGCCAAAATACATTGTTTCATCGGATAAAAAAGCGATAGTAAAAGAATTAACAGCCCTTTCCAAAAAGGCAGAAACCGTTTGGTTAGCTAGTGATGAAGACCGTGAAGGAGAAGCTATAGCTTGGCACTTGTCCGAGACGCTTAAATTGGATAAAACAAAAACCAAACGAATTGTCTTTCACGAAATTACCAAGTCAGCAATACTGAAAGCTATAGAAAACCCAAGAAGTATCGATTACAACTTGGTAAACGCTCAACAGGCTCGTAGAGTTTTGGATCGATTGGTAGGGTACGAAATATCTCCTATACTTTGGAGAAAAGTTAAGGGAGGTTTGTCAGCAGGGCGCGTGCAGTCTGTTTCTGTTCGATTGTTGGTAGAACGTGAACGCGAAATTTGTTCGTTTGTTCCCCAAGCCACTTTTAAAATAACAGCTGTTTTTTCCAATTCTGATGGAAAGCAATTTTCAACTACATTAGGGAATACCTTTGACACAGAAGAACTTGCCTATTCTTTTTTGGAACAAAACAAAGAAGCTATTTTCCAGATTTTATCATTGGAAAAAAAGCCAGCAAAAAAATCTCCAGCCGCTCCGTTTACAACATCAACACTGCAGCAAGAAGCTTCTAGAAAACTTGGGTTTTCAGTAAGTAGAACCATGCAAAATGCCCAACGATTGTATGAAGCAGGACACATCACATATATGCGAACCGATAGTGTCAACTTGTCCAAAGAAGCACTAGCCTCTGCTGAACAAGTCATTCAAAAAAACTATGGTGATGAGTATGCAAAATCGCGTGTTTACAAATCAAAAAACAAAGGAGCTCAAGAGGCTCACGAAGCCATTCGCCCCACCAATTTTGAAGTTTCGAGTGTTTCCAATGATTACGATCAAAATCGATTGTATGAATTGATTTGGAAAAGAGCCATCGCTTCCCAAATGAGTGATGCTCAACTAGAACGAACGGTAGTAAAAATAAACGCTAATACGCATGCAGAAGTATTTACTGCACGTGGGGAAATTATTAAATTTGATGGATTTCTAAAAGTATATTTGGAAGGTCAAGATGATTCTGAAGAAGAGCAAAGCGATATTTTACCCCCTTTGAAAAAAGGAGAAACAGTTACCTACAAGCACATGGCTGCAACCCAACGCTTTTCTCGACCACCTTACCGTTATTCAGAAGCCTCATTGGTTAAGAAATTGGAAGAATTGGGTATCGGAAGACCTTCTACATATGCACCAACAATTTCTACGATCATCAACAGAAAATATGCTGAAAAAGGCGTTGTGGATGGAGTGGATAGGAATTACCAACAATTGACTCTCAAATCAGATACTATTCAAATCAAAACACTCTCTGAAAAAGTAGGCTCAGACAAAGGAAAGCTTGTACCTACAGATGTTGGAATGCTGGTAACTGATTTTTTGGTTAATAATTTCGATGAAATTTTAGACTATAATTTTACTGCGAAAGTAGAGCAAGATTTTGACAACATTGCTGACGGTTCAGATGAGTGGAAAAGCATGATGAAAAATTTTTACAGTACATTTCATCCAATCGTAGAAAACGTAGCTCAAAATGCCGAACGGGAAATAGGCGAGCGTATTTTAGGAACCGATCCAAAAAGCGGACGTCAGTTAAGTGTTAGGTTAGGGCGGTTTGGAGCAATGGCTCAAATTGGTACTGTTGACGATGAAGAAAAGCCATTATTTGCCAGTCTTACTCCCGAACAACAACTATCGACCATTACATTTGAAGAAGCGATGGATTTGTTTAAACTACCCGCTGATTTGGGAGAGTTTGAAGACAAAATGATCACCGTTAACAACGGAAGATACGGCCCTTATGTTAAACATGGAGATGCTTTTGTTTCTCTTCCCAAAGGAAAAAATCCATTATCTACTTCGCTTGAAGAAGCCATAGAGTTGATAAAAGAAAAGCAAAAAGCCGACGCTCCCATTGCTCATTACGAAGACAAACCAGTAACCAAAGGCAAAGGAAGGTTTGGACCTTTTATCAAATGGAACGAAATGTTTATTAACGTAAACAAAAAATACGATTTTGATCACTTATCTCAGGTTGATATTGAAACCTTGATTGAAGATAAAAAGCGAAAAGAGGCTGAAAAAGTAATTCATAACTGGGAAACAGAAGGAATCCGAGTAGAAAAGGCGCGTTGGGGTCGTTCCAATATTTTTAAGGGAAAACTTAAAATTGAACTTTCAAAAGATATTGACGCTACGAAGCTTACTCTTGAAAAAGTACAAGCCATTATTGAAAAAAAGAAGCCCAAACCCAAGAAAAGAAAAACCAGCTCTAAGAAAAAATAATGGATTTTGATTTCCTACAGCCAGTTGAAGAAAGTGTTTTAGCACATACGCTTTTGATGCCCGAACAGGTATTGGGAAGATCTTTGAAAATCCACACCCTTAAAGACGGATTCCCAGAGCTGAATAATGTAAAAATAGCCATAATCGGTCTGCAGGAGACACGAAATTCTTTTTATGATTTCCACGACACTTTCGATCTTGATGCTTTCCGATTGGAATTTTACGGACTCTATCCCGGAAATTGGGATATTACTATTGCTGATTTTGGAACAATTACCAACGGAGCTTCAGTTGAAGACACCTATTTTGCGGTTCAACAAATCTGTGACTTTACATACAAACGCTCAATCATTCCAATATTTATTGGGGGAAGTCAAGATATAACCCTGCCCATGTATCGAGCATACAGTAATTTAGACTCTTATATTAATATTACTGCTGTCGACAATCGTTTTGACTTTGGCGAACCGGGACAACTTATTTCCTCAAAGTCATATATGTCTAAAATTATATTGGACGAGCCAAATCGGTTGTTTAATTTCTGTAATTTAGGGTATCAGACTTTTTACAATGCACAAGAGGAGATGGATTTGTTAGACCGTTTGTTTTTTGAATCGTATAGGTTAGGGAATTTGGTAAGCGATATTTCGTTGGTGGAGCCTGTTTTGAGAGATACCGATTTATTGAGTATTGATTTAAAATCAATGAAATCAATTGAGACTGGATCCAAAACATCATATCCAAACGGTTTTGATGCCCTGCAAATTTGTGCCATTGCCCGATATGCAGGTCTAAGCGATAGAATATCCTCTTTGGGAATCTTTGAAATTCCAAACAAATCGCTTTCACATGCCCTAGTAGCTCAATTGATATGGTATTTTGTAGAAGGTGTTCGTTTTCGAGTGAACGAATACCCTTTTTCTGTTAAGTCAGATTGTGACTGCTATCATGTCCCGATGGAGAATGAAAATCTAACGTTTTATAAAAGCAATATCAGCGGTCGATGGTGGGTTGAAGTTCCAAGAATAAATAAAGAAAATAATAAAAAAGTTCAAAACACGTTATTACCCTGTACACACCAAGATTATTTGGATGCGTGCAATCAAATAACACCAGAAAGATGGTGGAAATCTTTTCGAAGAAGTTTAATATAAAAACAACTATATTTGTGGATTGTAAAGCAGATATTTTTTATAATTTGCAAAAAAAAAGATTTTTTGAGAATTGATTACTCAATGAAGAAAATTATATATGCCCTTATAGCAATTGCGGTCATTTATGGCTGTAGTAAAAAAAGTCAGGGAGAATTGATAGGAGTAAAGGCTAAGAAGTTTTTTCCAGAAAAGCCTCTTGGTATGACTTTGGTGAAAGGAAGCTCATATATTATGGGAATGTCTGATTATGACATTGCTCAAATTCAAAATGCACCTCCAAAAACAGTTACGGTTCGTTCGTTTTATATGGATGAGACAGAAATTACCAATGGAGAATACAGGCAGTTTGTGAACTGGGTTCGAGATTCTGTAGCGCGAGATATGTTGGCCGAAAGAGCCATTGAGGAATTGGGAAAGTTTCCTACCGAAGAGCAATTGGACGACGATAACAGTATCTTTCAATATTTCCCTAAATACGACCCAGAAAACACGGATATAGCCGATGAAGAGAAAAGCGGCTACCAACTCTATCAAGAAGATTTGGGCGCATTGGATTATAATGGTTATGAAAAAAATTATTCATTAAACTTAGACATAGATTTAATTTGGGATCGAGAAGAGTATCCTGATTTGGCCTATGCTCAAATTATGGAAGACAATATTTTCCTTCCAAAAGATCAGTGGTACAATGGTCAAAGAACGATCAATACCAAAATCCTTAAATACCGATACCATTGGTTCAATTCTGAAAAGTTTAGAAAAGCACTTTTGAGACCCTCTTTTCGCGATTCTTCTAAAAAATTCAATACTCGAAAGCAATTTTTTAAGGAGGAGGTTCTTAAAATTTATCCGGATACTACTGTTTGGATTAAAGATTTCTCATACAGTTATAATGAGCCCATGCACAATGATTATTTTTGGCATAGGGCGTTTTCAGATTATCCGGTAGTGGGTGTTTCTTGGCATCAGGCCAAGGCATTTGCTCATTGGAGAACCAAATACAAGAATGATTATAACAAATCACGAAAAAATAAACCTTCGGTATCCAACTTCAGGTTGCCAACTGAAGCCGAGTGGGAATATGCTGCACGAGGTGGTTTGCAATCGGCTACATACCCTTGGGGAGGGCCATACATTGTTAATGACAGAGGTTGTTTCTTAGCAAACTTCAAACCCAATCGTGGAGATTACGCGGCCGATATGGCTCTGTATACTGTTGAGGCGAAATCCTACGAACCCAATGATTATGGGTTGTATAATATGGCAGGAAATGTTGCAGAATGGACAGAATCTGCTTACGACAAAGGTTCGTATGAGTTTGTTTCATCGATGAATCCCAATTTATCCTCGGTTAAAAACAATCGAAAGGTAGTTCGGGGGGGATCATGGAAAGACGTCGCCTATTTTTTAAGAGTTTCTTCTCGAGATTTGGAGTATGCTGATTCCTCAAGAAGTTATATAGGATTTAGAACAGTTCAAGATTATTTGGGCAGTGATGAGAGTCAAATAAACATTAGATAACAATTAATTAAACCATTAATAATATGAGTGCAAAAAAATTTCCAATTCCAGAAAAATATATTGAACTACTCTTCGGAGTGGGAGCTTCAGTAGTAATTATCGGTGCTTTGATGAAAATCACACACTTTAATTCTGAATTTATTTCAGGAAACTCTATGCTAACGATTGGTTTGGTAACAGAAGCTGTTATTTTTCTTGTTGCAGGTGTTCGAGGATATTTCCTAACTGCCGAAGATTCAAGTTCAGCGAAAGAAGGGGGAGCTATTGCTAATATTGCTTCAGAAACAGAAGCCCTTAAAGCGGCTTTTATAGAAACTACTGCGGGATTGAATGATTTAAAACTAAATGTAAAAAGAGCTTCTGATTCTGCGGGAGAATTTAAATCTACGGATGAGATTTCTCAAAACATTACGGTTTACAATACCGCTTTGGTAGAAGCCTCTTCCAAACTCCAGCAAGTATCTGACCTTTACAACGATGTCCATAACAGTTTTAAGGGACAACCAGGAGTCAACAAAGCATTGGAGTCGAGCTCTCAAGATCTTCAAGTAGAACTTTCCAAAATGAAAGAAAGCGTTGAGGAATTGAACGCTAAATATGCAGCAGTTTTACAAGCAATGAATAAATAATTCTATGGCAGCAGGTAAACAAGATTCGCGTCAGAAAATGATCAACATGATGTACCTCGTGTTCATCGCTATGCTTGCTCTCAATATTGGGAAAGAGGTTTTGGCAACACTAGGGGTTTTGAATGTTGACTTAGAAAAATCAGTAGTGGAGTTTTCGAGTTCAAATGATTTAAATTACAAAACATTTGAACAAAATAAAACGAATAATTATTATGTGGTTGCTTCTTCAATAACTCCCAAGTTAAAAGTAGTTGCCGATGATTATTTTAATTATTTGAAATCTATCAAAGACTATTTAATTTCTAAAGGAGAGAATAATTATAAAATTTCAAGGACCCATAAGGCTACCGGTGAAAAAGATACCATTGTAGATTATCAAATCATGGATAAGTCCCAAGATTTGGACGAACTCTTTTTCACTCCTCAAGGATCGACTGAGAAAGGGGAAGAGTTTACTTCTAAATATCAGAATTTTCCCAATGAAATTATATCTCTTCTTGATAGTCTAACTAGTTTAGACAATGCTAGAGATGCAAAAGACGAATATGTTGATTTCGATTTTTCTTCTATTCGGAACCTAGTAACTACTAGATTTAATTTCTCCGAATATGTAACCAATAGAGATGGAGCAGAGCAACCCTTTTTGGAATATCACTACAAAGGATTTCCTAAGATTGCATCTTTGGCTAAAATATCAAAAATGCAATCCGATATTCGTTATGTGGAAAACAAACTGTTGAACCTTATACGTTCTAGTATTGCAGACCGTGAAGGGGGATTAAACACATATCAAACGCTATTAGAAACTACCAAATCGTCCTATTATACTGGAGAAAGAGTAGATGCTGCGGTTGTAATGGGGAAAAAAGACTCAAGCTTTGAAGCCGAAAGGGTAGAATTGAGTGTAAACGGTAATCCGCTTTTATCTTCCGAATACAAACTTGAAAACGGAAAAGTAGTTTTAAACAAAAAGTTTTTCTCACCCGGTATATACAAATTGGAAGGAGAATTGAAATTTTTGAAAAATGACGAATTACAATCCGTTGCTGTAAACCAAGAATTTTCAGTCATTAATAGACCCAATATGGCTGTTATTTCTGCGGTCAACAACAATGTGTTGTACAAAGTATTACCCAATCCACTTTCAGTTTCCATTCCAGGAGTTCCGAGCAACTCACTTAGAGTGTCATCGAACGCAGGAAGTGGAAGTATTAAGAAAAATGGAGACTTTTATGAGATTATGATTCCTCCGAGTTTCAATAATGAAAGAGTTAAAATCAGTGTTTCAGGTTCGCTCGATGGGAATACCATTAGCCCGCCTCCGATGGAGTTTTTGGTTAAAAACCCACCTTCGCCCGAGTCATCTTTGAAAGTAAATAATGACTTTTACACAAATTCCAAAAGAGTCAGAAGAGCGTATATTGGTCCTGGAATTATTTCGGCCAAGTTTCCTGAGTCCTTTAATTATAGTTTAGAGGTTTTGGTTACTAGCTTTGACATTAAAGTGGGAAGCCTTCCCACAAAAACTATAAATGGGAATCGAATTAGTAATAGCTCAAGTGCCCTTTCAGATGTTAATGCTTCATCTAGAGGCACCGCTATTTCGATTACCAATATTAAAACTGCTGCCACCATCAGAGGAGTAGATTATCCTTATCGACCTGCTCTGCCATTTGTTTTATTTATAAACTAAAATCATGAACACTTCGAATAACATAACACATACATTCAACTCATCAAGGGCAATCAATCCATTGGTTACCCTTGCTGTTTTGTTTTTCAGTTTTGTTGGTTTTTCGCAGTCGAATATTTTAAATGCCAAAGACCCATCAGAGATCGGTAAAAAAACACCCGAACAAATCGAAAACGATAACAATAAGTTTTTGGAGTATGGGTTTATTGACGATCGAGACATTCTTTGGAGTAAAATTGTTTATGAAAAAATTGACTTATCGGAGCGAATTAATTTCCCTTTACTGTATCCTACTGACGATTCATTATATAAAGACGAACGAAAGTCTCTTTGGAGAATTATTAAAGAGGCAATAATGAAGGATTCGACCCTAACTGTTTATAATCCCAATAATCCTAATTTTAAAAATATCTTTACAAGAGAAGAGGCATTAAGTAAAATTAGCAGTAAAAAAGTTGTCAATGGACAAGTTGCAGTCAATCAGCTTGAGTCGGCAGATATTCGATCATACGACATCAAAGGTATTTGGTATTTTGATAAGCGCATGGGTGAGATGAAATACCGTTTATTGGGAATTTGCCCTGTAGGTAGGGATATCAATGCTGATGTCGATTCTAATTCGTCGAATGAGAAAGACATTGAAAACACTACACTTTTTTGGTTGTGGTATCCCGATATTCGCTCGATACTTCATAGAGAAAAGGTGTTCAATGATCAAAACAACGCGTTGAGAATTACGTTTGATCAATTGCTCATTGCTCGTCGATTCAACTCAATTATTTATAAGGTTGACAACGTTCATGAGGATCGACCTATAAGCCAATATTTACCCAAAGACCCTTTTCTACAGTTGATGGAGTCCAATCGAATTAAGGAAGAAATTCGCAATTTCGAGCAAGACATGTGGAATTATTAATCCCACATCATCTTTCTTTTTAAATTTCACAAATGAAACACTATGACTACCTTATTGTAGGATTGGGGTTGGCAGGTGTGGCTTTTTGTGAACAGCTTCAAAAATCCAATCGTTCCTTTGTTGTTTTTGAGGACAGTTCTCAGCAATCTTCAAAAGTCGCAGCGGGGCTTTACAACCCAACTGTCTTAAAACGATTTACTGTCGCCTGGAGAGGTCCTGAGCTAATGATGAAATCCATCCCAATGTACAGGGAATTAGAAAAAAAACTGCAAATTCAAATCGATTCACAGCGCTCTATTTGGAGAAAACTCAACAACGTATCCGATCAAAACAATTGGTTAGTAGCTTCTGATCAACCGGGTTTAGAGTCTTTTTTAGAGTCGGAAATTGCTGAAAGTTCAAACGCAAGCGTTCATGCTCCTTTTGGTTTTGGAGTCGTTAATCAAACGGGAACTATAGATACACGCCAACTCGTTGCGGCTTATGCAAGTGATTTAAAAAACAAGGGACTTCTTAGGGAAACTTCCTTTGTGTATGAAGATATTGTTGAAGAAGAGACTTCGTTGATGTACCAATCGATTCGTTGTAAACATATTGTTTTTTGCGAAGGCTACGGTGTGAAGAAAAATCCCTTTTTTAACTATTTACCCCTAAAGGGCAATAAAGGAGAATTATTGGTTTTAAAAGCCCCAAATCTAAACCTTGATGTAATTCTTAAAGCAGGAGTTTTTGTGATTCCTCTTAGAGAGGATTGTTACAAAGTGGGAGCAACCTACAACCCTGCGAACAAAGACAGTATTCCATCCCGTGAAGCAAAAGATGACTTGATAAACAAGCTTCTTAAATTAATTAAAACCGACTTTAAGATTGTTTCTCACGTCGCTGGAGTTCGTCCTACGGTAGTGGATCGAAAGCCCTTGGTAGGAAGGCATCCAAAACATAAAAATCTTTATATTCTTAATGGTTTGGGAAGCCGAGGAGTTCTTATCGCTCCATTTGCGGCTCAATCATTGTTTGAAAATATCGAAAATAAAAAGGCACTAGCTGCTGAAATCGATATTCAACGTTTTTCGGATGCTGCATTGGCGTTGTAACTTACAAAAAAGTTAATCCAAATATTTCTCGAAATTCTTAATATAATGGGTAGCATTACAAAAAGAACACCCGAAATCCAGTAGAAAGAAGCAATCAAGCTCGTTTTAAAAATCAGTACAGACAAAACAAAAACGGCTACAGCAATTGCAACTCCCAAACCGTAACTGACATACATAGCTCCAAAAAAGAAAGAAGGCTCCATTTTGTATTTCAAGTTACAATCGCTACATTTTTCGTTCATTTTTAGAGTGTCTGAAATAAAAAATGGATTGGAAACGCTATACATTTTTTGTTGATGGCATCTAGGACAAACCCCTTTTAAAATACTGTATATTTTATCTCCTTTATTAATCACTTGAAATCGTTTTAAAATATATATTTTTGCCAAAAGTACGTGTAGAAAATCAATGTACCTAATCAGACTTTAGAATTATGCTTAATGTCCACGAATTATCACTTTCATTTGGAGGAACCTATTTGTTTCAAAACATTTCGTTTCGAATTGGAGCAGGTGATAGAGTTGGACTTATAGGAAAAAACGGGGCGGGAAAATCTACTCTCCTGAAGGTAATCTCTAAAGACATTTCAGAAGATAGCGGACAAATAGCCACTGAAAAAGATTTAAAAATCGGTTTTTTACGGCAAGACATTGATTTTGAAATTGGCAGAACAGTAAGAGAAGAGGCCTACACTGCTTTCGAAGAACTTTTAGCCTTGGAAAAAGACATCGAAGAAATCAACAATCAATTGGCAACTCGGACAGACTATGAAAGCCAATCGTATCATGATTTAATGGTTTCAGTTTCTGAAACATCGGAGCGCTTTGAAATGTTGGGAGGGTATCAGTATCCTGGGGAAACAGAAAAGATTTTACTGGGATTGGGATTCCAAGCAGCTGATTTTGATCAACCTACCGACACTTTTTCGGGGGGGTGGCGCATGCGAATTGAATTAGCCAAACTTTTGCTTCAACACAACGATTTGCTTCTTTTGGATGAGCCTACCAACCATTTGGATATAGAGTCGATCATTTGGTTGGAAAATTTCCTTAAAAATTACAAAGGCGCCTTAATGATGGTCTCCCACGATAAGATGTTTTTAAATCAGGTTACCAACAGAACCATAGAAATTACGGCTCAGCGAATTTATGATTTCAACAAATCATATACCGATTACTTACTCCTTCGTCAGGAAATTATTACCCAACAACTCTCAGCCCAAAAAAATCAGGAAAAAGAAATTGCACAAACCGAGAGATTGATTGAGCGTTTTCGAGCCAAGGCATCCAAAGCTTCCATGGCACAATCACTCATAAAGAAACTCGATAAAATAGATCGTATTGAGATTGATAGTGAAGAAACAGAAACTATGAAAATTACCTTTCCCGTTTCTGTTCAACCAGGGAAAGTTGTCATTGAAACAAATGCTCTCTCCAAAAGTTACGGCGATAAAAATGTGTTGCATGAAGTCAGTATTCAAATTGTAAGAGGACAAAAAATTTCGTTTGTTGGTCAAAACGGTCAAGGAAAATCTACCCTTGCAAAAATTATGGTTGAAGAAGTTGACTATCAAGGAGAATGTAAGTTGGGGCACAATGTTCAAATAGGATATTTTGCACAAAATCAAGCAGAATATTTGGACGGAGAAAAGACAGTTCTTGACACAATGATAGACGCCGCTAATGAAACGAATCGCAGCAGAGTTCGCGATATTTTGGGTTCTTTTTTGTTTCGTGGCGAAGATGTCGACAAAAAAGTAAAAGTGCTTTCAGGTGGAGAACGAAACCGATTGGCATTGAGCAAATTGTTGTTACAACCCTTCAATGTCCTAGTCATGGATGAGCCTACTAACCATTTGGATATTCAATCCAAAAATGTGCTAAAAGCGGCTCTTCAAAATTTTGAAGGGACTTTGATTTTGGTTTCTCACGATCGTGATTTTCTTGACGGATTATCCGAAAAAGTGTACGAATTTAGAAATCAAAAATTGAAAGAGTATTTAGGAGACATTAATTATTATTTGGAACAACGCAGTTTGAATTCTTTAAGAGAAGCTGAAAAAAAAGATCCCAAAGAAAAAGCGCCCAAATCTAGTAGTGGGTTGAATCACGAAATTCAAAAAAAGAAGCGCTCTATTCAAAATAAAATAAGCAATACAGAGTCTAAAATTAATGCTCTTGAAAAGCAATTGGCTGAATGGGATTTGGCTTTGGCAGTGAATTATGACGAAACAGTTTCCGACAGCACTTTTTTTGATAAATATCATTCCAAAAAAGAGGAATTGCAAGTGTCTATGAAACGTTGGGAAAATTTACAAGAAGAATTAGAACAATATTCGTAATAATTTTATGGAAGAACATTTTTTTCAATGCCCTTATTGTTGGGAGGAAGTTTCCATGCTTTTGGATCCCTCTGTTGGTTCTCAGACTTATATTGAGGACTGTGAAGTTTGCTGTAATCCTATAGAAATAACCACTGTCTTTGACCAATATTCTATGACTAGCTTTCAGGCAATTTCTATTGAACAAAACTAGTAGTTATATTGTTTTATATTTGTAAATAATTAGAATCAACGGTTATGAATTTAAAATCATTTTTAGACTCCATTTATTTTGAGAATTCAACAAAAAACTATTTGTTGTCTCTAGCCATAATTCTTTTGGGAATTCTTTTCAAACGAATTATTTCCAAATATTTCAGTCACTTATTGTACCGTTTTTTTGGTAAAAAAGAACAATCTGTCGGGCTCGAAAAATTTGATAGCCTAATGATGAAGCCTTTGGGCCTTTTTATTATGCTTGTAGTTTTATATTTGGCGAGTACCAATCTGCAAATACCTTCATCTTGGAATTGGGCACCCTCTAGTGAGTTTGGTGTTCGAATGATTGTTTCTAGGTTGTTTGCTGTAAGTTGGATAATTTCCATTTTCTGGATAGTCTTGCGTTTTATTGATTTTATAGGATTGATTTTAAAATACAGAGCCTTGAAAACGGACAATAAAATGGACGATCAATTGATACCGTTTGCTATTGACTTATTGAAAGTTGTTCTTATTGTTCTAGTAGTTTTAACGGTTTTAAGCAGTGTTTTTGAAGTCAATGTAACTGCTATGGCTGCAGGACTTGGTATAGGAGGGATTGCAATTGCAATGGCCTCTAAGGAAAGTCTTGAAAATTTGTTGGGATCGTTCACAATTTTCTTCGATCGCCCATTCACAGTTGGAGATGCTATTACGGCTGGAGGGGTCACGGGTGTAGTCGAAAAAGTAGGATTTCGAAGCACACGAGTTCGGACTTTTGATAAAAGTATGGTTACGGTTCCAAATAAAAACATGGTCAATGCGGAGTTGGACAATTTAGGGGCAAGACCTGTTCGTCGCGTTCGGTTTTTTATTGGACTGACCTACGATTCTTCTATTGATCAAATCAAAAATATTGTGTCGGATATTCAAAAAATGATTGACGAACACCCCAATACCAACCAAGATGGTCGAGTACGTTTTCAAGAATTTTCCAGTAGCTCTTTGGATATTTTAGTCATGTATTTTGTTGCGAGCCCTACTTGGGATGACCTTATTGATGTTCGTCAGGATGTCAATTACAGGATTATTGAAATCGTGAACAAACACAAGGCCTCTTTTGCTTTCCCTTCAACTTCGATTTATCTGGAAAAGGATGCAACAAAATTACCATCTTAGTTTTGCCTCTCTACAAAAAATACAAAGTACTTTTACTTATTGCACTGCTTTTAAGTGGAGTGTTTTTGAGTTTTTCGATTTTATCAAATAACAATTCCCCAAAACAATACATTCAGGTGTTGGGAATTGCACAAGATGGAGGCTACCCTCACATTGGATGTCAAAAAACTTGCTGTCAATTTTATTACGAAGGAAAACAATCTAAAAAATTTGTAACAAGTTTAGGGATTGTAGATCGCAGGCACAATACAAAATATTTAATTGAAGCAACTCCCGACATTATTGATCAAATTCGTTTGATGAATCATGAATCGGATTCAAATATTATTGATGGAATTTTTTTAACGCATGCTCATATAGGGCATTATACAGGCTTGATGTATTTAGGGAGAGAAGCTTTAGGAGCCAAAAATATCCCTGTTTATGCTATGCCTAAAATGGCACAATTCTTACAATCAAACGGCCCTTGGAGTCAGCTGTTATCGCTCAAAAACATTCAATTAAAATCCATGACTCACCAAAAACCAATAGTACTTCATAGTGGATTGAAAATCACCCCTTTTTTAGTTCCACACAGAGATGAATTTTCTGAAACAGTTGGATTTTTTATAGAAGGAAAGAGCAAAAAGGCGTTGTTTATACCTGATATTGACAAGTGGCATTTGTGGGAAAAAAACATCGTTGACGAAGTACAAAAAGTAGATTACGCCTTTATAGATGCTACTTTTTTTAGTGCTGGAGAAATTCCAAGACCTATGTCAGAAGTCCCTCATCCTTTTATAGACGAAACAATAAAACGATTTGAAAACGAGTATATAGAAACACGCTCAAAAATTATTTTCATTCATTTGAACCATTCCAATCCAGCTTTAATGGACAATCATCCTTCAAAAAAACGTTTGGAATCATTGGGGTATCAAGTAGCTCAACAAGGTGCTATTTTTGAATTGTAACCATCAGCTTTCTTGAAATTCACCGCTAGAAGTTTCTGCTTCACGATGAATTTTTTTAATCAATCCTTGAAGTACTTTTCCAGGTCCTATTTCTTTAAAATGGGTGGTTCCATCGGCAATCATTTGCTCCACACTTTGAGTCCACTTAACAGGCGCAGTCAATTGCTCAATTAAATTTTGTTGAATTTGACTGGCATCAGAAACAGCAGTCGTAGATACATTTTGATAAATAGGACAATGAGGTGTGTTAAATTGAGTGTTGTTGATGGCTTCCGCAAGCTCTTTTTTGGCAGCATCCATAAGTGGAGAGTGAAAGGCGCCGCCTACGGGCAGCAACAATGCTCTTCGAGCACCTTTTTCTTTCAATATTTCGCAAGCCTTCTCAACGGCAGGAACGGATCCAGAAATAACCAGTTGTCCAGGGCAGTTGTAATTAGCTGCCATTACAATTCCTTCTGTGCTTTGGCATACTTCTTCTACAATATTATTTTCCAATCCTAGAACAGCAGCCATGGTTCCTGGAGTGTTTTCACAGGCTTTTTGCATTGCTATTGCTCTTTTGGAAACCAATCGCAATCCGTCTTCAAAAGTAAGCGTACCGTTGGCTACCAAAGCAGAAAATTCACCCAAAGAATGTCCGGCTACACAATCAGGTTGTTGGGCGTGATTCATCACAGCGTGAAGAATTACCGAATGTAGAAATATTGCAGGTTGTGTAACTCGTGTTTGTTTTAGGTCTTCTGAAGTTCCCTCGAACATGATATCTGTGATGGAAAACCCCAAAATAGCATTAGCGGCTTCAAACAGTTCTTTTGCCTTAGGCGATTGTTGGTACAAATCGTGTCCCATTCCAATAAATTGAGCTCCCTGTCCCGGGAAAACAAATGCATTCATAAAATATGATTAACTAGTAAGTTTTTTCGTATTGAACAAAGGTGAAGTCATAGTCATGGCTATCATCTTTGAAATGATCCTCCTTAAAAGTTTCTTTCCAAACAGAAAGGTCAAAGGAAGGAAAAAATGTATCAGCCTCAAATTCGGCATGAACTCTAGTGAGTTCAATGCGATGCGCAACATCCAGTGCTTGCTTATATATTTCGCCACCCCCGATGATAAAAGGTTGCAGATCGTCTTTAGCAATTTTCAAGGCCTCATTTAAAGAATGAACTGTTACGGCTCCTTCGGGTTGATAATCTTCTTGTCGAGTAATTACCACATTGACTCTGCCAGGAAGTGCTTTGGGCATTGATTGAAAAGTTTTTCGACCCATAATAACATGATGTCCTTTGGTCAGTTGTTTGAATCTTTTCAGGTCATTTGACAAGTGCCAAATCAGATTATTGTCTTTCCCCAATGCATTGTTAGTTGCAGCGGCAGCAATAATAGTTATGCATTGCTTTGGTTTGCTTTGTTCGCTTTGAAACTGGGAATCTGCTATGAGTTGAGCCTCTTTGTCTAAGGATCGCTTAATTTTTTCAATTTTTATTTGTTGAAGTGCAGTCAGTCTTTTCAATTGTTCTTTTTCCCATTCTTTTCCCATGAAACGCTTGGTAACAAATACCTGAAAAGCATGATAGAGTAGTAGCAAACTCCAAAGAATGATTATGGAAACAAACCAAGGGAAGTCTAAAATAAGAACAGCTTCGCCAACACCTACTACCATGTTCACAAACCACAGAACTACAGAGGTGAATATCCAAAAAACAAAATGATTGTATAGCCCTTTTTTTTGTCGAATACGCCTTTGAGCGTTTTCTATAAGAGCTATTTGATCGTCATCGATTTGAGAAATTGGCTTCTTTTTAAAAAACATAAATGGGCTTAAAAAATCGCTACAAAGATACTATTAATTTACTGTAAAATAGGAAACCCCTGAATCGGAATTACTACCTTTATCATCCAAAGTGATTACTTTCCAGTAGTATGATCCAGCAGAAAGCACTTTGGTTATAGAGGTTTCACTTGTACTTTCTTTAATAACAGTTGTGGGTGGATTGTTTTGATCTAATATTACTTGATAAGTAAGAATATCCCCAGAATCAGGATCGTTACCAGTCCATGATAAATTGATGGAACCTGAGGATTCTTCCGATCCGTAGGAAGGAAGTAAAATTTCGGCTGGAAATGGAGCGTAATTACTGCTAGCATCTCCAACTAAATAAAATTTCCACGTGTCGCTGGATGCTGTTTTTGTTGATGAGTTAGAGAAAGATTTCACAAACCACGAGTACGGAATTCCAACTTCTAAGGTTACTTCTGTATTGGTTTCAGTAGTGGAGTAAGAATTTACAATTTTTGAATTTAAATTTTTAATATGTAATTCATACCTGTCTGTGTTTTGAGAAGAACTCCATACAAAGGAAACATTTTCACCATCCAAACAAGCATTGTTATTTTGGGGAGTCGAAAGCAAACTTGATGCTGGACTTGGTGATTCCGTTGTGTTTCCATCTGCAACATCATCTCCGTCACCACCTCCTCCGCAGCCCGCGGTAAATATGATAACAAATAATAATTTATAAAAACACCTGATCATAATTTTATAGCTTTAACAGTTTGATGTAATGTTTTTCCCTGAACTTTTATAAAATAAATGCCTTTAGGATGGTTAACCAATGAAAGCCCCATTCTACGATTTGAAGGAGTTTCCCTCTTTTCACTACTCATTAATCTCCCATTCAAATCAAAAATAGAAATTTGAATGGTTTCATCATTCCCTCCAATCCACAATTCACTTGAGCTAGAAATAGGATTGGGATACAAACGAACGGACTCAGAGATGAATAACGTTTCTTCAAAAACACCTTGACAATCTTTATCAGTAGCAATGTAAATAGCGTTAGGACCTTTGCTCAGGGCTAAAGAAATTAATGAGTCCGAAGTAGAAAATGATTTACCGTTTAATTCTATAAAGTAATTCAACCCTCCATTCAGTTCGATATCAATAGTGTCATTATCAGGGTTTACAGATGTTAATACGGTCAAATCTTCGGGTTGACTAATGAAAACATTAAAACATTGTTGGTAACCTTCAATTTCACTTACTGAAAAACAAACAGTATAGGTTCCACTTTCCAAATCGGTTAGCGACCATGAATTTGAAAAAGACTCAGAAGAATGCGAAAATCCTACCACGTCACTGGTAACAATTACTGAGTAGTTCAAATCCATTTCTGTATTTACTTCAATTTTTCCATTGTTGGAGCTCCTGCAAGTTTCGGATGAAACACTTAAGCTATAGTTGTTTGTAACAAGAGGATTGGAGTCACACGCATCTCCGGTAGAGTCATTATCTAAATCGGATTGAGAAGCATTGGATACATCAGGGCAATTATCCAGATCGTTTAAAACGCCATCTCCATCATTGTCGATAGAAAGAACTATAATTTTAACAGGAATATTTTTAGATACGGAGCTACCTTCTGCTTTTAGGACAATCTCATACGTTCCTAATTGGGCTTCAGCATCAGCTGTAAATGTAACTTCAAAAGATCCTGAGCCATTTATAACTATTGAAGAAGACGGAGTAAAAGAAGCGGCAACATCATCAGGTAAATCCGCAACACTCAAAGTGACACTCTCATTATAACCCAAAAGAGTTGAATAGTTTATGTCAATTGACTGGGATTGTCCTTGAAAAACTTCAATGTTTGTTTCAGATGTTGAAATATTGAAAGAGGGAAAAGTGGGTTTGAATGAGGACGAAAACACCCCTCTTCCGTAAGTAGCTGCAAAAACCTTATAATCGTCTCTTAGGTCAAGATCCGTAACCCGAACATTTCGCATTCCGTTATTTGCCTGGCTCCATGTAGGGTTTGAGGCAGAGAAATTTTGGGTGTACCAAACTCCAAGATCCGTTCCAACAATGACTTCATCACTTTCATAGGGGTTGCTCAAAATAGCTCTGACAGGAATGTCTGGAAGGTTTCCTTCTTTTGCAGACCAGCTTATACCTCCATTCGAACTGTAAAACACACTTTCTACACCATAGTTAAAAAAAGTAACATAAATCTCATTTTCAGAGCTTCCAAATTCAATATCCGAAATACTTCCTAAGAAATTATTACCTCCAATTTCGGACCATGTAGGGGTGCTTTCCGCATTTTTAAGTTTGAGCAACTTTCCGTTTTCCAATCCCACTAATAGTGTTGAAGAGTCAGTGGTAAAAGGAGAAACAGTCAGTGCAGTTGGATCGCTATTCATCAAATCATTAGACAAAATACTTTTTGACACACTCGAAAGTAAATTCGAATACCTTCGTATTCGGGGTTCATTATCTGAAGAGTAATTACTAAACAAAATGTCCAAGTTTGAATCCAAAGCTAATGAGTTAATAAAATCACCATTGGAATCATCTTCTGAATTGATGACTCGAGTACTCCCAGAACTAAATAGATGTAAAATAATGCCAGCATTGTAAACATAATTTGTAATCATATATTTTTTTGAAGGTACTTGCGAGAAAAAAGCGATTGCACCGTCACCACCAGAAACATCAATCCCCGAAGAAACAGTATTGTTATTGGAAACAAAGATATTTCCATTATCTTGAGCTCCTGCAACAAAAACATCATCGGAGTTTCCTATTTCAATTGTTGTGTTGGAATTGCTAGATAAATCCTCTCCAGTCTTAGAATAAGATCCATTATTAAACATGGTGGAAGGAGCAACGGCTACCGAATAAAACTGAGTGGTGTTGAACCCATTATTTCGAGAGGAGATAGTCTGACCGCCATCATTGGAAAAGTAAACTCCTCCGTCATTTCCAATTATCATTTTATTCGAATCTTTCAAAATGGACTGACTATGTTGATCGGCATGAACAATAGGTACACTTAATGAGCTTAAATTATTGTTGTTGGACCATTTTGAAATTTGAATCCACGAGTCTCCGCCATTTTCAGATTTGAACATATCTATCCCTCCAACATATATATTGTAATTGTTGTTTGGGTCTACCTCAATAGTTAAATTATAAAAGCCTTGACCTCTTGTAAAATCATTATCAGGAATACCATTGTCTGCATCAGAGGGCAAGCTCAATTCTGTAGGAAAAGAACTTAGCATATCAGAAGATTTGAAAATCTTCACAGGCGTATCTTCATTATTGACATCTACCAGAATATATAACTCACTCGAGTTTGAAAATTCAATCTCAGTTCGATTACCATTAGTGATACTATGCATTTTAGAAAAAGAAATTCCATCAGAAGATGAAAAAATGGTTCCTCCGTTTTCCCCAAAAACGTTTCTGGTGGATGCCATCCAAATCGAATTGTCGGGAGCAATTTCAAGGTCGTTGGGCACATATTGCAAGTTATTGTTGGTAAAAATGTTGATTCTTTCCCAGCTAGCACCTGCATCAGTAGATTTAAAAATTCCATAATCATCACCGTTCAAAATTGTACTTGCTTGAGGGTAATAAACAGTTCCAACAGCTGCATATACCTCAGAAACGCCTTCGTTGTTTCTGACAATTACATCGTTTACAGTATTTCTTCCAGGAGTTACTCTGTAGCCCTCTCCAATTGCCGGAGCATTTATAGAAACACTTACAGCGGTTGAAGATAATAGCGTTCTTAATTGATTTCCCGCCTGTTTAGTTACAGAAATCACGGGTATTTGAATTCCTTTAGATTCTCCCCCTAAACCAGGAGGATTACTACTCTCTTCATTATCAATGATTATTACTGCAATAGCTCCAGCGGCTTGTGCGTTGGTTGCTTTAAGAACAAACGTGCAATCTCCGCGGTCAATTAGGGCAATTTTACCATTCACTTCATCAGTATTAACAATTGTAGAACATGCGTCAGTAAAAGAGCCGCCTCCGCTATCGTTATCCGTGTTTGAATCGTCAACAATTTCCACAATATTTCCTACTAAAATATCTGCTATAGTTGGGCTGAAAGAAGCAACTCTGATGTTAAATCTAAGGTCGTTTGCCGATGTCGGAGAAACAACCGTTAGAGAGTTTATAGTAATGTAAGATTCTTCAGAAATTCCATCGTTCCCCAATACACGTTCCCAATTTTGACCTCCATCGGAAGATTTCCAAAGTCCATTTCCAGTAACATCTCCAGATGTGGATGATTCACCGGTACCAACATAAAAAATTTGTGTGTTATTCGGGTCATAAGTGATAGAGGATACGCCTAAGTTTTCAGGAATATTTAACAACTCCCATTGAGAGTTATTATCGCTAATGTTTGAGTTTTTCCAAAGGCCTCCGCTAACTCCTCCTGCAAAAACAGTGTTTCCGCTTGAATCATTGGGGTCAAATAATAGCCCTCGAGTTCGACCACCAACATTGTTGGGTCCTCGCTCGATCCATTTGTTAGCCTCACTTTCTCCAGGGACTATAGAAGGAAGTTTGTAACTGCCCTTGTTGATATACTTCTCTTGAACCTCATAGAGTCTTTCTGGAGTGGGTCTCCCTAATGTTGGATTCATGGTAAGCTCCCACATTCGTTCCATATAACGATTGGGAGGAAGACCTGCCTTCATTCGATCGGTTTTCCCCAATTTTAAGGGGTTTTTGAAAGGGCTATTTTTTAGATGACTTGCATGAATTTCTCTCGATTTTTCGATTGAAGTAGTTGAAACTAAGTTATTGATAAACAAGACAAACAGTAAAAAAAATACGAAGCCATATAAACTTAAAAAAGTAACTACAGATTTTTTCATTTTATACAAATTCTTTGGTTAAATATAAAGAATTTAAATGAAACCTAATAATAACATTGAAAACTTATAAAATCAAACAGCTACTATCCCTTTGATATGAGGATGCGGGTCATAGTCGATGAGTTCAAAATCCGAGAATGAAAAGTCAAACAAAGAGCTAACGTTTGGATTGATTTTCAATGTGGGAAGAGGTTTGGGTTCTCTAGAGAGTTGGAGGTTGACTTGCTCAATATGATTGCTGTAAATATGAGCATCTCCAAAGGTGTGAATAAACTCACCAGCTTTGTAACCACACACTTGCGCCATCATCATCGTAAATAGGGCGTAGGAGGCAATGTTAAATGGAACTCCTAAAAAGATATCAGCACTTCTTTGATAGAGTTGGCATGAGAGTTTTCCATTGGCCACATAAAACTGAAAAAAAGCATGACAAGGTGGAAGTGCCGCTTTTCCTTGACTTACATTTTCAGAAAAAGAAACAGAAGTGTCTGGAAGTACACTCGGATTCCATGCCGAAACCAGCATTCGTCGACTGTCTGGATTGGTTTTTAATGTTTTGATGATCTCTTCTATTTGATCAATTTCTTCACTATTCCAGTTTCTCCATTGATGACCATATACGGGGCCCAAATCGCCGTTGTCATCAGCCCATTCGTTCCATATTCGCACACCATTTTCCGTTAAGTATTGAATATTGGTATCTCCTTTTATAAACCACAGAAGCTCATGAACAATAGATTTTAAATGCAGTTTTTTGGTGGTAACCATTGGAAACCCTTTTTGCAAATCGAAACGCATTTGATATCCAAATACACTTTTGGTTCCTGTTCCTGTTCGGTCTGATTTGTCAACCCCATGCTCTAAAACATGGTTTACCATGTCCAAATACTGCTTCATAAATTTTGTTTAATTAAAGTACTAAAGTAAAGAAATCTATGAGACAGATTGAATTCTTCAAAACTATTTTTCAATACTTTATTAACGAAAACTACCCAATGATCATTCCCGCAATTACAGCCGACATGATAGAAGCTAATGTTCCTCCGACAAGCGCTCGGATTCCAAACTCTGACAGCAATTTTCGCTGTTCTGGAGCCAACGAACCAATCCCTCCGATTTGAATTCCAATAGAAGCAAAATTAGCAAATCCACAAAGCATGTATGTTGCCATAATGATTGACTTTTCGTAAGTAAAATGAATGGCGCTTGCCGGATTCTTTAATTCAGCCAATTGAATGTACCCAATAAATTCACTTGCAGCCAGTTTGACTCCCAATAACTGTCCCATTGGAAGAATATCAATGGAAGGAACTCCCATAAGCCACATTAATGGAGCAAAAATAGTTCCTAAAATGGCTTCCAAAGATAAATTTTCATACGGCGAATTTTCAGAAATCCATACATTGAGTGTTGAAACTTCTCCGATCCAAGCAAAGATTCCATTGAGCATGGCTATTAAGGCCACAAACACAAGTAACATGGCTCCAATATTAGCAGCCAGTTTGATTCCTTCAGAGGTGCCATTTGCAATCGCATCCAATACGTTCGAGCCGATCTTGTCCAACGATACAGAAACATTTGTATTTATTTTTTCTGTTTGTGGGTACAAAATTTTAGAAATAACAATTGCACCGGGTGCCGCCATAACAGAAGCTGCCAATAGATGTTTTGCAAATTGCAATCGTAAAACAGGATCATCGCCGCCCAAAAATCCAATATAAGCAGCTAATACCCCACCAGCAACTGTTGCCATTCCGCCGATCATTACCAATAATATTTCGGAACGATTCATTTTTTCTAAATATGCCTTAATCATTAATGGTGCTTCTGTTTGTCCTAGAAATATATTTCCAATAACGGATAAACTTTCAGCTCCCGAAATGTTCAACAAACGCGTCATTAATTTGGCTAAAACTTTAACAACAAACTGAATGATTCCTAGATAGAAAAAAAGGGAAGTTAGGGCCGAAAAGAAAATGATGGTGGGTAATATTTGAAACACAAAAATAAACCCATAAGTTTCACTATTCATTAGGTTGCCAAACAAAAAAGTACTGCCCGCATTGGTAAAATCTAAAATACTTATAAAAATATTTCCAACCCATTCAAATGCTTTTTGAATAAAGGATATACGAAGAATACCAAAAGCCAATAACAATTGAATTCCCAATCCAATGCCCACCGTTTTCCAAGAAATAGCCTTTCTATTGGAGCTAAACAAAAAAGCCAATACAATTACAAAAACCATCCCAATTCCTCCTCGAATCAACCCTTCTATTGTAAACCCGATACTTGGAATTATACCTTCAGGTTGTTGAATTATTGCATTTAAAATCATTCGTTATTTGCTATTTCGTTTTGAAATTTCATCTCTTAGTTTGGCGGCGATTTCGTAATTTTCGTTTTTGATAGCCTCAGTAATTGATTTTTCCAATTCGTTTATGGACAAATTTTCAAAATTACTAGCGGGCGTTTGCTTGTTGGGGTTCTCTTTGTCTGAGTCTCTGCTTATTTTTGATTTCCCTGCTGTTGTATTAGGGTCTAAAACAATACCAGCCTTTTCTAGCAAACTCTCATAGGTAAATATTGGCGCATCAAATCGAAGAGCTAAAGCAATAGCATCCGATGTTCGGGAATCGATAATTTCTTCAATCTTATCCCGCTCACATATAATACTGGAATAAAAAACACCTTCCACTAACTTATGAATAATCACTTTTTTTATTGTGATGTCAAAATGATTGGCGAAAGACTTAAACAAGTCGTGTGTTAGAGGGCGGGGTGGACGGGTTTCTTTTTCAAGTTCCGTGGCGATAGCTTGTGCTTCAAATCCTCCTATAACGATGGGTAGTTTTCGATTGCCTTTTACTTCATCCAAAATCAAGGAATAGGCTCCGTTTTGAGTTTGGCTGTATGAAATTCTATTAATGGTAAGGCGCAGTAAGCTCATTATGAAATATTGTTTTTTAGCAAGTCATTTCAAACTTCTAAGGTAAAACAAAAAAACAAATTATGCGCTTTGTGCTTTGAAGGATTTTAATTTTTCGATGAGTTTAGGAACTACTTCAAAAGCATCACCCACAATACCATAATCAGCGGCTTTAAAAAAGGGTGCTTCAGGATCGTTGTTGATTACCACTTTTACTTTGGAAGCGTTGATTCCTGCCAAATGCTGAATGGCCCCTGAAATTCCAATAGCAATGTACAAATTGGTAGCAACAGGCTTTCCAGTTTGCCCTACGTGTTCGCTATGCGGTCTCCAACCTAAATCTGAAACGGGCTTTGAACATGCTGTCGCTGCACCCAAAACATCGGCTAACTCTTCGATGAGTCCCCAGTTTTCAGGACCTTTCAATCCACGACCTCCAGAAACCACGACGTCTGCGTCTGCTATTGTTGCTTTTCCAACAACTTTTTCAACCGAATCCACTTGAATGGATGATGTCTTTAGCGTAGGTTCAAAATCGGTGGTTATAGCTTCAACGGTATTTTTGTGAGCACCAAAAGAATTGTTAGATAATCCTATAAGTTTAACATCTGAAGAAAGGGTTGTGTCGCAAAAAGCTTTGTTGGTAAATGCAGTTCTTTTGACTGTAAAAGGAGTGAGGCTCGAAGGCAACTCAGTGACATTGGATGTGTATCCAGCATTGAGTTCTATGGCTAACAATGGAGCTAAATATTTGCTATCAGCACTACTGCTTATGATTACTACCGAGGCATTCACTTCTTTGGCAGCTTGCGCAATGATATTACTGTAAACACTTGCTTCAAAATGTTTTATATCAGCATTTGTTACTTTCAAAACTGTATGGGCTCCATACTCTTTCAATGAACTAGCGTCGGATACATTAATTGTTAGGGCGGTTACTTGACAGTTCATTTTTTCGGACAATGCTTTGGCATAGGAAGTTCCTTCGTAGCCGTTTTTTTTGATAGTCCCTTCGTTGGATTCGATATATACTAAGATAGACATATAGGTAGTTTTAGTTATAATACATTCGCTTCGTTGTGAAGCAAATCAATCAATTCATCAATATTATTTGCATCTACTAATTTTACAGCTTCTTTTGAAGGGGGCTTGTAAAATGTGTTGATTTTTGTGTTAGCCTTTTCTTCAGAAGAAGGAACAACGGTAAGTGGCTTTTGTCGAGCTTGCATAATTCCTCTCATATTAGGTATTCGAAGATCACTTTCTTCAACAAGTCCTTTTTGCCCCCCTACAATTAGTGGAAGTGAGCAAGACAAAGTTTCTATCCCTCCATCTATTTCTCTTTCGGCGATTGCCTTGTTGTTTTCAATTGTTAGCTGAGTGCAATTGGTTACAAAATTCATCCCTAAAATACCTGCAATCATTCCTGGAACCATTCCCCCATTGTAATCAATGGATTCTCTTCCTGCAATGATTAGATCGTAAGAGTTTTCTTGAACATAAGCTGCAATTTGCTTGGCAACGAAAATACCGTCTAGGGGTTCTGCATCAATTCGTATTGCACTATCAGCACCTATAGCAAGACACTTGCGGAGTGTGGATTCTGTTTGAGTTAGCCCAACGTTTATTACATCAACCGATGCTCCTTGTTTTTCTTTAAACCACATAGCTCTGGTAAGACCAAACTCATCATTGGGGTTGATGACAAATTGAACGCCTTGTTGATCAAACTTGGAGTCGTTTTCAGTAAAATTAATTTTTGAGGTAGTATCAGGAACATGGCTAATACAGACTAAAATTTTCATAGGTTGAATGTTTAGATAACAAAGTTAAGCAATTTGATTGCATTTATTATGCATGCATAGTATTTTTTTTCACTTTTTTCGTTGGAGTAGTGAATCATTTATTCCTATTTTTGCACCAACAATAAAAGAACGCCAAATTATGAGAACGGTACAATTTAGAGAAGCCATTTGTGAAGCGATGTCTGAGGAAATGCGACAAGACCCAAGCATTTATTTGATGGGTGAAGAAGTTGCAGAGTACAATGGTGCTTACAAAGCTTCCAAAGGCATGTTGGATGAGTTTGGCGAAAAACGCGTTATAGACACCCCCATTTCCGAATTAGGATTTTCAGGAATCGGTGTAGGATCTACAATGACAGGAAATCGACCTATCATTGAATTTATGACGTTTAATTTTGCGTTAGTGGGTATTGATCAAATTATCAACAATGCAGCCAAGATCAGACAAATGTCGGGTGGACAGTTTCCTTGTCCAATCGTTTTTAGAGGCCCAACTGCTTCTGCGGGTCAGTTAGGGGCAACGCACTCCCAAGCTTTTGAAAGTTGGTATGCCAATTGTCCAGGTCTTAAAGTAGTAGTTCCTTCAAACCCATACGACGCAAAAGGATTGCTCAAAGCAGCAATTCGCGATGATGACCCCGTAATTTTTATGGAGTCTGAGCAAATGTATGGAGACAAAGGCGAGGTTCCAGAGGGGGAATATGTTCTTCCTATTGGTGTTGCCGATGTAAAGCGTGTTGGATCTGATGTAACCATTGTTTCGTTTGGAAAAATTTTGAAGGAAGCATTCAAAGCAGCTGATGCTCTCCAAAAAGAGGGTATTTCATGCGAAGTTATAGATTTGAGAACCATTCGTCCGCTCGACGTGAATACCATCTTTGAATCGGTTAAAAAAACCAATCGATTGGTGATTCTTGAAGAATCATGGCCTTTTGGAAACATTTCAACTGAAATAACGTATCAAGTGCAAAATCAAATTTTTGATTATCTAGATGCGCCCATCCAAAAGATCAATACAGCCGACACCCCTGCTCCTTATTCTCCTGTTTTGTTAGAAGAATGGCTACCTAACAGTAACGATGTGGTTAAGGCTGTAAAAAAAGTATTGTAGAAATATACTTTTGTATATTATACAACAGTTGCAAATATTCTATTCCAAATACTTTTAAAAACCTAGGGTATTTTATCAATCTCCTGATTTAATGACTATTGGCTGTTTTCTTTTCAAAAAGATACATTCAAAAAAGTGAGTTATAAATTAAAGAGAATGCTTCGATATTAGTGTATTTTTTTATACTTTCGCAGTCGCAAATTATTAAATAAAAATATGGAATCAATGATGATTTATATGCCAATACTTATGGCCTTATTAGGTTTAGCTTATATGGTTTTCAAACAATCTTGGGTAATGAAGCAAGATGCTGGAGATGGTAAGATGAAAGAAATTTCAGACCATATTTATGAAGGAGCACAAGCCTTTCTGAAAGCCGAATACAAATTACTCTCAATTTTTGTAATTATAGTAAGTGTTTTATTGGCTGTTGTTGCTAGTGTCGTTGAAACAACAAGCTATTTGATTGTCATTGCATTTGCATTTGGAGCTGTGTTTTCTGCTTTTGCTGGAAATATTGGTATGAAAATAGCAACAAAAACAAACGTAAGAACTACACAAGCTGCAAAAACTAGCCTACCCAATGCTCTTAAAATTTCTTTTGGAGGTGGCACTGTTATGGGATTGGGAGTTGCAGGACTTGCAGTATTAGGGCTTACTTTATTCTTCCTTATTTTCTTTAATGTATTTATGGGAGGTGTGTGGACCAATACTTTTGATATGACTATCGTTTTAGAAACGCTAGCAGGCTTTTCATTAGGTGCCGAATCCATTGCTTTGTTTGCGCGTGTTGGCGGAGGTATTTATACCAAAGCTGCTGACGTGGGCGCCGACTTGGTTGGAAAAGTTGAGGCCGGTATTCCTGAAGACGACCCTCGAAATCCAGCTACAATCGCTGATAACGTGGGAGACAACGTTGGTGATGTGGCAGGAATGGGAGCCGATTTGTTTGGATCTTATGTAGCTACTGTATTGGCTGCCATGGTTCTTGGGAACTATGTAATTGAAGATATGGGAGGAAGTATTTCGGACGCTTTCGGAGGAATAGGACCAATTCTATTACCAATGGCGATTGCTGGAGCAGGAATTATTATTTCAGCTATTGGAACTACTCTTGTAAAAATTAAAAATAACGACGCCAAGGAATCCCAAGTAATGGGAGCCCTTAACGTTGGAAACTGGACATCTATTATTTTGGTTGCTTTGACTTGTTTTGGTCTTTGTAACTGGATGTTGCCAGAAACTATGAAGATGGATTTCTTCGGAGAAGGATTGATTGAAATTTCTTCCATGCGTGTATTCTATGCCACCTTGGTTGGACTCTTAGTAGGAGCAGTAATTTCTTCAGTAACCGAATATTATACAGGATTGGGAAAAGCACCCACCCTCAAAATTGTTCAACAATCCAGTACAGGAGCAGGAACTAATATAATTGCTGGTTTGGCAACTGGAATGATTTCAACCTTTCCATCTGTTTTGTTGTTTGCCGCTGCTATTTGGGCTTCGTATGCCTTTGCTGGTTTTTACGGAGTAGCGCTTTCAGCATCTGCGATGATGGCAACAACAGCAATGCAATTGGCTATTGATGCTTTTGGACCTATCTCTGACAATGCAGGAGGGATTGCTGAAATGAGCGACCAAGAACCTATTGTTCGTGAGCGTACGGATATTTTAGATTCTGTTGGAAACACAACAGCAGCCACTGGAAAAGGATTTGCAATTGCCTCTGCAGCTTTAACATCATTGGCGTTGTTTGCGGCCTACGTAACCTTTACAGGAATTGATGGTATAAATATTTTCAAAGCACCCGTTTTAGCCATGTTGTTTGTTGGTGGAATGGTGCCCGTTGTATTCTCTGCACTGGCTATGAATGCTGTTGGGAAAGCTGCTATGGAAATGGTACACGAGGTACGTCGACAGTTTAAAGACATCCCAGGAATAATGGAAGGAACAGGAAAACCGGAATACGACAAATGTGTTGCGATTTCTACAGAAGCGTCTTTAAAAGAAATGATTTTACCTGGATTGCTGACTATTGGTTTTCCATTAATCATTGCCTTTGTGCCGATGGCATTTGGAATGGATAATATTGCCATTGCTGAAATGTTAGGAGGCTACATGGCTGGAGTTACTGTCAGCGGTGTTTTATGGGCTATTTTCCAAAACAATGCAGGAGGTGCTTGGGACAATGCTAAAAAATCATTCGAAGCGGGTGTTGAAATTAATGGTGAAATGACCTACAAAGGTTCTGAGGCTCACAAGGCAGCAGTTACGGGTGATACCGTTGGAGATCCGTTCAAAGATACTTCAGGCCCTTCAATGAACATTCTTATCAAACTCACTTGTTTGATTGGGCTTGTGATTGCTCCTATTTTGGGTGGACATGCAGTTCATGAAACAGCTTCTCAAGAAGTAACCAAAGAAATTAGAGTCGAAGTTATAACTGCTAGTGACGATCAAGAAAACGTAGAGGCTACCGTTGTTGCTGTTACTACAAATAATGGCGAAGTTGTGACTACTACTCAGACAATTGAAGGCTCTGAAAAAGAAGTGCAAGAAAAAATTGATGCTATTGCATCGGAGTTGTAAAACAACACACTACAACATAAAAAAAGCCGCATTATTGCGGCTTTTTTGTTTTTAATCATTTCAGTGTTTCTTTATAGAATTAAAGCGGTGATGCTGAAAACTTAAGATTTAAATAAAGATCAATTCCCAGTTGGTTTCCGTAGAGGGAATACTGTGGCTTCCTTTGATAGAAATCGACAACTTTTTACTAGGAAAAAGCGCACTAGAAACTGTGTTTAACTTGTCGCTATCTAGTGTAGTTTCCTTGGTGTTATTTACATCTTCTATAAAGTTGTGTTCAAACGGACCAAACGCCTCACTATTCAATGTAAATGAAATGCTGCCTGTGGTTTGCGTTGAGCTACTAAAACTGGTTATAACGTAATATACCTTGGTTACTTCAACGCCTTTTAATTTGTCTAAATAGTCTTTTATTTCCGTATTGTCCGACAAATCGTAGGTCATAGATTCGTCTATGGATTGCCCTGGATTTAAGGCAATCGTAAAAGCTATTTTTTCTGAACTGTCAATACTGATAGTGGTGGCTTCTTCCACTTTATCACAAGAGGCAAGTATTGTGGTTAATGCTGCAATTAAAAATAAGGTCTGAATTGTTTTTTTCATGAGATTTTAGATTATTAATAAATAGAGAATGATTTTTTTCTTGGGATTTGTGTGTTTTGCCATCAAACAATCACACGAAACATACTCGTTCAATCTGTCGGGAAATTAGTGAATGTAGAAAGCAGGCTTCATGTGATTTAGGTTTATAGGTCATTCAAATGTAATAATTTTTTTCTTTACAAAATCATTTGTCTGTCGATAAGGCAGTGTCAAAGTCATAAACCCTGTCATGTTGATCCTCAACCAAGCCTGTCTGAGGTAGGCAAGGCTCGATGTGACAATCGGATGTCAGTTCGAGTGATTTTGTGACAGCAAAAATGTATTGAGATTTTTTTTGAGGACAGTTTTAAAAAAGTCCGTTCAATTGCCCATCGATTTGCTCCACAACAAACCCCAAATCTTCTGGGTTGTCTACAAAGTTTAAATCATTGACGTCAATGATAAGCAATTTTCCTTTATCATATTGTTGAATCCAAGCTTCGTAACGCTCGTTCAAACGGCTCAAGTAGTCAATACTTATAGAGTTTTCGTATTCACGTCCTCTTTTGTGAATTTGTTCCACCAAGTTGGGGATGCTGCTGCGCAAATAGATTAGCAAATCGGGTCCCTTAACCAGCGACTCCATTAAGTCAAAAAGGGAGCTGTAATTTTGAAAATCCCGGTGTGTCATCAATCCCATTGCATGAAGATTGGGCGCAAAAATATGCGCATCCTCATAGATTGTTCGATCTTGTATGATGTGTTTTTTGGAATTGTGAATTTCTAAAATTTGACGAAATCGACTGTTCAAAAAGTAAACCTGCAAGTTGAATGACCAACGTTCCATTTGACTGTAAAAATCATCCAAATAGGGGTTTTCTACCACATCTTCGTAATGGGCCTCAAATTTATAATGCTTTGATAAAAGTTTGGTAAGTGTTGTTTTTCCAGCTCCAATATTTCCGGCGATAGCTATATGCATTCTTCTTAGTTTGGTAGTTTTGTTTTAGTCACTTGATTTCCCTTGTAAATATAAAAATAATTGCCCGATGGAAATAATCGTTGCGGTAAATAATTTTTAAGACCCAAAAATTGAAGGCTACTATCCTTATTGTAAGTGAAGGAATACCAACCCAAATCATTTTCTACCAGTAGCACTTTTCCATCAAAAGCAAGTGTTTCTTTTCCTTCAAAAGATATTTTTTGGAGTAAGCTCCCATAGGTATTAAAAAGAAACAATGCTGAGGAAGTTTGTACCCAACAAAATTCTTGAGAAGAAGCAAATCCAATAATTGGCTCTGCAAAAGGAGCATACAAAGGAATGCTTTTTTGGGTTCGAACGGTGTAAAGTTCTAACTGGTTACTATCCGAATTGATGCGCCACAAACGATCTGCTGAGGCATCGCCTATGTGGCTTATAAATGCATCGAAAAAGACGACTTTTTGTATCGGATTGAGGGTGTTATCAAGCTGAATGGCTGTTTGAAAATCTTTATAAAAAACCCATATTTTTATGGGATTAGAGACGTCTACTTGAGAAATTGCTCCCAATAATACATTGTAATAACGAAACGACCCATTGATCAAGGTTTCGTTTTTCAATTCAAAAAAATTTTCCAACGAATTGATGGCTACCACATCAGCCGATTCGAACACAATCTCATTGCTATCAAAAAGGGTTTGAGCAGAAACAAAAAAGGATGCGAAAATCAGAAAAAAAACTCGATTCAACATGCATTAAAAATACAATAAAATGAATAACTAATAATAAATGCCTATATTATTAAACCTAATTATCAAAACAAAGTCTAAATTTGGTTTCCAACTTTTTTACATGAATATTAAAAATCTACTTTTTTTAACTTCTCTCTTTATTGTTTGTCAATTGCACAGCCAAGACTTTCAAGGAAAGGCTTTTTATGTTTTTAAGTCATCGGAAGAAATCAATTTAGACGGGCGCAACATTCCTCAATATCGTAAGGAAATGATCAAAGAGCGAATGAAAGCAGCCCTTGAAAAAGAGTTTGAATTGACTTTTGATTCTTCGACTTCAATGTACAAAGAGCAAGAGCGATTGCAAACTTCAGGAGCAAACGGATTTGGAATGATGTATTCTTACATGGGAGGAAATTCGGAATTGTTTAAAGATTTAGCAAAACAACGCTATACGCGGAAAGAAGAATTGTTTGGAAAAATATTCTTAATTCAAGATTCTTTGCCTAAAAGAAAATGGCAATTGGGAGCTGAAACCAAAAAAATCGGTCAATATACTTGTTACAAAGCATCCTATACCCGTAAGGTGAAAAATCGCTCTGGGGGGTGGGGTTCCAATTCAAACAATGATGCATCTTCTGACAGTGTTGTTAGACAAACAGTAACTGTCACAGCATGGTACACAATGGAAATTCCTGTGTCTTCTGGCCCCAATTTGTATGGAGGACTTCCTGGGTTGATCCTAGAAATTAACGACCATAAAACCACTATTTTATGTGCCAAAGTTGTTTTAAACCCAAAGAAAAAACTAACCATAAAACCACCAAAGAAAGGCAAAAAAGTTAGCCAAAAAGAATTTTATAAAATTCGGGAGAAAAAAGTAAAAGAAATGCGTGAACAGTTTCAAAAAAGAAAGGGACAAAATTGAGTAATCCAAATAAATTAAAGGCTAGATGCATTTAAAAACAGGAATTTCCGCAGCATTTTTTTTGATAGGAATGGTATTATGGAGTCAGAATCTGGACTATCAAGGAGTTGTGAAAGACTCCATAGGAAACCCTATTACAGCAGCCAATGTCGTTGCGATTAAAAAAGAAACCAACGGCTTAGAATCGTTTGCTATTACTAATGAAGAAGGGGTTTTTAAGTTAGGATTAAAAAAATCAGTCCTTTATCAAATCAAAATCAGTTATTTGGGTTTTAAGACAAAAGTATTTTCATTAACCTCAGAAACTGACGTTACCCAACAGATAACGCTTTTTGAAATGGCTGAAAATCTAGACGAGGTCGAAGTTACCTACCAAATGCCTGTTACAATTATAGGCGATAAGATTGTCTATGATGCGGATTCGTTTAATACAGGCTCTGAAAAAAAATTGGAGGATGTCCTTAAAAACTTACCCGGTATCGAAGTAAACGATGAAGGCCAAATAGAAATAGAAGGCAGGCTAGTCCAAAAAGTAATGCTTGAAGGCAAAGATTTTTTTGATGGGGATTCCAAATTAGCCACACAAAACATTCCCTCCAATGTTGTTTCAAAAATTGAAGTGCTTCGAAATTTTAATGAAGTTTCTCAACTGAGTAATGTTATCGATAATGATGATAATTTGGCAATCAATATTCGTTTAAAAGAAGGAAAAAAGAATTTTTGGTTTGGTGAAATTTCAGCAGGAGCAGGTCCTGAAAGTCGATTTTTATTGAATCCAAAATTGTTTTACTACAACCCCACAAAGAGTTTTAATTTTATTGGAAATAAAAACAATCTCGGGAAATCACCCCTTACGCGAAAAGATTACTACAACTTCACAGGTGGGTTTCGAAATTTGAATCAAAAAAGTGGATCCTCAATTGCCATTAGAACGGATGATTTGAATTTTTCATCGCTACAAAACAATCGTGCTAAATCAATGGAAACTCAATTTGGGGCATTTAATTTTAGCTACAACCTAACTAAGGCATTTGATTTGAGTGGCTTTATTATTGTTTCTAAAACCGAAACCGAAATTGAAAACATTCAAACTCGAAATTACAATGCCAACGATCGAACAGAAATTGTTTCCAATCAGGTGCATCGAAACAATGATTTGCAGCTCTATAAATTCAGCGCACAATACAATCCAAGCGATTACCTTCAAGTTGAATACGATATTTTGATTAAAAATGCAGGTCAGAACGAAGTTTCTGATATGAGTTCGGTTTCAGAACAAATAGAGGAAATTACAACTCAAAAAAGACAAGATCCTTCTTCAATAAATCAAAGTCTATCGGTCTATTTTTCATCAAATGAAAAACATATTTTTTCTATTGAATCCCAACATCTGTTTCAAAACGAAGATCCGTTTTACAATGCCGTAAGAAAGCGCCGACCTTTTGCGAGTGTTCTTCCCCTAAATGCGTCGCAGACAAATTATAACATCAATCAGTATCGCGATGTTGTCACAAACAAACTGGAAGCAAAAGTGGATTATTTCTATTTCTTCAATCCCAAGGTTAATTTGAATTTAACTTTGGGAACTACTCAAAGCAGGCAGGATTTTGACTCCTCAATTTTTCAAATTCTTGATGATAATTCGACACTAGATTTGGAGGCTCCTTCGTTGAACAATCAAGTTGAATTTGATTTTTCTGATGTTTATTTGGGAGCTCACATTCGATTCATTTCTGGAATTTTCACCGTAGAACCAGGCTTTGCGTATCACAATTTTGAAACCAACGATATGCAGTTAGGATCCACTTATTCGAACAATATGTATAAAATTCTGCCAGATATTCGTGTTAGACTTCAATTTAAAAAATCGGAATCGCTACGATTTACCTATCAAATGATTAATCAATTTAGTGATGTCAACTCGTATGCACAAGGCTATGTGTTTAAAAATTACAGCGCTTTTTATGCTGGAAATCGCGAGCTTGAATCGTCCTTGTTTCATAACTACAACCTGAATTATTTTAACTTCAATACTTTTAGTTTTACCAATATCTCAGCAAGGCTTTCCTACAGCAAGCGCGAAGAATCTGTAAAGAACAGTTCCTATTATGAGGGAATTAATAGGGTCACTAGTCCAATTAATTCTAATTTTGCAGACCACGTTTACACAGCTTTTGGACGGTTTCAAAAACGTTTTTCTAACTTCAAAACCGAAGCGAGTTTGCGCGTTACTTATTCGGAGAAAAACAATATACAAAACGATCAATACATACTTTCAAAGGGATTGAACCAAAATTACAAAGTCAGTATTGCATCAAACTTTAGGTCGGCTCCTAATCTTGAACTTGGATATAATTTTATTCAAAATCAATACGATCAAAGCGATCAAGTCAATACGTTTTATACAGACAGCCCTTTTGCACGATTGGATGCCGATTTTGGCAAAGGATTTGTCTTCGTATCGGACTTTTCATATTTCCACTACAGAAACCAATCCGATACCCTTAATGAGTATAGTTTTTTAGATGTTATTCTCTACTATCAACATCCAAAGAGCAAGTGGGAGCTTTCAATTGAAGCTACAAACCTCCTCAATGACCAAACAATAAATAAAGACGGATTTAACAACTTTTATGATTTTACCACCTTTTATGTTGTTCAACCGCGCTACTTATTGTTTACAATAAAATATAATTTGTAGTTTTTTATGTAAATTTGTTGCTTAACCTTTAAACTTATCCATGAAAAATTTTATACTTTCAATCTTGCTAGTTTTCACAACGCATTTTACAATGCAATCGCAAAACACTACCCCTGATGGTTTTGAATCTCTTCTACTCGCTGCAGAAAGCGATTCAAAAGCCCTAGTATCAGGCTATTTGACTCCAGCTTTGAAAGGAATGAATCATTCCCTCAACGGAGGTTGGTACCATACGGCCAAGACTCATAAAAAATTTGGATTTGACATTACTATTACAGGAAATTTTTCCTTTGCACCCAGTAGCGACGAATTGTTTTCAATTGTTGGATTGAATAATGTTTCAACCGTTTCAGAAAACACATCCATCCCAACTGTTGTGGGCCCCGATGTTTCAGAAACATTAAAGTTTGAAGTTTCTAATAATGGTGTTGTTTATAAAGCTGAAGTTCAGGCTCCAGGCGGAATAGGAGACGATTTACCGCTCAATGCCATTCCTTCTCCCATGGTTCAGTTTGCTATAGGACTTCCTATAGAAACGGATTTGATTGTTCGTTATATGCCCACAGTCAATTCTCAAGGAGTAAAAGCTTCTCTTTTTGGTTTTGGATTTAAATACAATATCCTTCAACACTTAGGTCCTATTGATAAGCTTCCGTTGGACATTTCTGTTTTAGGAGCTTATTCCAATATGAGTACCCAATACGATCTTGAAAAAAACAGTTCCATTGATGGTGATGGTCAGCAAATTTCGTTCAGCACCAACACATTTACGCTACAAGCACTCGCTTCTATTGATTTATTATTTATAGATTTTTACGCCGGACTTGGATATGGAATGGGAAGTTCTTCGTTTGATGTTTTAGGAACCTATGAGCTTGAATACCAGTCAGGATCAGACACATATTCTAGAACGCTGACAGATCCCATAAGTACAAAAATAAAATCCAAAGGAGCAAGAGCTACTATTGGTACGCGTTTGAATTTGTTGTTTTTCAAAATATTTGCTGATTACACACTGCAGGAGTACAATACATTTACAGCAGGAATTGCGTTTAGCTTCCGATAAGGAACAATTCCAAAAAAAAACATTTTTTACTTGTATGATTTGATCGCGATAATTACCTTTGCGATCCAATTGAGGATAGATTTGACTGATTGCAACCTCGTAAAAAAATTGCTAAAGCAGTAGTTGCTTTTACAAGATTTATTTTTTCAAGTCAAATCGTTTCCTCAGAAAGCAACAAGTAAAATGTCTTATTTATTTACATCTGAGTCTGTAAGCGAAGGCCATCCTGACAAAGTAGCCGACCAAATCAGCGACAACTTATTGGATCATTTTTTGGCCTTTGACCCACAAAGCAAAGTTGCCTGTGAAACCTTAGTTACCACAGGGCAAGTAGTATTGGCGGGGGAAGTAAAAAGCAAAACCTACATCGACGTACAGTCGATCGCAAGAAGCACCATCAACAAAATTGGATATACCCAAGGTGCGTACCAGTTTTCGGGAGATTCTTGTGGAGTTATTTCTTTAATACACGAACAATCCCAAGAAATTAATCAAGGTGTTGATCGGGAATCCGAAGAAGAGCAAGGCGCTGGAGACCAAGGAATGATGTTTGGTTATGCAACCAATGAAACCGAAAATTATATGCCTTTGGCATTGGCCATTTCACACAAAATTTTACAAGTATTGGCCGACTTGCGCAAAGAAGGTACAGAAATTCCTTATTTACGTCCCGATGCAAAATCACAAGTTACCATAGAGTACAGTGACGATAACAAACCACAACGCATAGATGCCATTGTAGTTTCAACACAACACGATCCGTTTGATACTGACCAGGTGATGCTCGCACGAATTAAAAATGATGTTATAAACATTTTGATTCCAAAAGTCATTGCGTCATTTCCTGATCACATTCAAAAGCTTTTTAACGATCAAATCAAATACCACATCAATCCCACTGGAAAGTTTGTGATTGGTGGACCTCATGGAGACACAGGACTCACAGGTCGTAAAATAATAGTCGATACTTACGGAGGAAAAGGAGCTCACGGGGGAGGTGCTTTTAGTGGAAAAGATCCCAGTAAAGTAGATCGAAGTGCTGCGTATGCTGCGCGTCACATAGCAAAGAACCTTGTTGCTGCAGGAGTTTGTAGCGAAGTATTGGTCCAAGTAAGTTACGCAATTGGTGTGGCTGCTCCAACTTCTTTGCTGGTAGATACTTACGGAACTTCTAATGTTTCAATGACCGATGGAGAAATTGCAAAGTTAACCGCAACTATTTTTGATATGCGTCCTTTTGCTATTGAATCTCGACTCAAATTAAGAAACCCCATGTATTCAGAAACAGCCGCATACGGACACATGGGCAGAACACCCAGAACCATTAAAAAAATATTTGAATCTCCTTACAATGGAACCCTAGAAAAAGAAGTAGAACTTTTTACATGGGAAAAATTAGATTATACCGACACAATTAAAAAAACATTTTCAATTTAATAAAAACTAGTTTTATGAGCACTCATCAATTTGCAACCAAAGCCCTTCATTCTGGACACGACACAACCCTTACCCAAGGAACTCGAGCGGTTCCAATTTACCAATCTACTGCCTATGTCTTTAACAATTCAGAACATGCGGCCAATTTATTTGCGTTAGCAGAGCCTGGATATATTTACACACGATTGAACAATCCTACCAACGACATCCTAGAGCAGCGATTGGCTGCCCTTGAAGGAGGAATTGCTTCTGTAGTTACCGCTTCAGGAACCAGCGCAATTTCAACGGCGTTGTTGGTGCTTCTCAAAGCAGGGGATCATATTGTAGCTTCCAGTAGTTTATACGGAGGAACTTACAATCTTTTAAACGTTACACTTCCACGGTTGGGAATTACAACAACTTTTGTAGATCCTTCCGATACAGCTAATTTTTCAAAAGCCGTTCAAGACAACACCCGATTGTTTTTTGCAGAATCTTTGGGAAATCCAAAATTGGACGTCCTTGATTTAGAGGCTATTTCAAAACAAGCGCAAGCTGCTAAAGTTCCTTTTATGGTAGACAACACAGTGGCTTCACCTTCGTTGTTGAATCCTATCAAGCACGGCGCTAATATTGTAATTCATTCGTTGACAAAATACATCAATGGAAATGGAACTTCCATGGGTGGAGTTATTATTGATGCAGGTACATTTGATTGGTCTAGCGGGAATTTTCCAGAATTTACGGAACCTTCACCAGGATACCACGGACTTGTTTACCACGACGCACTTGGAGCCGCTGCTTTTATTGCTAAAGTTCGGATTGAGGGATTGCGTGACCACGGAGCAGCACTAAGTCCGTACAATGCATTTCAAATTATTCAAGGACTTGAAACCTTGGATATTCGTATGAAAAAGCACAGTGAAAACGCACTCGAATTGGCACAATGGCTTGAAAATAATGAGCAAGTTACTTGGGTGAATTACCCAGGATTGACTTCAAGTAAATACAAAAAACAAGCGGACCAATACTTGCCAAACGGGCAAAGTGGAATAGTTACTTTTGGAGTAAAAGGAGGCTTTGAATCGGCAAAAAAAGTAGCTGATGAAACGAAGTTGTTTTCGTTACTTGCTAATATTGGAGATTCGAAATCACTCATTATTCATCCGGCCAGTACAACCCATCAACAATTGAATGCTGATCAGCAAAAAAGCACCGGTGTTACTTCTGATCTAATCCGATTGTCGGTAGGACTCGAAAACATTGAAGATTTGAAAGCAGATCTTCAAGCGTCTTTCGATACCATTTAAAAAAAGCTTTTAAATACACTTTCTATGATGACTCTTAAATACATAGAGTTGGCTTCTTTTAAAACCCTAAAAGGCACCGATTTTCCTGTAAGAATATCTTATGAAACCTTTGGGTTACCCATAGGAGACGCGCCAGTGGTTCTTGTTAATCACGCGCTTACGGGAAACTCAACCTTGTTGGGAGAGCATGGGTGGTGGAACGAAATTGTTGGAGACAACAAACTTATCGACACGCAACACTATACAGTGATTTCTTTTAATATTCCAGGAAATGGCTACGACGGATTGCTGATTGAGAATTATCAAGATCTTATTTTAGCAGACGTTGCTCATATGGTGTTTCAAGGGCTTAAAGAACTCAATATTAACTCTTTGCATGCAGCTATTGGAGGATCTATTGGGGGTGGTTTGGCTTGGGAATTGGCGGCTGCTTATCCTTCTTTTATAAAAAATTTGATACCAATTGCTACCGATTGGAAATCATCGGATTGGGTAATCGCCAATGCTTTTTTACAAGATCAAATTCTTGACAATTCATCCAGTCCAATCCATGACGCTAGACTCCACGCGATGTTGTGTTATCGAACTCCGGGTTCGTTTAAGTCTCGATTTGCACGATCGACCAATGAAGAATTGCAGATTTACAATGTGGAAAGTTGGTTGTTGCACCACGGAAAAAAATTACAACAACGATTTCAAGTAGGCGCCTACAAATTGATGAATCATTTGCTAAGAACAATTGATATATCAAAAAAGGGTGATTTTGAATCCGTAGTGGCTAAAATCGAATCGAATATATATATAGTTTCTATTGATACAGACTTGTTTTTTACCGATGAAGAAAATAGAGAAACCTATTTGAGGTTGTCAAAGTTCAAAAAGAATATCTTTTACAAATGCATTCGTTCTATTCACGGACACGACGCCTTTTTAATTGAATTTGAGCAGCTCAATCAATTGCTCAAAGAAGTTTTTACCATTAATAAATCCTAAATCCAATGAAAGTCACTTTAAATCGAATTGAAAATTACCATGTAAGTGTATCCAACAACACCGGACACGAAATACATTTGGATAACAAATCGGCTTCTCCCCAGCCTCAAGGTGCAAGCCCTATGGAACTCTTGCTCATGGGGATCGCTGGTTGTAGCAGTATCGATATTATTGCCATTCTTAACAAACAAAAGTTAGACCCTACTTCCCTGCGAATGGAAGTAGAAGGGCATCGAGAAGAAGGGAAGGTTCCTTCATTATTTGATAAAATTCACGTTCAGGTTTTTATAGACGGAGATATTCCCGAAGAAAAAGCCCAACGAGCAGCAAAATTATCTTTTGAAAAATATTGCTCCGTATCAAAAACACTCGAAGCTACAGCCGAAATTACCTATCAAGTTATTGTAAACGGAAATAAATTATGAGTTCAAAAAAATTTGAAACATCCGCCGTACGAACCCAACTGGATCGTTCGCAATTTAAAGAGCATTCAAGTCCCATTTATGTAACATCCAGTTTTGTCTTTGATGATGCTGAGGAAATGAGAGCTTCGTTTGCCGAAGAAAAAGATCGCAATATTTACAGTCGGTTTTCGAACCCTTCCACTTCGGAGTTCATACAAAAGATTTGTGCGCTTGAAGGCGCTGAAGACGGATTCGCTTTTGCCAGTGGAATGTCAGCCGTATTTTCGACATTTGCAGCATTGCTTAGCAGTGGAGATCACATCATTTCGGCGCGAGCTGTTTTTGGATCTACACACAGTCTGTTTAGTAAATATTTACCAAAATGGAATATTGAAACCACCTATTTTCAGATTGATGAATTGGACGAATTAGAATCTTTAATTCAACCCAATACAAAAATTATTTATGCAGAAACTCCTACCAATCCAGGATTGGATATTGTGGATTTGGAACGACTTTCCGAAATAGCCAAAAAACATCAATTGATTTTGGTTATAGACAATTGCTTTGCAACTCCGTATCTGCAAACTCCCATTCAACATGGAGCAGATATAGTAATTCATTCAGCAACCAAATTAATTGATGGACAGGGACGTGTAATGGGTGGAATAGCCGTTGGAAACAAAGAATTAATTAGAGAAATTTATTTGTTTTCTCGTAATACCGGTCCTGCCTTATCCCCCTTCAATGCATGGGTGCTGTCCAAAAGTGTCGAAACACTTTCAGTTCGCTTGGAACGCCACTGTGACAATGCAGAAAAACTAGCTCAATTTCTAGAAAAACATGCTGCGATTCACAGAGTTACGTATCCTTTTTTAGACTCTCATCCAAAGGTTCATATTGCTAAAAAACAAATGAAGCGAGGCGGTAATATTGTTACGTTTGAATTGAAAGGTGGCATTGCGTCCGGAACCCAGTTTTTGGACAACATACAGATGTGTTCCCTTTCTGCCAATTTGGGCGATTCTAGAACCATTGTTACCCATCCGGCTTCAACGACCCACAGCAAACTTTCTGAAGAGGATCGATTGGCCGTTGGAATTACCGATGGTTTGATTCGAGTTTCAGTAGGCTTAGAGCATATAGACGATATTATTCAGGATATAGATCAAGCATTAACAAATAGCAAAGCATGACTCTGAACGAGGCTGTACAAAATCGCACCTTAGTTTTGGATGGTGCCATGGGAACCATGCTTCAGGGGTATTCTTTTTCGGAAGATGACTTTAGAGGATCTCGTTTTAAAAATCATCCAGTTCCATTGCAAGGAAACAACGATTTGCTTTCATTAACTCAGCCGCAAGCCATTCGCGACATACACATTGCCTATTTAGAAGCTGGAGCCGATATTTTGGAAACAAATACGTTTTCCAGTACATCAATTGCAATGGCTGATTATCAAATGGAGGGATTGGTGTATGAATTGAATTATGAATCGGCTAAAATTGCAAAAGAAGCTTCGGAAATGTATACGCTTAAAACTCCCCATAAACCTCGGTTTGTTGCTGGTTCGATTGGGCCAACTAACAAAACAGCGAGCATGTCTCCGGACGTAAACGATCCTGGATATCGTGCAATTACATTCGATGAGCTAGTTGCCTCCTATCGCGAGCAAGTCGAAGGATTGTTGGACGGTGGGGTAGACGCTCTTTTGGTCGAAACCGTTTTTGATACGCTCAATGCCAAGGCCGCTTTGTATGCCATTGATGAGGTAAAGGAAGAACGAAAAATAGAAACCCCTGTTATGGTAAGCGGAACCATAACCGATGCGAGTGGACGTACATTGTCTGGACAAACAGTTGAGGCATTTTTCATTTCCATATCTCACATTTCGCTGTTTAGTGTTGGACTTAATTGCGCATTAGGAGCAGATCAACTTAAGCCCTATATCCAACGACTGAGCCGCGTTGCTAACGTATATACCTCTGCGCACCCCAATGCAGGATTGCCCAATGAGTTTGGCGAGTACGAACAAACTCCCGAAGAAATGCGTGCATTAATCGCTCCCTATTTGGAAGAAAACTTAGTAAATATTATCGGTGGGTGCTGTGGAACCAATCCAGAACATATCAAACAAATTGTTGAAGAAACTCTTAAATATAGACCTAGAATACCTGAAAAATCGAACCAACTATGACTTTAGAAGTAGCCATTTTACATATCAAAGAAAATCAGTCAAATGATTTTGAGAAAAATTACGAATTGGCAAAATCGATCATTTCCAGAGCAAAGGGTCATCGATCTCATCAACTCAAAAAATGCATAGAAACCGCTGATAAATATATTCTAATTGTTGAATGGGATACCTTAGAGGATCACGAAATAGGCTTTAGAAAGTCCAAGGATTTTCTGGAGTGGAAAGCATTGATACATCCTTTTTTAACGCCCAAAACCCTTGTAGAACACTACGCATAATTATGGAAGTTGACTGTACAAAATACTTGTCCTTAGCTGGTTTTGAGCCATTGGTAGTGACTCCAGAAACCAACTTTGTTAATATTGGGGAGCGAACCAATGTGACAGGATCTCGTAAGTTTTTACGATTGATTAAGGAAAATAAGTACAGTCAAGCCCTAGAAGTAGCCAGAGAACAAGTAGAAGGAGGCGCTCAAATCATTGATGTCAATATGGACGAAGGAATGATTGATGGGGCAGCAGCGATGACTAGGTTTTTAAATCTAATTGCAGCAGAACCTGATATCGCCAAACTTCCGATTATGATTGACAGCTCCAAATGGGAAATTTTGGAAGCGGGATTAAAAGTTGTGCAAGGAAAAAGTATCGTTAATTCCATTAGCCTAAAAGAAGGCGAGGATGTTTTTGTTGCTCAAGCAAAAAAAATTAAGCGATACGGAGCAGCAGTCATCATTATGGCATTTGATGAAAAAGGGCAAGCAGACTCTTTTGAACGACGTATCGAAATCTGTGAGCGCTCGTATAAAATTTTAGTAGACCAACTTCAGTTTCTACCTCAAGATATTATTTTTGATCCTAATATTTTTCCGGTTGCTACCGGAATGGAAGAGCATCGTAGGAATGCACTTGATTTTTTCAAAGCCACAGCATGGATTCGCAAAAACTTGCCTTATGCTCATGTAAGTGGTGGTGTTAGCAATGTTTCGTTTTCGTTTCGAGGAAATAACATTGTTCGAGAGGCCATGCATTCTGCCTTTTTATATCACGCCATTCAACATGGAATGACTATGGGAATTGTCAACCCATCCATGCTTGAGATCTATGACCAAATCCCAAAAGATTTGTTGGATTTGGTAGAGGACGTTTTACTGGATAGGAAAGAAGATGCTACCGATCGCTTGTTGGACTATGCAGAACAAATCAAAGGGCAATCCAAAAGTGTAGAAAAAACCGTTCAAAAGTGGAGAAACGAAGATTTACAGACCCGAATTACACATTCGTTGGTTAAAGGAATTGACGAATTCATTGAGATTGACGCAGAAGAAGCGCGTAAGTCTGTCGATAAACCTATACAGGTCATTGAAGGACATTTAATGAATGGAATGAACTTGGTTGGAGATTTGTTTGGAAGTGGAAAAATGTTTTTGCCTCAAGTCGTCAAATCGGCTCGGGTTATGAAAAAAGCAGTTGCTTACTTATTACCTTATATAGAACAGGAAAAAGACGGGTTGAGCAAATCGGCTGGTAAAATACTACTGGCAACCGTAAAAGGTGATGTTCACGATATTGGAAAAAATATTGTAGGAGTTGTCTTGGGATGTAATAATTATGAAATCATTGACTTGGGAGTCATGGTTCCACCCGAAAAAATCATTGAAACAGCCATTGAGCAACAAGTAGACATTATAGGTCTTAGTGGACTAATTACTCCTTCATTGGATGAGATGGTTTTTTTGGCAAAACAAATGAAAAAGATAAAACTCGAAATTCCTTTGTTGATTGGTGGGGCTACCACTTCAAGAGCGCACACAGCGGTCAAAATCGACACCGAATACAATCACTCGGTTGTTCATGTCAATGACGCCTCAAGAGCAGTTACTGTAGCTGGAAATTTACTGCAAAAAGAAACCAAGACTGCTTATATGGACACCATCAAAAAAGATTATGAGCAGTTCAGAATCAACTACGCCAAACGCACAAAGAGTAAAGAATACATTTCATTAGAATTGGCGCGCGACCGAAAATTCTCTATTGACTGGAAACAAGAAGACATTGCAACACCCAACCAACTCGGTGTTCAAATTATCGAATCCTTGGATTTGAAGGAATTGCTCCCTTTCATTGACTGGAGTCCTTTTTTTAGATCGTGGGATTTGCATGGAAAATATCCCGAAATTTTAACAGATGAAGTGGTGGGCTCTCAAGCACAAGAGTTGTTTCAAGATGCCTCTGTTTTGTTAAATCGTATTGTTGATGAAAAGCTTTTAAAAGCCAAAGCTGTATTTGGTCTTTTTCCAGCCAACTCAACTGGTGATGACATTGAGTTGTATGCTGATGCTGATGAATCCAGAGAAAGCCCCATTGCTACATTTATTACACTTCGTCAGCAGCTGAAAAAAAGTCAAGGAAAACCTCAATTTGCACTGGCTGATTTTATTGCGCCCAAAAGTTTGTCTGTTCCAGATTATATGGGAGGATTTTGTGTGTCTACAGGTTTTGGCACTCAACAATTGGCCGAAGAATTTGAAAAAAATAATGACGATTACAACAGTATTATGATCAAAGCATTGGCAGATCGATTGGCAGAAGCTTTTGCAGAATATCTTCACAAAAAAGTTCGAACTGAATATTGGGGATATGCCTCCAACGAAAAATTGACCAATCAAGAACTTATCAAAGAGTCGTATCGAGGAATTCGCCCAGCTCCTGGCTATCCCGCTTGTCCCGACCATTTAGAAAAAAACACCCTTTGGGAATTATTGAAAGTCCAAGAAAATATTGGGGTGGTACTTACTGATAGTTTGGCTATGTGGCCAGCGGCTTCCGTTTCCGGATACTATTTTGCCCATCCTCAGGCTCGGTATTTTGGATTGGGAAAAATCAGTAAAGATCAATTAGTATCCTACCACAAAAGAAGAAACATATCATTGGAAAGCGCAGAAAAATGGCTTGCTCCTAATTTAAACGAATAGTTATGAAAGTTATAGACCATATTAAGAATGCAAACGGAAAAACATTGTTTTCTTTTGAGATTTTACCTCCATTGAAAGGGCAAAACATTCAATCGATATTTGACAATATTGATCCGTTAATGGAATTCAAACCTCCTTTTATTGATGTCACCTATCACAGAGAGGAGTACAATTACAAGGAACTTTCCAATGGTCTTTTGGAAAAAAAGATCATTCGAAAACGACCAGGAACAGTTGGTATTTGTGCTGGAATACAAAACCGCTACCAAGTCGATGCGGTTCCGCATATTTTATGCGGTGGATTTTCGAAGGAAGACACCGAAAACTTATTGATTGATTTGCATTTTTTAGGAATTGACAATGTGGTAGCTCTAAGGGGAGATGCCGTTAAGTCCGAAACCTATTTCAAGCCCGAACAAGAAGGGCATGCTTATGCTGTAGATTTGGTAAAACAAATTCAAGATTTGAATCAAGGAGTGTATTTGGATGAAGATCTTCTAAATTCTTCTTCGACAGATTTTTGTATGGGCGTTGCAGGATATCCTGAAAAGCATATGGAAGCGCCTAGTTTGGAGAGTGACATTCACTTTTTAAAGAAAAAAATAGCCGCAGGAGCCAATTACATCATTACTCAAATGTTTTTTGATAATCAAAAATACTTTGATTTTGTAGATAAATGCAGAGCCGCTGGAATTACAGTTCCTATCGTGCCCGGACTAAAACCACTTTCAACAATCAAGCAATTAAATATGATCCCACAGCGTTTCCATGTCGATATTCCCGACGATTTGGTAAAAGCTGTTGTAAAATCCAAGAACAACCAAGAAGTTCGAGAGGTAGGCATTGAGTGGTGTGTTGAACAAAGCAAATCGTTAGTAAAGGCGGGTGTTCCTCTTTTACACTATTATTCGATGGGAAAATCTGATAATATCAAATCAATTGCCACTCATATTTTTTAAGTAACTTCGAGTTATGAAACATCATCCCTTTGTTTTCTTGATGATGAGTTTGTTTTGTTTTTTTTCATCTGCCCAAACTCTTGACCTCAACTATTTTGCTGGCAATATTGCTCGTCACGATAAGGATATAGCGCATTTAATTACCCATCACCCTGAGGGTTTTCTTTTTTCTTACAACCAACAAACTTCTGAAGCAGATGCTTGGGCCAAAGCATTCAATTATCCCGATGTAGGTACTTCCTTGATATATCAGAATTTTAAAAACGATGCTATTGGGGCTAATGTGAGTATTTATAGGCATTACAATTTCTATTTTTGGAATCGAAAAATGGTTTTTCGAATCGGTCAAGGAATTGCTTATGCTGGAAAAAAATACCATAAGTCGGAAAATTATCGAAACCTGTTCTACGGAACACACATTGTTGCCTCCACATACGCAATGCTCAATTACCACTATCCCAATTTATGGAAACAATGGGGTATTCAGGCAGGTATTTTTATGACCCATTATTCAAACGGAAGCCTTAAATCTCCCAACAAAGGAGTAAACACCCTCAATGTCAATTTTGGGGTTCAATACGCATTGAATTCCAATACTAATAAAGATCCCTCCCTATTGCCAGATCACATTGATTTGAATGAAAAAATACGTTTTCAGGGTAAACTCAGCTTGGGGATGAATGAAGGTGATATCATTGAGACCGGTCAATATCCTTTTTTTATATTGTCTGCCTCTGTTGATAAAAGACTCAATCGCAAATCAGCCTTACAATTGGGAACTGATTTTTTTGTTTCCTATTTTTTAAAAGAACACATCAAGTACAGTGCAACAGCTTTTCCCGAAGGAAATTTAAAAGGAAATGAAGACTTTTTGAGATTAGGAATTTTTTTCGGACATGAATTGTTTATAAACAAATGGTCATTAGTTACACAAATAGGTTATTATGTATACAACCCCGCAGGGTTTGAATCGGATGTATATTTTAGAGGAGGTCTGAAAAGATATTTCAATAAAAAATGGTTTGGGTCAGTTGGTATTAAAACACACGCACTGAAAGCAGAAGCCTTGGAGTGGGGAATAGGAATTCGTTTTTGATGAAAAAAATTAGCTACATACTCGTTTTACTACTTCTTCAGTCTTGCATAAAAGTCTCGATTGACGATTGTTTACAATCTAGTGGAAATACCGTTACTCGTGAAGTCGAACTGGAAATGTTTACTAAAATACTCGTTCATGAAGGCATAGCATTGACAATTGTTCAAGCGGATACTCAAAAAGTAGAAGTCACCACAGGATCCAATTTAGTGGATGATGTATCATTTAAAGTGGTTGACAGTCAGTTAATAATTGAAGACCCTAATAACTGCGATTGGACAAGAAATTACGCAGCAGTTAAGGTAAAAATTTACACTCCCAATTTGACTGAAATTCGAAGTTCTACTCAATACGACATTAATTCTGAGGGGCAATTAGCTTTTCCTACCTTGCAGTTGCTTTCAGAAGATTATTACGACAACTCCCTAAATAATTCTGGGGATTTTAAGCTCAACCTAACATGCAATTCATTGAGAACCGTTACCAACGGATTTTCAAACTTCATTGTTTCGGGACAAGTAAAAATGCTCAATATATTTGTTGTGTCAGGAAGCAGTCGTTTTGAAGGAGGTAATTTGATAGCAAATGAAATCGTGTTGTACCATCGGGGTTCTAACGATTTAATTTTGTATCCCATTGATAAAATCTCTGGAAATTTATACTCAACAGGAGATGTTATCCTTAAAAATAAACCCCCAATTATTGATGTAACAGGTCATTATAAAGGAAAACTTATCATTGATTAGCATGTTATAGTGTTAGTTTTCTAACAATTTTTTTTCAAAAAAAACAGTTCATTCTTTGCTATTTCGATTGGGAGTAGTACTTTAGCGACTTAATTAGAGATTAATGTTACATTCAACGTATTTCGAAAGCCGTTTTTTCTTTTATGGAAAAAAAGCAGGACTTTCGTTAGTGTAGTTGATAAACAATCAAAAACATACAAAGTAAAGTCCTGATAAACATCAGGGCTTTTTTTTGTTAAAACAATTTTATGAAGACCATAGCCATACAAGGAATTAAAGGCTCTTATCATCACCAAGTTGCTTGCGAGTATTTTGGAGACGATCAGTTGTGGGAGGAATGCCTTACGTTCGATTCCCTTGCAAAAAGTTTGCAAAGTGGAAAAAGCGACTATGCTGTTATGGCGCTTGAGAATTCTATTGCAGGGTCAATCATTCCAAACTACGCTTTGATTGATGACTATAATTTGCAAATTGTTGGTGAACATTATTTAAACATTCACCATCAGTTGATGGCACTTCCAGGATCGACTATTTCCGATATCAAGGAGGTGGCTTCTCATCCAATGGCATTGCTACAGTGTAAAGATTTCTTTGATAAATACCCTCAAATTCGCTTGCTAGAAGATAAAGACACCGCTGAGGTAGCGCAAAAAATTAGTGCTCAAAAACTTACAGGAATTGCCGCTATCGCAAGCCAATCGGCAGCCAAATTATACGGATTGGAAGTTTTAGCAAAAAACATTCAGTCCATAGAAAATAATGCAACCCGTTTCGTGATTCTTAAAGCCCAGTCGGACGATGATATCAAGGGAATTAACAAAGCATCTTTTAAGTTTGTGTTGGATCATAAGCGTGGAAGTTTAGCGGCTATATTGAACGTATTGAGTGATTGCTCTATCAACCTGACAAAAATTCAATCGCTTCCAATCATAAAAACTCCTTGGAAATATGCGTTTTTTGTTGATGTAACTTTTGAGGATGTGTTGCATTATGAAAAAGCCAAAAGTATTTTAGAAATCATGACAGAATCTTTCAAGATTCATGGTGCCTATAAAAATGAGAAACAATGAGTATTGAGGTAGCCAACAGACTGCATACGGTTGAAGAATATTATTTCTCAAAAAAATTGAGAGAAGTAGCAACGCTTGCAGCAAAGGGAAATCCTGTGATTAATATGGGAATTGGAAGTCCGGATATTGAACCTCCAACTCAAGTCGTTGAAGCTTTAAAAAGCAGTTTGTCTATGGCCACTGCGCACAAATACCAGAGCTATCAAGGGCTGCCTGAATTTCGAATGGCAATTGCTGATTTTTACAAAAACAAATACAAAGTAGAAGTCAATCATAACAATCAGATTCTTCCCTTAATGGGTTCCAAAGAAGGAATTATGCATATTTCCATGGCATTTCTTAATGAAGGCGATCAGGCATTGATTCCCAACCCCGGATACCCAACATATACTTCAGTGACTCGATTGGTTGGGGCAGAACCTTTATTTTATGATTTGTCAGCCGCCAAAGGCTGGTTACCAGATTTGAAAAAATTGGAAAAGCTTGACCTGTCCAAAGTCAAACTGATGTGGGTTAATTATCCACACATGCCTACTGGTGTATCGGCAACAGCAAGGTTTTTTTCTGAACTGATTTCTTTTGCTAAGAAATACGATATTCTTATCGTAAATGACAATCCCTATAGTTTTATTTTAAACGATGTTCCCATGAGTTTGTTAACTCAGGCAAAAAACAACGACCCTGTTATGGAACTAAATTCGTTGAGCAAAACATTCAATATGGCAGGATGGCGCGTTGGAATGCTTGTAGGACCTGCAAATCATATTCAGAGTGTATTGAAAGTCAAAAGCAATATGGATTCGGGAATGTTTTACGGTATTCAAAAGGGTGCTATTGCGGCACTTCGAAGCGCAGAAACCTGGTACGAATCAATGAACGAATTGTATCGTTCGCGAAGAGAATGGGTTTGGAAACTAGCTGATAAACTGGGATGTCAATACGATCGCTCGGCTTCCGGGATGTTTGTATGGGCAAAACTTCCAAAAGCTGCGCCAAGCTCAGAAGAATTTATTGATGAAATCTTATATAACAAACATGTATTCATTACTCCAGGAACCATCTTTGGTTCTCAAGGAGAAGGATACATTCGATTCTCACTATGTGTATCCGAAGAATTAATTAAAGAAGCATTGAAACGATGGAACCCCTAAAAGTAACTTTTATCGGTATAGGGTTGATAGGAGGCTCCATGGCCTTAGACTTTAAGCGCTTGTTTCCAAACACGAAGCGTTTGGGAATCGATCAAAATGCAAATCATATATCCGAGGCTATTAAACGGGGCATCATAGATTCGGAAACCACCATAGACCAATTATCAGATAACGACTTGGTTGTTTTAGCAATTCCAGTAGGGGCTTGTAAAACTATACTACCAAGTGTATTGGACAATGTTGGAGAAAATACGCTTGTTTTTGATGTAGGTTCTACCAAAGCATCTTTGTGCAAAACAATTGCTAGTCACAAGCGTCGGGCTCAATTTTTGGCAGCACACCCCATTGCAGGAACCGAGTTTTCCGGACCCATAGCGGCTGTGCAAAACTTGTTTGAATACAAGACCAATATTTTGTGTGAATCGGATAAAACAAATGCTAAGTTGCTCGAAAAAGCAGTTACACTATTTACCAAACTCGGAATGCGTTTGAGTTATATGGATCCCATTGAGCATGACCGTCACATTGCATACGTATCCCATTTGTCACACATCAGCTCTTTTATGCTAGGAAAAACAGTCATTGAAAAAGAAAAAGATGAGCGCAATATTTTCGATATGGCGGGGAGTGGATTCGAGTCAACCGTTCGACTCGCTAAAAGTTCGCCGGCAATGTGGACTCCTATTTTTGAGGAAAATAAAGAAAATGTTGTAGAATCACTAAAAGAATATATAGCCAATTTGGAAGCCTTCAAAACATGGGTTGAAAACGACGATTTTCAAAAAGTGTATGAAAGTATGGCGAACACCAATCATATAAAAAATATTTTAAACGGAATAACATCTAAAAACAATCAATAAATTAATTATGGAAAACAATAAAGACATGAGAATATGGCTGAATGACTTTGGATTGAGTCATCCTCTAGTAATCGCAGGGCCGTGCAGTGCAGAAACAGAAGATCAGGTGCTTAAAATCGCTCACGAGTTGAAAGACACAGATGCGACAGTATTCAGAGCAGGAATTTGGAAGCCTAGAACACGACCCGGTATGTTTGAAGGTGTTGGTGCAATTGGATTGAAATGGCTTCAGCGTGTAAAAAAAGAAACAGGAATGTTGATTGCTACGGAGGTCGCCAATGCAGCACATGTTAAATTGGCTTTGGAACACGATATTGATATTCTTTGGATTGGAGCTCGATCTACCGTAAGTCCATTTATTGTTCAAGAAATTGCAGATGCTCTAAACGGAACCGATAAAATTGTTTTGGTAAAAAACCCTGTTAATCCAGATTTAGCCCTATGGTTGGGTGGAATTGAACGTTTGTATTCTGCCAACATAAAAAAATTAGGTGCCATTCATCGTGGATTTTCTACTTATGAAAAAACCCGTTACAGAAACAATCCTGAATGGCAATTGGCTATTGAATTTCAAAACCGTTTCCCCGACCTTCCTTTGATTTGCGATCCTTCTCATATCGCTGGGCGCAGAGATATTTTACAAGATATTTGTCAAACGGCATTGGATCTTAATTTTGATGGATTGATGGTGGAAACACATTGGGATCCAGACAACGCATGGAGCGATGCCGCACAACAAATCACACCCTCGGTTTTGGTTCAAATGATGAAAGACTTGAAAATCCGAACAGAAACTAGTGATGCCGTTGAATTTACCAACAAACTCAATACCCTTCGTACGCAAATTGATGTTATTGATCATGGAATCATTGACACCCTCGGAAAGCGTATGAAAGTTGCTTTGAGCATTGGTGAACTTAAAAAACAAAACAATGTAGCCATTCTTCAGTCCAAACGATGGAATGAAATTTTAGGAAAAATGATTCTAGAAGGGCAAGAAAAAGGATTGAGTGAAGAATTTATTCTTCGAATGTTTAAAGCCATTCATCAAGAATCGATCAACCATCAAGAGCGTATTATCAACGGATAATATGTTTGAGACCTTTACTACTACCATCTTTCAAAAAAGCGTTACTTTGTAGCTATGAAAGGACTTGTTTACAAATCTACGGGAAGTTGGTACACTGTTAAGGCAGAAAACGATTCTTTTTACGAATGCCGAATTAAAGGAAAATTTCGCATTCAGGGCATTAAAAGCACAAACCCAATCGCCGTTGGTGATTGGGTTGACTTTGAAGTAGAAGACAATGAAAGTCAACTTCAAGGAGTTATTCATCAGATATACGATCGAAAAAATTACATCATTCGTAAGTCTGTCAATTTATCCAAACAAACACATATTATTGCAGCCAATATTGATTGTGTTTTTTTAATGATAACACTAAACAATCCTCCAACACACCCGGCTTTTATCGATCGATTTTTGGTAGCTGCCGAAGCCTTTGGAATTCCGGTTGTTTTGCTTTTTAACAAAGAGGATGTGTATTCAAAAGAGGAACGGACTCAAGTGCAAGATTTGAAAGCTGTTTATGAAAAAATTGGTTATGAATGTATTGAAATTTCAGCACTGCAAGGTCACAATGTCGAACGTGTTCAAGCGAAAATGAAAGCAAAAGTTTCGATATTTTCGGGACATAGTGGAGTAGGGAAATCTACTTTAGTCAATACAATCGCTCCTTTTTTAGCCATCAAAACAGCTTCGATTTCTACGCAACATTCTCAAGGTCAACATACTACGACTTTTGCTCAAATGTATGATCTTGATTTTGACGCTAAGATTATCGACACGCCCGGAATCAAAGGGTTTGGAGTGGTAGAAATGGAAAAGTCTGAAATTGGGAATTATTTCCCCGAATTTTTTAAGCGCAAATCGGAGTGCAAGTTTAATAATTGTTTGCACAAAGAAGAACCCAATTGTGCCGTAAAAAAAGCCCTTGATGAAGGAAAAATTGCCCTTTCGCGGTATAAAAGTTACTGCTCGCTGGTTGAGGGAGAAGAAGAGCATTATCGAACAGATTTTTGGACAGAATGAGAGTAGTTATTCAGCGTGTTTCAAAAGCTTCTGTTGAGGTAAACCAGAATAAAGTGGCGTCCATAGGATTAGGATTAATGATTTTACTCGGGGTTGAAACTTCCGACACCAAAGAGGATGCAGTTTGGCTGGCAAAGAAAATTGCTCAATTGCGTATTTTTAATGATACACAAGGCATTATGAACTGTTCTTTGATAGATATTGGAGGAGAAGCCCTAGTAGTGAGTCAGTTTACACTACACGCCGCCACCAAAAAAGGAAATCGCCCGTCCTACATTCGAGCAGCCAAACATGAGCAAGCCACTAATCTGTACACCTATTTTGTGGAACAACTTCAGAGTTTTTCCACAAACCCAGTACAAACGGGAATCTTTGGCGCTGATATGAAAGTAGAATTACTGAATGACGGACCCGTAACCATCGTTATGGATTCCAAACAAAAAGAATAATAAAGTATCTTTGAAAGATGAATTTAAAAGCCGCACAAGAAGCTGTTGACTTCTGGATAAAAAAACACGGAGTTCGTTATTTCGATGAACTGACCAATATGGCGCAACTCACCGAAGAAGTGGGCGAAGTTGCTCGAATTATTGCTAGACGATATGGAGAACAGTCCGAAAAAGAAAGTGATAAATCCAAAGACTTGGGCGAAGAACTTGCCGATGTGTTGTTTGTAGTTTTATGCTTGGCCAACCAAACCGGAGTTGATCTACAAGACGCTTTCGATAAAAAACTACAACGAAAAACCGAACGCGATCACGATCGCCATCAGAACAATCCAAAATTGCAATAATTCTTCATGAACCTATCGCTTCAGCATCTCTCAAAAAAAATTCAACAATCACTTTCTGTTACAGGATCCAAAAGTGAATCCAACCGCTTGTTATTGTTACAAGCACTCTATCCCAACTTGGTTTTAGAAAATCTATCCAATTCCGACGATACCATAACCATGCAGACAGCTATCAATACACCTCACGGGCCGATTGATATTCATCATGCTGGGACTGCCATGCGCTTTTTGACGGCCTATTTGTCTACTCAAGAGGGTAAAGAGTTTATTCTCACCGGTTCTCAGCGAATGCAAGAACGACCGATTCAAATATTGGTGGAGGCGCTTCGTCAACTAGGAGCTGATATTGAGTATGAAAAAAAAGAAGGATATCCTCCTCTAAAGATTCGCGGAAAAAAACTCAAAGGAAATCAAGTAACCTTGCCCGCTCATGTTAGCAGTCAATATATTACGGCATTGTTACTCATTGCTCCTTCCTTGCCCAAGGGCTTGACAGTTGTTTTGGAAGGGAAAATCACTTCCATTCCTTATATTAAAATGTCTCTTTCGCTTTTGAACCAGTTGGGCGTTTCTAGTTCGTTTGAAGGAAATATTATTCAAGCTCAACCTGTTTCAAGTATAAAAAATCAGGTTGCGAGAGTAGAATCTGATTGGAGTTCTGCATCCTATTTTTATAGCATAGCCGCTTTGTCGGAGGAATCTGAAATTAAAATAGAAAGCTATAAAAAAGAGAGCTTGCAAGGCGATAGCGTATTGCAAGAAATTTATAGTCAGCTTGGAGTTGAAACCAATTTTCAAGGACATTGCTTGGTACTTTCTAAAAAGAAAAATGCGGTGCTCCCCAAAAATATTTCGTTGGATTTATCCAGCGCTCCCGACATTGCTCAAACCATAGCTGTAAGTTGTTTTGGGTTAGGAATTTCATGCGATTTAACGGGGCTATATACCCTTAAAATCAAGGAAACCGATCGCTTGGAAGCCCTCAACACAGAGCTTTCCAAATTAGGGGCTGAAATTAGTGTGACCAACGATAGTCTTCATCTACAAAGCGCATCAACTATTGTTGAAAATATTGCAATTGACACGTACAATGACCACCGCATGGCAATGGCTTTTGCGCCCTTGGCCTTAAAAACCTCTATTTCTATCAACGATGCAGAGGTGGTAAGCAAGTCATACCCTGATTTTTGGTCAGATCTTCAGGCAATGCATTTTACCGTTTTAAAAATAAGTTAGAATAATTTTCCATTTTACTTGACTTCGCCCCTTTCACAATAGTATATTTGCAAACTTTACAAGGAACGTATACAATCCTTTAGGGTTGCATTTCGATAATTAATTATAAACCGAATTCAATTACATGAAGTTATCTCATTTCAATTTCGATCTCCCCGAAAATTTACTAGCAGAATACCCCTCCGACCTTAGGGATGGCTCACGACTGATGGTATTGAATCGTAAAGATCAAACCATTGAGCATCGACATTTTAAGGATGTTATCGATTATTTTGATGAAGGAGATGTAATGGTACTAAACAATACCAAAGTTTTTCCTGCTCGTTTGATTGGAAACAAAGAAAAAACAGGAGCCCGTATTGAGGTGTTTTTATTGAGAGAACTCAATGAAGAGCAAAGACTTTGGGATGTCTTGGTTGATCCTGCTAGAAAAATAAGAATTGGAAACAAATTGTATTTCGGTGATGACGAAAGTTTGGTAGCTGAGGTAATTGACAATACGACTTCAAGAGGAAGAACACTTCGATTTTTGTACGACGGCACTTATGACGATTTCCGTAAAAAGCTAACCGAATTGGGACAAACACCTCTTCCCAAATACATTAAACGTCCTGAAGAAGAGTTTGATCGCGAGCGATACCAAACAATCTATGCAAAGCATGAAGGTGCAGTTGCAGCGCCAACGGCAGGAATGCATTTTTCAAAACACTTACTGAAACGACTTGAAATCAAAGGCATTGATTTGGCTGAAATCACCCTTCATGTTGGGTTGGGAACTTTTAACCCAGTTGAGGTTGAAGATTTGTCAAAACACAAAATGGATTCCGAAGAATTGATTATTGATCAATCTGCGGTTGATACAATCAATCAAGCCAAACAAAACAAAAAGAAAATTTGCGCTGTAGGAACTACGGTTATGAGAGGGTTGGAAAGTTCTGTTTCATCAAGCAATTCACTAAACACCTATAAAGGATGGACTCATAAGTTTATTTTTCCACCTCATGACTTTAGTATTGCGGATGCGATGATTACCAATTTTCACACACCAAAATCCACCCTTTTGATGATGGTTTCTGCCTTTGCAGATCATGACTTTATTAAAAAAGCCTATAAGGAAGCCATTAAAGAAAAATATAATTTTTACTCGTACGGTGATGCGATGTTAATCATTTAAATCCTCAAAGCCCTTTTTTTAAGGGCTTTTTTATACCTATGAGTACAATTCAAAAAGACATCCGCGCATTATCCAAAGAAGAGTTAAAAGACTTTTTTGCGACTCACAATGAAGCTCCATTTCGAGGAAGTCAAGTGTACGAATGGCTGTGGAACAAAGCGTGTTTTGATTTTGATGCTATGACCAATTTATCAAAGGAGCAAAGAACCCTACTCAAAAAATATTTTGTTATCAATCACGTTGAGGTTTCATCGCTTCAACGCAGTAATGACGGCACTATCAAAAACGCAATTCGTCTTCACGACAATTTGATTGTTGAATCGGTATTGATTCCGGTGAAGGAACGAACCACTGCTTGCGTTTCAAGTCAAGTAGGATGTAGTTTAGACTGTGAGTTTTGCGCGACTGCTAGCCTAAAAAGAATGCGAAATTTAAACCCAGATGAAATTGTTGACCAAGTGACAATGATCAATCAACAAAGCCTTCTTTATTTCGATCGCCCGCTATCCAATATTGTGTTTATGGGTATGGGAGAGCCTCTTATGAATTATAACAATGTGATGAAGGCTGTTTATAAAATCACAGATCCAGAAACCATAGGAATGTCTCCCAAACGAATTACCATTTCAACTTCAGGAGTTTCCAAAATGATCATAAAAATGGCCGATGATCAAGTTCGATGCAATTTGGCCGTTTCGTTACATTCTGCAATTGAGGAGGTTCGAAATAAAATCATGCCTTTCTCTCGCAAGTTTCCTCTGGAAGAACTGAAAGAGGCGATTTCTTATTGGTACCAAAAAACAGGATCTCGTGTAACCTATGAGTATGTGGTTTGGAAAGGAGTTAATGACCAGCAAGAGGATGTGAACGCTCTTGTTGATTTTTGCAAAACAACCCCTTCAAAGGTTAATTTGATTGAATACAACCCAACGGATAACCACAATTTTGTCCAAGCAGACAAAGAAGCTATAAATAGATATATAAATACTTTGGAACGCAATCGAATCCCGGTAACGATTAGGCGATCTCGAGGAAAAGATATTGACGCGGCTTGCGGTCAATTGGCAAATAAAAAAGCACCTATCGCATAACTTCCCAATCAATGCATCAATTGAAATCGTTATCGTATATTTGATGTGCTATGAAGATTGTTGAACAAATTAAGCAGCCTATTTATGAAGAAATGGAGCTTTTTGAAAAAAAGTTTTCCAATTCAATGTCTTCTAATGTTGCACTTCTTAATCGAATTACCCATTATATAGTTAATAGAAAAGGAAAGCAAATGCGCCCTATGTTTGTTTTCTTGGTGGCTAAAATGCTTGGAAAAGGAGTTGTCAACGAACGTTCCTATAGAGCTGCATCCGTAATTGAGTTGATTCATACAGCAACCTTAGTTCACGACGACGTGGTTGATGAAAGCCACCAGCGACGTGGTTTTTTTTCCATCAATGCACTTTGGAAAAATAAAATTGCTGTTTTAGTCGGGGACTTTCTATTGTCAAAAGGATTGCTATTGTGTATTGATTCTGGAGACTTCGATTTGTTAGAAATAATTTCCGTTGCCGTTCGCGAAATGAGCGAAGGCGAATTGTTGCAGATTGAAAAAGCCAGAAAACTGAATATAACCGAGGCGATTTATTACGACATAATTCGTCAAAAAACAGCTTCTTTATTAGCATCTTGTTGTGCATTGGGCGCCTGTTCTGTGAATGTTTCCAAAAAAGAAGTTGATGAAATGCGAAGCTTTGGAGAATTGATTGGAATGGCTTTTCAAATTAAAGACGATTTATTTGACTACGGATCCAAAGAAATTGGAAAGCCTATTGGTATCGACATCAAAGAAAAAAAAATGACACTCCCACTAATTTATGCGATTAATAATTGCTCAGCTCCTGAGCGCAAATGGGTGTTAAATGCCGTTCGAAATCATAATAAAGATAAAAAAGTGGTTTCCAAAGTCATTGAATTTGTCAAAAATAAGGGCGGTCTGGAATATGCCGTTTCAAAAATGAAAGATTTCCAGCAGCAAGCACTCAACCTCCTATTGAAACATCCTAAAAGCGACTACAGAGACGCTCTCGAAACGCTTGTTAATTATGTAATTGAGCGAAAGAAGTAAAAGAACTTCTAAATGTAGTTTAAATCCATTATTTTAGAGAAATATTTAACACCATTGATAACAAAATCAACCATAGACAGTGTATTTGAAACGGCTCGATTGGAAGAGGTGATCGGAGACTTTGTGCAACTCAAAAAATCCGGATCCAACTTTAAGGGACTCAGTCCTTTTAGTGACGAGCGCACCCCCAGTTTCATGGTATCGCCAGCCAAACAAATATGGAAAGATTTTAGTAGTGGAAAAGGTGGAAATGTAGTGGCATTTTTAATGGAACACGAACATTTTTCTTACCCAGAAGCCATTAAGTACTTGGCAAGAAAGTACAATATTGAAATTGAGGAAACAGTTCATACCGATGAACAAAAAGAACAAGCCAATGAGCGTGAAAGCATGTATTTGGTTTCTGAATTTGCAAACTCCTATTTTCAAAATATTTTATGGGACAATCCTCAAGGGCAAGCCATTGGAAAAAGTTATTTTAAAGAACGTGGATTTTCTGAAGAAACTATCAAAACTTTTGGTTTGGGGTATTCATTGGATGAATGGAATGCGTTTACAGACAAGGCTATTGATGAAGGATATCAGCTTGATTACCTTGAAAAAACAGGCTTAACTATCGTTAAAGACACCAAACAATTTGATCGCTTTAAAGGACGTGTTATGTTCCCTATTCAAAGCATGTCTGGTCGCGTTTTAGGGTTTGGGGGACGTATCCTTACCAACGATAAAAAAGCAGCAAAATATTTAAATTCACCTGATAGTGAAATTTATCACAAAAGCAAGGTGTTGTATGGAATTTACCATGCAAAACAGGCCATCGCCAAAGAAGATGTTTGCTATCTTGTAGAAGGATATACGGATGTAATTCAAATGCATCAAAGTGGCGTTAAAAATGTGGTTGCTTCTTCTGGAACCGCTCTAACAACCGATCAAATTCGCTTAATTCGACGCCTAACCAACAATATCACGGTGTTGTTTGATGGTGATGCAGCGGGACTTCGGGCTTCTGTGCGAGGAATTGATTTGATTTTGGAAGCTGGAATGAATGTGCGTGTGTGTTCGTTTCCAGAAGGTGAGGATCCCGATAGCTTTGCTAAAAATACTCCTTTTGAGGCCTTAGTGCTTTTTCTTCAAGAAAATGCAAAAGATTTTATCCAATTCAAGGCTTCTTTGTTGGCAGAACAGTCCGGTAATGATCCCATAAAAAAAGCGGAAACCATTCGAGAAATTGTCAAAAGTATTTCCAAAATTCCTGACCATATCAAAAAAGAGGTGTACGTGAAAACTTGCGCCCAAATAATGGATATTTCAGAGGAAGTATTATTCAATACCCTAGCTCAAATTGGAAAAAAGGAAGTTCAAGAAGCCTATAAAAACCAAAAGCAACAACAGCAGTCGTTTGAAGTTGTCAAATCGAGTTCAGAACCTGTTCAAAAAGTAGATATTCAATACGAGCTTGAACAAAAGATTATAGAAATTCTATTATTGTATGGCTCGGAAGAGGAGGAATTTGAAGAATTGGTACTTAAAGAAAATGAGCAAGGAGAGCTGGTTTTACAACCAATTACTATCAAATCTACCGTTTATGAAAAGTTGTATTTGGACCTTCAGCAAGATGAGGTGGCTTTAACCAACGATTCTTTCCGAACGCTTTACCATCAGATACTCGAAGAACTCCAAAAGAGTGGAACCTTGAGTATTGAGGTATTTATTAACAAACTGACTCCAGAATTGTCCGACCACGTTACTCGCATATTGATGAAAGAAGAGCTGTATCAGCTACACGATTGGGAGAGTAAAAATATATTTGTCAAGAAAAAAAACAAGGTAATCAACCAGTTGGTCATGGAGACTGTATTGAATCTTCGTTGTTTTTTAATTGATCAAAAAGTTAGGGAGCTTCAAGAAAAAACGGCTGAGCAGAAGCATCAAACACATCAAGAGATTTTAGAGGAAATCATCAATTACCACCAATTAAAAAAATTGCTTTCTAACAAGCTCAATCGAGTCGTTTAAAACGAATCAATTTTAAGGTCTTGGGCTTTTCGAATTAACTCGATGACAGTTTTGACATTGAGTTTTTTCATAATTCGAGTTCGATAGGTGCTAACGGTTTTGTCGTTGATGTTTAGTTCAAAAGCAATGTCCTTGTTGCGTTTTCCAGCATATAATAATTTAAGAACTTCAACTTCTCTCATCGAAAGTTTATTGAACATCCTTCTTGGGCTGCCAGTTGATTCGTCAAAGGCTATAGTTTGTGCGAGTTCATTGGTAATAAATACTCCGCCAGAGTATACCTTAAGCACAGCATCTATAATGCTTTGTGTCGGCGCATTTTTGGGCAAGTACCCAGATGCTCCCGCTTTCAAAGAACTGATAGCAAAAACGTCTTCGGGTTGATTGCTGAAAACAACGATACGAATATTGGGGTGGTCTTGTTTAACTCTTTGAATTGCGCTAATCCCGTCTGAAGAAGGAATGTCAAGCTCAATGATAAGAACATCAATCGGTTTTGATTCTAGAAAAGAATGTAATTCTTCTGTCGAAAAAACATTGTCTGTTATAGATACCTCAGAGGAATTTTTAAAAACGGATTCAATCCCTTTATGGATAATTGGATGTGGATCGGCTATTAATAATTCAATCATAGGAACAGTAAGTTGAAAAAGTAAATTTTAAGGATGAGTAAACGTAATAAAAAATTACATTGTTCGCAATATTTTCCTACAAAATATTTAGCGCAAACTATTTGGGATCTCACAAACAGGAATTGGAATCATTTTGTGAAGGTTTTTTTTATGGAGTCGTTCTAAAATCTCAAAAGCAATTTTTTGTCTTCCTTCAAAATCAGAAGCTTGCTTTCCGAGATCGCGTTGATTCATAGCCCATTCCAATTCTGGATAGGAAGCTCCGAGTTGGTCTTCATCAGTTCTGTCATCTCCCCAAAGTCCATCCGTTGGAGCTGCCGTAACAATGGATATATCAACGCCTAGTGTTTTTGCTAAAGATTGCACTTCTGATTTCATAAGGTCAGCAATAGGGCTGACATCAACCCCTCCGTCTCCATATTTTGTATAAAATCCAACGCCAAAATCTTCTACTTTATTTCCAGTTCCAGCGACCAAAAAATTGTGTACTCCCGCATAATAATACAAAGTAGTCATTCTCATTCTAGCCCTAGCGTTTGCTAGCGATAGCATTTTTTTTTCTTCCGAAACATCGTCTTGAACTGCTTGTTGAAATGTGTCAAAAACTTGAGTAAGTTCAACACTTTTTGTTTGAATGTTTTTAAAGTTTTTCTTCAACCATTGCATATGAAGTAAGGAGCGATTTTGTTGATTTTTTTCTTGATGAATTGGCATTTCCAAGCACAGAGTAGGCAAACCGGTTTTGGCGCACAAAGTTGATGTCAAAGCAGAATCAATGCCTCCCGAAACCCCTATTACAAAACCATTTACCCCTGATTTTAAGGCGTAATCTCGAAGCCAACTTACAATAAATTCAATAGTTTCTTTGTTTTTCATAGCGTCAACCTTATGGTTTGAGTATGCGTAAAAAAACGTAATTTTGTGTTTGACAAAACCGCAATCGTTTTTACTAAACTTCTTATCAGTTAATGATTCACAAAAATAAAGATTTTATGGTTAGAAAAAGCACGCTTTACAAATTGCTTTTGTTTTGTCTTATGACATTTGTTTTTTTGGGATGTCAATATGCTGATCCAAAAAAGGAAATTTCAGAAATTTCCGTTGACATCGAATGGGTGCGTTTTGAGCAAAAGTTTTACAAGTCTTCCCCAGATGAGCTTCCGGCCTTAAAAAAAGCATATCCTTATTTTTTTCCTGCTCAATACCCCGATTCCATATGGGAACAACGACTTTCGGATTCTTTGCAGCTGGAATTATTTAATCAAATAAATCGGGTGTTTCCATCTATTCATTCTCTTAAGACCCAAGTCAAGTCTCTTTTTCAACACATAAAATACTATTTTCCTGAAACGAATATTCCAAAAATAATTACGGTTGTTTCGGATGTTGATTACCACAACAAAATAATCGACGCAGATACGTTGCTGCTACTTTCGATTGACACCTATTTGGGGAAAGATAACTATTTGTACACCGGGATTCCTAAGTACATTTCAGCGAATCTTACCAAGGATCAAATAGTGCCTGATATGGTTTCGGCGCTGTCAGATCGTTACATATCTTCTCCTCAAGATAGAACCCTACTATCTCAAATGATTTTTCGCGGCAAACAACTCTACCTTAAAGATGTTTTTTTACCTTCAACAACAGATCACCTAAAAATTGGCCATACCCAAAAGCAATTGTCGTGGGTTGAAGAAAATGAGGAGCACATTTGGCGATTTTTTATCGATGAAAAATTATTATTCTCTTCCAATTCCAATCAAATTTATCGATTTATAGACCCAGCCCCTTTTACCAAATTTTATCTGGATATTGATCAACAGTCGCCCGGTAGAGTGGGACAGTGGTTGGGATGGATGATTGTTCGTTCTTATGCCCAAAATAATGACGTATCTTTGCCAGAATTGTTGGCTATGCCTGCCAATGAAATGTTTCAAAAATCAAAATACAAACCGTCAAGAAAATGAGCCAAAAGGAAACAGAAATTAAAATTCAAGTTGGTTTGAACGAAAATCAAATTCCAGAAAAAATTACATGGTCTGCGCCCGACGGGGGAGTGGACTCACAAGACTCTAAAGCTATGTTTTTGTCTATGTGGGATGCCGAAAAGCAAGAGACGCTTCGAATGGATCTTTGGGTCAAAGATATGCCTATAGATCAAATGCAAGTGTTTTTTCATCAGGTTTTGACGGGGATGAAAGAAAGTTATTATCGCGCTACAAACGATGATAAAATGGCAGGGTCTTTTCAGGATTTTTGCGATTATTTTGCCGAAAAATTAGAACTAAAAAAAGTGCGAAAAAACTAGGAAATATTCCTGTTGATTTCATCAATATAGTTGAGCAAATCATCTCTCCCTATCCCTTTTGAAGAGGAGGTAATAAAGTGTTTTGGAGCCTCTTCCCAAATACTTTCAGTCATTTGAGTAATGTAGTTAGTAACGTTGGTCTCAATTTCGATTGGTTTTAATTTATCTGCTTTTGTAAAAACAATCGAAAAAGGAATTTGGTGAGTGCCAAGCCATTCCATAAATTCAAGATCAATTTTTTGAGGTTCGTGGCGTATATCAATTAAAACAAATGCATTGACGAGTTGTTCTCGTTCTTCAAAATAAGAAGTAATAAACTTTTGAAATGTTTTTTTTGATTTTTTGGAAACCCGCGCATAACCGTAGCCTGGCAAGTCTACCAAAAACCATTTTTTATTGATAATAAAGTGGTTAATGAGTTGAGTTTTTCCTGGTCTACCTGAAGTTTTGGCAAGGCTTTTTCGCTGGGTAAGCATATTAATTAAAGAGGATTTCCCAACGTTTGATCTTCCAATGAAAGCGTATTCAGCCAACCGATCTTTGGGGCAAAGTGCAACTTGTGAATTGCTCATCACAAATGTTGCGGATGTAATTTTCATGGGATAAAATTATAGTTTTCGCTCAACAAGCCAATCTTCCATAATTTGATTGAACGTTTCGGGATGTTCCATCATGGGAGCATGCCCACACTCATCGAGCCAGAACAAATTAGAATCTGGCAGTAATTCGTGAAATTCATCTGCAACCTTGGGTGGCGTCACTTTGTCGTTTTTCCCCCATATGATTGCTGTTGGAACGTTGAAATTAGGTAAATCTTTGGCCATATTGTGACGGATAGCACTTTTGGCAATAGTCAGTACTTTTATAAGTTTGCTACGATCATTGACCAAGGCAAAAATTTCGTCGACCAATTCTTTAGAAGCTACTTTTGGGTCGTAAAAAACATCTTCTGTTTTTTGTTTGATAAACTCGTAATCACCGCGTTTAGGATAGGTCTCACCCATTGAATTTTCGTACAATCCAGAACTTCCTGTAAGAATTAACCCTTTGACTCTACTAGGATACATTTTAGTGTATACCAGTGCAATATGGCCACCTAAAGAATTTCCAAGCAATATAGCTTGATCCAACTTTTTGTGTTCAATAAAGCGATGTAAGAAGTTTGAAAATGCCTTAACATTAGTTTTTAAGATAGGATTGTCATAAAGCGGAAGTTGGGGAATCAAAACCCTAAACCCTTTTTTTGGAAAGTGAGTAAAAACACTTTCAAAATCACTCAAGCCTCCCATCAAACCATGAAGCAGAATAATAGGGGTTCCTGAACCCGCTTCTACATATTTAAATCCGCTTTCATCTATGAATTGATGTTTCATATTTCTTTCTCCAAACCGCAAATATAGGCATTTAAGTTTTAGTTTAATTCAATACTTCTAAACCCCTATAAACATACTATTTTTTTTCAATTTAAATATTTCTAAACCCATAAATATTTATAGTTTAAATATTTTATTTTCAAATACTTATGTTCATTGAATAGCTTTCATGACTGAAAACTTATTAACAATGTGGTAAAAAGTGGTAAAAAGTGGTAATATTTTCAATATCTTTGAAAAAAGCAACTAATTCAATACAGTTATTTTGACACCACTTTTAGGTACATACGAGTGTAAGGCAGACACAAAAGGACGTGTTATGATGCCAATTTCGTTAAAAAAACAGCTAGCTTCTGTGTATCAACAAGGCTTTGTATTGAAAAGAGCAGTTTTTCAGCCTTGTTTGGAAATGTATCCTATGGAGGAGTGGAATCAGTTGATGTCTAAGGTCAACAAGCTCAATCGATTTAAGAAAAAAAATAACGATTTCATTCGTCGTTTTACCGCTGGGGTAAAGCGCGTAGAAGTCGACGCAACCGGTCGTTTTTTAATTCCCAAAGATTTATTGAGAATTGCTTCGATTCAAAAGAATATTGTTTTGTCTTCGGCGGTAAATATAGTTGAGATTTGGGATAAGGATATGTACGAGCAGGCTATTGACGATGCTGCGATAGATTTTGCAGAACTCGTTGAAGAAGTAATGGGTAAAGATTCTGAAGATGTATCATGATCCTGTTTTACTTCAAGAGTCGGTTGCTGGGTTGGATATAAAAAAAAATGGAATTTATGTTGACGTCACTTTTGGTGGCGGTGGACATTCCAAAGCCATTCTGAAACAGTTGGGAGAAGAGGGAAAACTCTTTGCTTTTGATCAGGATAAAGACGCTCTTTCAAATCAATGGAACGATGATAGATTGGTCGTAATTCATCAAAACTTTCGGCATCTTAAGCGTTTTTTAAAGTTTTACGGTGTTCAAAAAGTAGATGGAATATTGGGAGATTTTGGAGTATCCTCTCATCAGTTTGACGAGCCTTCGCGTGGATTTTCCACTCGCTTTGAAGGCGAATTGGATATGAGAATGAACGCAGATCAAAGTCTTTCCGCTCATCAGGTGGTAAATAACTACGAATCAAAGGCGCTAAGCGATCTTTTTTTTGAATATGGTGAGTTAAGAAACTCAAGAGGAATAGCGAACCGGATTTGCGATAGCCGAAAAGCGGGACCAATCAACACAACCCTAGAACTCAACACTTGTTTGAAACCGCTGTTGCCAAAAAATCACGAAAGCAAAATTCTTGCACAAGTGTATCAAGCAATTCGAATTGAAGTCAATCAAGAGATGGAGGTGCTTAAAGAATTTTTAGTACAAACACAGGATGTTGTGAAAGTAGGTGGAAGGTTGAGTCTTATCAGTTATCATTCTTTGGAAGATCGATGGGTAAAGCGATTTATTCAAAATGGCTGTTTTGAAAGAGAGCCTAAAAAAGACGATTTCGGAAACCCTTTGGTTCCATTTAAAAAAATTGGAGGTATTGTGTTGCCTTCCGAACAAGAAATAAAAAACAACAGCCGAGCTCGAAGTGCAAAACTGAGAGTTGCGAAAAAAATATGAGAAATAGAATATTAGACATTTTGAGAGGAACATTCCTTGTAAATGAAGGAGCCACCAAAAACTGGCGGTTTATCGTATTCATATTTTTTTTAGCAATTGTTATGATTTCATCTGCGCATCGTGCTGAACAAAAAATTCTTCAAATAGCTCAATTAAATGACGACGTTCAAGCCCTTAGAAGCAAGTTTGTCGAGGGCAGAGAAGCGGTAATGCATCTTAAGATGGAGTCAGTAGTCACTGCAAAAATGCAAGATAGAGGATTGCAGCCCACACTGCATCCGCCATTAAAAATTAGTCTCCAACCCAAACAGTAATTCATGGTCATTCAAGAAAAACATACACTTTACCGATTGTACTTGATAGCTGCGGTACTGATGTTGCTTGGTGGCGGAATTACGTATCGGTTGTTTTTTCTTCAATTTGTTGAAGGGGATAAGTATCGTGCACTTGCAGAAGAACGAACCATTCAGAATTTTACCATTGCACCTGCAAGAGGCAATATATATGCTGATGACGGAAGTTTATTGGCTACAAGTGTTTCGAGATACACCATTCGGTTTGATGCTGTAACGGTGAAACAACATCATTTTCAATCCAATATAAAGCCGCTTTCCAAAGCGCTTTCTGAAGTATTGGATAAACCCGCAAACCATTATGAGTCTTTGCTGTTGAATGCCAGACGATCTAGCAATCGCTATCAGTTAATTGCTCGAAACATTCCCTATTCTCAATATTCAAAAATTATTAAAATGCCTTTGTTTAAAATGGGAGGAACTCGAGGAGGGTTGATTGTAGAACGCAATTTGCTACGAGAGCATCCTATTGATAAAATGGCAGAACGAACAATTGGTTATGAACGAAAAGATAAGGACGGTTATTACACTCGCGTAGGACTGGAAGGTGGCTACGGATCTATATTAAGAGGTAAAGACGGCCAACGATTGATGCAAAAAGTTGCCAACGGGGAGTGGCGGCCAATTAGTGATGCTAATCAAAAAGAACCTCAAAATGGGTACGATTTGATTTCTACAATCAATGTCAATATTCAAGATGTAGCTCACAATGCATTGTTGGAACAATTGGAAAAATTTGAGGCAGATCATGGTTCGGTGGTTGTAATGGAAACCCAAACAGGAGCAATTAAAGCGATTTCCAATTTGGGCAGAACAAAATCAGGAAAGTATTTTGAAAAGCTCAACTATGCCGTTGGAGAGTCTCACGAGCCAGGCTCTACATTCAAGTTAATGGCAATGATGGTGGCTCTTGAGGACAAGGTGATCGATACTATGGACATCGTCAACACAGGAAAAGGAGAGCTTACGTTTTTCAACAAATACAAAGTAAGAGATTCCAAACGAGGAGGTTATGGTAAAATATCTGTCAATGAGGTTTTTCAGGTGTCTTCCAATACCGGAATTGTCAAAATTATCAGTGAACATTACCAGTCAAATCCAGAAAAATTTGTAAACCGCTTATACAATATTGGAATGAATGAGCCTTTGGGGTTGAAAATTACCGGCGAAGGACTGCCTAAAATTCCTCATCCTTCCGATTCAGATTGGAATGGGTTGACCTTACCTTGGATGGCTTATGGGTATGGGGTGTCTTTGACTCCAATGCAGACATTAACATTTTACAATGCCATAGCCAACAACGGCGAAATGGTAAAACCTCGATTCGTAGATGCAGTCCGACAGTTGGGGAATCAGCCCATTCAACAATTTGAAAAAGAAATAGTAAATCCTTCAATCTGTTCTGAAGAAACCCTTGGGAAACTTCAAAAAATGATGAAAATGGTTGTTGAAAGTGATCAAGGAACAGCACACAACATTTATTCCGACAACATTTCTATTGCAGGTAAAACAGGTACTTGTCAACGCGATTACAATACAGACGACCTTCAATATATTTCCAGTTTTGTTGGGTATTTTCCAGCAGATAAGCCCCAATATTCGTGCATAGTGGTTATTCATAAACCCAACAAGAAAAAGGGATATTATGGATCTACTGTAGCAGCTCCCGTCTTTAAAAAAATTGCGGATAAAATGTATCGAAGCATTCCTAAGGAAGAAAAAATTGAAGTGCCACCTTTGAATCTATTGGCTGACACTTCTTTTCAGTCAAAAATGGAGCTAACTAGTTTTCCACAACAGCAAATACCCAATGTAGTTGGTCTCCCAGCTATGGATGCGGTGAGTTTGCTCGAAAACCGTGGTGTTCAAGTAACGATTAAAGGAAAAGGGCATGTAAGGAAACAGTCGCTGGCTCCAGGAAGAACAATTAAAAAAAACACCTCTATAACGCTCGAATTGTCATGATCTTACTTAAAGACATATTGTACAAAGTTCCGCTTCAAAGTGTTTTGGGTAGTACACAGGTCTCAATAGCTTCTTTACAATTTGATTCAAGAAATGTTGCACTCAATGATGTTTTTATAGCACTCAAAGGAAGTGCTGTAGACGGCCATGAATATATTGACCAAGCGACCAAAAACGGCGCTTTGGTTATTGTATGTGAATCGCTTCCTAAAAAAATCATCAATGGTGTTACTTATGTAGAAGTAACCGATTCTCATCAATCGTTGGCATTGTTATCTGCCAACTATTTTGATCATCCCTCAAAAAAAATATCATTAGTTGGAATTACAGGAACCAACGGCAAAACGACTGTTGCTAGTCTGTTGTTTCAGCTGTTTCAACAACTGGGTCACTCGGTAGGTTTGATTTCTACTGTGGCGATTAAAATCAACGACCAAACGTATCCTTCGACTCATACTACTCCCAATTCGATTGATATTCAGCATTATTTGCAAAAAATGGTAGAATCGGGAGTAGCTTATTGTTTTATGGAAGTGTCTTCGCATGGAATACATCAAAAAAGAATTGAGGGATTGGAATTTTCAGGTGGAATTTTCACCAATCTTTCACACGATCATTTGGATTACCACGATACGTTTAAGGCTTATCGAGATGTAAAAAAATCATTCTTTGATCAGTTGCCAAAATCTGCTTTTGCATTGTCCAATGCTGATGATAAAAATGGCAAAGTAATGCTTCAGAATACTGCGGCCAAAAAAACGTATTACGCTCTAAAGTCTATTGCCGATTACAAAGGACAAATTCTAGAAAATCAATTTAGCGGAATGTTGCTAAAAGTCAACCATCAAGAAGTATGGAGTCGGTTGATTGGCAGGTTCAACGCTTATAATATTTTGGCAGTATATGCTGCTTCACAATTGTTGCATTGCAATGCAATGGAGGTTTTGCAAATATTGAGTGTTTTGCGACCTGTCGATGGTCGATTTGAATATATTGTTTCGAATGATAACATCACAGCCGTTATCGATTATGCGCATACTCCCGATGCTCTAAAAAATGTATTAACTACGATCAATCAATTACGAACAGGAAACGAAACATTAATTACAGTTATAGGATGTGGGGGGAATCGTGATGTGCAAAAAAGACCTATTATGGCCCATATTGCGGCTACGTTGAGCAACAAAGTGATTTTGACTTCAGACAATCCAAGAAATGAAGATCCCCAAAAAATAATCAATGAAATGGAAGCAGGCATCAACCCTGTTGATTATAAAAAATCGGTTTCCATTTTGGATCGTGAGCAAGCCATTAAAACAGCTTGCCAATTTGCTTCAAAAAATGACATCATTTTGATTGCAGGTAAAGGGCATGAAACCTATCAGGAAATCGAAGGCGTTCGGCACGACTTTGATGACCTAAAAATAGTCACACAACTTTTAAAACGAACCTAAACAGTAAAAGAGTATGTTGTATTATTTATTTGAATATCTCGAAAAAACGTATCAGTTTCCTGGGGCTAGCTTGTTTCAGTTCTTGTCTTTCCGTGCTGCCATGGCCATACTCACCTCACTTTTAATTTCAACGGTTTACGGGAAACGAATCATTTTGTATTTGCAAAAAAAACAAGTTGGTGAAACCGTTCGTGATTTGGGATTGGACGGTCAGACCCAAAAATCAGGAACTCCTACAATGGGAGGACTCATTATTATTTTTGCAACGATTATTCCAGTGCTTCTTTTTTCAAAACTTGACAACGTATACATTCAGTTGTTGTTAATCACTACTCTTTGGATGGGAGCGATTGGGTTTTTAGACGACTATATCAAGGTATTTAAAAAAGACAAAGAGGGACTTAAAGGACGATTTAAAATTATTGGACAAGTTGGATTGGGAATTATTGTTGGAGTTACCCTTTATTTTCATCCTCAGGTTACCATTAAAGAAAAGCTGCAAGAAACCATTTCGGAAATTCAACTTGTTCAAGGATTTGATGAAGAAGCCAAGTCGTTAAAAACGACCATTCCCATGCTTAAAAACAACGAGTTCGATTACGGAGATTTGATCGGTTGGATGCATAATGATTTTTCGCACTACGCTTGGTTGATTTTCATTCCCATTGTTGTGTTCATTATTACAGCTGTTTCAAACGGTGCAAACCTTACTGACGGTATTGATGGATTGGCTGCGGGCTCATCGGCAATTATTGTGCTTACGTTAGGGATTTTTGCATGGGTATCCGGAAACATCATTTTTAGTGATTATCTCAATATTATGTACATACCAAGGGTAAGTGAATTGGTAATTTACATTGCTGCATTTGTGGGTTCTCTCATTGGATTTTTATGGTACAATGCCTTTCCTGCTCAAATATTTATGGGCGATACAGGGAGTCTTACTATTGGCGGAATTATCGCTGTAATTGCTATTGCTGTCCGAAAAGAATTACTAATCCCTGTTTTGTGTGGAATTTTCTTAATTGAAAATTTATCAGTGATTTTTCAAGTCGGATATTTTAAATACTCACGCAAAAAATACGGAGTTGGCAAACGAATCTTTAAAATGGCGCCCTTGCATCACCATTACCAAAAATTGGGATATCACGAAAGCAAAATTGTCACTCGATTTTGGATTGTTGGAATCTTATTAGCAATTATTTCATTAGTTACTCTAAAGCTTCGATAAATGAAAGGAAAAGACCTTGTCATATTGGGAGCTGGAGAAAGCGGAGTGGGAGCAGCCATTCTAGCGAAGAAAAACGGCTATCGTGTGTGGGTGTCTGATCGGGGAATTGTACCCGATCATTTCCGAAAAGAATTGGATTCAAATCAAATCGATTGGGAAGAAAATAAACATTCGATGGAGCGAATTTTACAGGCTGATGAAGTGGTGAAAAGTCCAGGTATTCCCGATCATATTCCAATCATACAGCAAATTCGTGAACAAGGCATTCCTGTAATTTCTGAAATTGAGTTTGCCTCGCGTTTTACCAATGCAACACTTATTGGAATTACCGGAAGTAATGGAAAAACCACCACCACTTTGTTAATTCACCATATTTTAAAATCGGCTGGAATCCATGTGGGAATAGCAGGAAATATAGGAGATAGTTTTGCCAAATCTGTCGCAGAAAACGATTACGAATATTTTGTATTGGAATTGAGCAGTTTTCAGCTCGATGGAATTGAAAATTTCCGTCCACATATAGCTGTTATAACCAATATAACTCCCGATCATTTGGATCGATACGATCATTCTTTTGAAGCTTACCGAAATTCAAAGTTTCGAATTGCTAAAAACCAACAGTCTACAGATTATTTGATTTTTGATGCAGACGATGTCGCAATTCAAGAAGGACTGAAACACGCTCAGCTACAAGCAAAAAAAATTCCATACGCAAAAGATTTTATTCAACCCGAAGGAACTTATATAAAAGACAATCAAATTCATTCAACACTAGAAAACAACCATTTTATGATACCCATTCAAAGTTTATCTCTAAAGGGTCAGCACAATGCCAAAAACGCAATGGCAGCTGCAACTGTTGCCCAACTCATTAAGATTCGAAAGCAAACGCTTAAAGATTGTTTGGAAAATTTTCAAGGAGCATCGCACCGTTTGGAAAACGTATTGACCATTAACAAGGTCAATTACATTAACGATTCCAAAGCCACCAATGTCAACGCAACCTTTTATGCACTCGACAGTATGACATCCTCTACGGTTTGGATTGTAGGAGGAATAGACAAAGGAAATGATTACGAACCTTTATTACCGTTGGTTCGGGAAAAAGTAAAAGCAATCATTTGTTTGGGAAATGACAACGAAAAGCTAATTGATGTTTTTGCACCAGTATCCGAATTGATGGTTGAGACCAACAGCATGTCTGAGGCGGTAAAAATTGCTTATAAGATTGCTAGTTCTGGTGAAAATGTATTGCTTTCTCCTGCCTGTGCAAGTTTTGACTTGTTTGAAAATTATGAAGATCGAGGAAACCAATTTAAAGAAGCCGTAAGAAAGCTGTAATGAAACAACTTCTAAACAATATATACGGAGATAAAGCCATGTGGGCCTTAGTGGTGCTATTAGCAATATTTTCATTTTTACCTGTTTACAGTGCCAGTTCAAATTTGGTATATGTTGTTGGAAACGGTTCAGTGGTTGGTCATATTATAAAGCATATTGTGATTGTGGTGGTGGGTATGACCATTATGTTTGGAATTCACAGGATGCCTTTTCGTTATTTTAAAGGGTTGTCAATTATGCTACTGCCTGTAGTTGTATTGCTGTTATTATATACTGCTTTGCAAGGATCTACAATAGGCGGTGCCAATGCCAGTCGTTGGATTCGAATTCCGTTGATGGGAATTACTTTTCAGCCATCAACATTGGCAATGGTTGTTTTGATGGTTTATATTTCGGGTTATTTGTCAAAGAAAAGAGAGCAAATAATTCGTTTTGGAGAAAGTATTCTTCCGCTTTGGGTTCCTGTTTTTTTGATAGTTGGATTGGTTCTTCCTTCCAATTTTTCTACTGCTGCAATGATGTTTCTGATGGTTTTGGTTTTGGCTTTTCTAGGAGGGTACCCTTTAAAATATTTGGCGGGAATTTTAGTGGCAGGCATGGTTGGATTGGTACTGTTTGTTTTAGTAGCCAAAGCATACCCAGAGGCAATGCCCAATCGGGTGGATACCTGGATGAGCCGATTGGATTCTTTTTACAACGGCGGAACTTCAGATTCTGATTATCAAATCGAACGAGCAAAAACGGCTATTGTTTCCGGAGGTTTAGTAGGTGTTGGTGCAGGAAAAAGTGTTATGAAAAATTTGTTACCTCAAAGCACTTCGGATTTTATTTATGCAATTATTGCTGAAGAATACGGTCTTTTGGGAGCGTTGTCACTGCTGTTTTTTTACCTATTGCTTCTTTTCAGAATTGTGGTTATTGCCCACAAAGCCGAAACGCCTTTTGGAAAATTATTAGTAATGGGTGTTGGGCTGCCTATTATCTTTCAGGCGCTTGTCAATATGGCTGTGGCTGTGGAGTTGTTTCCCGTAACAGGACAACCATTACCCTTAATTAGCAGCGGAGGAACTTCCATTTGGATGACTTTTCTGGCGCTTGGAATTGTGTTGAGTGTCAGTGCCAATCGAAGTCCAAAACCTATAATGAATGATGAAAACGATAACCCTTTAGCCATACTCAGTGAAACCTTATAAATGTATCATATCGGGAGGTGGAACAGGAGGTCATATTTATCCTGCAATAGCCATTGCTGATGAAATTCGTGAACGGTATCCAAACACTGAATTTTTATTTGTAGGCGCAAAAAATCGTATGGAAATGACCAAAGTACCTGCGGCCGGTTATCCCATAACAGGATTATGGATATCAGGAATTGAACGAAAAATTTCCTTGAAAAATTTCCTTTTTCCATTCAAGCTCGTAGTTAGTTTGTGGAAGTCTTTGCTAATCATTCGTGCTTTTCGCCCCGATGTGGTAGTGGGTACCGGCGGGTTTGCAAGCGGTCCGCTATTGTACATAGCCTCTAAAAAAAATATTCCAACGCTCATTCAAGAGCAGAATTCTTATGCTGGAATTACCAACAAATGGCTTTCCAAATCAGTCGATCGGATTTGTGTTGCGTATCAAAACATGGAGCGGTTTTTTCCAAAATCCAAAATTGTAATTACGGGCAATCCAGTTCGAAAAAATTTACGAGAAATGAAGGTCTCTCAGGCATTTGCTCATCAAAAAATGGGATTGCATTCTGACAAAAAAACTTTGTTGGTTTTGGGTGGAAGTTTGGGAGCTCGAAGAATCAATCAACTGATAGAAGCTCAACTTGATTTCTTTAAAGAACAAAATGTTCAGGTTGTATGGCAGTGTGGAAAGTTTTATAGCAACGAATACAAACGCTATTCCTCCCAATCTGTTCAAGTCAAAGCTTTTATTGATGAAATGAATATAGCTTATGCGGCTGCTGATATAATAATTTCAAGAGCCGGTGCATCGGCAGTGTCTGAACTTTGTATTGTTGGCAAACCTGTTATTTTCATCCCATCTCCCAATGTCTCCGAAGATCATCAAACCAAAAATGCGAAAGCAATAGTCGATAAAAAGGCAGCGGTGATGATCAAAGAAAGTGAATTGGATCATCAGTTTAAATCCGTTTTTTCTGAGCTTTTGAATGATAACAAACACGTTGAAAATTTAAAAACAAACCTAAAAAAAATGGCCTTACCCAAGGCAACAAATGCTATTGTAAACGAAATTGAAACCCTATTGTCATGAATATTTTAAATGCAGAACGGATATATTTCATAGGAATCGGAGGGATCGGTATGTCTGCGTTAGCACGTTATTTTTTGCATCAAGGAAAGCAAGTTGGAGGCTATGATCGAACTGAGACAGCGCTTACCCAAACATTGACTTCTTTGGGAGCCGATATTCATTATCAAGATAATTTTAATGAAATCTCTGAATTGTTTAAGGACGCTTCCAAAACTTTGGTGGTATATACCCCAGCGATTCCGGCTTCTCATCAAGAATTAAAAACGTTTCAAACTCGCAATTTCAAAATTTTAAAACGTTCACAAGTTTTGGGGTCCATTGCCAATCAAGGGTATTGTATGGCAGTTGCAGGGACGCATGGAAAAACAACGACATCAGCTATCCTTGCTCATTTATTGAAAGAATGTGGAATAAAAGTGACTGCTTTTTTAGGAGGGATTTTAGAAAATACCAATTCCAATTTAGTATTGGAAGGCAGTGATGTAATGGTTGTTGAGGCCGATGAATTCGACCGTTCCTTTTTACAACTTCAACCCGATGTGGCGTGTATTACATCAATGGATGCCGATCATTTGGATATATATGATTCCCATGAAAATTTGCAAGCCACTTTTAAAGAATTTGCCGAACGGGTTAAAAAACCAAACGCTTTATATATCCGACAGGGACTTCCTTTGCAAGGAATTAGCTTTGGATTGGATGCCAGTGCAAATATTTCCGCAAAACAAATTCGTGTCGAAAACGGCGGTTATGTTTTTGATATTCATGCAGAAGGCGAATGCATTCATTCGGTACGTTTTGAACTACCAGGCTATCACAACATAGCCAATGCCTTGGCAGCGTTTGCTATGGCCTTGAACGTTTGTGATTCCAAAGAACAACTTGCAAAAGCGCTTTCTACTTTTCAGGGAGTGCACAGAAGATTTAGCTACCGCCTAAAAAGCCCCAAAGTTCTGATAGATGATTATGCGCATCACCCCAGTGAAATAGATGCTGTTTATCAAGCCGTTTCTACGTTCTATCCCGGCAAAAAAAATGTTGCTGTATTTCAGCCTCACTTGTTTAGTCGTACGCGTGATTTTTGTGATGCGTTTGCAAAAAGTTTGTCTCAGTTTGACGCTGTCATTCTGTTGGATATTTATCCAGCACGAGAAGAACCCATTCCCAATGTTAGCTCTACGGTTTTACTCGATAAAATTTCTTTAAAAAATAAGCAATTGGTTTCCAAAGCGCAACTTATTCATCAATCTCAGCTGCTTACATCCGATGTTGTTGTGATGATGGGTGCAGGAGATATTGCCGATGAAGTTCGTTCCGTTCAACAAAAAATAGCTATGCAAAATGAAATATAAATACCTTAAAATAAGCATTTTAGCTATATTTTTAATCGGCTTGTCTGTATTTTCTTTTCATCAAAATCAGTCCAGAGATGTGCTGGGTATAACAGTTCATTTTGAGCAAAACGGAGCGCGTTTTATGACCACGGATTCGGTTAATAAATTGTTAACAGTAAAGAAAACAGACACTACTAATTTACTGAAAAGTGAATTAAATTTGAGGAAGATGGAATCTATACTTAATCAAAACCACTTCATCGAATCGGCTCACGCATATCTTGGAATTGAAGGAGGCGTGGGAATTAAAATTCAAGAGAAAACTCCAATCGGAAGAGTGATGGGGTCTCCGGGTTTTTACATTGACGACCAAGGAAATCAAATGCCTTTGTCGCCCTTTTATTCGGCACGTGTTCCTTTTGTATCTTCTCAATTAACGAATCAAAATAGGGGAGATGTTTATTCGTTACTTTCTTTTATTTCCAAAGATGGATTTTTGAAAACGCATATAGTAGAAATTGAGCAACAAAAATCCAAATGGTTTTTAACAACGCGCAACCAATCACTCACCATTGAGTTGGGTAAGCCAGAGGACTTGGAACGAAAATTTAACTTTTACAAAGCGTTTTATGTAAAGACGCTTCAAGATCAAACTTTATCATCATATGCGAGCGTTAGTTTGGAGTATTCCAACCAAGTCGTTTGCAAAAAAATATAAATATGGAACAACAAAAATTTTCTGTAGGATTGGATATTGGGACTACCAAAATTGTTGCTATGATGGGTCGTGAAAACGAGTATAAAAAACTCGAGATCGTAGGTATAGGAAAGTCCAAAAGTTTGGGAGTTCATAGAGGTGTTGTCAATAATATCACTCAAACCATTCAGTCCATCCAACAAGCTGTTGAAGATGCTGAAGCACTTTCAGGTCAAAAAATTGAAGATGTGGTTGTAGGTATCGCAGGCCAACACATTCGAAGTTTACAGCATAGCGATTATATAACTCGTCCCAATGCCGACGAGGTTATCAACTCCGAAGACATCGACAAACTGATCAATCAAGTGTATAAGTTGGTAATGCTACCTGGCGAAGAAATAATCCATGTACTTCCCCAAGAATTTAAGGTGGATGGTCAGGCTGAAATTACAGAACCCATAGGCATGTATGGTGGAAGGCTGGAAGCTAATTTTCATGTTGTAGTAGGGCAAGTTTCGTCTATTCGAAATATTGCGCGCTGTGTAAAAAGTGCGGGTTTGGAATTTGGAGGAATTACCCTAGAACCCCTCGCATCTTCTGACGCAGTTTTGAATCAAGAAGAAAAAGAAGCAGGCGTTGCTTTGATAGATATCGGAGGCGGAACAACAGATTTAGCTATTTTTAAAGACGGAATTATTCGACACACAGCAGTGATTCCTTTTGGTGGAAATATCATTACCGAAGACATCAAAGAAGGCTGTTCGATTATTGAAAAACAAGCCGAGCTGTTGAAGGTTAAATTTGGATCTGCTTGGCCTGGAGAAAATAAGGAAAACGAAATCGTTTCCATTCCGGGACTGCGAGGTAGAGAGCCCAAAGAAATTACGTTGAAAAATTTATCCAAAATTATTCATGCGCGGGTTGTTGAAATCATTGAGCAGGTGTATGTTGAAATCAAAAACTATGGGCACGAAGAGCAAAAGAAAAAGCTTATTGCGGGAATTGTGTTAACAGGAGGAGGAAGTCAACTTAAGCATTTAAAACAACTCGTTGAATACATCACAGGAATGGATACTCGAATAGGATATCCTAGTGAGAATTTGGCGGGAGATTCAAGCCAAGAGACTACCAGTCCAATGTATGCTACTGCTGTGGGATTGGTAATGAAAGCAGCCAAAGAAAATAAGTATCAAGAGATGGAACAAGAAGTTTCCGTCGAAGAAGAAAACGAAGAACAGGAAGTACCAATGCCCTCAAACACTTCCGAAGCAAGACGGTCTATTTTTGATCGATTTACAGAAAAGTTAAAAGAATTTTTAGACAACGCAGAATAAAAAGTAAAAACATGATACAACCAAATTCAAATTTCGAGAATTTATCATTTGATTTACCAAAAAATCAAAGCAATGTCATTAAAGTAATTGGAGTAGGCGGCGGCGGTAGCAACGCAATCAACCATATGTATTCGCAAGGAATCAACGGCGTTGATTTTGTTGTTTGTAACACCGATGCCCAAGCTTTGCAAAACAGCCCAGTGCCTAACAAAATTCAGTTAGGACTGCATCTTACGGAAGGAATGGGCGCTGGAGCTAATCCAGAGATTGGCGCACAGTCTGCCATTGAAAGCGATCAAGAACTTCGAGGGATGTTGGAATCCAACACCAAAATGATTTTTATTACCGCAGGAATGGGCGGTGGAACTGGAACCGGAGCGGCCCCTATTATTGCTAAAATGGCTCGGGAAATGGAAATCCTAACGGTAGGAATTGTAACGATCCCTTTTCAATTTGAAGGTAAAACTCGAAACGATCAAGCGCATGTAGGTGTCGAAAAATTAAGAAAACACGTTGATTCTTTGATAGTAATCAATAACAACAAACTGCGTGAAGTGTATGGTAATTTGGGTTTCAAACAAGGATTTTCAAAAGCCGATGAAGTTTTGGCTACTGCATCTCGCGGCATTGCGGAGGTTATTACACATCATTACACACAAAACATTGATTTACGGGACGCAAAAACCGTATTGTCTAATAGCGGAACGGCCATTATGGGCTCTGCATCTGCTGCTGGAAGCAGTCGAGCTCAAGAAGCCATTGTAAAGGCATTGGATTCGCCATTGCTTAATGACAATAAAATCACAGGCGCCAAGAATGTATTGCTCTTAATTGTTTCGGGTTCTGAAGAAATTACCATTGATGAAATTGGTGAAATCAATGAATACATTCAAAACGAAGCGGGTCACGGAGCCAACATTATTATGGGAGTTGGCGAAGATACCTCATTGGAAAATTCCATTGCAGTTACTGTTATTGCCACAGGATTCAATGCCGAACAACAACAAGAAATTGTTCATGCAGATCCACAAAAAATAATTCACACACTCAACGACGAACAAAGCGTTGTTCAAGATTTGACGAATAAGTCGGTTGTTGAATCAGTAATTCAGCCGTCTTCTTCGAATGATGAGTTAGTAACCGAAGAAACAATAACGCACCATCTTGAAGAAGATCAAGAGGACGAAAACGAACTCATACCCACTACAGAAATTCTAAAAAACATAGCGGTTGATTTTGAAGAAATTGAAGTGTCATCACCCATTGAACCAGTTTCAGAAGAAGAATTTGTGATCAATGATGTTACTCCGAAAGTAATTGATTTTGATGTGGTAGATCCCGAAACGGTAGCTTTTGAAACTCCCGATCAGTTCAGTTTATCATTTGACTTGCCATTGGCAAAACAACAATTCAATGAAAAAGAGGAGTCCAAAATTGTCTATGATCTTGAAGAATCTATTAATGAAATTGAGGTTAATGAAGCCATTCAATTGATTCCTGTTACTGACATCGATAAAGACGGAACTACAAAATACAGCTTGGATGATTATGAGGACAAACAAGATACTGTTCAAGTCGAAGCCAAAATAAAAAGCAAACAACTATCGGGAGAACAAGAATCTAAGACCTCAACAGAAGAAGTTAACCCATTGAATAGTACTATTTCTGATATGGCAAAACGCACTGCTGAGCGTAAAATTACTTTGAAAGAGTTCAACCATAAATTTTACAAAACCTCCCGCATTGAAGAACTCGAAAAAGAACCCGCATTCAAACGAGCAGGTGTAGATTTAACCGATTCTTCGAAAGACCTAACGGCTTCTCGAACTAGTGTGAGTGTCAATAGCAACGAAGGGGTTCAGTTACGAACGAACAATTCTTTTTTACACGATAATGTCGATTAATGTTAGATACCAATTTATGAGTTTACAACAAAAAATTACTGAGGCAATAAAAACCGCTATGAAAGCAAAGGATGCGGTTGCATTGGAATCTTTGCGAGCTATAAAATCAGCTATTTTAATAGCACAAACCCAAAGCGGTGCAAGCGAAACTTTGTCTGCTGAGGAGGAATTAAAATTGCTACAGAAATTAGTGAAACAACGTAAAGACAGTGCCGCTATTTTTAATGAACAAGGCCGTACAGATCTTGCAGATCCTGAATTGGCTCAGTGCGCCATAATTGAAAAATTTCTTCCTGCCCAATTAAGTGAAGATGAAATTACAGTAGTTGTTTCTGAAGTGATTGGTCAAACGGGAGCTTCTGGAATGAAAGACATGGGAAAAGTAATGGGTTTGGTTTCGCAAAAATTAGCAGGTCAAGCTGATGGAAAAACGATATCCAATATTGTTCGGTCGCAACTTACATAGTTTAGTATTATAAATCGGAGAATTTATAGGGGGGATGTTTAAAAACTTTCCTAAATTTGCAGAATAAAAAAGGCTCCGTGGCGCAACTGAATAGCGCATCAGATTTCGGCTCTGAGGGTTGCAGGTTTGAATCCTGCCGGGGTCACTCTAACGGAGAATTGATTCATTTGAATTGATTTTCCGTTTTTTGTTTTTACGATTTCCTCTTGTATCATTGGGATGACAGCGAACAGTGAATTTGTTTTTAAGGTTCGAACTACTTCATTTTGCTTGTCATAACCTATTCCGGAAGGAAACACCAATCTCTGTATGCGTTTTTTTTGATTTAAATCTCCTGAAGTCCATATTTCATTGATGTTTGTCGCTAATTTTAAAGCGGTATCAATGGCTTTTTTAAGGTTCGAACTCGAAATTGACGATTGGTTTAAATTTGTGGTAATTTCTTCTTGGGTTTTTAGATATTTCGTTTTAAATTTTT